>Ga0070669_100004334_pt1 | contig 10251 bp, 4 predicted proteins | sample KBSS53metaG_FD_64680 | JGI IMG/M metagenome (GOLD analysis project Ga0070669, IMG submission 64680) | Switchgrass rhizosphere microbial communities from Kellogg Biological Station, Michigan, USA - KBS S5-3 metaG | ecosystem: Host-associated > Plants > Roots > Rhizosphere > Soil ... | reverse complement strand
CACCCGCGTCCTGGCGCTGCCCACCGTCGACGCGTTCCTGCGCACGTTCCTGCCCTGGCTCGCGTCGACGCCGGACGCACCGCCGGCGAGCGCACCACGCGACTACCCGTTCTAACCACCCAACGGCCGCCGGCCCGGATTCCCTCGGTGGGGGGCCCGGGCCGGCGGCCGTTGTTGTGTCTAACCGTCTGGTCTACTAGTCGGCAGTCCAGTATGTCGACCAGCTAACCGGCTGGCCTACCTACTGGTCGACTTTCTAACTGACCGACCATCTGACCGATCGCATGACCACGCGCCTAACCTGCTGGCCATCCGATCGGTTAGGCGGTCGACTTTCCGGCGGGTTAGGTGAGGGGATATGGCTTCTGAGCTGTTTGAACAGCGTCGGCGGTGGCGGAATCTGCGTGCGATACGGCCGGCAGGATTGCGGGTGCCACGCATCGCCGTCGTGAACAAGAAGGGTGGGTCAGGCAAGACGACAACGACTGTGACGCTTGCTGGAATCCTCGCCTCGTGGGGGCTGACAACACGTGCTATCGACGGCGACCCTCAGCTCGCCTCTACCACCTACTGGTTGGCACCCAGCGTCAACACGGGCACGGCGATGCTGCACGACTTCTACTTCGGCACCAAGACGCTGGATGAGGTCACCTACGCCACCGAGGTCGACAACCTGCTCGTGGTGCCCAGCCTGAAGCCCCTGGAGGATGTCGAGACCCGGCGCCCGGCCGGCTCGGACGGACTGCTGGCCGCAGAGTTCGACGCCGGCAGCGCGCACGGTGTCGATGTCGAGATCATGGACGCCTCTCCGTCTGTGGGGGTGGTGACGATATCGCTGCTGGCTGCCGCCACCGACGTGATGATCACGATGAAGCCGTCCGGCCTGGACTCAGTCGGCGCGTCGGAGATCGACGAGCCGCTGGCCTTGGTCAAGAAGCGCCTCAACCCGGGCCTGACCATCGCCTCGGTCGTCCTGGTCGACGCGGACGGCCGCGCCGAGTTCACCGGCCAGGTCCAGGAACAGGCCGAGCAGGATTACCCGACCGCGATCGTGGCGACCGTGCCGCACTCGGTCGAGGCGGCCAAGGCACCGCTCGCGCACCTGCCGATGCACCGGTTCGCGCCGGCGAACCCGGTCACCGACGCCTACTACGCTCTGGCCGAGGCTTGGCTGACCAACGCCGGTTTCGAGCTGAAGGAGGCCGCGTGAGCACCGCAGCACAACGCCCGGGCCCTGCAGCCGCCGAGCCCGCGGGTGAGGCGTCGAAGCCGGCTCGCCAGCGTAAAGGAACGGTGAGCCTGCCCGGCAGGACTGCCGCCGCCGCCATTGTCGATGCTCCATCGCTCGTCGACGACCTGCGGGCGCAACCGACGCCCATGGTGCCCAGCAGCGCGACCCCTGGCCCGACGCCGGCAGTCCCGATCGCGGCACCGGCCCGTGCGCCCTCCGCCACTCCACCACGCACACCCGCTGTTGCGCCGGCCGCGCCTCCACCGCCGCCGAAGAAGCAGGCTCCCCCGCGCGTGCAGTTCAGCACCAAGCTGCCTCCCGCTCTCATCACGGATATCAAGGACTTCAGTGACCACTACAAGGCTGAGATCCAGATCGTCGTTGAGCTTGCGCTGCAGGAGTACCTGACCAGCCGCGGATGGACAATCACCAGCTAGGACCGGCTGGCTGAACGGTCAGCCGGCCGGTTAGGCGGTTAGAAAGATGTCTGACTTACCGGCTGGCAGAAAGCCTGCGGACCTGGCCGGCGGCGGGTAGCTCGCGCAGGTCGGGGATGTGGTTGTAGAGGGTGCCGGCGCTGACTCCGAGCAGCTTCGCGATGCTGGCCACGCTGGCGTTGGGGTTGGGCAGCATGTCTCGGGCCGCGCGGATGTTTTCGGCGTTGACGACCGTGGGGCGGCCGCCGACCCGGCCGCGGGCCCGGGCGGCGGCCAAGCCCTCGCGGGTGCCCGCGATGATCAGCTCACGGATGAACTCTGCCAGGGCGGCGAAGACGTGGAACACCAACCGACCGCCCGGAGTCGTGGTGTCGAGGTTCTCGGTCAGGCTTTTGAAGCCGACCTCGCGGGTGCGCAGGTTCGCAACGATCGTGATCAGGTCTTGCAGGGAACGGCCGAGCCGATCGAGCGTGGGCACCACCAGCGTGTCGCCGGCGGCCAGGAAGTCGAGGCAGGCCGTCAGCTCAGGACGCTCGGCGTTGCGCCCGGGCTTTTTCTCCGCGAAGATGCGCCGACATCCTGCGGCGCGCAGCGCATCAAGCTGGCGTTCCAGCTTCTGGCCGCCGGTCGAAACCCGGGCGTAGCCGATCCGGATCTCGGTCAGCACGGCGGGGGCGGGAGCGAGTAGATCGGTGGGTTCCAGCGGCGCAGTCACGCCGTCATGATCTCAGTAAACGGGGTCACACGTTATTGATGGCACTCGGGTTGTTGAAGCGGTTTTTGACGGCATCCGGGATCGCTTCAACCCGGTCTAGGTGATCTTCAACAGACGAACGTTACTTGAAGATCACCACCAGGGCTTATCGCCAGATTCCGTTCCGTTCTTCCTCGACCCCCATGAAAGCGGGGGTGGCTCAGTGCAGCAGACCCAAGCTGGGGAAACTCAGTTTTGGCTCTCGGCGCATTCCAGGACGCCTCGTGCCAGTTCCTCGAGTTGGTCGGTCTTGTCTGTCATGACGCGCTGTAGGTTGGTGATGGCGTCGACCCAGTCTCCCTTTTGTTGGGCGTTGAGTCTGCCGCTGTTGGCTTGGATGAAGTCGAAGGCGTTCGTGAACTTGTCGTCCTTGATGAGGCCGATCATTTTGAGTACCTCTGCGGAGACGTGAGTGACGTCGGACACGTCGACTGCGGTGACCATGGATGCCAGGGCGACGGTGGTGAGGCCGCCTTCGGTTGGTGTGTCGAGTTGTGTGGCTTGTTCCAGTGCGCCGACCGCGTTGAGGAGCACGCGGGGTTTCGTCGCGTTGTCGGCGAGGGCGTAGTCGAAGACGATGTTGGCGTGGCCGGTCGTGCCGAATTCCAGGATCGGGGCGAAGACGCTCAGCGCTGGTTGGTCGGGCACCCGGGTGGTCATTTGTTTGACCTCGGCCAGAGCGGATCGCATGCGTGTGGCCGACCAGCCGTTGCCGGTGAAGGCGGCTCTGGCTGTCGTGAGGTCGGTTGCCCAGATCAGCTCGCCGAGTTTGTCGTCGATCCGGGTGACGGCTTCGGTTGGTCGGGCCAACTCGGCTGCCGCCCTCAGGACACCGATGTTGATGTCTTCCCAGACGCTGGCGGATGTGACGGTCTGATTGCGGCGCCGGGCGGTGGCTTTCCACCGGTTATCCGCCTGCAGTGGGCGCTGTGGTGCGTTGGGGGTGGTTGTTTCCTGCGTCGGGTGTAGCAGCGCCGCGCCGTATGTGCCCACTACGTTGAGCAGTTCGTCGGTGATCGTGCCGCGGGTGACCACGAGAGGCAGCTGGGCGCGTTGGGCGAACTGCTCGAGGAGGTAGTTCAGCGTGCGGCGGTCCGACTCGAGCGGGGGGTCCTGCCCCCTCATGGAGGCGCCTAGCACAATCACGGGATGGTCGGCGTCGGCGGCACCAACCAACGCCTGGATCAGCCGATTCGGTTCGGGGCGCGGGTGGGAGGAGATGATGTGGACGTTGCCGTACGTGATGATGGATGGGGGCAGCCGCAGGGTCCAACTCGGTGGGTTGACCGCTTCGGCGCCGGCGGTGGTTGGCTCCCCGGCAACGTCCCTGCTTCCCACTGGCTCGGTGACGCCGAAGTCACGTAGCGCGCTGAGCACCGTCTCGCGTGCGCTTTCCGTGACGCTGTTCGGGGTCGGGTCGGCGGTGGCGCTGACCGCGATCTTCTTTTTCTTCTTCGCGCCGGTCGCCGTCGCCGTTGACTCGGTCTGACCGGACGTGGACGTATACGCGAGATGATAGTCGTATAGTGCTTCGCCCAGCGGATTGGACAACGTGGGCGGTGAAACGAGGTGAGGCGCCTGGGCCACGGCATCAGCCGCGTTGGCGCGTTCCCGCACGCGTTCCTTGGATGCGGTCAGCGTCTCGTCGGCCAGGGCGATGGCCAACGGTGCCGGTTTGTTGGTGTATCGCATACCGTTGCCGCGCCAGAGGTAATCGTTGCCCTTGCGGCGTTCGCTGCGCGTGTAGACGAGCAGGTCAACCCTCCACTGCGCGTTGACCACGAAAGCGAATGTCACACCGTGGTCGCCGCCCTGAAGATGGGCGTGACGGGCGGCGTTGAGCGCCAGGTTTCCGGTGCCCTCGCGCGCGCCGCCACCAGTGGCCGCGATCTTGCGCAGATTTTTCACGTCATTCTCGTCGTCGAAATCGTCCGCGGTGACGACGCCGCCGTAGCGGACCTCGCCGGTGAGCTCCCATTTCGTGTAGTCGAAGGGATTAAGGCGGGCACGTCGGCGGTGGGCCTCTCTGAGCGCCAGCGCCTCGGCAGCGCGTCGCTGCGCAATGGTGTAATTCCACACGTCGCGGGCATGGTGCTCTAGCGTGGAATCGAGAGGGATACCGATTTCCGCCGCCCAAGCGTGGGCAGCCTGCTCGAATACCGACACTCCGCGACCGTCACCATCGAGATATGAGCCGAAGGTGTACCCGACGGCCCTGCCGGGCTCGTCAGCCACCAACCCGGCGAGGTCGGCACGGCTTCTCAACAGATATAGCAGATCCGGTGAACGACGCAACACCTGCGCGAGGTCCGCCCCGTCAGGCGTCTGCAGCTTAAGTAGCAGGTGGGGCACCTCATCGAGCCAACTCCCGACCGGAACCGGGTCGACAGTCACCTCCTCTACCTGCTGCGCCGCCGTTTCCGCACTGGCTGCCAGGACCGGTCGAGAGGACCCCGCCGGGGCCAGGCGAGAACGGAATTGACCCGCGAGCGCCACAGCACCGAGGCCTTCGCCAGCACTGGCGTTGAGTTCACGAATCGCTGCGTCGTCGTTCAACAGCCTCTTCCACTCACCGTCAGTCAACCCGCTGCCTTCAACGCTGAGCGCGGCGAGCAGTGCCGTGTTTCGCTCCAGCGCCCGCATCCCAGCGACATGCAGTTGCCGCGCGAGATGAGGATCGTGGACGAGGGCCTGCCACAACACGTGCGGACCCGCACCACCCTTGCCCAACCGGGTCATCAACAGCCGGTTACGTTTGAGCGCATCCACGAGATCCGGCCGATCACGCAGCTGGGCAGTGACCCGACCGCTGGCCTTCAACGCCTCCGCGACCCCAGGCAGGACCACGACCTCACGCAGATTCCGGCTGGCGACCAGGTCGCCCACGACATCAGACTGCGCCTTAACGAGAGTACGCACAGACTTGTGGGTCAACAGCGTCGCCAACCACGGATTCGCTGCCAGGATCGGGGTCAACTCGGGCCGCGCCGCCACGAAGATCAACACACCATCCGTGCCGAACAACGCATCGTTCACGTCCGGAACCCGCTGCTCAATGAGATCCAACAACTCGCTGTTCTCCAGCAAACGCCGCACATGCGCCGCCTCGGACAGCAAACCCACACGCGAATTCAAACCCGCCACAACCACCGGCCGGCCCGTCAGTGCGCCCCCTACACCCTGCGGATCTTCCTGAAACACCGTGAAGATCGCACGACTGGTCACCACCGCGCGGCGCACCTCCTGCGGGAGCGGCGACAGCCAATTCAGTGCGAGCAGTCCCGCCTTGGACAGCGTTTCACGCATATACTGGTGAGCAGCAAGAGCATCGGCGACATGCGAATCCGTGAGCACAACCCTACTGGCAGCAGAGGAGTCTATGACATGGAACAACACGTCAGGGTCCACGGAGGCGCGCAGAAGTCCAGCATTGCCGAAAAGCGCAGGAAGTAGGTGCACTTGGGAGTCGAACGCTTCGCGGGCCTCGGCCATGTCGACGAATATCGCGTGGAATCGGTCGTTTGTCCGGAGCGCCTCCACGACCTTGGCGTCGTGAAGCAAGGACCTCGTGACGGCCTCCTTGACAGCCAAGCTCCGCACCATCGGGCGGTCCCGCAACAGCGCCGCCACCCTAGGATTCTCCACCGCCAACACCGCCAGGGGCAGATTTCCGACAACCGCCTCCCGCACATCGCTGTCGCGCCCCAGAAGCCCGTGGAGCTCAAACAAGCCGTGCCGGTCCTCGGCCTGCGCGAACTCGGCGATCGCCCGCGCAAAAACGTCCAAACCTTGCGCGAGGGCTTCCGCGAGGGCGAAACCCGCAGCCGTAGCGGGGATGCCGTCTCGCGTCCGGGACCGCTCAAAAACGCCACCACCGATGGCGACTACCCGACCCTCCCGCCCGCGCGCCACACGCAGCGCCTCGGCCAACCGCGGCTCGGCAAGCGCCGACCGCGGATCGGCGAGCTCAAGAAACGGCGCGAGCACATCGCTGGCGAGGACCTCACGCGCCACCCTCGCCTCGGCGCCGCCCCCGGCGAGCCTCTCGTTCAGATCCGCCATCAACTCCGAATTGGAAAAAAGCGCCGCCCAGTGACGCCAACCAACATCATCCAAAAGCGGCAGCGCCGCCAGCGCCACCAGAAGATGCCGATGCCCCCTCAACCTGCCAACAAAGTTGGCAACGAAACCCTGGTCCGCTACATCGGCCTCGGCTTGCGCAGCCAACTTCCCAATCGCCCACTCAGCGCTCGGGTTATAATTTGATAGGGCAACCAGGTCCGGCGAGGCGACGTACGCATCATACGCGCTACGATAGAGCAAATCTGGCCTATCTCGTGGACTTGCAAGGAGTCGAGAATAATTACTGTCATTGCTCGCCTCATTGAGCGGCACTGCGCCATGATTGCGGACAACTTGGGCAGTGTAAATTGCGGCATCAACAAGGGCTGGATTGGTACGCATCGCTTCGATCAAGACGCTGTATTGCTCTTCTGCGGTCGCGAGATTGTTCAGCTCGTCACGAGACACGGTGTGGTCGCCATCCAGCATTTTTGCAGTAGATGGGTGGTTGATCATGATGCGCAGGATGGCGACGTCCGGAAGGGGTTGCGTGGTGATCCGGTCGGCCGCGACGGCCTTCATCAGCCGGTGATGCTCGTGTGGCATGAGCCCGAGGGGTCGTTCCGCCAGTAGGCTCGGTATCAACTGGTGGGTTAGCAGCAGCCGGTCGGGGGGGACGTCGCCTATTGACGTTGGCACCGGCCTTTTGGATGACAGGAGCGCACCGAGGCCGGGGTTGCTCGCGATCGCGCGTCTGAACGTGGGCATCCCAGGACCGAGTGTGGCCGGTTGGGCGTCCCACCAGGCCGGAGTGGGCTGTGTCTCGCCGAGTTTCGCGGCGAGCTCCGCATCCGCGACCTGGTCATAGGCGCCTGGGGTGAGCGACAGGTGCGGCACGAGGGTGGGGTTCTTGACCGCCGCGCGTAGCGCCGCCAAGCCGCCCGAGGTGGCCAACCGCTGCATCAGAGATGGCGCCTCGACGAGCACGTCGGCGAGGCCAGGCGCCTGGGACAGCAGCTCCAGCAACGCCCTCCGATGCGCGGGCGCCACAGCTACCGCCTCGAAAACGTTAGGCACCATGAGCGCCCGAAGAGCACCCTGGTGCCGGTCGAGGTCATGCAGCAGTTCCGTATTCCGCAGAATGCTGCCCCACCATTCTGCAGTCTTTTGCGCCATGGGGCGGTCGAGCAACACCAGCGCGAGGCCGGCATGCACACTTACCCGCCGCGCGATCTGATGTTTATCATCGGCGGTCCGTAGAAACTCGCACAGCGTCGGGTGTTCGCCGGCCAGGGACCCCCACGCCGAGCCAGCCAGCGTATGAAATAGTTTCGCGTCATTGCCCAGCGAGGTGTAGAGAGTCGGATATCTTTGAAGTATGAATCGGTCTCTATGCCATCTACCTAAGATGTACTCCTCAAGCACCGGATCGGACATCGCGGCGTCGAATACCGACGGGTCGGCACGTACCGCGTCTAATGCCTCGCGCGTTTGCACGACTGCTTGCCACCCCTGCCTGCGGAGCTGGGTGACACGGGTGGGATCGCGGCGTAGCAAATACACATAGGTTACAACGCCACTCGCCCCATTCTTCAGAACTTCGATTAGCGCGCGAGTAACCGCCGGGTCGAGGGTCGGCACGCTCTGTGACTTCGACGACTCGTGACCGAAGTAGGAAAGGTAGGTGCGGATTGGCCACGAGTCGCTCCATCCGCCATCGATATCAGCCTGCCTTCGCAGCCACCTCCGAATCTCGATCCGCTCCGCGTATGAGAGGGAATTCCAGTCCTGCCTCATCGAGTTAAGGGCATTCTTGATGACGTCATCGGTCAGGCCTGTCGCCACTGAATAGGCCGGTGAGGGCTGTGTCGTGTCCGATGCGACGGCGTTGCCACCTCGACGGCTCGGTGGCATTCCGGCTGAGCCGGTCACCGGATCGACCAGTACGGCGGCCGAGGCCGTGCCGGTCGTCGTTGCAGCGGGTCCCGTGCTCAGCAGGCCGGTCTCGTTCGCTTGGCAGAGTCGACCGTCCGGCCGGATCGGCAAGGCGATCGGTGCCACGAGTCGCTCCGGGTGCAGGTGTGCGAGCAGATCGTCCCGTGTGAAGCTGGTGAGGACCCGGTTGTCGCGCGGTTCGGTCTCGACGACCGTGAACGTGTCGTCCCGTTGCCGTTCGATCACCACCAGGTGCGGGCGCTGGTCGGGATAGTCGACACGGACGACAGTGAGCGCCCCCGGCGCCAGTTCATCGAGACGTTGAAGGACCGAGGGTTGAAATCGCCCCCCGAGTCGGCCAGCGATGACGTCGATCGGGCGGCTGGTGTCCTCACGCACGGTCGGCAGACCGTAGTCACGCAAAACCGCATCGACCCGGACCACGCAGTCGGGGGCGTTCTTCGTCCACGCCGGCAGGTTCCCGACGGCCTGAGCAAGTTGTTTCGATACCGTGGCTACCCCACCCAGAGCCGCGGCGACATCTCCCGGCCGGATCACCGAATCGTTCGCGGCCACATTGAGCACGCTCACCGGAGTCACGCTCAGCGCGACCGGCGTCCGCGGGAGGTCCGCGGCCTGAACGTCAGCCGAGTCACGCAGCAGAGCGAGGCCCATGGGTGCACGGATCGCCACGAGCACCTCGAAGGCATCGGCGGTGGTGGCGTGGATGCGCACCGCACTCCCGGATTCCAGGGTCGCCAGCGCCCGCCACAGCCCGTGGACCCCACCGGCGACGCTCCGCGTCTCACCTGCCCACATCGTCGTCAGGTCGGTACCAGTGAAAAGCGCGTTGACGATGGGTTGGGGCAGTCCCACCTCGACACGGTCGCCGACCAACCGAAGCAGATCAGGCATCGCGCGACTCGCCACCTTGAGATCAGACCCCGTGGTGGAGATACGCCCGGCGACGAGGTCAGTCTCCGGCAACACCAGGACGTAGTCGGCGCCAACCGCGTCGGCGGGACGCCCGGACGCGTCGAACGGCAACACCCGCAGGTGGACGCCGGAGCGGGCCAGAGCATCACCGGGAACGTGAACCGGCAGTCGCAACGCGTCAGCGCGGGCGATCGCCCCGGCCAGATCCAACGCGCCGACAACCGACGCAGGCGGCGCGTCCACCGTCCGGGCACGCACGTCCAACGGCTGCGCCGACACCACCCCTTCGACCACACTGGACCACGCCTGCGTGGACCAATCCACGGTCGACGCGAGATGAAGCACATGCAGGCCGGGCACCGGCTCGGTGAGCAGTACCTCAGACGGCACCGACAGACCCTCCGGGCCCATGAACACGCCAGAACGCACCCAAGTGGTGACAAACTCGAAACAACTCAAACCAGTCACGTCCACCCACAAATGATAGACAAGCATGCACTCATCACGGTAGTAAATCCAGAATGGACAAACCATAAAACGCTCCGAGAAATCACAGGACGTTCTATCATCACAAGTGATGTGAAATTATCTCGTCTAGCCTTTTTCGCCCTGGTGGGCAGCCCGTTCCTGGGCTGAAAATGGGGGTCCGGTCGCCCGTTGACGTCGTTCCTCCTTGGTCGTACAAGCCGTCGTCTAGAGCGTGTTTAGGAAGTGTCATAGCCACTCGTTGATCGCGGCGATCTGAACGGTGGCCTCGTACCGGACAGCGAGTTTGTCGTAGCGGGTGACTCTGCTGCCGAATTCGGTTCAGGCGGCGAGGGCGTGGTCGAGGCGTTGGAGGTTGCTGGTCCGGGTTGCCGGTAGGGGGTGTTCGGTCCACCAGGTGTGGAGTCGGA
>Ga0070669_100004330_pt1 | contig 10253 bp, 12 predicted proteins | sample KBSS53metaG_FD_64680 | JGI IMG/M metagenome (GOLD analysis project Ga0070669, IMG submission 64680) | Switchgrass rhizosphere microbial communities from Kellogg Biological Station, Michigan, USA - KBS S5-3 metaG | ecosystem: Host-associated > Plants > Roots > Rhizosphere > Soil ... | reverse complement strand
GCGATCGCGGCCGGCGCCATGGCGCTCTTCGGCGAGAAGTACGGCGACAACGTGCGTGTCGTGTCGGTTCCTGGGTTCAGTGTGGAGTTGTGCGGCGGCACACACGTACGGGCCACCGGCGACATCGGGTTGTTCGCGATCGTGGCGGAGAGTGGCGTCGCTGCGGGTGTGCGGCGGATCGAGGCGATTACGGGACTCGACTCGCTGACATCATTTCAGCGCCAGCGCGACGAGCTTGGCGCCTTGTCGGGCGCGCTCACCGCCAGGCCCGGTGATCTTGTCGCGCGAGTCAGCGCGCTCCAGGACGAGAACAAGCGGCTCGCCCGCGAACTCCAGCAGGCAAAGATGAAGGCTGCGCTCTCGCCAGGCGGGGCGACCGGCCCAGAAAGCGATATCGCAGACGTTGGTGGCGTGAAGGTCGTGGCTCGACAGGTCAGCGGACTCGACAAGGACGGTCTGCGCGCGCTCGTCGATCAGCACCGGGGCCAGATCAAGAGTGGCGTGGTCGTCCTGGCCTCACCCGGTGACGGCAAGGTCTCCATCGTCGTGGGTGTCACACCAGATCTGATCAAGAAGATCCCGGCGGGACAGGTTGTGAAACAGCTCGCGCCCATCGTCGGTGGCGGTGGCGGTGGACGTGCTGACTTCGCGGAAGCCGGCGGCAAAGACGCGTCGAAGATCGGTGAGCTCCTCGCCGCGAGCAAGGGCGTGATTGAGAAAATGCTTTCTGCTACTTGATCCGCCTGGCCGGGCGCAGGTTGGTGAGGGCGGACCAGTCATCTCCCTTCTGCGTCTTGATGGAGATGCACTCGATGGTGGAACCAGGAAGGATCAGCACTTCGTCCGCAGTCTTCAGCACCAGCGCGGGATTCTCGACAAACGCCTTCAGGCGCGCTGAGGCGCCTGCACCGCCGAAGAATTCCATCTCGAACTTTTCTTCCCGGCCGCTCGTGAAACGGACCGTGACCGAGTTTTTCATAGAAACGTCCCCTTATCTTTCTTCGGTTCGTCGCAGATCACGCAGTTCAGCGTTTCGCCCAATCGCGAGCGGCGCCCAGCCTCGGTCAGAACCCACGGCCGCACCTGCCACGGCGGATCATGACGGACGTGCTGGTTGTGGCCGCATTCGAGTTCGGCCACCCAGTGGCGCTCGTCGTCCTGATGAAATCCGGTGATGCGACGTCTCACGCGGTCTTGATCGCCCGTTTGAGCAGGACTATCTGTCCGGCGTGATACAGGTCGTGCTGTGTCATACCAATGAACTGGGTATACGCGCTGTAGGGCGGCTGTGGCACCAGCGCCTCATCGAGCCGCTCGGGATCGAAGTTCAGAACCGCACGCCGCAACTCGCCATTCAGCTCACGCAGGTCACGCATTACCTCCAGCCATGCAGCCGGCGTCGGCGCGCCAACGGCCGGCCAGTCCTCTTCCAATGTCAGCGGCCTGCCGTCGCCCTCGAGTCGACGCAGCACGAGGCGATACCCGGCGCATATATGCAGAACCAACTCCCAGATGCTGTGTGCACCGGGGATTGGATGCGCGTACGCTGCTTCAGCTGTGACCCCCTCGAGCGCCTCGAGCACGCTCGGCCCATGCCATGCAGCGCCTTCGAAGGACAATCGCAGCTGCGTCTCTATTCGTTCGACCTCACGCCTCATAGAGCGACCCCACGATGATCTGCCGCATCAGTTACGTGTTGGGGAATCCTGGAGACTGCGTCACTCGACGCGCCTGCTCGATGTGCCGCAGGTCGTGAGCGAATACGAGGCGCCAGCCGTCCAGCACACTATAGGTGATGACCTTGATGAATGGCGACGTCATGATCGTGCGTGCGGCGATTCTTTCGTCGAGCGCGTGCACACGCGCCACCGCGTCTCGATCTTGCTCAACGAAACGTTGAATGATGTCTGCTGCCACACCGCTGGCCGCCGGTTGCGCCTGAGGCGATGCAGTGAATCGTCGCGCATTGCTCGGCGCCTGCGAGCGAACGAGCATCCGGCCGAACATTCCAGGGAACCCGGGCAATCGCTGCCAGATGGTTCGCGGCGCTGTGCCCTTGAGGGCGCCGTCGGCCGCCTCGAACATCAGGCGATTGGCCAGGAGCAAGTGCTCGAAGCACTGCGCCACGCTCCAGCGCGTCGCGTCGGGGCGCCAATTCAATTGCCCCGCGTTGAGACCGCCAAACGTCGACTGCGTCTGCCGTGCGACCTCGTCGAGGCCGGCCCTCACATCTGCCAGTGACAAAGCTGCATAGTCCATCGGCTAGATTGTGTCGAGCGAAGGCGCCGTGAAGATCTCGTCGACAACGTTCCCGGTGTTGCGCGTGGCGGCGGGCTCGAAGAGCAAGACCTCGGCCTCCTCGTCGGCTACCGTCCGGTGCTCGACACCGCGCGGCACGATGAGAAATTCACCTGGCGACAGTTCGACGGCACGATCGCGGAACTCCACACGAAATCGCCCGCGGATTGTCAGGAACAATTCGTCCTCGTGTTCATGGTGGTGCCAGACGAACTCCCCTCGAAACTTGACCAGTTTGACCTCCTGGCCATTCAGCGCGCCGACGACCTTGGGCCGCCAGTGTTCGTGAATGAGCGCCAGTTTCTGCGCGAGATTGACCTTGTCCATGACGTCTCACTGCAACAGAGTGCCTTCATTCTTGATTGGCCGGCGATGAACGAGATTCGATTGTGCCGGTCAGGTACCCGAGAGACTCTCTTTTCCACCAGGCGCCGGTCTTTGCGCGTTCGGCGCTGGACGTGAAGTGATACCGGTAATACACAAGTCTGGCATATCGCGGCGGGCGGGCCAGAGGGTTTGGTCCAAGGAGGCTCATGACAGCGGCATTGCCATCGAGAAGCCGCGTCAACAGTCGGCTCAACCAGTTCTGCGCCGAGCCCGGATCGAGAGCCGCGAACCACATCTGCCAATCGAGCCGCGGCATGTGTGGCTCGACGAACCGGGGCCGGCGCTTCACGTCGCCGGCTTTCCATCGGAACTCGTATTCCTTCCACGTCTGCCCATTCTCGCTGACCTCGATCACAATCTCCGGCCGTTCCGTGGTCATCACACGAAACAGACCGTAGCCATTCACCGAGTTGAACGGCGCAATCCAATCGAGGGTCCGCTCTGCCCACTCCCCCGCAATCATTCGTCGTCCGCGCGTGGCATCCATCTCGCGCAAAAGCGTCAGCACGCTGAGCACCGCCACGCCCAGCGCAATCACGTTGGCGGTCGTTCGCCACGCTGAAGCAGCCGGCCCATCGGCCGGTGGCTCAGCGGGCTCGGTGCCCCACGGCAACGGACGCTCGAGCGTGCGATCGTCGAGAAGCGCCACGTAGATGACGATCGTCAGCAGATTGAAGAAGCCGTAGTTACCGGTCGCTGCAATCCCGGCCTGCAGACAGATCATGAGAGCGCAGGCAACCAGTCGGACGTGACGAAAGCGCGCGGGCACGAAGATCAGCCACGGCACTCCGACTTCGATGACGAACATGGCAGCCGCTGACCAGTAGTGAATGGAGATCGGGAGTTGATGGACGAACCAACTCGTCCAGGCCGGGATCGGTTGCGTCTCGTAATGAAAGCTGAGCGCCGTCCATGCCGCCCACGCGGGATCGCTGCTCAATATCTTCGTGATGCCTGAGAGAAACGTCAGTTTGAAGGCAAGGCCCCAGATCACCCAGCGCACCATTGACGGCGGCTCGGGGTCGACAGCCAGGCGCGACCGCAGCGACAGCGGCGCATAGAGAATCGCCAGCAGTCCTGTTTCAAGCAGCAGCGCGTCCCATTGGAACCGGAGAAACTCCTGTCCAGCGATCGTGAGCGAAAGATAAAGGAGCCACAGCAGCGCTGATGAGGCTATGGGGACGACCCCCGCGATGAGGAGGAGTGATGTGACGACGCCGCTCCAACAGAGCATCAGGAGAAACCCGTCGCTCGGCGAAAGCCAGACGAGCGTGGGCAGCAGTCGGTAAGCCCCTGAACCGTACACCTCGTGAACCCCGCCCAGGAATTCGCGAGCCGGCAGGATCCCCTGTTCGCCAACCAGGCCGGTGATTTGAACGGCAAGCGATGCGAACGCGATGAGGTAGACGGCGCCAAGCAGTCGCAGGAACAGCCAGCGAGACCGCACGAAGCTGACCGGCACCGCTTCTTTCATTGGAGATCCCTGTATACTCTCGCCCGTCGCGTTGGCAAGGTCCGGCTAAAGCCGGACGCTACGTGCAATGGTCCGGCTGAAACCGGACACTACGTCTGTCACAAAGGAGGCGGGTGTGAAGCGCGCCATTATCGTCGCGGTCGTCGTGGGATTGGTAACGATGGTCCATGCGCAGCGCGAGGGCGGAGCCGGACCAGGACAAGCTCCCGCTGGCGGACGGGGACCGAGCCCTGAGCAGCAGGCGGCGCTCGCCAAGCAGGATGCGCTCGAAAAAGCGACACCTCAATTGCAGATCACCGAGGATGTTCTCAGCCTGGTGATTCCGGGACACACGATCGGTGAAGCAGTCGGCGTCGCCAAGAACTCCAAAGGACATCTGTTCGTGTTCACGCGCAGCGGAAATGTCGGCCCGGCGCGTGGCGCGACCGCGTCCCAGCTCTTCGAATTCGATCAGAACCTGAAGTTCGTCAAGCAGTGGGGCCCGGACAATTACGCCGCGTCGTTCGCCCACACCGTCCGCATCGACAAGTACGACAACGTGTGGATGACCGACGAAGGCTCGAACATGGTGGTGAAGTTCAACGCCCAGGGCATGGTGACGCTGGCACTCGGCCGCAAGCCTGAGGCGATCGATTTCCTCGAGCGCTTCCTCGAGCGCGGCGAGCGGAACGAGGTCCAGTTCCCGGTGGGCACAACAGGTACATTCGGCCGGCCCACCGATGTGACCTGGGACAGCAAGGACAACATCTTCATCGCCGACGGTTACAGCAATTCGCGCGTGGTGAAGCTGGGCAAAGACGGCACGTGGATCAAGAACGTGGGTACGCGTGGCGGCGGCGCCAACCAGTTCAACACGGTGCATGCGATCACGTCAGATGCCAAGGACAACATCTACGTCGCGGATCGCGGCAACCGCCGGATCCAGGTCTACGATACAGACCTGAACTTCGTCCGCACGATCGCGACTGCCGCCGCGCCCTGGAGCGTTTGTACCAGCCCGCCGCCCAATCAATATCTCTTTAGCGGTGACGGCAACGGCAAGATCTACAAACTGGATCTCGACGGGAACCTGCTGGGGTGGGCACAGACGAGCAAAGGCCATGGTCAGTCAACGTGCCTGATCCATGAGCTCCACTGCGAGTCGGATACGGTGATCTACAAGGGCGACTGCTCGACCTGGACGGTCGAGCGGATCACGATCAAGGGCGGCGGCAAGACCGCGACGACATCAACGAAGTAGCCATCGGTTCCGGGTTCCGGGTTCCACGTTCGTGTTCCCGGTTCCCGGTTCGTTCGTTCGGCTTCACGTCAGCGTGGCTTGGCGTGCGCGCTGAACCGCCAGGTCACGAACGCCGCCACGACACCAATCGCAACGAGGATTTGGCGCTCGGTCGACGCATTGAATGGGTCTCTCGCCACTTTGAGTTCGAGGCGCGTCCTCGTCCACCCGCCTTTCTCATACAACTCGTCGTACATCCGGGTCTGCAGGTCGTGCGCGTTGACGGCGTCCGGGTCGTCGCCCTGTCCGAAGGCGAGCGGACCCGGCAGCGTCGGAAGTTGATCTCGAGGATCCACCACCCAGTTCACGAACTTCAGACCCAGGCTGCGATCGTCCGACGGCGGCCAGAGCACGACGATCAGCAGGGCGACGACCAACAGCATCCACCACTGAGCGCTGCTCGGGTGCCACATGTGACTACGTCTGCAGTGCGATGACGACTTTGCCGACAAACGCGCGGGATGCCTGATAACGATATGCCGCTGGTGCTTCTTCGAACGGAAACACACGATCGACCACAGGCACGATGCGGTTGACGATCAAGGCTCGATTCATCTCCTCGAACATTTCTCGATCGCCGACGAAGATGCCATGCAGGCTGCCGCCCGTCATCATCAACGGCGTCGGATTGGTGTCGCCGTCGCGCCCGCCCAGAAATCCAATCAGCGCGATCTTGCCGCTGCGCGCAAGCGAGCGCATGGATCGCGCCAGCGTGCCCGCGCCCCCGATTTCGATGACGCAATCGACACCACGTCCGGACGTCACCCGCCTGACTTCCTGTTCCCACTCGGCGTTGCGGCGATAGTTGATCACATCCGACGCTCCCAGCTCCACGACGCGCGCGCCCTTCTCGTCGCTCGACGATGTGGCGATCACGCGGGCGCCGGCGGCGTGCGCCAACTGGAGAGCCGCCACCGACACACCTCCGGTCCCGAGTACCAGGACGATGTCGCCAGACTTCACCGGACGGCCGGCGCGAAAGAGCGCGTGCCAGGCCGTGACGCCCGCGCACGGAAGACACGCCGATTGCTCGAACGTGAGGTGATCGGGGATCCGGACGAGGCCGTCTTCGCTCAAGACGACCCGTTCGGCGAGCATGCCGTCGAGCGGCGATCCAAGCGCCGCCGGCGGCGGGCCCGGCTGGAAGAACGTGGCGGCAACCCGATCTCCTGGCTTGAAGCGGGAAACCGCCGGACCAACAGCGAGGACGTCACCCGCGCCATCGGAGAGCGGCACCATATCGCGACTGGTGGCGCCGCCGAAATACTGCCCGGCCACGACTGCCTGGTCGCGATAGTTCAGCGAGGTCGCGCGGACGCGCACGACAACCTCGTGCGCCCCTGCCGTCGGGTCAGGACGCTCGATCAGTCGTAACTCGTCGACGCTCGTGCATCCAGCGGGAACGATCCACGCGCGCATGCTTACGCCGCAGGTTCCTCGGCTTCCTGCACCTCGCGGATCGGCCGCCGGCGCAGTACGCGATTCCACCACATCACCACGCCGGTGAAAAACATCAGCGCGGGAATGAGGCCGACGAACGCCCAGAAGGCCTTCAGCCACGGCAGATCACGCCATCGTCCGAAGTGGAGGCGCGTCAGCCAGGACAACACGATGTCGCCCGGGCGATCACCGAGAAACGCATCGGGATCCGAGATCGAGTCGACGAAATTGGAGAACGGTTCAGGGACACCGAGGTAGAAGCCCGAGATTCCCCACATCAACATGAAGAGGAAGAGCCAGAAACCCAGCGAGCTGTGGAGGTCCCAGTTGAAGCGCTTCCAGCCGACGCCTCGCTTCACGCCGAGGCTGCGCTTCCAGCGGCTGACGCCGGGCCACCAGACGACGATGCCTGTGACGAAGAGGACCGTGGACACGAGACTGAGCATGCCGTTCCAGAATCGTCCGGCGCGATCGAACAAAAGCTCGTCGTGGAGACGCGCGAGCCACAGGACGAAGTACTCGCCCTGGGTGACCGAATCGCCAAGCTCCTCGCCGGTATAGGGATTGAAGAGGCGCTCCTTCCTCACACCGTCTTTCTCGGCCCAGACTTCGAGTGTCGGATTGCGACGCGTGACCCGGTCACCGACGCGCGTGATCTCCCAGCCTGGATACGCCTTCTGTGCAATGGCGCGCAGCTCGTCCTCGGTCAGAATCTTTCGTTCGGCCTCGTACTGTGGCCGCGGTGTCGCAAAGAATCGATCGAGCTCGTTGCGATAGACCAGCGCGCTACCGGTGATGCTGAGCATCACAATGTAGAGGCCGATGGCCAGCCCAATCCATAAGTGGATTTGAAAGGATGCCCGCCGCAGCCACACTCGCTGCGGTTGTCGCAGCCACCTTTGCCAAAACGTCACGTCTCCCCCGCCTCCGACATGCGAAACGCCGCCCGTGAGTTGTACACCACATTCCGAAGTTTTGCCCCCCTCGAGCCGATAACAACGGGGACCTCTAGGAAGCAAGACGAAAGATGCGGTTTTGCGCATTTCTGTTCACGGCGCTTGCGGTCTCGGCCTGGCCATCCCGGGCAGATGCGCAGATCTACGCATGGCGTGATGCAAACGGCACTCTTGTGCTCTCCGACCGCGCGATCGATGCGCCAACCGACGTGTACACCGTCGCGGGGGCACCCAGGTACGTGACGACGCGCCCGACCGAGGACCTGGTCGAAAACGACCGGTACGAGCCACTGATCCAGCAGCACGCCAACCGTCAGGCGCTCCGCCCCGAGCTGGTGCGAGCCGTCATCCAGGTCGAGTCGGGATTCAACCCGCGGGCGCTCTCGCCAAAGGGGGCGATGGGCCTGATGCAGCTCATGCCGGCCACCGCCCGCAGCCTCGGTGTGAACAATCCCTGGGATCCGGCACAGAACATTCGCGGGGGCACGGATTACCTGCGGCAACTGCTCGATGAATACGAAGGCAACGAGGAGCTGGCGCTTGCAGCCTACAACGCCGGCTCGGGAGCTGTAGCCAAGTACGGTCGTCGCGTTCCTCCCTACCGAGAGACACGCGACTACGTCCGCAAGGTCGGCGCTGCCGCCGGCGATTCCGAGTCAGGCCCTCGTCGAAAGCTCATCATCTATAAAACCATCGAGATCCTCGATGGTCGCGCCGTGCCCCGATATTCGTCCGAGCGCCCTTCCTCGGGCACGTTTCAAATCGTCAGCCGCTAAAAAAGCCAGCCTTCAACTCCCAACTCCCAAGCCCCCCTGCTGCCCGGTTGGGAGTTGGATTTTTGGGGTTGGGAGTTGACATATGCGTCTCGTTAGAGACTGCAGCCGCGAGCGATCGCCTGCTATAGTGCCGTCGTGTTTCTGCGCTTGTGGATCGTGTCCGTCGCACTGCTGGCGACTGCAAGCCTGACCGCGCAGGAGCCTCTGCCGAAGGCAGAGCCGCTGCCCCAAGCGCTTACGCAGATGGTTGAAGCCGAGCGCGCCTTCGCGGCTCGCGCGCTCGTCATCGGATGGAAACAGGCGTTCCTCGAGTACTTCGCGCCCGACGCCGTCGGTTTCGACGAAGGCAAGGTCGGTCTCGCGCGCGACCAGATTGTGAAAAATCCCGACCCGCCTCCAGACCTCCAGTTGATGTGGGAGCCTCGATTCGGCGACGTGTCGGGCAGCGGTGAGCTCGGATTTCTCACCGGGCCGGTCCAGAACGTTCGCGCGTCGCGCGATGGTGGAAAGCCGCGCTATTCCAATTACGCCAGCATATGGAAGCGCCAACGCGACGGCTCCTTCAAGGTGGTGATGGACGTCGGCATCAACACACCTGGTCCGGTGTCATTCGCTCCCGGCTTCACACGGGTTCCGCAAAAGAACCGATTCACCGGCGACTATGACGATACGACTCCACCGCTCGGGACTGCTGACGGCCTGCTCAACGCAGAACTACGAAGGAGCCCGGCGCGCGCCTATCGACCCAACCTCGCCGTGTATGCCCGCCTTCATCGACCGAACGCGATGCCGATCGTGGGCGATGCCCGAATCCTCCAGTGGCTGGCGACGCAAGCGGCTTTTACGACTGCCGATACCAGGTTTGCGGAGGCGGCTCGCTCGGGCGATCTCGGCTATACATGGGGCACCTACACCCGCAAGTCTGCGCGCGGTGCGAATGAAACCGGCTTCTACGTACGGGTCTGGATGCGGGAGCGAAACGGCCAGTGGAAGCTCGCCCTGGACGTCCTGCAGCCACAGTGAAGTCCGGCTAAAGCCGGACACCACGACCGGTCTTGCTTTATTTCGTAGGCCGGGTCTTGCTCCGTCAAAGCCCCAACCTCCAACTCCCAACTCCCAAGCAGCTTGATTTGGAAGTTGGAAATTGGCAGTTGGGAGTTGACGAGCGCAGTCCTAGAGACACGGCGCGCCGCCGTGGTAACATAACCACTTTGTAACCTAGAGATTTTTCGCATCGAGAGGACGCCAGAACTGTGGCCAAGCGCACCAAGTCTGCACTGAAAGCAAATCGACAGAACATCCGGCGTCGCGAGCACAATCGCACGCTGCGGTCCAAGCTCCGAACGGCGCTGAAGACGATTCGGGCGTCACTCGACGCCAAGGATGTCACGGCGGCGAAGGCGGCGCTCAGTCAGACCGTGTCGCTCGTCGACAAGATGGCAACCAAGGGCATGATTCACCGCAACACGGCGGGCCGTTACAAGTCCCGGCTGTCGGCGCGGCTGCAAAAAACCTCGGCGTAGAGGCGACTTTGTAGAGGCGGGTCTTTAGACTCGCCTGGCCGACCTCGTCTGCTCCTCACACATTTCCACGACCAGCCGCTCGATCAGAATCCTCGGATCACCGCCCGAGGACTTGAGGGC
>Ga0070669_100004329_pt1 | contig 10255 bp, 10 predicted proteins | sample KBSS53metaG_FD_64680 | JGI IMG/M metagenome (GOLD analysis project Ga0070669, IMG submission 64680) | Switchgrass rhizosphere microbial communities from Kellogg Biological Station, Michigan, USA - KBS S5-3 metaG | ecosystem: Host-associated > Plants > Roots > Rhizosphere > Soil ... | reverse complement strand
TGGGCCTGGCCGCGGGTGGCGATGATCCGGTAGCTCGGCACCGGAATGCGCCGCGCCTGCAGCCATTCCTGCAGCTCGGTCTTGGCGTCCTTGGCCCAGCTGGCGACCTCGGTGGTGTCGATCACCTCGCCGAACAGGCTGTGCACGAGGTTGCGCGCCGCGGTCAGGCCGCCGTCGAGAAAGGTTGCGCCGATCAGCGCCTCGAGCGCATCGGCGAGGATCGACGAGCGCAAGGCACCGCCGCCGCGCGCCTCGCCTTCGCCGAGGCGAAGCGACTCGGGCAGGCCGAGCTGGAGTGCGGCCCGGTAGAGGCTGTCCTCGCGGACGAGATGGGCGCGAACCCGGGTCAGGTCGCCTTCGTCGGAATCACCGAGGCGATCGAACAGGAGGCTGGAAACGACGAGGCTCAGCACGGCGTCGCCGAGGAACTCGAGGCGCTCGTTGTGGTCGGCGCCATAGCTGCGATGCGTGAGCGCCCGCTCCATCAGCGCCGGGTCGGCGAAGCGATGACCGATCTTCTGCTGCAGTGCGTCGAGACTGGAATCCATGCGTGAAAACGGCTCCGTTCGATGGGCGGGCCGCGAGACTAGTTCGATTGACCCTCGATCGAGCGACCCTCGAACTTGATGAGAAGGAAGACGGGCTTCACAAGTTCCACTTCCTTGTCGTAGGCGAACGAGACGACGACCTTTTCGTTTTCCTTGGTGATCACCAGGTCCTTGCCGGTGATCGAGACGATCGAGTACTCGATGTCCTTCTGCTTCTCGAAGTCGCTTCTGATTTCGGGAACGGTCTTCCCGCCGCCACTCGCGATCTTGGCGACTGTGCGCTTGATCGTGAAGTACTCGTTGAGCGCCGGCAGTACCCGCATGCCGATCAGGGCCAGGAACCCGACGATCACCGCCCAGAACAGCAGGCCGAACAGGGTGACGCCCTGCTGGCGGCTGGCTATGTGAACTCGACCGATCATCCGCCCTCCTCGTCCTTTGCTCCCGGCAACCGGTGCGCGATCTAGCGGAACGACCCGATCCGCTTCAGGTCGCCGAAATTCATCCAGATGAAGAACGCGCGGCCGACGATGTTCTCGTCGGGAACGAAGCCCCAGTAGCGGGAGTCGAGCGAGTTGTCGCGGTTGTCACCCATCATGAAATAGTTGCCCGGCGGCACCTTGCAGGCGACGCCCTCGGCACTGTAACGGCAGTTCTCGCGGAACGGAAATTGATTGTCCTCTTGGCTTTTCCAAAACTGCGAGGATTGAGTATTAATGAGGATACCGTGCTCGATGTCGCCGAGCTTCTCCTTGAATTCGGGAGCGTAACGACGTGCTTCCTCGTCGTAGAAGCCGGGCGGTGGCATGGCCTCGCTCGGCACCGGCTGGCCGTTGAGGAACAGCTGCTGGTTGCGGAACACGACCTCGTCGCCCGGAATGCCGACGACGCGCTTGATGTAGTCGGTGCTCGGATCCTTCGGGAAGCGAAAGACCATCACGTCGCCGCGCTGGGGGTCGTGGTTGGCGATGATCTTCTTGTTGATCACCGGCAGGCGAACGCCGTAGTGAAACTTGTTGACCAAGATGAGGTCGCCGACGAGCAGCGTCGGCATCATCGATCCGGACGGGATCTTGAATGGCTCGAACAGGAACGAGCGGAGCAGGAAGACGACCAGGATCACCGGGAAAAGGCCCGCCGTCCAATCGAGCCACCACGGCTGCAGCATGAGCGCCTGGCGTGTCGCGGCGACGTTGTCGTCGACCCGCGTGATGCCCTGGCGGGCGAGCTGCTCGCGCCGCGCGGCGTCCTGCTGCTCGAAGTTCGCGACCGCGGCGAGGCGGCGCGGCGCGAAATAGAAACGCTCGGCCAGCCAGTAGGCGAACGTGACGACGGTGAGGACGAAGAGGAGAAGCGAGAAGTTGCCGGACCACCGATTGAAGTACCAGCCGAGGCCGAAGACGGTCAGGCAGGCATAGAGCACGCCGGTCAGCAAACCCATCAGTCATCCACCTGGAGAATGGCCAGAAACGCCTCCTGCGGCACCTCGACGGAGCCGATCTGCTTCATGCGTTTCTTGCCGGCCTTCTGTTTCTCGAGCAGCTTTTTCTTACGCGTGATGTCGCCGCCGTAGCACTTGGCGATCACGTTCTTGCGAAGCGCTTTAATTGTCTCACGCGCAATGATGTTGGCGCCGATCGCGGCCTGCACGGCGACGTCGTACATCTGCCTGGAGATGAGCTCGCGCATCTTCGAGACCACCGCGCGCGCGCGGAACTGGCTCTGGCTGCGGTGGACGATGATCGAGAGCGCGTCGACCTTCTCTCCGTTCAGCAGGATGTCGACCTTGACGACGTCGGCGGCCCGGTATTCCTTGAACGCGTAGTCCATCGACGCGTAACCGCGCGAGACGCTTTTTAGTTTGTCGAAGAAGTCGAGGACGATCTCGGCCAGCGGCATCTCGTAGGTGAGCAGCACCTGGCGGCCGTGGTACGCCATGTTCTTCTGCTCGCCGCGCTTCAGGTTCGCGAGCGTCATCACCGGCCCCACGTACTCCTGCGGCATGTAGAGCTGGACGGTGACGATCGGCTCCCTGATCTCGGCGATGCGGCCGAGGTCCGGCATTTTCGAGGGGTTCTCGATCTTGATGAGGTCGCCGCTGTTGAGCTGCACCTCGTAGACGACCGAAGGCGCGGTCGTGATCAGGTCCTGGTCGAACTCGCGCTCGAGCCGCTCCTGGACGATCTCCATGTGGAGCAGGCCGAGGAAGCCGCAGCGAAAGCCGAAGCCGAGCGCCTGGCTCACCTCGGGCTCGTAGCGCAGCGATGAGTCGTTCAGCTTGAGCTTTTCCAGGGCGTCGCGGAGCTGGTCGTACTCGCTCGCCTCGGTCGGGTACAGGCCGGCGAAGACCTGCGGCTGGATCTCCTTGAACCCCGGCAGCGGCTCGGTCGCGACGCCGGCGTTGTTCGGCAGCTTCTTCTCGAGCGTGATGGTGTCGCCGACCTTGGCCGCCTGGAGCTCCTTGATCCCGGCGATGAGGAAACCCACTTCGCCGGCGCTGAGGCGGTCGCGCGCGACCGCCTTCGGCGTGAACACGCCGAGCTGGTCGGCGCCGTAGACGGCGTCGCTCGCCATCATCCGGATCCGCTCGCCGCGCGCGAGCTGGCCGTCGACGACGCGGACCAGCATGACGACGCCGACGTAGTTGTCGAACCAGGAGTCGATGATCATCGCGCGCAACGGACCGTCAGGGTTGCCGCGCGGCGCCGGCATGCGATGCACGACCGCCTCGAGGATCTCGTCGATGCCTTCGCCGGTCTTGGCGCTGCACGGGATCGCGTCGTCTGCGTCGATGCCGATCACGTCCTCGATCTCGGCCCGCGCCCGAGCCGGGTCGGCCTGGGGCAGGTCCATCTTGTTGAGGACCGGAACCACCTCGACACCGAGGTCGAGCGCGGTGTAGCAATTGGCGACGGTCTGCGCCTCGACGCCCTGGCTCGCGTCGACGACGAGAAGCGCGCCCTCGCACGCCGACAGCGACCGGCTGACCTCGTACGAGAAATCGACGTGGCCAGGGGTGTCGATCAGGTTCAGCTGGTAGGTGCGGCCATCGCGAGCGACGTATTCGAGCGCTGCCGTCTGCGCCTTGATGGTGATGCCGCGCTCGCGTTCGATCTCCATGGAGTCGAGCACCTGCGCTTCCATCTCCCGGTCGGAGAGGCCGCCACAGCGCTGGATCAGGCGATCGGCGAGGGTCGATTTGCCATGGTCGATGTGGGCGATGATCGAAAAATTGCGAATCTGATCCATGCTCACAGCGGACGACGAGGGACGAAGACCCTCAGCAACGGCGGCCGCGATGGCAACGACGAAAGGTCGTTCGGCACCGCGATTTCAAGGGCGGCAGAAGGCGCCGCGGGTGGCCAAAAAAAAGGCACGTCGAATCGATGACGCGCCTTCCAACAAAACGTATGGCAACTGCTTGTTGGGACTTCATTGTAGTCAAAACACCCCGGGCGCAAGGCGCGCGGAGGCTTGATTTCTCTACGTTGCAGCGTGCCAACACGAATTCTATCCACAGATTGTCCACAAATGGCTGTGGACGCCCTGGGGGCAATTTCGGAGGTTCTGAGGTCCCTCCCCGCTCGCCGCCGAACCCTCTAATAGAAGCACCCCGAAAAGCAGCTCGAGCTCGGCGTGGATCGATAGTCAGCGAGCGCTCACAACTATTGCCTGACGGGCTTCACGATCACGAAGCGGGCGACGTCGCCTTGGCGGATCAGCATGGTCACGGGCTTGGCCTTGTCGAGCTTGGCCATGACGGTCTCGAACTGCTTGACATTCGTCACCTCGACGTTGTCGACGCTCAGGATGACGTCGCTCTCGCGGATCCCGGCGCGCGCGGCAGCGCCTTCCACGCTTTCGACCCGGACGCCGTTCTTGATCTTGAGCTCGCGCTTCTGCACCTCGGTCAGATCCGATACGGCGACGCCGATACTGCTGACGGTCGGCGGCTTGGCGTTGTCACGCTCGGGGGGCTTGCGGGCGACGACGCGCTCGGGCTCGAACTCGGCGACGACGACGCTGAGATCGCGGCTGCTGCCGCGCCGATAAACCTGAAGCGTCGCCTTGGTTCCCGGCTTGATGCTGCCGACGATTCGCGGCAGCTCAACCGACGTCTCCACCGTGCGGCCGTCGACCTTGGTGATCACGTCGCCGGGCTCGACGCCCGCCTTCTCGGCCGGGCCGCCGGCCTCGACCGACTGCACGAGCGCACCCACCGGCTTGCCGAGGCCGATGGATTCGGCGACCTCTCGCGTCAGGCGCGCGATGACGACGCCGATCCGGCCGCGGATGACGCGGCCGCCCACGCGCAGCTGCTCCGACACGCGGGTCGCCTCGTCGATCGGAATCGCGAACGAGATCCCCATGTAGCCGCCCGAACGGCTGTAGATCTGCGAATTGATGCCGACGACTTCGCCGCGCATGTTGATGAGCGGGCCGCCCGAGTTGCCGGGATTGATGGCGACGTCGGTCTGGATCAGGGGCAGGAGATCGCCCGTGTCGCGCGACTTGGCGCTGACGATCCCCGCGGTGACCGTGCTCTCCAGGCCGAAAGGCGAGCCGATCGCGATCACCCACTCGCCGACCTTCAGCTTCGAGGCATCGCCGAGGCGCACCGTAGGCAGCCCGCTCGCCTCGATCTTGACCAAGGCGACGTCGGATCGCTTGTCGGCGCCGATCGTCTTGGCCTTGAACTCGCGCTTGTCGGCGAGCGTCACGATGACCTCGTCCGCGCCCTCGACCACGTGCGCGTTGGTCATGACGTAGCCGTCGGCATTGAGGATGAATCCGGAGCCGACGCCGCGCTGCTGCGGCTCGCCGTCGGGCTGCTGCGGGTTGCGCGGATTGGGTCGGTTCGGTTGCCCGGGGACGCCGAAGAAGCGACGGAACAGCTCCGCCATCTCGTCGTCTTGCTCGTTGCCGGAGCCGCCTCGCGCCGTCCGGCCGCGCTCGGTGGTGCGGATGTTGACGACGGCGGGGCCCACCTTTTCGACCAGCTCGGTGAAGTCGGGAAGGCCCTGGGCGGCGACCGGCGTCGGCGCGACGGTCACCACCAGGCTGAGTGACAGCGCGAGTGCGGCGTACGCCATGCGACTCGCAGGCGAGCGGGGCGAAAGCAGGAAGAGCGGCATGGCGTGAGGTCGGGACGACGAGGTGGTGGGTCTGGCGGCGGGCGAAGCGGTGGCGGAGAACGAAGCCTAAGGCTTTCTTCGCTCGAGGGCGGAAGCGAAGATTTTGAGCGTCGCCGGGGGCGTGTCGCCGATGATCGTGACCCACCAGTCGCCGAGTCGTTGCGACAGCGTCGACGTCGCCCCGATCGAGGCGAACATCGGCTTGGCGTGGCGCGCCGCGCGGTACGGCTCGATGAAGACCGACACGTAGGTCAGGCCGTCGGAATAGATGCTCTGGATCACCGCCGGCGCCTGCGCCTCGCCGGCTGTGTCGCCCGCCGCCTCGATCTGCCGACTGACGCAGCTCACCGGGCGAAAGCCCGGCGCCAGCTGCCGCATGGACCAGCCCTCCGCCTCGAGGCGGGTCGGCGTGAGGACCGGACGGACGACGCGGTAGCCCTCGAGCTTGCGCATCTCGCTCAATACGCTCTCCGGCTGCGGACGGATGCCGATGACGACGTCGGAAAAAGCGGAGGTCTCGAGGATGTCGCCGCGCTCCCCGACCACCTCGGCGCGCAGCAGCAGGCCGGTAGCCCGGTCGGCCCAGAGCCGGTAGCCATAGCGCAGGCCGTCGCGGGCACGAATGGCGAGGACGTTCGCCTCGTGGCCGGCGACCCGCTCACCGGCCTCGGCGCGAACCTCGTACCAGTCGGCGAGCCCGTCGTCGCCCGCCTGCAGCAAGGCCGGAAACGAGCTGAGCATGCCGCGCTGCTCGATCATCGCCACGTGGTTCGCCGGCCAGAGCGTGTGAACGACGTCGTTGTGACGGTACACGCGGCGTTGCCGGCCGTCGAGCGACTCGATCCGCTCGTACTGGTTCGCCCCCTCGCAGAAATGGGTGATGCGGGCGCTGGCGACGTTGCCGCCGCCGCTGACGACGAACGTCCCCTGGAAGTTGTGCCGGCTGGCCGCGTCATGGATGCGCAGCAGCCAGGTGCGCATCTCGCTCGGCGCCGACGGCGTCGCCGTCACCGCGACCTGGTTGCAGGTCGGCGCCGCGTGAACCGTCCCGACCCAGGCGCAGGTCAGGAGGGCGGCGACGCGGAGCAGCACGGGGCGGACGCGATCAACGCGCCGCGGAATCGACGGTCGCGCTGCGCAGGAACGCCGACGGCACGCCGAGGGCCGAGGTGCCCGCGAACTGCTTGTGCGCCTCGAGGTAGCGTTCGAGTTGGGCGTCGCGAATGATCTTGCTGTCGGCGACGATCGCGACCGTCTGCGGCGTCGCTTCCGCGGCCGGGGCGGTACGGGCGGGCGAAGCGGTCGTCGACGTCGGCGCGTCCGCGCTGGCAAGCCGGGCGTCCGGCGGCGCCTCGCCGGGGCGCAGCACGGCGAAGGTGCCGACGACGAGGACGAAGCCGGCGGCGACCGCGCCGGCCGTCGTCCAGCGCCCGGGGCGCGGCTGCCGGTCGACACGCCCGGGCGCGGAATCGGCAAGGGCCGGTGTCGGCGCCAGGACCACGGGCTCGGCCTGCAGGCGGGACCGCAAGGTGGCGCAGAAGTCTCGATCGTGGCGCGGATCGGAGGCAAGGTCTTCGGAGCGCAGGACGTCGCCGATCAGATGCCAGGCGTGCCAGTCGGCGCGCAGCGCTGCATCGCGGGCCCACGCCGCGCACGACGTCGTCGACCCTGCAGGATCCAGCTCGCCATCGGCCAAGGCCGACAAGCGTTCCCTCGCCGAGTCGTCAAAACCGTCCATCGCCATCCTAAGTCTCCCGATCTATCACCAAAGATCAGCTTGCTGCGAGCTCGTCCGGGCTACCAGCGGTCGCCCTCGCGGGTGTCCAGCAACGGACGCAGCCGGGCCGCAATGGCTTCGCGCGCCCTGAAGATCCGCGACCGGACCGTTCCGATCGGGCAGTTCATCAATTCGGCTATTTCCTCGTAGCTGAGGCCTTCGATTTCCCGCAAGGTGATCGCCTGCCTCAAATCTTCCGACAACGCTTCGACCGCAAAGTTCACCGCGGACGCGATTTGCTTGCTCGCCAGGACGGCATCCGGGGTGGCGGCATCGCTCGGCTCGTTCTCGACGCGGGGATTGTCCTCGTCCTCGTCCCGTCCCGCACGTGCCGATTCGGTCACGAGGGGATCGCGCTTGAGTTCCATCAGCGATTTCTTGGCCGTGTTGACGGCGATCCGGTAGAGCCAGGTATAGAACGCGCTGTCGCCGCGGAACTGCGGCAACGCTCGATAGGCGCGAATGAACGTCTCCTGCGCGATGTCGGGAACGAGATCCACATCGCGAACCATTCGACCGATCAGCCTCTCGATCCTGCGCTGGTACTTGACGACCAGCATCTCGAAAGCCTTGACGTCGCCTTGCTTGACGCGCTCGACGAGCGGTGCATCGGCGTCGGGAGCGTTCATTCAGACGGAAGTGCAGGGGCGGTCGGCGCGCCCGCGGCGAGAGGGGGCGGCGAATATACCGCGCAGCGAAGCGCGTGCCACTGAACCTCAACGCCGCGGCGCTGGACTGGCAGCCAGACGCTCGTCCGGCGCCGCTCGACGAGTCGAAGCAGCAGAAAGGCGCCGAGGTCCATGGCCACCTCGACGGTCCCGGTGCGGCGCGCGCCGGTGTCGGGCACGAACGCCCAGAGGCCGTCGCTGCAGCTCAGAAGCCCGCCTTCGACGCGCGCGAGCGAGAGCGCCACGCCGATCGCCGCCAGCGAGAGGCCGGCAGCGACTGCCACGACGAGCGGGCGACGGGACTCCGGCTGCGAATCGAACGTCGTCACCGCCCACGCCGCCATTGCCGCGACGGCGGCGCCGCAAACCAGCCAGACCGCGACCTGCCACACCCCGAAGCGGCGCAGCCTCAGCTCGAAGAACACGCTTTCGCGCATGGCCGACGCCGACGCGAGCGCTCAGGCCCGCTTGAAGACGAGGGTACCGTTGGTGCCGCCGAATCCGAAGTTGTTCTTGACCGCGTGCTCGATGTTCATGGGCCGCGCTTCGTTGGCGCAGTAATCGAGATCGCACTCCGGATCCTGGTTGAAGATGTTGATCGTGGGCGGCGAGACCTGTTCGTGCAGTGCCATGACCGTGAAGACCGACTCGATGCCGCCCGCGCCACCGAGCAAGTGCCCGGTCATCGACTTGGTCGAGTTGACGACGAGCTTGTTGGCGTGATCGCCGAAGGCGAGCTTGATCGCGTTGGTCTCGTTGACATCGCCGAGCGGCGTCGAAGTGCCGTGCGCGTTGAGGTACTGGACCTGGTCGGCGTTGAGGGAAGCCGAGCGCAGCGCGGCCTCCATCGCGCGCTTCGGGCCGTCGACGTTCGGCGCCGTCATGTGGAAGGCGTCCGCGCCCATGCCGAAGCCGATCAGCTCGGCGTAGATCTTCGCGCCGCGCCGCTTGGCGTGCTCGAGCTCCTCGAGCACGACGACGCCGGCGCCCTCGCCGAGGACGAAGCCGTCACGGTCCTTGTCCCAGGGGCGCGATGCGGTCGCGGGATCGTCGTTGCGCGTCGACAGCGCTCGCGCCGCGGCGAAGCCGCCGATGCCGAGCGGCGAGACGGTCGCCTCGGCACCGCCGGCGATCATGACATCGGCGTCGCCGTGCTCGATCATCCGGCCCGCCATGCCGATCGAATGGAGGCCGGTCGTGCAGGCGGTGACGATCGCCAGGTTCGGGCCCTGGAAGCCGAACATGATCGAGACGTGCCCCGAGATCATGTTGATGATCGAGGCCGGCACGAAGAAGGGCGTGATCCGGCGCGGCCCGCGCTTCTCGAGCTCGGCCTTGGTGTCTTCGATCAGCGGCAGGCCGCCGATGCCCGATCCGATCAGGCAGCCGATGCGCTGCGCTTCCTCGGCGCCGAGATCGTCGTTGGTCGGCAGGCCGGCGTCGCGGATCGCCTGGATCGAGGCGGCCAGGCCGTAGTGGATGAACGCGTCCATGTGGCGCGCATCCTTGGCCGGGAAATAGTCTTCGACGTTGAAGCCCTTGACCTCACCGGCGAAGCGGCAAGCGAAGGCCGAGGCGTCGAACTTGGTGATGTCGGCGATGCCGGAACGGCCCGCCAGCAGGTTCTTCCAGCCTTCGGCGACGCTGTTGCCGACCGGGCTGATCAGGCCGAGCCCGGTGACGACGACACGGCGGGAATTCATCGAGAGACGCGAGGGCAGCGGTCGCTCAGGCTGCCTTCTGGTGCTTGGATGCGTAGTCGATCGCGAGCTGAACTGTCGTGATCTTCTCGGCTTCTTCGTCAGGGATCTCGATCCCGAACTCGTCCTCGAGCGCCATCACGAGCTCGACCGTGTCGAGCGAATCGGCGCCCAGGTCGGCAACGAACGCCTTTTCGTTCGTCACGTCGGCCTCGGGGACACCGAGCTGCTCGGCAATGATCTTCTTGACTCGTGCTTCTATGTCGCTCATGACTCCTCCGGGAGCTTTGTGAAAAAGTAGACGCGGATTCTAAGGCGTGGCGCCCGCCGCGCCCGGGTAGGCGAGCCGTCTTCAGGACATCAACATGCCGCCGTTGACGTGCAATTCGGTGCCCGTGATGTAGGACGCTTCCGGCGACGCGAGGAA
>Ga0070669_100004327_pt1 | contig 10260 bp, 7 predicted proteins | sample KBSS53metaG_FD_64680 | JGI IMG/M metagenome (GOLD analysis project Ga0070669, IMG submission 64680) | Switchgrass rhizosphere microbial communities from Kellogg Biological Station, Michigan, USA - KBS S5-3 metaG | ecosystem: Host-associated > Plants > Roots > Rhizosphere > Soil ... | reverse complement strand
CGTCCCGGTCATCAACGTCCCGCAGGCGGCGATCCTCGGCGTCGGCGCCGCGCGCACCGTGCTCGCGCGCGACGAGGACGGCGAGATCGTCGAGCGCCAGTTGATGACGCTTACGCTCACCTGCGACCACCGCATCCTCTACGGCGCCGACGCCGCCCGCTTCCTCGCCGAGATCCGCGACCTGCTCGAGCAGCCGCTGCGGCTCGCGCTCTGACGCTCATGCCCGCCGCCGAGTCGAACTCCGGGCCTGGGCTGGCGAGCGACCTCGCACGGCGGGTCTGCGAGGGTTCGCCGCTGATCGCGGCCGTTGTGTTCGCCTACGAACACGACGAGCTGATCGCGAATGTCCATCTCGACCCGGTGCTCGTGCACGCGCGTGCCGGCCAGCAGGGGCTGCCCGACCGCTCGGTGGCGGGGGCGGCGGTCGATCCGCGCGTGCAGCGCCTCGTCGCGGATGCGGCTGCGCAGGCGAGCGCCGACCTCCCCGCGCACGAGCGCATCGTCCGCTGCACGATCGTCGCCTGACGAACGGCCCCGGCGAGGCCGCGGCATCTGGCGGCGGGCGACGCGGCGCGGATACTGCGTCCTGGACCACCGCCTTCGGCGGCGGTGCCCGCAATAGCGCTGCTCCTAGGAGGGTTTGGCGGAACGATTGGCGAAACGGTTGAGCCGTCGGCCAACAGTCATCTAGGTTCGCCCCTCTCATAGGTTGGCCCCGGCAGTGCGCTAACACCCCGGGGCCTGGCACCGAAAGGACGGACCTTCCGATGCGTGACCAGGGTACTGCCCGTGGCTTGGCCTTCGAGCTGAGCGCGCTGGGCGCTGCTGTCCGCGAGACGCGGGCTCGACGTGGCCTCAGTCAGGAGGAGCTTGGCTTCGCCGCCGGGCTCCATCGAAACTACGTCGGCGCTGTCGAGCGCGGCGAGATCAACGCGACGTTCCGGACGCTCATGCGCCTGTGCGCGGGGCTGAGGATGACCGTCTCCGAGCTGATCCTGCTCTACGAGCGCAATATCGGCGAGGACGACTGAGCCGGCACCAGTCCGGGCTGGCCGCTGGTGGTCGGCCCGTGCCTGTAGTGCGGCGCGTGGCCCCGCGTGTGTGCTGGGGTTAGCGTGCATGGGAGCTGACCCCCTGAAAAGCGCCAGGACGAAGCTCGCGCGAGCGAACCTCCACAAGACCACCGCGAGGCGCGAGGCAGGCAGGTTCTTCAACCGTTGCCCCGACCCAGCCTTCCGTATCGAGCCAGAAGACGACGAGGAGACATCCTCCTTCGCCGTCGGCGCCGTCCATAGGTGCCGCCTCATCGTCGGGACGGCCCCGCCGGAACTCCCCGGCTCCTTCGCCGCTCGGTTCGGAGACGCGATCTACAACTACCGATGCGCCTTGGATCATGTCGCCTGGCAGCTTGTAGCTCACGGTACGAGCTGGCCACTCGCACGCAGGCAGACGTTCGGCGTCCAGTTCCCGATCTACAGCACAGAGGCGGAGTTTGCGGCCAACAGGAACCGTCGCCTTCCCGGAGTGGACAGGGCCGCCATCGACTTCATCGAGGCGCGCCACCACTACACGAGAGGGAATGCCACCAATGATGCGCTCTTGGGCATCGCCAACCTGTCGAACGACGACAAGCACCGGGAACTCCACGTCTTCCTCAGCCTCTTCAAGACCTTGGAGACGCACGTAACGTTCACGCGCTGTCGCCCCCTGTCGTGGGACAACCCGCCCAGACGGCCGGCACTCAAGGAGGGCGCAGTACTCGCGCACTTCTCCTACGTCATCACCGGGCAGGACCCCGAAATGAAGATGGAGCTGAGACCGCAGGCACAGATAGTCATCGAGGACGGGCGGGACTTCTCCGAGATGTTGGAGGGCATCGCGCGAGAGGTACGGGAGATCCTCGACGCGCCGGAGATCCTCGCGGCGGTCACGTAGCCGTCGCGACATCAGACCAGCCCCGCGACCGGCTGACGGGCAGCGATCCGAGCGACTGCCACCGCGCGAGCGCGCCCCAGCGTGGTCGCGAGCTTCGCGAGGATCGTCAGGTCGGCATGGAGCTTCACGCGGTCAAGGCCGCGAACGCGCAGCGGCAGCAGCGCCCATTCGTGCTTGAGCCGGCCGAACTCGCGCTCGATAGCTGCGCGTCTGCGGTAGAGGCCACGGAAGCGCAGCGACTGGTGCGGGATCAACGGGTGCAGGCGGTCGGCACTGACCCATGTCGAGGCCGGGGAGCACTCGCCGGTCGGACAGCGCCACTTGGCAGCGTGGCGTCTGTAGTCAGAGCCGGCGAACCGCCAAGGGCCATGCTCACACGACGGCGGCAGGTGCTCGCCGCGTCTCACGTCCGCCATCAGGCGAAGCGGGATGATCGGCTGGCAGCCGCGCTCGACACACTCGGCGTAGACGCGGTTGTTGTCGTACGCCTTGTCGGCTGCGAGCGTCGCGACCGCGAAACCGCGCGCCTTCGCCGCGTCGAGCAGCGGCGCGACGAACGTGGACTCGTGGGCTCTGCCGGTCGCGACATCCCACGCGACCGGAAGGCCCGTCGCGGTGCAGACGGCGGTGTGGAGCTTGTACCCGTAGTAGCCGCCGCCGCGCCGCGTCGAGACAGCGGAGCGGTGCCCCCACGACGCATCCGGGTCCGAGAAGCGCTCGCGCTCCGGGCCGTTCTTCGACAGCAGCCGTTGCCCGTTCGCGTACGCGGGCATGTCGGAAGCGTCGATGGCGATGTCTCTGCCGTAGTCCGGCAGGCGACGGTGCAGCTCGGCGGTGACGGCCGCGATGCAGGCGTCCATCATCGCGCCGTTCTCCCGCAGCTTGCGAGCGAACCGGTAGCACGCCCACTCCGAAGGGACGTCGCCCTCGCAGCCAAGCGCGGCCTGGAGCGCGGCGTGTTCGGAGACGAGCCGCACGGTCCGCGTCCACGTCGAGATCGCGTAGACCGACTTGGCCAACGCCATACCGACCATGACGCGGACCGGGTAGCCCGGTCGGCCAGTCCAGCGCGTCTCTTGAAGGTCGGTGATGAGGCCCCCGATCTCCGCAGAGTCGAGGAGCCGACCGAGATCAGCCGCAGCCGATCTCGGTGGTACGTTTGGCGAGGCCAAGGAGCGCTATCTCCAAGGTCCAGACCCCCGGCTGTTTGCGCAGCGCGGGGGTCACTTTTTCCCTTATCTACAGGGAAAACTACCCGACAGACCGGACGGAACCGGGTGGGGTAAGCACCGCGAATTCGTGGGGTCCAGCCCGATTTCTCGCCGTCGAAACCGCCCGCCTCATCGGGCGTACGGAGTTTCGCCAAACCCTCCTAGTGGTGCCGACCCGGCTGCCGCGGCTCGAGCTCGTAGCGCTCACGCCCACGCTGCGGACCGCGAGCAGTTTCTGCCTCTTCCGCCCCTGGGCTAACCTCCGCGCTGCCGACTGTCCCTTGTCCGTCACGACGGCAATCCCGCACCTCGACGAAGCGGTAGCCCCGCTCGGGGAAATGCGTACACATCCCCCCCGCTATGAACAGGGGCCCCGCTGGTGCGGGGCTTTTGTCAAGTGTCCGTCGAACAGCGCGTCGACCAGACGCGCGGGCGGGCTCGGGTCGGCCTGCGGCTCGCCCAGGTCGAGGCGTCAACACGAGTGGGTCACGTCGACTGACGCGCCGAGATGCGCGGGAGGAGGCGCGCCGCGCGAGCGCCGGCAAGGGCGATCAGCGTGAGCGCGCTGGCGAGCACGATGCTGGCGAGGCGGAGCGCCTGGAGCCCGCCGATGGCGAACGGGGCGGGGTAGCCGGTCGTGAGCGTGAGCCAACGCCCGAGCAGCGCGTGGCCGAGTATCCCGGCGGCGAGTCCTGCCGCGCATCCGGTCATCAGCACGATTGCGGCCTCGAGCAGCAGCAGGCGCAGCAGCTCGCGGGGGAGGTGGCCGGAGAGGCGAAGGGCGGCGAGCGAGGAGCGGCGCTGCCAGATCGCGCCGATCGTGCCCGCGGCGAGCGAGAGCGCGGCGGCGACGACGAGCAGCGCGGAGATCTGGCTGAGCCGCTGGAGCCCGTCGCGGGCGAGCGCGCGGAACTGCGCGTCGCGCGCGGCGACCGTCTGCGCACGCAGTGCGCTGTTCGTGCCGAGTGTGCGCTGAATCGCGCGGCGCGCGACCACTGGATCCGTCCCCGGTTCGAGCCACACCTCGATCGCCGTCGGGTCGGGGCGGTCCCAGTCGCGTCGGTAGCGCTCGCTGGACATGACGATCGCGCCCGGTCCCCAGCCCAGGTTCGTCGTGATCGCCGCCACGCGGAACACTCTCGCGCCCGACGGCGTCGGGATGACGAAGCGGCCACCGAGCCGCACGCCTTGCGGCGCAGCCAAGACGTTCGAGACGGCGATCCAGCCGCCCGCGCGCACGCGCGACTCGGCGAGCGCGACGCGTCCGTGCAGCACCTGGCTCGGCGGGATCGGCGTGGTGTCGCGGGAGTCTGGGGCGAGCACCCACGCGCGTCGCTCCCCCAGGTCGACGAACCCGCTGGAATACGCGGCGACGCGCTCCACCCCGTGCGCGTGGCTGACACGGCGAGTGGCGGCGCCGAGCGGGAAGCTGTCCGTCGTCAGGCTGTTCTCGTCGCGTCCGGCTGTGATCCAGATCTCGGGTCCGGCGAGGTGCTCGGCGAAGTTGCGGTCGAGGCCGCGCAGGACGTCGCGGTGCGCGCCTTCGATCGCGACGCAGCCGCAGACCGCGACGGCCCCCATCGCCGCGAGCGTCGACGCGCGCGCCGTACGCGCCCGGATCCCTTCACACGCGAGGCTCAGGGGATGCCAGCTCGCGCGGTCGCCGAGCTGCTGGCACAGGTCCGCGACGCGGATGCACAGCCAGGGGATCGCGAGCGCGGTCCCGACGGCGAGCAAGCCGATCGCCGGGACGGTCGCGCTGGGGGCTCGCCACGTCAGAACGGCGGTTGAGGCCAACAGGACGATCGCGGCCGTGAACAGCGCACGTCGAGCGGGGGCGGCAAGCTGCTGTCCCGCCTCGCTGTCGTGACGCTCTGCCGCGTCGAGCGGCCGGCCGCGGCGCAGATCGAGCAGGAGCGGCGCGGCGGCGAGGCACGTGACGACCACGCCGCCCGCGCCCACGAGCAGCGCTGTCGCCGGCGGAATCGACACGTGGCTGTTCAGTGCGAAGGCGAACGACAGGAAGCTCGGGGCGCCCCCGAGCAGCGTGCGTGCGAGCAGCGTGCCTACCGCGATCCCCGCCACCGAGGCGACCGTCCCGAGGACGGCCGCCTCGAACAGCATGATCGCCGCGACGTCGCGCGTGCCGTAGCCGGCGGCGACGCGCAGCAGCGCGGCGCCGCGGCGGCGCTCGGGCGCCGTGAGCAACATCGCGTTGACGACGAGGAGCGCGCCGCAGACCGCCGCGATCGCCGCGAACAGCCCCGTCGCCTGGACGCTCGGCGCCGCTGCCTGGGCGATCAGCGCGACGTCGCGATCGACCCGCGCCACGGTCAGGCGACCGCCGGCGATGCGCTCGAGCGCTTGCTGCACGGCTGCGTCGCGGCCGGCCTTCGGCACGACGAGGATGCGCGTGACGCTGCCCTGCATGTGGGCCAGCGCCTGGACGCGATCCAGCGGCGCGATCGCCACGGCTGCGTACGCGACGGGGCCGATGACCGAGGATTCGAGCACCGCTGCGACGGCCAGTCGGTGTGTGCGCCCGCGCAGCTCCAGCTCGACGCTGCGCCGCACGCTGGCGCGCGGTGGAGCCCCGACGGTCTCGGCGACCGCGCTCGGCAGCAGCAGGCCCCCTCTGATGACCCGCAGGAGGACCGGGTCGAGCTGGCTTGTGGCGGTGCCGTTCAGCTGCGTGATGCTGCCCTCGACGCCGACGAGGTCGACGGGCTCTCGGCCGGCCGGGCCGACGATCGCGGCGCGCTGCTCGACGACGGGGCTCGCGGCGAGTACGTCCGGCAGCCCACGCACCCGCTGGAGCACGTGCGCGCTGAATCCGTCGTCGTCGCGGGCCACGAGCTGCAAGCGCGCGTCGCCGGCGATCCCGTGCACGAGCGCGCGTGCGTTCGTCGTGATGCTGCCGTTCGTGACGAGGACGGCGAACACGAGCGCCACGCCGATTGCGACGCCGGCGCCGGCGAGCGCCTCCTGCACCGGGTGCGCGCGGATGCGGTCCCGGTAGTGCCCGACGAGCCGCCGCAGCGTCATCGGCAGACGCGACCGCGCTCAGGAGACGCCGCGCATGCGCAGCACGTCGGCGTGCGGCGGCGCGGTCGTCCCGCGGACCGCTCCGCGAGCGATCGAGAGATGCCGATCGACGCCGCCGAGCTGCGCGACCTCTGCGGCGCTGAGCAGCACGGCGACGCGGTCGGCGCGGGCGATGCCGATGATCAGCTCCAGGAGCCGCTCCGCCTGCAGCGCCTCCAGGCCGCTCAGCGGCTCGTCGAGCACGAGCAGCCGAGGTCTCAGCATGAGCGCTCGCGCGAGCGCCGCGCGCGCGAGCTCAGGATGGTCCAGCTCGCGCGGCGGCTGCGACCCGTGATCGCGCAAGCCGACGCGCTCCAGTGCGGCGAGCGTCGCCTCGCGCACCTCGCGGCTCGGCCGGCGGCCGCGCCGTGCCGCGACGGCGACCTGGCGCTCGAGCGTGCGTCCGTGATCGGGCGGGAATGCGGTATGCCAGACGGCGATGCCGTCGCGGGTTGCAGCTCGGCTCCACAGGTCGACGCCCTCGAAGCGGACGACGCCCGCGTCCGGCCGCTCGACGCCCGCGGCGAGTCGCAGCAGCGTCGAGCGCCCTGAGCGGCGCCGGCCCCAGACGCCGACGACTTCGCCGGCGTCGACGTCGAGGGAGACGTCAGTCGCTCCAATGCCGCGCGGGAAGCGCTTGCTGACGGCCTCCAGCGCGAGCGTGCTTGCCCTGAGGGTCGGCACGGCGATCATCCTAATCACGTCAGGCCGATGCACCGGATAAGCGATCGTCACTTCTCGTACTCAAGGTCTTGAGTGCTCTGGCGCAGACTAGGCAGCGCACCTTGGCTCGCTCAGGATCTCGGAGTCGCGGACGCCCCCGTCCGGCGCCTCCCCCCGCGGAGTCGTCTGCAGCCGAATCCCCCCATCGGCGGGCGGGCGCGTTCGCACTCTGGCGCGCCCGCCGTCTCCGACTTGGTCCCCCCACCTCCGGAGACGGCGGGCGTCGCGCTGGTCATGCGGGAAGCTCGCCATGCGCGCGCAGTCGTGCGCGCGCTCTGAGCGTCCACAGGATCGGCGCGGTGTCGACGCCGACCGCGGACGCCACCCGGCGGTGCATGCGCTCGTTGCCGGCCCAGCCGGCCGCGGCGTAGTACGCCGTCATGCCGGCGAGGATCACGGCATGACCTCGGCCGTGAGGCAGCCTGCGCGCCGCTGAGGCGGCGATGCGCGTGACCGCCTCCAAGCGGGCTGCCGCCTCGGCATCGCTCGCGTAGTACGCGGTGCAGCGATGGTTCGTCGTGCCGGCGTCGTCTGCGGCGTCGATCGTACTGTCGAGCAGCGTGCTGAGCGCGCAGATGGACGGGAAGTACGCCGCGTCGACTCGCTCCGCCTCCGCGGCCGTGGCGTAAGGCAGCGCAGCCGTCGTGAGCAGCGCATGGACTCCGAGCGAGCTGATCGCGCCCGCTGCGACCTCCCACCACCGGAACGGCTCCGCTTCGCGCTGCGCGAGCGCCCAGCGACGCAGCGGCTCGACGGCGTCTGAGCCCGCCGCGTGCGTGAGCGCCTGCGCCTCGGCGCAGCGCCGCGCCGCGCGCACCGCGACCGGCCCGACTGCGCCGCTCGACGGCAGCGTCGCGACGCATGCCTGGCAGCACGCGACGAGTCGACCCAGGTATCGGTCATCCGTGGTGGCGGGGACCTCCTCGGCCGCAGGCGTCTCCAGCGCGGTTGCGAGGACGGCGTACAGATCCGCGTCCGACGATCCGGGAGGCTGCTCGCCGAGCGTGTCGAGGTAGTCGTACATGACCTGCCACGCGACGAGCAGCCTCACCAGCTGATGCCGCGCGCTCCAGCTCGGCACGAGCGTCGCGAAGATGGCGGCGCCCTCCGCAAGGCCGCTCTCGTCGTCGAGCGTGCCCAGCGCGAGCGTGCGCAGCTGTGCGTCCGGGATCGTCGCCGCCAGCGCTCGCCATCTCGCCAGCTCCCTGCGCGCGACCGGAAAGACCGTCGTCCAGTAGCTGGTGAGGATCGCGACGAGCGCCGCGGCGTCCCGCGCGCGCCTGATGCCTCGGATGCTCCGCATGCGCCAAGCGTGCCGCCTTCAGCGGGTGTCAGTCGCCGGATTCGTCGCTACTCGTGGAACGCCATGCGCTGCTCGACGTGCGACGCGCGGACGCTCGCGAGCGCGATCAGCGCCAGCGCGGTCCCGAGGATGCCGGCGAGCACGAGCGCGATCTGCGCGGCGCCCAACGCGAACGGCGCCGGGTAGCCGGTCGAGTCCGCGAGCCAGCGGGCGAGCAAGCGGTGACCGACCGCGCCGCCGGCGAGTCCTGCGAGCGCGCCCGTGCCGAGAACGATCGCCGCCTCCAGCAGCAGCACGCGCCGCAGCTCGCCGGGCAGGTGGCCGGAGATCCGCAGGACCGCCAGCGACGTGCGCCGCTGCCAGATCGCGGCGACCGTCCCGGCCGCGAGCGACAGTGCGGCGGCGATCATGAGCATCAGCGCGATCTGGCTCAGTCGCACGAGGCCGTCGCGCGCCAGCGCGCGGAACTGGGCGTCGCGCTCGGGCGTCGTCTGCGCGCGCAGCGCCGTTCCCGCCCCCAGGGCTCGTTGCGCCGCGCGTCGCGTCGCAACCGGGTCGGCGCCCGGCTCCAGCTGCAGCTCGAGCGCCGAGGGCTCCGGGCCGCGCCAGTCGCGGCGATAGCGATTGGCCGACATGATCACGGCGCCCGGGCCCCAGCCCAGGTTGGTGGTGATCGCCGCCACCCGATACCGCTCCACTCCGGCGGGTGTCGGAAGCGCGAACGCGTCCCCGATGCCGGCGTGCTGCTTGCGCGCGAGCGCGTTCGAGACCGCGATCCAGCCGCCGCTGCGCAGGCGGCTCGTCGCCGTCCGCAGGTCGCCGTCGACGAGCTGGCTCGGCGGGATCGGCCCGCCGTCGTGGCGGCCGCGCGCGATCACCCAGACGCGGCGGTTCTCGACGTCGAGCAGGCTCCCGTAGTACGGGTCGACGCGCGCTACGCCTGGGACGGCTGCGAGCCGGCGTACGGCAGCGGCGGCCGGGAAGCTCTCCGTCGTCAAGCTGTTCTCCGTACCGCCGGCGGTGACCCAGATGTCGCCGGACGCGAGGTACTCGGCGAAGTTGCGGTCGAGGCCGCGCAGGACGTCGCGGTGCGCGCCCTCGATCGCGAGGCAGCCGCAGACCGCGACGGCGGCCATCGCTGCCAGCGTGCTCGCGCGCACCGTGCGCGCGCGGACGCCTTCCGCAGCCAGGTCGAGCGCGTGCCAGTCCGTGCGTCCGGCGAACCACGCGGCGAGGCGCGCCGCGCCGACGCACAGCGTCGGGATCGCGAGCGCTATGGCCACCGTCACCGCTCCGATCGCGACGATCGTGGCGCTGGGCTCGGCGGCGACGAGCACGCCCGCGGCGGCGAGCAGCACGAGCGTCGCCACGGCCATTGCATGGCGCGAGCGCGTGGGGAGGCGCTGGCCGGCCTCGCCCTGCTCGTGCTCGACGGCGTCGAGCGCCCGTCCCCGTCGCAGGTCCAGCAGCGGGGGCGCGGCGGCGGCGCAGGTGACGAGGACACCGGCCGCGCCCACCGCGAGAACCATGACGAGCGGAATCGAGACATTGCCGCTCAGCGCGAACGCGAACGACAGGAAGCTCGGCGCGCCTGAGAAGGCCGTCTTCGCCAGCAGGACGCCCAGCGCGATCCCTGCCGCCGACGCGACGACGCCGAGGACGACGGCCTCGAACAGCAGCATCTGCGCGATGTAGCGCGGCGTGTAGCCGGCGGCCGTCCGCAGGATCGCGACGCTGCGCCGCCGCTCGGGCGCGGTCAGCAGCATCGCATTGAAGACGAGCAGCGTCCCGCAGATCGCGGCGATCGCCGCGAAGAAGCCGGTCGCCTGGTAGCTCGGCGCCGCGGCTTGCGAGATCAGCTCCACCTCGCGATCGACCGGTGCGACGGTCAGCCGGCCGCCTGCGAGGCGCACCAGCTCCGCGCGCGTGGCGGCTTCCCGGCCCGGCCTCGGCGTCACCAGGATGCGCGTCACCCGGCCCGGCAGCCCGGCGAGCGCCTGCACA
>Ga0070669_100004325_pt1 | contig 10261 bp, 14 predicted proteins | sample KBSS53metaG_FD_64680 | JGI IMG/M metagenome (GOLD analysis project Ga0070669, IMG submission 64680) | Switchgrass rhizosphere microbial communities from Kellogg Biological Station, Michigan, USA - KBS S5-3 metaG | ecosystem: Host-associated > Plants > Roots > Rhizosphere > Soil ... | reverse complement strand
CGAACTCATTCCACAGCGGCATGTCTGTCCTCGAAGCCAGGAGGGTTCTGCACCTCCTGGCAGAAGACGGGACGACGTGTCCTGTCTGCGATCAGCACGCGCAGATCTACCGGCGCGCGCTGTACTCGACCATGACGAGGGATCTGATCCAGTGCTACCGGCGCTACGGGTCCCTCCACTGGTTCGACATCACCACGGTCACCGGCAAGCGTGGCTCCGGCGACGTGACGAAGATGCGCTACTGGGGTCTGCTCGAACGCGAGATGGATTCTGTCGGGCCGGACGGCAACCCCCGCACGGGCATCTGGCGCGTCACGACGCGCGGGGCCTGGTGGCTGCACAAGAGGATCCTCGTCCCGAAGTACGCCGTCATCTACGACAACGAGCTGCTGCGCCTCGAAGGCCAGCAGTGGTCCGTGGAAGACGCCCTCGGGAAGAACTTCAACTACCGGGAGCTGATGGCCGGTGTCTGACCTGCGGCAGATGTACCTGACCGAGCAGAACGATGAGCCGACCTACGGCTGCCCTGACCATCCGGACTGGGCGCTGATGGCGATCGTGCAGCAGACGCACAGAGCGCCGGTGACGGTCACCAAGGAGGGCGACTCGTTCAACGTCGAGCACTCGCCCATCGCCGAGTTCATCCACGACATGGCGACCGAGGTGACCGTGGCATACTGCTGCGCGAACCCGGAGTGCGCGTTCGCGATCTCTCCTGACCAGCTAGGTGAACTCAAGGAGCACCGTGGCAGCCGACAGCTTGGCTACTGAGGGTCAGCCATTCGTACAGAGGAAGTCCAGCACGAAGAAGGGAGTCCGGTACCTCCGCTTCGAGTGCCCTCGCTGCGAGACCGTGCGGGACAAGCGGGAAGACAGCTTCCTGATCGGGGCGCACATCGTCATCTGCATCGAGTGCGGCTACTCGACAGATAAGGTCCAGCAGAATGGCCGCGTCAGGAAGAAGACGGCCTCGGACCACCGTTCTCCTGACGATGCCAAACGGTAGATACCGGATCTACGTCTGCGATAGCTGCGGCGACTTCGCCCAGTTCGCAGGGTGGTGCCTAGACTGCGGAGCGAGGCTCAGGCCCGAGATCTGCTTCCCGCTGAGCAAGATCGACGAGGCCCGGCGCGGCTTTGCGGGTAGTGAGGATGACGTGGTGCAACGGTTCGTGGAGTCACTGTTGGAGTAGTGTAAAACACACTATGACTCCACCACACACAGCGTGTCCAAATTGCAACAGCATCCAGCGGTTCGCTAGAAGGACTCGTTCGACAGAAGATGGTGTGGAGGTCTACACTAAGTGTCTGATGTGCAGGACGGAGTTCTTCATCGAGCGATACGACCCGGCCGAGCGGCGCCGGAACATCCTCACCCGAAACCGCAGAATCCGGAGGGAGCTACGATCTCCGAGATGACCCTGGTGGATCCGCGCGAGGCCATGACGCCTCGACAGGTCGAGCTGCTGGCCCTCTACGCCAGCGGGCACGACATGCGCGAGATCGCCACGCTGAAGTTCCTCAGCTACTCGTCGGTGCAGCAGACCCTTCAGGCCGCGCGCGTGCGCGTGGGCGCCCGCACGTTGACCCATCTCTGCGTCCTGTGCGTCGAGACTGGCGTCATCGTGAAGAACGGCGTCGGATACCGCCCTGTGCAGGCCGAACGAGTCGTCGGCGAGTAGGATTTCGACATGGCCATCCTCGCAACGGACATCACGACCCGGCTCTCGGGCGGGGCGGGCAACGCCGATCCGAATGCCTCGATCGGCGGCGCGATGAGTAACACCGCCTTCGCCGACAACGTGGCGAACAACCTCTTCGACGACGTGTCCGGCGCCGAAGCGTCAGCGGGCGACATCGAGTACCGCTGCTTCTACGTCCGCAACGGTCACGCCACGCTCTCGTGGCTCGCGCCGAAGATCTGGCTCTCGACGCTCACGACTTCTGCCGACACGGAGTTCGACATCGGTCTCGCGACAGAGGGAGTCAGCGCCGCCGCAGCGGCCATCGCGAACGAGAACACCGCACCGGCGGGCGTCTCCTTCTCGCGACCGACCACGAAGGGCGCGGGCCTGTCGCTCCCGGACATCCCAGCAGGCGGCTACCACGGGATCTGGATCCGCCGCACCGTGAACGCGAGCGCCGCTCCGGCGAACGACTCCGGCGCGTTCACCATCGAGGGCGAGTCGGCCCCGTAAGCCGCCCAGCGCGCACGCGCTGATTTCTCGTGGCCGTCCCGGTCGCCACCTTCACATCCTCGGTCACTGGGACCGGGACGCTCACGCCTGGGGTCCCGTCGCATCAGGTCAACGACATCCTCGTGTGCGCGGTGACGACCGAGGACAACACGGCCACGCTGACGCCTCCTGCTGGGTGGACCCAGATCACCGCCACGCAGCTCAACACGACGGGGATCAAGACCGTCGCCTGGTGGCGTCGGGTAGGGGTCGGCGAGACGGTCGCGAACCCGGCGATCACGAAGTCCACCGGCTCCGGCGCGGGCGTCGCCACGGTCATCCGGATTCGCGGTGCCCAGACCACCGGGAATCCGTGGAACACCCCGCCCATCGGTCAGGCCAACGCATCTTCGACGACCGTCTCGTGCGGTGGCGCTCTGGCAGCCGCCACCGACCAGGCGCTTATCGTGATGATCGTCGGCAACTCGACCGACACGAACTCGGCGCAGACGAGCGCCTACCGCGCCGTGACCGATCCAGTTCAAGCGAGCTGGACCGAAGTAGACGACACGCAGACCAACACGGCCTCGGGCGCAGGCCAGGGCATCGGTTCGGCCCCCAAGACAGGTGCGGGATCGACGGGGAATCTGAACGCGACGCTCGCTACCGCATCGGTGAGCGTCGGGATCGCCTTCGAGATCGCGCCCACGATCCTCGTCAACGTTCTGCGCAGGCTCCCGTACAAGATGAACGGGATGGTGCAGGTCCAGCGCGACCTGCCCTACAAGGTCCGGCTCTTCGTACAGACTCAGCGCGATCTCGTCTACAAGATCACGCAGACGGTGGGTGTTGTCCGCCAAACCCCGTACACAGTTCTATCTCTTGTGGGCCTCAGCAGAAATCTGCTGTGGACGATCAAGACGCTCGTTGGAGTCACGCGAAATCTTCCTTGGACGATCTTCAAGATCGTCGGTCAGACGACGAGACTCCCCTATACGATTCGCAAGTTCGTGTCGGTCGCGCGGACTCTGCCCTCGAAGGTGCTCAGTGCGTCTCCGATCACTGTCGTTGGCACTACGACGACATGGCAGTCCGGCCCCAACGGGAACCTTCGGCCAGATTTCCCTGCTGCTTCTCAGACAAACGACTTGGGCCTTCTGTTTGTGGCTGTGAGGACAGATAACGCACCACCGGCGTCGATTCTGCCCACCCCCAACAACTGGAAGCTGCTGCACACGTCAGCGCGCGGAACGGAGGGCCGCGTCTGGCTGTTCACGAAGCCCTATCAGGGCGACACGGCGCCGTTCGTGACGATCTCGGGCGCCACCGGCAGCGGACCTGGCCTGGCGGCCATGATCGTGCTGCGCGGCCATGACCCGGTGGTGGGCGTGGGCGACATCATCGTGAACACGGGCACGGCGCAGGCTCAGCAGACGCCTGCGATCACCACGCGCATCCCCAACGTCTTCCTCACGCGGTTCGTCGCGTCCGCCCTCGCTGGCGCTACCGCCGCCTACGCCTGGGACACGGCCCAGGAGCAGGTCGATCTGGTTCTGGGCGGCAACGATGGGACCAAGGGGACCATCTCGATCGCCACGGAGAACGCTCCTGCGGCGGGGGACGTTCCGGCGCGCGCAGCGACCTACTCGGGCAGCGCCCCCTACGTAGCCCTGACGGTCGGCGTCAACCCGGCTGGGACGGGTGTCTTCGTCCAGACGCTTCGGCGACTCCCTTACATCGTCCGCAAGGCGATTTCTGTCCAGCGGCGCACGCCCTATGCGGTCAAGGCGCTCGTGGCGGCCCCTCGCAGGCTGGTCTACGCCGTGCGTGGCCTCGCGTCTGCACAGCGCCGCCTGCCCTACATGGTGAAGGGCCTCGCCGGTCTTCAGCGCCGGATGCCGTATCGCGTCATGGGCCTGGTTGGCACGGTCCGGAATCTGCCCACGACCGTCCGGGGTCTCGCGGCGGTCGCTCGCACGCTCGCGTACAAGATCATCACATGGAAGATCGACACCGATCTGGTCATCCGGCCTCGTGTGCGCGTGGAGACGGATCCGACGCAGGTCGAGATCGGCACGCTCCCGGATCAGGTCCACGTCTCTACTGAGATTCCACAGGTGGGCGTGGAGCCAGTCGTGGCTCAGGTGGGAATCGAGCTGGTGGACCGCCCTGTGGTGGCGATCGAAGATCAACATCCAGTCGTCCGAGTCGGGAAGTCGGGGTACGCTGTGCGCGTGGGCACCCCGAACCCGGTCGTCAAGGTGAAGGAGAACAACTAGATGGCCGGACCAGTCGTCATCGTCAACGACACCTTCAAGATCGTTCAGCACGACTTGATCCCCGCTCTGCCGTTCTGGTTCTTTCAGCCGGATGGCGTGACCCCGCTGGACATCTCTCTCGCGACCGGCGTGGACATCGTGGTGGCCACGAAGCAGGTCTCCACGGGCGTCGTCGCCACGGCGGCCAAGTTCCGCAAGCCGTGCGTGATCCTGGACGCCGAGGGCGGACATGGTGAGTATCAGTGGAGCGCCAACGACACCGACACGGCGGGCGCCTTCAGCTACCAGTTCAAGATCCTCTGGCCCGGCACCACGGCGAAGCCTCAGACCGTGCCGGTGGACAACTACCTCGACCTGCTCATCATCGACGACTTGACGTAGGACTAAAGGTCTCGGGCCGCCCGGCCGATAAGACCACGGGGGGTTGGACCGAATCGGGGGATCGGCTTCAACGGGGCAGAACGCCCTGGGTCGCAAGGACTGCCGACCCAGGGCGTTCTTCGTTCTACCGACAGGACCAGGGTCGCGAACCCTCGGCTGCCCAGATGCGGGCGGCCACGCGATCCTGTTCTGCTGGGTCGGCGTCGGCGGCGTTCCTAGTCGAGCCGCCGTAATGCTTCCAGGTGCCGGGCATGATCTGGTAGGCGCCGCTCGCGCCCGACCCGGCGTTGTTCCACTTCCGGTAGTCGCCCCCGCTCTCGCACATCACGATGTAGCGCGGGATGGCGAAGGCGCCCCCGGCGTAGGCGGGAGCGACCGAGATTCTGTCGCCGGGCCTCGCGAGAGGTGCTGGTGGCGCGAGCCACCGCCGGAAGGTGCGGATCGACCTGGCGTAGTGCCGAGGCTGGGCCGGAATGATTCGGCCCTTCGGGGTCCGCAGCCCGTACTTGCGGATGTTGCGACCGACCGTCTGGACGCCGTGCTTCTTGATGACGGCGATCCTCAGATCGGTGTACTTCTGCTCGATGGTCCTCGCCTCGGCTGTCACCGGGGCCGCCATGCAGAGCATGGCCAGCAGCGCGCCGAGCAAGACGCGCGTTCGAGAGAGAGACATGAGCTGCCTCGTCCAGCGGGCTTCGTCGCTACGTTGACTTCGCCTAGCCGCTGCTGTTCGTCAGCGGCAGCCCGTTGGCCGGTGGCGTGCTCCTTTCTGTGGGGTACATGACGCGAACGAGCCGCCCTTTCGGACGGCTCGTTCTACTCAGCGGATGAGTTGCCGGGATCTTAGCGAAGTCCGGCGAGAGACGCCAGATCCTCGTCCACTTCGCTGAGACGCGCGGTGATCGCCTGGGGAGAGAGGCCAGACGCCTCCGACACGTCGTCGATGCTCACGCCGCTCTTGAGTGCCTGGCGGACTGCGACCAGAAGGGCGTCGTGGGAGCGCATCTGGGCGATGGAAGCCTTGATCGCGTCGTCACGCAGGGTCGCAACGACATCGAGCTGGGCCTCGAATGGGCTGGTGTTGAACTGGGCTGCCATCTGCATCACCTCGGGATGATGTTACCCGATGTAAGTGGGATCTTAGCCACATGTCTGTGGGTACAGTGGTGAAAAAACCTTGTACGTCCAGCAGGTCTGTGTATATGCGGTATCAACCAAGGACAGATTCCTGCCAGGATCGGGCACAGGAGAACCGTGGCTGCTGTGGCGGACGCAAAGCGACGTAGCGACACGACCCTCATCGTGGATGAGCGCCACATGCGCTGCCCGAGGTGTCGTGAGGTCCACGACATCCTTCGCTACGTCCCGATGGGCGTCGTCGAAGAGTTCCGCACGGAGACGAACCCCATCTACAAGTGCCCGTCCTGCCGCTGGATCTTCTCCCCCGCTCTCACGGCCAGTGAGATGCGGGCGCTGATCAACGAACTGTCAGCGAGGGAGAGATGAGTGACGTTCAGTTGGCGGCGGCTCAGGCCGCTCGCGAGGATCGTCTGCTCGACGAAGAGATCGACCGCCGCCTCGACGTGCTTCTTTCTGCCGAGGATGTCGGCCCTGACGCTCGCGCTCATCTGCGCGGGATCCTCAAGCACTACGCCAAGTCCCCGCACCCGTTCCGCGAGTGCGTGCGAGACAACATGAAGCGCTTCGGCCCCGGCCGTACCGAGAAGGTCTGCGCGACGCTCAAGGACATGATCCGGGGCACCACGCGCTGGCGGAACTCGGACGGCGTGGCCGCCTCGGACGCCCCCGAGATCGACGCCGAGATCGAGGCCGTTCTGCTCGCCATCCCCGAGGACGCGCTCGACCGAATCGTCATGGAGGTGGCTCGATGAGCGACTACGCCTTCGACCTTCGCGACCTGATGACGTTCAGCAGCGTCTCGCCGCTGGACATGCTCCGCGAGGTCAACCCGGATGCCGTGCCCGACCCGGCCCCGCCCGCAGCGGCCAACTACCGCACCGCCGATCTTCAGGGCGTCTCGTGCGCGGGCTGTGCGAAGTTCGTCCTCACCGGCTTCGAGGGCGAGGGCGAGAACGCCGTCCCGAAGGGCTACTGCTCGCTGTGGGAGTCGCTGGTCCAGGGCGATCACGTCTCGGACGGCTTCGCCGATCCCGGCCCGGCTTTCGACGGCGACGGCAACGAGGACTGGGAGTTCGCCGACAAGCGCGAGCTGGCCGAGGTGCATCTCGCGGGCGCGGGTACGCGCGAGGAAGACGGCTACGTCATCAAGGAGATCCTGCGCACCGGCGAGTGGCCCGTCATCCCGACGCGCGGCGGCATCGTCAAGCAGAAGCTCTCGATCGTCCGCGACGGCCCGTCGAACAAGGACGAGGGGATCATCTCGCTCGCGGAGCTGTTCGAGAACTTCAAGTCCACCGGCATCCAGCCGCAGATCCCCCTCTCGGACGAAGAGGGCGACGACCACAAGAACACGACGCGGCTCAACCAGGGCTTCGTCGAAGACCTGTGGATCGTGGACGAGAACGAAGGCTCGAAGCTCGTCGCGAAGATGAACTTCACGGAGCCGGAGACGAAGGCCAAGGTGCTGCGCGGCACGTACAAGGACGTGTCGTGCGGGATCCCCTGGCAGATCATCTCGCGCGGGCAGAAGTACGGCACCACGCTCGAACACGTCTGCATCACCAACCGGCCCTTCATCGACGGCCTCGGCCCCTTCATGGCGGCCAGCGACCAGATGAAGGACGCCGAGGTCGAGGTCGTCCATTTCGGTCTGCCGACCGAAACGGTGGAGGACGAGACCACGAACTTCAGCGCCAAGCAGATCATGGAATCTGCCCAGAAGGCGCTCGCCACCCAGCTCGCCCTGAGCGGCTACGAGGTCCAGGATGTCGGCAACGACGGCCTGACGATCGCGAGCAAGGTGGCCGACATGTCGTGGACGGTCACGTACAAGATCGAGGGCGGCGACGTTCTGCTGGCCGAGGTCAAGGACTGGACCGTCAACGAGGACGAGGGGACAAGCGACGCCCCCGTGCAGCAGAAGCGCACGGCCCCTCCCCAGTCGCCCGAACAGGACGACCTGGAAGCGGCTCAGCGTCTTCGGCAGATTCGTCTGTCGGAGAACCAGCCCCATCGAGCGAAGGAGGCCAATATGGCTCTGACTCGGGAGGAACTGGAACGGCTCGATCTGTCCGACGAGCAGCGAGCGGCGTTCCAGTCGGTCCTCGACGAGAATGCTCAGTTCGCGGCCAAGAGCCGCGAGGCAGAAGTCGCGCAGCGGATCTCGGAGCTGGAAGACCTGGGGCTGAAGGAGTTCCCCGGCGCTCTCAAGCTCTACCGCGACGTGGCACTGAGCGACGACGGTGGCCCGGCCATCGTCCTTCTGGCCGACAACGGCCAGGAGAAGCAGCGGAAGACGGCCAAGGAGCTGCTGGACGACTTCCTGGCCGCGCTCAAGGGCGCGGACGGCAAGGTCCATCTCAGCGACCAGGCTCTCGTCTCCGGCAACGACGACCCGCCCCCGGCGGACACCGACACGGACGACAAGCGTCCCGTCGAAGAGCGTGTCGCCGAGATCAAGGCGGCCCTCTACGGGACGAAGTAGGAAGGAGGCGAGAACTACATGCCTTACGGACATCAGACAGACTGGCGGCGCCAGACTCTCCCGAAGCCGGAGATCCTGAGCTACCCGCTCGAAACCACGGTCATCGACTCCGTGGTCCTGAACGCTGCTGGCGTCACCGCAGACGTGAGCGGCCCCTACACGGGTCGCCGCTACCTGCTCGCGGGGACGATTCTGTCCAAGCGCGGCGACGGTCAGTACGAGCGGTTCACCGCCGCTGGTGGCCAGACCATCGCCGGGATCCTCAACGACACGGTGGAGTTCGCGGACAACACCGATGTCTCCGACGAACCGGCGGCGATGCTTCGCCGGAACGTCAGCTTCCAGGCGACGAAGATCGTGGACTACGCCACGCACAACGTCGCACTGAAGGCCGCCCTGACCACCTGCGAGTTCGTCTAGGAGGTGAGCGACTAGATGCCCACGTTCGACATCTACGACCAGGCTGTCCTCACCTCTCTGGTGAACGAGCCGGTCGATACGGCGCTGGAACAGGCGCCGTTCCTCGGGGAGCAGATCGCCCCGCTCAACAACATCGCGGCACGCATGGCCCGGATGGACATCGGCCGCACCTACTCGTTCGGCATGGGCCAGTTCAAGGCTCCGAACGCGATCCCTGCCCTCGTCGAGATGCCCGTCTCGGAGCGCCGCGAAGCGCTCATCGAGATGATCCAGCTCGAAGAGATGCACCGCATCAACTCGGAGCAGTGGATCCGGCTGAACTCGAACGACGAGAACATCCGCAACTCGGAGGGGCTTGAGATCGTCGAGCGCGGGAGCATCCTGCGTCGCCGTCTCGAACGTCTCTCGGAGTGGATGCGCTGGCAGGTCTTCGTCAACGGCGCGCTGACGATCACCTACCCCCGCACGAACAGCCAGCAGGTCATCGACTACGGCTGGCTGCCGGGCCACAAGCCGGTGCTCGTGGGGACCCTTCAGTGGTCCGACACCACGAACAGCAACCCGGTCGGCGACATCGAGGCGTGGCAGCAGATGGTCGCCGACGACTCGGGCCATCTGGCCACCGTCGTCCACCTCACGTCTCAGCAGGCGAAGAACATCATCAACAACGCCAAGCTCCGGGAGTTCTTCAACGTCCCGTCCGGCGCGGCGTTCCGGGCCACGCTCGAACAGGTGGCGTCCCTGCTCGCCGAGGGCACTCGCTTCGTGATCCACGACGCGGGCTTCCGCCCGATGATGTCCGGCGCTCCGCGCGACGAGGCGGCGCACACGCGCTACCTGCCGAACAACAAGGTCGTCCTGACGACCGAGTACACGATCGAGGGCGAGCGCATCGCCGACACGCTGAACGGACAGGTCGAGATCTCGTCCGCCTTCAACGACACCTCGATCCAGATGGGTCCGTCGTCCGAGGTCATCCTCGACCACATGACGAAGAACCGCTACCTGCGCGAAGCCGCCGCGCGAATCCCCCGGATCCTGCATCCGGAGTGCTTCGTCTCGGCGACGGTGGCGTAGGAAGGAGGTGAACCGAAATGGCTGACGTTTACCAGGTCCAGGCCGACACCGCCCTTCCGCGTGCCGTGCGTCTTCTGCGCGAGGACGAGATCGAGGGCAAGGTCTACGAAGAGACCGGCGTGGCGTACCGCGCTGGCGACTTCGTGCGCGCCGAGGACATCTCGCCGTCCGTGGACGTGTCCAATCTGGAAGAGGCCGGGCTGCTGAAGTCCGCCTCCCAGGAGGACTACGACTCCTGGGCATCCGCCCAGACCGAATACTCGACGTTCATCCCGGAGCACGAAGCAGAGCGCTACGCCCTG
>Ga0070669_100004317_pt1 | contig 10271 bp, 7 predicted proteins | sample KBSS53metaG_FD_64680 | JGI IMG/M metagenome (GOLD analysis project Ga0070669, IMG submission 64680) | Switchgrass rhizosphere microbial communities from Kellogg Biological Station, Michigan, USA - KBS S5-3 metaG | ecosystem: Host-associated > Plants > Roots > Rhizosphere > Soil ... | reverse complement strand
ACCGGCAGGATGATGAACACCGCGCCGATGCCGACCGAGTAGACGAGCCCCGGTCCGCCGATGAACGCGAACCCCGAGAGCGTCGCCGCCATCGACGCGATCGCCAGCGTCCACAGACCGATTCCCTGGCCCGCGACGAAGAAGTCGCTCGCGGTTCGGGTCTTCCGCGTGGCCCAGATTCCGATCGCCGCGACCACCGCGAAGTATCCGACGGCGACTGCGGTGATGATCGGCTGTGCGAGCGGCGGAAGCGCGGTCGTCTGGATCATGACGCGCTCCGCTTCGCCTTCATTTGCCGCACGCGCTCGAGGTCGGTCTCGTTGAGCGTCAGCGACTCGAACGTGACCGCGTACGCGATTGGCAGCACGAACAGCGGCAGCACGCCGATCCCGTAGAGAATCACCGCCGCCCTCGGCGGTAGACCCAGCCAGAGCGGCGTGCTCACCGTTTCAATCGGCATCACGAGCGCCGCGCCAAAGCCAACAAGCAGGACGGCGAACATGGCAACGAACGGAATAGCGAGACGGCCGATCCCACCACGCGCTCTGCTCGCACCCAGCACCATCGTCGCGAGCATGATCGTTGACGTCCCGATCATGAGCGCCCATGGTGTCCACGGCGGAACGACCGCGGCCACGAGCGCGCCGACGTACGCCGCCGCGATGAGCAGCGTGGAGAGCAGCAGAGCGCCGAGCGCGATCGTACGCGTCATGAGAGTGCCGAGGGTTCCCGGTAGAGCGGTTCGAGCCGATCGCGATACCGCTGCGTCACGACGGCGCGGCGAATCTTCATTGTCGGAGTGAGCTCGTCTGCCTCGACGGACAGCTCGCGCTCCAGCAGCACGAAGCGTTTGATGCGCTCCGGGCCCGACAGGACGGAGTTCACGCGATCCACCGCCTGCTGCACGCGCGACACGACCTCCGGATGGCCGAGCAGCTCGCCGTAGTCGAGCGCCAGCCCGCGTTCGCGCTGCCACGCTTCCAGCACCGGACGCCGCGGCACGAGGAGGGCGGAGACGAAGCGCTCGCCCTCGCCGTACAGCATCGCGTGCCCGATCCACGGGTCCTCGATGAGCCGCGATTCGATCGGCAGCGGCGCGACCTTCTTGCCGCTCGACAGCGCGATCAGCTCCTTTTTGCGGCCCGTCAGCCGCAGCCGCCCGTTAGGCGTGATCTCGCCGAGATCGCCGGTCCGCAGCCACTTGCCGTCGGCGGTGAACGCATCGCGCGTCGCGTCCGGCCTTCCATGATAGCCGTCGAACGTCAACGGTCCACGCTCGAGCAAGACTTCGCCATCCAGATCGATGCGGATCGTCGTGCCTGGCATGGGCGGGCCGACCGTTTCCGTGTCGTAGGCATCCGGCCGATGAAACGCCACGCACAGATGCTCGGTCTGGCCGTACGCGCCGAACACGGTGATGCCGACGGCGTCCAGGTGGTCAGCCACCTCGACGGGCAACGTCGCGCCGCCGGACGTCGCGAGACGGACACGGCCGCCGAGGAGCCCGGCGATGAATTCGGCGGCCGGCCGGTTCGCCTCGCGCCACTGCGCTTCGAGGTCGTCCGGCACGGGCTTGCCCCCGCGACGCAGCGCGAATCGCTCGCGACCCAGCGACAGGCCAGCCTGCCAGTCGCGCCGCGCCGCCGCGTCGAGCGTGCCCTCGTGGACGATGAGCGCTTCGTAAACCTTCTCGAAGAACCGCGGAAGACCGCCGAACACCGTGGGCTCGAACTGCCGCGCCGCCTGCCACAGGCGCGAGTGCTGCGCAACGTGCCCGGTGCGCATGCCGCAGAGAATGCGCGTGTAGAGCCCGAACACGCGCTCGCCTGCGTGGCAGTAGGGGAGAAACGAGAGCGACGTGTCCGCGTCGCCGAGACCTAACGTGTCGCGAACGGACGCGGCCGACGCGGAGAGGTATCGGTGCACGATCCGGGCGCCCTTCGGCTCACCCGTTGATCCCGACGTGTAGATGAGCAGAGCGAGATCGTCGGGCGACGCCGCGGCCATCCGCCCGTCGATCTCCGGCGCTGTGGACTCGGCGAGCGCGAGCGCGCCGCTGGCGAGATAGTCGCGCCACGATCGCGTTCGGTCCGTGGGCACGTCGACCTCTGCGCCAACGATCCGGCGCAACGTCGGTAGCTCATCGGCGACGGCCAGAACGCTCGCGAGGTGCTCGACCGTGTCGACGACGATGGCGACCGCATCGCAATCAGCCAGTTGGTCGCGAATCTGACTCGGCGCGCTCGTCGGGTAGACGCCGACGCTGACCGCACCGGCCATCAGGATGCCGATGTCTGCGACCGGCCAGAGCACGCGATTGTCGGCGAGGATGGCGACTCGATCGCCGCGCTGGACGCCGTCGGCCACGAGGGCCGCCGCGAAGGAGCGCGACGCGTCGCGCCACTGCGCCCATGTGAGTGAGACATCGGCCGGTGCGCCCCCGGTCGCAAGCTCCTCGATGGCCACGCGATCCGGCATCGCACGGGCGCGAGCGAGAAACACCGCGAGCATCGTCGTGTCGTTAGGCCCGGTCACTGGCGCGCGACCCCGCTCCGCCACTCCACCGCCACACAACCCATCGCGAGGCCGGCGCCAGAACCGGTCAACATCACGAGATCCCCATCCCGGAGACGCCCCGTACGGGCTGCGTCATCGAGCGCCATGGGCAGACAGGCGGCGCCCGTATATCCCCATTTTCCCATGATCGTGTGCGCGCGCGACATCGGAACGTCGAGCACACTCATGACCGTCCGAATCGTCGACAGATTCACCTGCGTCCAGAGCCACAGCGCCACGTCCGGCACGTCACGACCGATGCGCGACAGCACCGAACGCGCGATGCGCGGCCAACCTTCCTCATTCACTTCCTTTGGATACTTCTCGACGAACCGCAGTCGGTTGCGGTAGCCGTCACGCAGCACCGATTCCGTGATCGGCTCCGCGGTCCCGCCAGCGAAGACGCCCATCCCGCACGCGAGCCGCCCGTCCGCAAAGAGCTCCGACGCGAGCACGCCGGGCGCGGCGCGGCGCTCGATCACGGTGGCGCCGGCGCCGTCGGCGAAGATCGTCGCCGTCTTCTTGTCCCCGTAGTCCAGGTATTTCGACATCGCGTACGCCCCGACGACGAGCACACGGTCGTACCGATCGTCGGCGCGGATGTATTTCGACGCGACGTCCAGGGCCGTGACGTAGCCGGCGCAGCCGGCGTTGATGTCGAAGGTGCCGGCATTCGTGGTGCCGAGTCGTCCCTGCACGACGGATGAAGTGGCGGGAGAGATGAACTCCGGCGTGTCGGTCGCGACGATGAGCAGGTCGATCGACTCCGGCTCGACGCCGGCATCGTCCATCGCGCGACGCGCCGCGCGCTCGGCCAGGTCGGCCGTGGACTCGTCGTCGGCGCAGACGTGTCGCTCGCGGATGCCAAGCGTCTCGGAGACGAACGGCTCGATCTCGACGCCGAGCCGCGCGGCGAGGTCGGCGTTCGTGAGCACGCGTTCCGGAACATACGAACCGGTTCCGGTAATGACGGCATGCCGAGGTGCGCCCGCGGCCGAAGTCACGTGCGCGACCTCGAGGGCGAGCGGACCGAGTCGGTCGCGCACGGCGTGCTGGTGGAGCCGCGAGTCACGAGTCGTACCGGGAGTGGTCGCGAGTGCTGCGACGGCGGCGCCGGGTCGCCGGCAAGGTCGCGGACGAGCAGGCGCGCGGCGCGGGCACCAAGCTCACGCGCCGGAACGGCAATCGTCGTGAGCTCGGGTGTCACGAGCTGCGCGAACTCGATGTCGTCGCAGCCGACGATCGAGATGTCGCCGGGAATGGAGACGCCCGCCTGGGCGCAGGCCTTGTACGCGCCGAGCGCGATCAGATCGTTCGCGCAGAAGACGGCGGTCGGCGGCGTCGGAAGCGCGAGCAGCGCCCGCATGGCGGCGTGGCCGCCGGCCACGGTCGCACGCGCGCGTCGGAAAAGGTCCGTATCGATCGGGACACCGGCGGCTCGCGCCGCCCGCGTGAACCCGCGCTCGCGCATCCGGAAGCTGTGAACGTCGGTGGACGGTCCGATGAACGCGATGCGCCGGTGGCCGAGCCCGATGAGATGCTCCGCCGCCATTCGACCCGCGCCCTCGGCGTCGCTCACAACGCCAGGCCAGCGCTCGGATGGCTGGTCGATGAGCACGACGTTGATGCCATCCAGCAGCTCTTCAGGGATGGCCGAGGCGCCGGCGGCGTCGAGGATGATGCCGTCGACCTGGCGGGCGCGGAGGGCTTCGAGGTGCTGGTCGATGCCGGTGCCGCGCTGCTCGCAGAGGAGGACGGCGTAGCCCTCCTCGACCGCGACCCGCTGCGCGCCGCTCACCACGTGCGCGAAGAACTGGTTGGCGAGGTCGGGGACGACGAGCCCGATGGCGTAGGAGCGGCGTCGGACGAGACTCCGGGCGACGACGTTTGGCCTGTAACCGAGCTCTTCGGCGGCCTTGAGAACGCGCTTGCGGGTGTCGGCGGCGACGCGCGCCTTTGGATTTCGGGACAGCACGAGCGAGACGGTCGGCTGGGATACACCAGCGCGCGCCGCGACATCGTGGGTGGTTACGCGCCGCTGTGCGGCGGATGAGCGTTTGGCCACGGTGCTAATACGTATTGGCAACCGCGGATTGTCAAGCGCTGACGGTGACGGAAGCGGGTAGCGGGTGACGGGGAGCGGGAGATACGGCGGCTGTCATTCCGAGCGGAGGCCGACGGCCGGAGGCGAGGAATCGCCGGGCCTTGGTCATTCCGAGCGGAGGCCGAAGGCCGGAGGCGAGGAATCGCACTCGTCCCGGCCGGGAGGCCGCTCTAGCGGGAGGATCGCGATTCCTCGCCTCCGCCGCGGCGCGGCTCCGCTCGGAATGACAACGAACCCGCTACCCCCAAATAACGCCGACGTCCGGTTTTTTCGCCCTGTCGCGTAATCACCTGAAAGTGACTTCGCCCGAAATGCCACACGAAGTGCCTCGGTCAATACCGGCGGCGTCGCGGTCAAGTCGTTTCCAGACTGGCACTTACATATCGAACATTGCGCCCGTTGCCACGTTGATTCCCGGGTGATTGCCATTCGTATCCTTGTCTCACGTCAAACGGCGCAGGCGGCCAGCGACGACGAGGACACCGAACGATTCAGTGAGCGACATAACGAACTTCACACCGCCCACTCCGGCGGATCGAACCGAGAATCCGACCATGGCACCGAACGTCTACCTCGACGCGCTCAACAGGGCGCTGAACGCAGAACTGATGCAGTGGGGTGGCTCCGAACCGAGCGGGAGCGTTCGGCGCCGCGGTCGTGCGATCGCCGCGCTCCTCTTCGGCGCCGGCACGGTCGTCGGCCACACCGAGGAGCTCCCCGCCGTCAGCCCGCCGTTGGTGCCAACCACCACCACGACGCTCGGGTCGGCAGCCGTCGTCCCGGCGCATTTCCGGCCCGCAACCGATCGACGGGAGACCGTCGTCCGCGTGCTGGCCAACGCCCAGGTCCGTGTTCAGAACGACTCCCAACCCGCTCAGGCGGTCGCCACGTTGGCCCTGGAGATCGGAAGGCTCCAGCGCGACCTGGCAATCCGCTCGCCGGAAGGGATGGAAGAGTGGGTAGGCAGTGAATACGCCTCACTCGAGGCGGTACGCCGCGCGATCGCCGACGTGGTCGTCGACGATGAAGAGCCGGCGCTCGTCGCGGTCGCACTCGACCGCGCAGCGCAGCTCCTGTCCGCTGCGGCCTGATTACCCGGCAGATCCATCGCCGCCGGGTTCCCAGCTGACGCGCCTCCGATCGACAAGCGAGAGAACGCCGTAGTCCTTTCGCCCCGTGAGACGGTCGGGAAGTCGCCGAAAGACATAGAAGCTCGACAGCACCCACAAGCAAAAAGCCGCCGAGGCCCGTGAACCTCGGCCGCTTTTTGCTTGTGGTGCGATCGAATGATTCCACTAGACTCTGACCCCAACGGAGGCATTTCAACGCCCAACCAACGTCGCCACCGCCTGGAGTCGCCGCTGAACAAGCGGGTCGGCGTGTGCCCACGCGCGCTGGACCCGCTCGAGCTCATCGGTCGCCCGATCGCGCTGACCGGCGCGTGCATATGCCTCCGCCAGCAGGAGCCGGATCTCGCTGTGGGTCGCGTAGAGATTCGCCGCTTCCAGTGATCCGCGCAGGGCGGCGCTGAGCACCGCGGTCGCTTCGGCATATCGGCCGAGGCGGATGAGAGACTTCGCCATCTCGACGTTCGTCCGCGTGTACCCGAGCGTGGTGGAGAAGACCGCGCGGCGGAACTCGGTTGCGGCGCTCGAATCGTCGCCCTGAGCAGCGAGCAATAGCCCGCGCACGTGATGGTGCAGCCGTTGGTCGCGCGCCAGGTTGCTGCCGGCCCCCAACAATTCAATAGTATCGGCGAGAGCGGCGAGCAGACCCGTGTCTCCGGCCGCGGCCAGCGCGCCAGCCCGGTGCGTGAGCGACCAGACGCGCCCTGACCTGATCGCGGACGAGTCGGCGCCGATGACCCGAAAGCGCGAGATCGAGTCGAACAATGCAGCCGATTCCCGATACCGGCCGAGCTCGCGTAGCACCTGAGCCTCGAGAAGCGCGGCCGGTTCGGCGGCCCCTGGGGTCTCGCGTTCGACGCCCGCAACGCCGCGTCGGTACGCCCGCGCGTCGCCTAACGCCTCGGAAAGCCGGCCCTGGTAGCGCAAACTGATCGCCAGGAACCAGTGCGGCTCGACCTGCGGGCCGCCCTTCGCGATCTCGACGCGAAGGAGCTGGTCGGCCTTGGCGAAATCGCCGCTGCGCATCCACAAACTCGCCATCGGCTCCCACGACGAACCAGAAGGGTCGAGCCCCGCGGCGGTCCGAAATTCCTCCTGTGCCTCGTCGATGCGACCCACCGCGGACAGGATTCGACCGAGCTCGATGTGCGCCACAGACGACTTCGGGCGCGCCACGATCCACCGCCGGACGACGCGCTCGGCGGCAACCATCGAGTCCGCAAGCTCGTAGCTCACCGCCTGTTGGAGCAGTGCATCGCACGCCGCGCATCTGGCATCACCGCCATGCAGGCTCAGCGAGTCCATGAGCTCGACACGGCGCAACGGAATCACCGCCTCCGTGAAGGACCCACCGTTCACGAGCGCGCGGCCGAGGTAGTAGTGGCCCTCCACCTCGTTCGGGTAACGGACCGCGAGCGTCTCGGCGATGGACGCGAGCGCGGGTGAGTTGTTCGCCTCCGCCCACCCACCCTGGATGATGAGTCGATCCCGATCGCTCGCGTGAGCCGCGAGCGCCACGGCACGCCGCAGGCGCGTGAGGTACCGCGAGCGGCTCCCGCGAGTAGCGCGGGCCGAGTAGTACGCCGCCATCGCGAACGCCGAGTCCTCGGCGAGGGCGGCGTCGAACAGGCGCGCGGACGCATCGAGCTCACCACGGTAGAACGAGCGCAACCCTTCTTCGTAGAGGCGATACGCGGTCAGCGACGGCGTCATCGCATCGGCGACAGAGCCTCGCGGCGCCGAGGCGCCCAGGTAGTCCACGAGACGCGCCGTGGCGCTGTCCGCGAGCGCGAACGGATCGCGCCCGGTCACGGTGTACGCGCGCAGCACGTCTCCATTGCCGAGGTTGGTGACGCGCAGGTCCAGCCGGAGGGTATCGGCGCCTAAGGGGTACAGTGCACCGTCGATCAGCGTCGTCGCTCCGGCCTGACGAGCGACGGGCACGATTGCGCCAGGCGCTGACGGCCCCCCGCGGCTCATCTGTCGCTCGACCTCCAGTAGACGAGAACCGCTGATGACGGTGATCTCTCGGGCGCGGGCGAGATTGGTCGCCAGCATGTCGCGAAGCGCGCGGCCGACGTCCGACGAGTCGGCCGAGGCGTAGTCGCTGATGAAACCGACGGCGACGACGAGCCGACTCTCGGACGCCGTACCAGTCGCAGAGCGGCCGCGCCAAAACGCAAAGCCCACCGCCGCAACAATAACCACGGCAGCAGCGGTCCCCCCGAAGAGCCACCAGCGCCGTGAGGAGTCGACGGTGGACCGTGCCGCAACCGGCCGCGTGGCCACAGCCGCACCTGCAGCTTGCGGCGGTGACGAACTCTCGGGTGGCGGAGCGGGCGCCGCGACAGCAGGCTGCACAGCCTTCGTCGCCGCCTCAACCGCCACCGCAGGCGCGGCGAAGGAAGGCGGCTTCATCCCCGGATTCGCGCGAAGCTCACGGGCCAACGCGGCAATCTCACTATCCGGGGGGAGGCCGAGCTCCTGGTCGAGCAGCGCCTCGTGCAGCCGAGCATGCTGAATGGCGCCGTTCACGTCCCCGGCAGCAACGAGCGCGCGCATGACCGAGAGCGCCACCCGGCCGTTCAGGGGATCGCTCGCCGCCAGCCTCCGCCAGTGCGTGACGGCGCCGGCGGTATCGCCGTTCTGCGTGGCTCGGGTCGCGACGCGCTCGAGCGCCACCGCGTAGTCGCGTGCAAGCGCCGACCGCTCGGCTTCGACCCAGCGCTCGAAATCGGGAGCGCGCGGGACGAAGAAGCCATCGAGGAATGGACCCGTGTAGACCCGAACCGCGCGATCGACGTCGTTCGTCTCGATAGACTGCTGGAACTCGTCGACGTCGACCTCGATCAGGTCGAAGTTGAGGCGCAGGTCCTTCGTGCCCATGAGCGCGTCATCGGCGCCGAGATCTCGGCGCAGCGAGTAGACCGCCTGATTCAGGGAACGGCGCGCCCGGTCTTCGGTTTCATCCGGCCAGAGCAGTGCGAGGATCTTTTCGCGCGTCACGCCTGACCGACCGGCGCGCGCGAGCAGCGCCAGGACCGCGAGACGCCGAGGTTGCGCCGCGGCGCCTGTCACCACCGTCCCGTTCGCAAGGACGCGAACGCCGCCTAACGTATTCAGACGCAACGACTTGGGCAGGTGATTTCCGAGTGATACCGCGGGCTATACTAGCTATCACTCGACGGCGCGGCAATACGGCAGCGGCCTGCGTCATCGAGCGCCTCTCGCAGCGCGCGTCATCCGGACGCGCAGCGCGGACCTGTGGCCGCCGCCTGAATCATAGAGACCAACATGACCCCCGACCGCAGACAACTCGTAACGGAGAGCTGGAAGAAGCTGTCTCCGAACGGCGCGCAGTTCGGCGCCATCTTCTATGGCCGATTGTTCGAGATCGACCCGACGCTCGAACCGATGTTCAAGGGTACGATCCTCAATGAGCAGATTCGCAAGCTCACCTCGATGATCGACCTCATCGTTCACTGGCTGGACCTCCCCGAACGCCTGGTGCCGGTCCTCAAACAGCTCGGCGCTCGACACAACACGTACGGCGTCCAGGAAGACCACTATGGCAAGGTAGGCACGGCGTTGATCGGGACGTTCGAGGAAGTGCTCGGGGACCAGTTCACGCCGGAGCTTCGGAGCGCGTGGACCGAAGCCTATCTGCTCATCTCGTCGCTCATGCGACGCGGGGCAGCGAAGGTGAGCGGAACGTTCCCGGTGGTGACGCTGGAATCAGAACGGCCGGCGGTCGAGAACAGCGATGCAGCCTAAGGGGCTGGGAACTGGGAGCTGGGAACGGAGAACCCGGGACTGACCGGCGTATCCATTACCGGTTCCCGGTTCTTCGTTCGCATCGCCGCGAGCTGCCGCTTTCTCCGCCAGACGACGATGCGGTAGCCCAACAGCACGGCGAAGATCGCCGCGAAAACGAGCGGGAGCGTGATGTCGCGCTTCACCGCCATCCAGAAATGAATCGTCCCGAGCACGACGATCACGTAGATCGTCCGATGCAGGGCGGCCCACCGCTTTCCGCCCAGCCGCTTCACCATCTTCGCCGTCGACGTCACCGCGAGCGGAACGAGCAGCACGAACGCCGCCATCCCGATCGTGATGTACGGGCGCTTGACGATGTCTGCCCAGAGATCGCCCCAGACCAGCTCGAGGTCGAGGAAGAAGTAGATCGACAGGTGCAGCGTCGCATACGAGAATGCGAACAGCCCGAGCATCCGACGATACTTCTGCAGCCAGTTCCACCCGAGCGTCTGGCGGATGGGCGTGACGGCCAGCGTGAACATGAGAAAGCGAAGCACCCACCGACCGGTGAAGTGCTCCGCTTCCTTGATCGGATTCGACCCGAGGAGCCGAGTTCCGTTGAAGAAATCGGACGCGATGGCTCCAATGACCCACAGCGCGGGAAGCAGGCTGACGGCAAAAACGACCGGCCGCAGCCAGCGCGGTGGAGTCCACGACGCCATCAGTAG
>Ga0070669_100004310_pt1 | contig 10284 bp, 7 predicted proteins | sample KBSS53metaG_FD_64680 | JGI IMG/M metagenome (GOLD analysis project Ga0070669, IMG submission 64680) | Switchgrass rhizosphere microbial communities from Kellogg Biological Station, Michigan, USA - KBS S5-3 metaG | ecosystem: Host-associated > Plants > Roots > Rhizosphere > Soil ... | reverse complement strand
GTGGCACGCCGCTTGGACTCGCTGCCCGCCAAGGAGGTTTCACATGAGCACTGCAGCCCGCATCGCCGTCGGTCTCGTCCTGTTGGCCTTCGCCGACCTGAACTTCTACGTCGTCTCGCAGTACGGCTACGCGGGGTTCCTCGAGCTCGCGACGGCGAACGCCGCCACGACCGCCGTCCTCGTCGACCTGACGATCGCGCTCAGCTTCGTCGCCGTCTGGATGTGGCGCGACGCGCGTCGCCGGGGCATCACCGTCGTTCCCTATCTGGCCGTCACGGCGCTCCTGGGAAGCATCGGCCCGCTCCTCTACCTCGTGATCCACGGGCGGAAGGCCGAGCTGCCGGCGTAGCGACCGTCGGGGCGGCGCGGTCGCTCAGGCCGCGCCGACCAGTCCGCGCAGCACGAACGGCAGCAGGCCGCCGTGCCGGTAGTACTCGACGTCGTCGGGAGTATCGACGCGCGCGATGACCGTGAACTTGGTCTCGCTCCCGTCGTCCTTGATCGCGCGCACCGTGAGCTTCTTGCCGGGCTTCAGTCCCTCGGCGATGCCCTCGATCTCGAAGCGCTCGAAGCCGCTGAGACCGAGCGACGCCGCGGTCTCACCGGGCCGGAGCTCGAGCGGGAGCACGCCCATGCCGACGAGATTCGAACGGTGGATGCGCTCGTAGCTCTCCGCGATGACGGCGCGGACGCCGAGCAGCAGCGTGCCCTTCGCCGCCCAGTCGCGCGAGGAGCCCGTGCCGTACTCCTTGCCGGCGATGACGACGAGCGGCGTACCGTCCTGCTTGTAGCGCATGGCCGCGTCGTAGATCGCGAGCAGCTCGCCGGACGGGACGTGCTTCGTGACGCCGCCCTCGACGCCGGGGACCATCAGGTTCTTGATGCGGATGTTCGCGAACGTGCCCCGCATCATCACCTCGTGGTTGCCGCGCCGCGCGCCGTAGGAGTTGAAGTCCTTCGGGCCGACGCCGAGGCTCTGCAGGTATTTGCCCGCCGGGCTGTCCGCCTTGATCGAGCCGGCCGGGCTGATGTGGTCGGTGGTGATCGAATCGCCCAGGATCAGCAGCGGCTTGGCCTCGACGATGTCGCTGACCGGCGCCGGGGTCATTTCCATGCCCTCGAAGTAGGGCGGGTTGGCGACGTAAGTCGATCCCGCGCGCCACGAGTAGGTGTCAGAGCCGGTCACGTGGATCGACTGCCAGTGCGTGTCGCCACGATAGACGTCGGCATAGCGGGCCTGGAACATGGCGCGGTCCATGCAGGTCGCCATGGTCTCGGCGATCTCGTTGTTGGTCGGCCAGATGTCCTTGAGGTAGACGTCCTGCCCGTCCTTGCTCGTGCCGATCGGGGTGGAGACGAAGTCCTCCACCACCGTCCCCTTTAGCGCGTAGGCGACCACCAGCGGCGGCGAGGCCAGGAAGTTGGCGCGCACGTCGGGGCTGACACGGCCCTCGAAGTTGCGGTTGCCCGAGATCACGGCGCTGGCGACCAGGCCGTTCTCGTTGATCGCCTTGCTGATCGGCTCGGCCAGCGGGCCGGAATTGCCGATGCAGGTGGTGCAGCCGTAGCCGACCAGGTTGAAGCCGATGTTGTCGAGGTGCGACTGCAAGCCGGCCTTGTTGAGGTAGTCGGTGACCACCTGCGAGCCGGGCGCCAGGCTGGTCTTGACCCAGGGCTTGGGCTTGAGGCCGAATTCGTCGGCCTTCTTGGCGACGAGGCCGGCGGCGACCAGCACCGAAGGGTTGGAAGTGTTGGTGCAGCTGGTGATCGCGGCGATCACCACGTCGCCGTCCCCAATGTCGAAGTCCTTGCCCTCGACCGGGACGCGCGCGGCGGTCTTCTTGTAGACCTTCTCCATGTCGCCGTTGAACACCTCGTCGACGTCGGGCAGCGAGACCCAGTCCTGCGGGCGCTTGGGGCCGGCAAGCGAAGGCACGACGGTCGAGAGGTCGAGTTCGAGCGTGCTGGAGAACACCGGATCGGCGGCGTTCGGATCGATCCAGAACCCCTGCTCTTTGGCATAGGCTTCGACCAACGCGATCTGGTCTTCCTCGCGGCCGGTCAGGCGCAGGTAGTCCAGCGTCTTGTCGTCGATGCCGAAGAAACCGCAAGTCGCGCCGTACTCGGGCGCCATGTTCGCGAGCGTCGCGCGATCGGCGAGGCTGAGCGAGGCGAGGCCGGGGCCGTAGTACTCGACGAAGCGGCCGACGACACCGTGCTTGCGCAGCATCGAGGTGCAGGTGAGGACGAGGTCGGTGGCGGTGACGCCTTCCTTCAGCTCACCGGTGAACTTGAAGCCGACCACTTCGGGGATGAGCATCGAGACGGGCTGGCCGAGCATCGCGGCCTCGGCCTCGATCCCGCCCACGCCCCAGCCGAGCACGCCCAGGCCATTGACCATGGTGGTGTGGCTGTCGGTGCCGACGCACGTGTCGGGGTAGGCGACCGTCTGGCCGTTCTGGTCCTGCGAGGACCACACCGACTTGGCGATGTGCTCCAGGTTCACCTGGTGGCAGATCCCGGTGCCCGGGGGCACGGCGGAGAAGTTGGCGAGCGACTTGGAGCCCCACTTGAGGAAGTCGTAGCGCTCCATGTTGCGCTGGTACTCGATCTCGACGTTCTCTTCGAACGCGCGCGGGTGGCCGAACTCGTCGACCATCACCGAGTGGTCGATCACCAGGTTCACCGGCACCAGCGGGTTGATCTTGGTGGTGTCGCCGCCGAGCGCGCGGATCGCATCGCGCATCGCGGCCAGGTCGACCACGCAGGGCACGCCGGTGAAGTCCTGCAGCAGCACGCGTGCCGGGCGGTACTGGATCTCGTCGCCGGTGACCGGGTTCTTCTGCCAGTCGACGAGCGCCTGGATGTGATCGGTCGAAACGGTGAAGCCGCCGTCCTCGAAACGCAGCAGGTTCTCCAGCAGGACCTTCATCGAGAAAGGCAGGCGGCCGATGTCGCCGAGCTTCTCGCCGGCCTTCTTCAAGGAGTAGTAGGCGATCTCCTTGCCGCCGACCGTCATGGTGCTGCGGGTGCCGAGAGTGTCCTGTCCGACCTGGGTCATGTGGGCGTGTTCCCCTTGGGTTGGCTGGCCGACGCGGCGCATCCCTCCCCCGGGCGTGCTGCAGTGCGACAAGCGGATTCGTCCGGTGCCGATGCGCGTTCGGCGCCGGAAGGTCAAGGGCGCCGCAGCTTGGAAGGCATTAGACCAAAGTCTGCTCGATAGGGGCCTCGGGGCGGTTGCGGGTGCCGATCCAGCAGCCCAGCACGATCAGCATGGTGCCGGCGAGCATCGCCATTCCGACCGGCTCGCCGAAGAATAGCCAGCCGAACAGCGCCGCCCACAAGAAAGCGGTGTACTCGATCGGCACCAGCACTTGCATCTCGGCGCGCGCATAGGCCCAGGCGAGCAGCGCCAGCGCCGAGGTCGCCAGAGCGGCGCCAAGGGTGATGAGGCCCATCTCGGTCCATGTCGGCATCAATGCGAGCCAGGGCGCGACGACCAGCAGCATGGCGGAAATGATCAGGTTCTGGAACAAGGCGACCTCGATCGGCCCGGCCATCAGCGCCAGCTTGCGCTGCAGAACCACGTTGACGGCATAGAGGATGGCCGAAGCGAGGATCGCGGCAAGACCGATCAGCGCCTCGCGATCGTGACCGCCATCCTGTGGACCGAGCCGATCGGCGACGATCACCGCCACGCCGGCGAGGCCGAGCAGCGACGCGACGACGGCGCGGCGCCGGATCGTCTCGCCTAGCATCACCGCCGCGAGATAGAGCGCGATCAGCGGCGCCACGAACGAGAGCGCGATGCCCTCCGCAATCGGCAGGCGCACGATGCCGACGAAGAAAAACAGCGCCATGCCGCAGTTCACGCCGGAACGCAGCGCGTGCCACCCCAGCACCGCGCGCGAGGGCAAGGTGCGCTTGCCGGCAAGCCAGACCGGCGCGATCATGGCAAGGCCGATAAGATTGCGCAGCAGCAGCGCGGTATAGACGCCCAGGTGCAGGGAAGCGCCCTTGATCGCCGCATCCATGCCGCTGAACAACGCGATCCCGGCCAGCGTGGCGAGGATCGCGGCGAGCTTCGGCGTGAAGTGCGGCGAAGAGGTCGGCAGGGGCTCTGACATGGCCCGCGGGCTCTTGCCCGGCCATGGTGCGGGCGCAAGCCATTCGTCGCGAATTCACATGCGAGTCAGGGTGAATGCTTGATGTGCAGGGGCGCGAGGGGCTAACCTCCCGCGCGGCGGGCATGGGCCGGCCGACTCCCACACAGCGGCGTCCGGTCGGAAGAGAAATGGTTTGGAGCAAGTTCTGGCACGTATGAATCAGCGGACGCGGATGGGCATTTCGGCGTTCACCATGACCGGTATCCTGCTGGCCTCCCTGGCGGGGACGCCGGCGCTGGCGCAGAAATCCCCTGACGCCAAGGCGGGCGCGCCCAAGATCAAGCCGCAGCCGTCGGTGTCCGACTGGGACATCGGTGCGCCCAGCATGTCGCCCACGCCATCACGGTCGGGCACTTCGCGAGCGGCGAGTGCCGGCACCGCCAGCCCGACGCCGCCCGCGCAAGTGCAGGGGCTGCCACCGGTGGCCGAGGATGCCGATCCGTCGAGCACCGCGCAGCCGGTGATCCAGCCCGTCGCCGTGCTCGAGCCAGTGATGCAGTGGCAAGTCGCCGACGCACGGGCGCTGCTGACCACCATCCAGGGGATCAAGAGCGAGGGCCTGTTCCCCAAGGACTATCAGGTCGACGCGCTCAAGGCCGCAATCGCGCAAGGCGAAGGCGACGCGCTCGACCAGGTGGCGAGCAAGTCGTTCGCCTGGCTGATCGAGGACTTGCGCGACGGGCGCACGCCGATGACGGCGCGGGTGCAGTGGTTCGCGGTCGATCCGGACCAGGACAAGATGCCGACCGCGCAAGTCATGGCCCAGGCGCTCAGCAACCACGACATCGCCGGCGTGGTGAGCCAGCTGGCGCCGACCGTGCCCGACTATGCCGCGCTCAAGCAGGCCCTGGCCGACACGCCCGACAGCCAGGCCGCGCGCCGCTCGCTGATCCGGGTCAACATGGACCGCTGGCGCTGGCTCGCCCGGGATCTGGGCGATGTCTATCTGCTCACCAACGTGCCCGAGTTCCAGCTGCGCCTGACGGTGAAGAACCGCATCATCCGCACGTATAAGACCGTCGTCGGCAAGCCGGGCAGGACGGCCACTCCGCAGCTCGCCGAGACGGTGACCGCGGTCGTGTTCAACCCGACCTGGACCGTCCCGCAGTCGATCGTGAAGGGCGAGGGCCTGGGCGCCAAGGTCATGGCGAGCCCGAGTTGGGCCAAGGCCAACGGCTACAAGGGCACTAAGAGCGCGGACGGCACGATCACGGTGGTGCAGCAGCCGGGCAAGAACAACGCGCTCGGCCTCATGAAGATCGACATGCCCAACCCGCACGCGATCTACCTGCACGACACGCCGTCCAAGCAGTTCTTCAATGCCGACGTGCGCGCCTTCAGCCACGGCTGCATCCGCACCGAGCGGGCGGTGGAGCTGGGCATGACGATGGCGATCCTGGGCGCGCAGATGCCGGCCGACCAGGCCGCCGACATCTCGCGCTCGGGCGTCTACACCAAAGTGGCGATGACGCGGACCTTCCCGGTCTACATCACTTACGTCACCATGGGCCAGGCGATCGACGGCACGCTGACCAAGTACGCCGATCTCTACGGCCGCGACGCTCCCGTGCTCGCCAGCTTCGCCGCCCCGCGCGAGGAGAAGACGACGCAGCGCGCGAGCGAGGAACCGATCATCCAGCTCGACAATCCGTTGTAAGTCCAGCTCTGGCGGCGATAGCGGGGACAGGCGGCGCCACTTGGCGTTTGCCTCCCCGCGCGGCCCTCGATAAGCCTTGGGCATCGGCCGCCTCGCAGCCCTGAAACCATGGCCCCGCAACCATGGCCGCGAGCCACTGGCGCCGCCGTTCCCGTGCAGGGCGCGCCGCTGCCTTGCGCGGCCCACGACGAACAAGGACACAACCCATGATCGAGATCGACCGGCGCGGCGCGCTGGGACTGGCCGCAGTGGCCCTGCCGCTCTCCTCGGCGCTGACCGCCGCCGCCGGAGCTGCCACGGCGGCACCCTCCGGCGATGCGCCCGCCTGGGACCTGACCGACCTCTATCCCTCGGTCGAGGCCTGGGACGCAGCCCGCAAGAAAGTGCTCGCCGCCCTGCCCCGCATCGCCGCCTACAAGGGCACGCTGGGCACCAGCGCCGCGGCGATGGCCAAGGCGCTCGACGATATCTCGATGGTCGAGAAGGAGAGCGACCGGGTGCAGGTCTACGCCGGCCTCGTCGCCGATGCCGACCTGCAGGTCTCGGCCAACCAGGAGCGCCGCTCGCAGGCCGACGACATGGCGAGCGCGCTTGCCGGAGCCGAAGCCTGGCTGGCGCCCGAAGTGCTCGCGCTGGGCCGCGACAAGGTCGAGGCGCTCATCGCCGCCAGTCCCGTGCTCCAGCGGCGGTTCGCCTTCTCGCTGCGCGAGACCCTGCGCACGGCCGAGCACAACCTCGACGAGCAGGGCGAAACCCTGCTGGCGCTCGCCGCGGCGCCGCTGGGCGGCCCTTCCGACATCTACGTCCAGCTGACCTCCTCGGACATCCCATGGCCCACGGTCACCCTGTCCGACGGCTCCAAGCCCCGGCTCGACAGCCAGGGCTACGCGCTCAACCGCAGCTCGCCCAACCGCGAGGACCGCAAGAAGGTCTTCGATGCGTTCTGGGGCAAGTTCAACGAGTTCCGCAACTCGATGGGCACGACGCTGGCGGCCAAGCTGCGCGGCGACACCTTCCGCACCAAGGCCCGGCATTACCCCAGCTCGCTGGCGCGCGCGGTCGATGGCGATGCCATTCCCGAAAGCGTCTACCGCACGCTGGTCTCCGAGACCGACGCCGGACTGCCGCAGCACCACCGCTATTTCGAACTGCGCCGCCGGCTGCTGAAGCTGCCCGACATCCACTATTACGACATCTACCCGCCGCTGGTCTCGCTCGACCGCCGCTTCTCGCTGGACGAGATGCGCACGATCACGCTGGCCGCCACCGCGCCGCTGGGCACGGACTACACGCGCCGCCTGTCCGCCGCCACGGCCGCGCGCTGGATGGACCCCCGCCCCCGGCGCGGCAAGGATTCGGGCGCCTACATGAACGGCGGCGCCTACGACGTGCACCCCTACTTGCTGCTGAACCTGGGCGACAAGTACGAGGACCTCACCACGTATGCGCACGAGTGGGGCCATGCGATGCACACCGAGCTGACGCGCGCCAACCAGCCCTACGAGCTGTCCGACTACCCGACCTTCACCGCCGAAATCGCCTCGACCTGCAACGAACTGCTGCTGAGCGAGTACATGGTCGGCCGCGCCAAGACGACCGAGGAGAAGATCTTCTACCTCGGCCAGCGCCTGGAAGGCCTGCGTGGCACCTACTTCCGCCAGACGATGTTCGCCGAGTTCGAGCTGAAGATCCACGAGATGGCCGAGGCCGGCGAAGGCTTGTCGGGCGAGGCGTTCAGCGCCGCCTACCTGGACCTGCTCAAGCGCTACCACGGCCCCAAGTTCGTGATCGACGAGCCCTATGCGATCGAGTGGGCCTACATCCCGCACTTCTACCGGTTCTTCTACGTCTACCAGTATGCCACGTCGATCACCGCGGGCACCTGGTTCGCCAAGTCGATCCTCGCGGGCGGCCCGGCCGAGCGCGAGCGCTACCTCGACGTGCTGCGCGCCGGCGGCTCGGACCATCCGATCGCGATCCTCAAGAAGGCCGGGCTCGACATGACCCGGCCCGATCCGTACCGCCAGCTGATAGCCGGCTTCGGCGAGACGATCGACAAGATCGAAGCGCTGCTGGGATGAGGGCGATGGCATGACGTTCGACACGATCATCGGCGTCGGGGCGCTGCGCGACCAGCTCGGCGCCGGCGCGGACATCCTGCTGCTCGACTGCGAGTTCGACCTCGGCGATCCCGACCAGGGCCACGCGATCTATCGCAAGGGGCACTTGCCCCGTGCCCGCTACGTCGATCTCGAACGCGACATGTCGGGCACGGTCACCGGCACGAACGGCCGCCATCCGCTGCCCGCGCGCGTGGGCTTTGCCGCGACGATGCGCCGGCTCGGCCTGCGGTCAGGCCAGCAGGTCGTCGCCTACGACGGGAGCGGCGGGTTCTACGCGGCGCGGCTGTGGTGGATGCTGCGCTGGCTCGGCCATGCTCCGGTGGCGGTGCTCGACGGCGGTCGCGCGGCCTGGATCGAGGCTGGCCTGCCGCTCGAGACCGGCGAGCCGGTGCCGCTTGCCGAAGGCGATTTCGCGCTGGGCGAGCCGCTGGTCGCCGAACCGGTGAACGCCGATATGCTGATGGCGAACCTCGCGACGCGCGCCTTGCAGGTGATCGACGCCCGCGACGCCGCGCGCTTCGGCGGCGCGCCGCATCCGCTCGACACCGCCTCCGGTCACATCCCGGGCGCGGCGAACCGCTTCTTCCGTGAGAACCTCGACGAGCACGGCCGTTTCCGCCCGGCCGACGAGTTGCGGGCGGACTTTGCCGCCGTGCTCGGAGGCAGGCCCGCCGGGGAGGCCGTGCTGCAGTGCGGCTCGGGCGTCACCGCCTGCCACAATGCGCTGGCAATGGAGATCGCCGGCCTGCCGGGCGCGCGGCTCTATCCCGGCTCCTGGAGCGAGTGGACCAGCGATCCCGCGCGCCCGGTCGAACGCTGAGGCCCAGCGCTAACGGTGAGCGCGCAAGCGTCGTCCCGGACTTGATCCGGGACCGGTTCCGCCATCTCCCGCGCTCTCATCGGAGCGCTGGCAGCCAAGTTCATCGGCGCCGGAACGGGTCCCGGGGGTCAAGCCCGGGACGACGAACATCAATTCGACGCGATCACTTCGCCAGTTCGGCCTCGATCGCGGCGACCAGCGCCGGATCCTCGGGCGTGGTGGCGGGGGCGAAGCGGCCGGCGACGGTGCCGTCCTTGGCGATGACGAACTTCTCGAAGTTCCACAGCACTTCGGGATCGTCGTTGGACGTCATCCCGTAGCTCTTGAGGCGCTCCTTCATGCCTTCGACGTCGCCCTGCTTGGTCGGCACGGCCGACGTCAGCGCGGCATAGAGCGGCTGCTTGGCCGGGCCGGAGACATCCGCCTTGGCGAACAGCGGGAAGGTGACGCCGTAGTTGACCTGGCAGAACTCGGCGATCTCCTCGTGCGTGCCGGGCTCTTGCGCGCCAAAGTCGTTGGCGGGAAAGCCGAGCACTTCGAAGCCGCGGTCCTTGTAGGTGTTGTAGAGTTTCTCCAGACCCTCGTACTGCGGGGTCAGGCCGCACTTGGAGGCGACGTTGACCACCAGCAGCACTTTGCCCTGATGCTGGGCGAGGCTGTCGGGCTTGCCGTCGATGCGGGTCAGCGGGATTTGCGCGAGATCGGCCATGCGTGTCTTCTCCAAGGTTCGAGCGAGGTTATGGGGTGCGCTCGGGACACCTGCAAGACAGGCCGGCGCAACGCCGCTCAGGCGGACAGGACCGGCGAAATCAGGACCGGCGAAATCCACTCCGGATCGTGCGCGAAGGGCAACGCATCGCTCCGGCGCAGCGCCGCGAGGATGGCGGCGAAGTCGATCTCGGCCCGCCAGCCCAGGACGCGCTCCGCCTTGGCCGGATCGTAGACCCGCTCGATCCGCTCGGGCAGTGTCCAGCCCTGCCGCGCGTAGAGCATCGCCACGTCGGGATAGTGCCGCGTCAGCACCGCTGGCGCATCGGTCGCAAGCTCCAGCGCTTCCTCGCGCGCGAACGGCGGCGACGCGCTGATCACGAAAGTCTCGCAGCCCCCATCCCAGGCGGCCATCGCTTCCAGCGCCGCGATATGGGCGCGCGCCGCGTCGGTGGCGGCCAAGCGGCGGTTGAGGAACTCGTTGGCCTTGAGGTTGGACCCGGACGGCACCGCCAGCGTGTCGTCGTCCTCGGGAAAGAAGCGCCCGGTGCGCAGGATCGCCACCGCCATGCCGCTCTCGGCCGAGACGACGCGGCACAGGTTCTCGGCCGCCTGCTTGGTGACGCCGTAGATGTTGCGGGGCGCGATCGGGCCGAAGTCCTCGTCCATCCACCACGCGCCAGTCGACCCCGCACCCGCGCGCACGTCGCCGCGCACCATCAGCGAGGTCGTGGAGGTGAACACGAACCTTTGGTGCCCCGCGTGCGCCGCGGCTTCGAGCAGGTTGAGCGTGCCGGCCACGTTGACATC
>Ga0070669_100004301_pt1 | contig 10295 bp, 11 predicted proteins | sample KBSS53metaG_FD_64680 | JGI IMG/M metagenome (GOLD analysis project Ga0070669, IMG submission 64680) | Switchgrass rhizosphere microbial communities from Kellogg Biological Station, Michigan, USA - KBS S5-3 metaG | ecosystem: Host-associated > Plants > Roots > Rhizosphere > Soil ... | reverse complement strand
GCCGGCACCGCCGGCAGCGACACCGGCAACTCCGTCCTCGAACGAAACAAGAATCCCTCCCGCGACGGTCACTTCGTGCAGCCGGCGCTGACGCGGACCGCGGCGGCCAGGATGATGGCCGACTCGGGTTTCTCGCCCTCGTTCTCGGGCGCGATGTGGGCGTCGCCGCTCTACGTGGAAAATGGCCCCGGCGGGAAGGGGGTGTTCATCGCCGTCAGCACCAACAATGACGTCGTCGCGCTGGACGAGACCACGGGCGCGATGGTCTGGACCCGCAACATCGGCACGCCCGGCAGCGGCTCCAGCATCGGCTGCGAATCCGGCAACGGCGGGATCCCGACCCTGGGCATCATCTCGACGCCGGTGATCGACGCGGCGTCGCGCACGATCTTCGTCGCCGGCGCGATCGGCGGCAGCGCGGGGATCACCAGCCAGGTCGCGACCGCGCTGTCCATCGACGACGGCACCGTCCGCAGCGGGTGGCCGGTCGACGTGTCCGGCAAGCTGTCGTTCAGCGCCAGGTACCACAACCAGCGCGGCGCGCTCTCGCTGCTGAAGGGAATTCTCTACGTACCGTACGGCGCTTTCGTGGGCGACTGCGGCACGTACAAGGGCCGCGTCGTCGCGATCCAGGCCGCCACTCCCACCACCATCGCAGGGTGGGCGGCCGCCGGGGACGGGGAGGGCGTCTGGGCGCCGGGCGGGCTGGCGTCGGATGGCGACGGCGTGTTCGCGTCGACCGGCAACAACAACGCCTATCCCGCCACGCACCAGGACAGCGAGGAGGTCGTGCGCCTGACGGGCATGGCGACGGCGACCGGTACCTTCTATCCGTCACGCTGGCGGGCGATGGACAGCGACGACGGCGATCTGGGGGCGGTCAACCCGATCTTCGTGCGGCAGACGGGGTCGACGCCGGCGAACATGATCATCCAGATCTCGAAAGACGGGCACCTCTACGTCCTGGACGCCGCGAACCTGGGCGGCAACAACGGGCAGAAGGTCGACCTCCCTGTCCTGAACAGCCCGATGTGGGTTCATACGACGCCGGCTGCGTACACGACCTCGCAGGGCCTTTACGTCGTGTTCACGACCGAAGGCGATGCGATGTGTCCGGGCGGCGGGGGCTCGGCGATCGTTGGCGTTCGTATCACCGCCGGCAGTCCGCCCACGGCCCGCATCGCATGGTGCGGCGCGCTCGGCGGCGCCCCGACCGGGGCGATCGCGACGACGACCGACGGTCAGTCCGACGCGATCGTCTGGTACATGAACGACGGGCGGCTCATCGGGCTGAACGGTGACACGGGCTCGCCCCTCTACACCAGCGGCAACAACTGCAGCGGCGTCCAGCAGTGGACGTCGCCGATCGCGGTCAAGGGGCGGATCGTGGTGGGTGGGAACGGTCACCTGTGCTCGTGGTCGCCGCACTGATCGAGGCCGTGGCAATGCCCCAGGGCAGGCCGCCGACCTTGATTCGTTTGTCGACCTTTCCGGTGGCGACGTCGATGACGGAGACGTCGTTCGACGGTCCGTTCGCGGTGTAGATCTTCTTTCCGTCGGCGCTGACCGCGATGCCCCAGGGACGCGCGCCGACGCCGTCGATCAGGCGCGTGACCTTGCGCTGCGCGACGTCGATGACCGCGATCGATTCGCCGCGACCGTTCGACACGTACAGCTGTTTGCCGTCGGGCGAAAGCGCGGCGCCCATCGGACGCGGGCCCAGCGGGGTCTTGGCGACCGGCTCGATCTTGATCGTGCCCGCGGGCTTGTTCTTGACGGCGTCGAACACGGTGACGCCGCCGCCGTTCTCGCAGGTGACGAAGCCCGTCTTGCCGTCGCGCGAGAACACGATCGCACGCGGGCGCGGGCCGGTGGGGATGCGCGCCAGCACGGTGAGCTTGCGGACGTCGATCGCGGCCACCTGGTTGTCCTGTTCGGACGTCACGTAGACGGCCTTGCCGTCGGGGCGCATCGTCACGCCTTCGGGCTCGCCACCGACCGGCAGCTTGCCGGTCACGCTCCCGCCGCCGAGATCCAGCACGCTGAGCTGCGACGCGTCCTCGTTCGAGACGTACAGCGTCTTGCCGTCGCGTGACAGGTCGAACGACTCCGGATCCTGGCCGCTCGCGTACGTGCGCACCAGCTTGCGCGTCGTCAGGTCGAGGACGCCGACGCCGTCCGCCGCGCGATCGGGCGGAGGCAGCTTCGACTCGTCGACCCCGGGCGCCGCGCGCGGCGATCCCGACAGCGCGACGTACAGCAGCTTGCCGTCGTGCGACAGCCGGACCCCGCGCGGCCGCTTGCCCACCGGGACGCGCGCGACCGCCTCGCCGCGATCGGCGTCGACGACGATGATCTCGCCGCTCTCCTCGCCGCTGACGTAAAGCTCGGTCCCTGCCGCGGCGCGGCCGGCCGGGGCTGCGACCGCCGCGACCGCCAGCCCGAAAAGGAGTGTCCAGCCCCGACGCATGGCGATGAAATACCATGCTTGACTCGCCCGCCGTCGGAGGCAAAATAGGCCCCCTAAGCTCGCGAAAGGAAAGGCAGCCATGAAGTGGGAAACCCCGGCCTTCGTTGAAATCAACATGAGCGCGGAAATCGGTGGCTACCAGAGCGACTTCTCCGATCGCGACCCGCGCGACCCGGTCGTCGAGAGCGACGAGACCGACCGCGACTAGCGGCAGCTAGGCGGTTGCCCCCGAAGTGAAGATCCGGGTCCTCGGATCGGCCGCCGGCGGCGGCTTTCCGCAGTGGAACTGTGGCTGCGCCAATTGCCGTGAGGGACGCCGTGGTGGTGGCCGCGCGCGCCCGCGCACACAGGAATCCGTCGCGGTCAGCGCCGACGGCGAATCCTGGTTCCTGATCAACGCGTCGCCGGAGATTCGCGCCCAGATCGAGGCCTGTTCCGATCTGTGGCCGCGCGCCGAGCGGCACACGCCCATCGCGGGGATCCTGCTGACCAACGGCGATCTGGACCACTGCCTGGGCCTGCTGTCGCTGCGCGAGTCGCAACCGCTGGTCATCTACGCGACCGATGCGGTCCGCGCCGGGTTCACCGAGGACAACGTCCTCTACCGGACGCTAGAACGGTTCGAGGGTCAGGTGACGTGGCAGCGGCTGGAGCCAGGGCGTGACCAGCCGCTCGGCGGACCGGGCGGCCTGCGCGTCACCGCGATCCCGGCGCCGGGAAAACTGCCGCTGCACCTGGAAGGGCGTCGTCAGCCGTCGCCGGAAGACAACGTCGGGTTCGTCATTCGTCAGGGATCGGGACGCGGGCTCGGCTACTTCTCGGGCATCGCGGGGCCGTCGCCCGCCGTCGAGCAAGCGCTGAAGGACGTCGCCGTCGCCTTCTTCGACGGGACGTTCTGGTCCAGCGACGAGCTGATCGCCGCGGGGCTAGGCACGCGGCGGGCGGAGGAGATGGCGCACTGGCCGATCGGCGGGCCCGAGGGGAGCCTGCAGTTTCTCTCCCGGATCGAGAGCTTGATGACCTTCTACATCCACATCAACAACACCAACCCGATCCTCATCGAGGACAGCGCGGAGCAGAAGGAGGTCGCCGCGGCGGACGTGGCGGTGGCGAACGACGGCCTCGAGCTGGATCTGGTCCTGTGACCAGCGAGGCGCCGCTGATGTCCGGCGACGAGCTGATCGCGCGCCTGCGCGAGGAGGGCACGCGCCGCTACCACGATCAGCATCCGTTCCATCAGCTGATGCACGCGGGAAAGCTGACGCGCGACGATCTCGCGACCTGGACGCTGAACCGCTACTACTACCAGACGCGCATCCCGATCAAGGACGCGATCATCGTGTCCAAGTCGGAGGATCCGGCGTTCCGCCGCCTGTGGATCCACCGCATCCACGATCACGACGGCGACGGCCCGGACAGCGGCGGGCTGGCGCTGTGGCTGCGGCTGGCCGAGGCGGTCGGCCTGGATCGCGAGGAGGTGGCGAGCTGCCGGCGCGTGCTGCCGGGCGTGCGGTTCGCGTGCGACAGCTACGTCAGCTTGTGCCGTGACAGCCCGCTGCCGGTCGCCGTGGCGTCGTCGCTGACCGAGATGTTCGCGCCCGATCTGATGTCGGCGCGCATCGCCGCCTGGGAGAAGCACTACCCGTGGGTCGGGACGGAGGCGCTGGCGTACTTCCGGTCGCGCGTGCCGCGCGCGCGGCGCGACGGTGAGGAGGGGCTGGCGTTCGTGGTCGCGAACGCGACGTCGCGCGCGCTGCAGGACGCGTGCGTGGCGGCGCTGGTGCGCAAGACCGAGATCCTGTGGCACCTGGTCGACTGCGTTCAGGCGGCGACGGGCGCGACGAGCGCCACCCGATGATCGAGCCGCAGTCGCGGGTGCGTCTGGCCGCGAAGGCGCGCCTGCAGCGCGATCGCGTCACCGGCAAGCAGTTCCTGCTCTATCCCGAGCGCGGGCTCGAGCTGTCGGACAGCGCGGCGCGCATCGTCGCCGCGTGCGCCGACGAGAAGCCGGTGGCGGCGATCGTGGACGAGCTGACTGCGGCGTCGGGCGAAGCGCGCGGGCGTATCGAGAGCGAGGTGATAGATTTCCTGCGTGCTCTCGACGATCGGGGCCTGCTGGTCGTTTTGTAATGGGGGGACCGCCCGGCGGCTTCCGCTGATCGTTGCGCGTCGAACGTCACTTGCCGCCTCTGCGTCCCCCCAAACCCCCGCTGCTCGGACCGGCAAGGCCGGTCCTCTCAGCCACGATGACAACTAGTACACCGACGACCAACGCGCCGCGCCCGTACACGCTGGTCGCGGAGCTGACGTACCGCTGCCCGCTGGCGTGCGGCTACTGTTCCAACCCGCTGGAGCTCGCGCGGCACGCGGACGAGCTGGACACCGCCGGCTGGCGCGAGGTGTTCGCGGGGGCGGCGGCGCTGGGCGTGCTGCAGGCGAACCTGACGGGCGGCGAGCCGCTGGTCCGCCAGGATCTGACCGAGCTGGTGGCGGCGGCGCACGCGCAGCAGCTTTACGTCAACCTGATCACCAGCGGCATCCCCGCCGATCGCGCGCGCCTGGCCGAGCTGGCGGCGGCCGGCCTGAACAGCGTCCAGCTGTCGGTGCAGGACGTCGATCCGCACGGCGCCGCGTGGATCGCCGGACGCGACGACATCGACGCGAAGCTGGAGGTGGCGGCCGCCGTCCGCGAGCTGGGGCTGCCGCTGACGCTGAACGTGGTCATTCACCGCGGCAACATCGCGCGCGTGGGCGCGTTCATCGCGCTGGCGGAGCGGATCGGCGCCGAGCGGCTGGAGCTGGCGAACACGCAATACCTCGGGTGGGCGCTGGCCAACCGGGACGCTCTCCTGCCCGCGCGCGCGGACATCGAGACGGCGCGCGGCATCGCGGCGTCCGCCGCCGATCGGCTGCGCGGCAAGATCGAGATCCTGTTCGTGCGTCCCGACTACTACGCCGATCGCCCGCGCGCGTGCATGGACGGGTGGGCGCGGCGCTACATCGTGGTGACGCCCGACGGCGTCGTGCTGCCCTGCCACCAGGCGACGAGCATCGCGGGACTATCGTTCGAGAGCGTGCGCGCCCGACCGCTCGCCGCGATCTGGAGCGACTCGCCCGCGCTGCGGGCCTACCGGGGAGACGCCTGGATGCCGGCGCCGTGCCGGACCTGCGACGAGCGCCACACGGACTTCGGCGGCTGCCGCTGCCAGGCGTTCGCGCTGGCGGGCGACGCCGGCGCGACCGATCCCGCCTGCGCGCTGGCGCCCACGCACGGCATCGTCCGCGACGCGCGCGCCCGCGCCGAGCAGCCGGCTCCCACGAGCGCGCCGCCCGCGATCCGCCTGCGCCGGATGCGAACGACAGCATGAGTTCGCGTGGGGAGCCGGCGAGCTTTGCTCGACGCGTACCATCGCGGGAGGGTTTGGGAACCCTCCGAGGGTTCCCATGGTGAAGGTCATCGAGGTCGAGGAGCTCGCCAAGACGTACGGCGAGGTGGAGGCGGTCCGGGGGATCGGGTTCTCCGTCGGCGCGGGCGAGATCTTCGGATTCCTGGGGCCCAACGGGGCCGGCAAGACCACGACGATCAAGATCCTGTGCACGCTGCTGCAGCCGACGTCGGGGCGCGCCCGTCTGGCGGGGCTGGACGTCGCCACGTCGCCCGACCAGGTGCGCCGCCGCATCGGCGTCATCTTCCAGGACCCGGCGCTGGACGATCGGCTGACCGCCGAGGAGAACCTGATGCTGCACGCGGTGGCCTACCGCGTTCCGCGCGCCGACCGGGCGGAACGGATCGCGGAGGCGCTGCGCTTCGTCGACCTGTACGAGCGCCGCAAGGATCTGACGCGCACGTTCTCGGGCGGCATGAAGCGGCGGCTGGAGATCGCGCGCGGCCTGATTCACCGCCCCGAGATCCTGTTCCTCGACGAGCCGACCACCGGTCTGGATCCCCAGACGCGCGCGCGCACCTGGGAGGTGCTGCGCGCGCTGCGGCGCGACTTCGGGACCACGCTGTTCCTGACCACGCACTACATGGACGAGGCCGAGAACTGCGATCGCATCGCGATCATCGACCACGGCAAGATCGTCGCGCTGGACACGCCCGCCGCGCTGAAGCAGCGGGTGGGCAAGGATCTGGTCACCGCGCGCAGCGCCGACCCCGAGGCGCTCGCGCGCCTGCTGTCGGAGAAGTACGGCATCACCAGCACGCCGGCCGACGGCGGGCTGTCGTTCCTTGTCGAGGAGGGGGACGCGTTCATCGTCAAGCTGCTGACGACCGACCGGCCCGCGCTGGGCGGCATCAGCGTCCGCCGGCCGACGCTGGACGACGTGTTCCTGTCGCTGACCGGGCGGCAGATCCGCGAGGAGGGCGCCCAGGGCCAGTTCGCTCGCTTGCGGGCGGCGGCGCGGGGGCGCGGCTAGCGATGTTCGAGGTTATTTACGCGCTTTGGCGGCGCGACATGATCAAGTTCCTGCGCGACCGGCGCAGCCTGATCACCAGCATGGTGCGGCCGTTCCTGTGGCTGGTCGCGTTCGGCTTCGGCCTGCGCGCGTCGGTCAAGCTGCCCGGCGCGGGCGCGGGCGCCGACTTCGTGTCGTTCCTCGTTCCGGGGATGGCGGCGATGACGGTGCTGTTCTCGAGCATGTTCGCCGCGATCTCGATCGTGTGGGAGCGCGAGTTCGGCTTCCTGAAGGAGTTGCTGGTGGCGCCGACCCCGCGCGGCGCCATCGTCGTCGCCAAGCTGGCGGCGGGCAGCTCGACGGCGACCGTCGAGGCGGCGCTGATGCTGGCCCTGTCACCCCTGCTCGGCGCGCGCTTCAGCGTCGGCGGCGCGCTGCTCGCGTTACCGCTGCTGGCGCTGTTCGGGATGGCGATGAACGCTCTGGGGATCGTGGTGGCGGCGCGCATGCGCTCGTTCGAAGGCTTCGGCAGCCTGATCAACTTCGTGATCCAGCCGATCTTCTTCCTTTCGGGCGCGCTGTATCCGATCGACGGCTTGCCGCGCGCGCTGCGCGTGATCGTGCTGCTGAACCCGATGTCCTACGTCGTCGATGCGGTGCGCGGACTGTGCCTGGGCGTGCATCATTTCCCGATAGCGCTCGACGTCGCGGTCGCGCTGGCGGCGGCGCTGGCGTTCGGGGCGCTGGCCCGCCGCGCCTTCAACAAGATGGAGGTCTGAGTGTCCGGGCTGCTGTTGGTACTCCTGGCCACAGCCGCGCCGAGCTCCGCCGCGCCAGCACCGGCGGAGATCCCGTGGCAATGGGATCGCGCGCCGGATCTCTTCCCGCGCATCGATCTCAAGGTCGGGGCGCACGTCGTTGCAGTCGAGAAGGGAAAGATGAAGGTGCGGGGGCCGTCGTGGTCGGCCAAGATCGAGGTCGTCGGGCGGGCCGACGAGACGGACGGCGCGGCGCTCGCCGTCGACGGCGGGCGCGTGTTCGTCGCCTGGTACCTTCGGGCGGCCTCTAGCTGTCAGCTCGCCGCGTTCGACGGCGCCAGCGGCAAGCGGCTCTGGGCCGTCGGGCTCGAAGGCGTCGGGCCGATCGGACACAGCGCGTACTCGAACCGCGTGCAGCTGCGGATCATCGACGGTCACCCGACGGTGTTCGGCAACGAATGGAGGAAACGCTACATCGAGCAGCGCGACGCGGCGACCGGCGCGCTGGTCTCGCATCGGTTGTTGCCGCCGGAGGCCCCGCCTGTCCAGATCAGCGAGTGGTTGTTCTATGAGATCGACCGCTGGCTCCGGAAGCAGCCGGAATACACGCTGAAGGGCAACGACTTCCTGCGGCGCATCGTGGCTTTGAAAGACGCGGACCACGCCGCTCGCGGCGCTGCGTTCACCGAGGCCGTTCGCCAGCTCGCCGAGCTGCGGCGTTTCGAGATCAAGCTCGTCGACACGGGCGACGACTTCGACGTGATCGCGAAGCGGCTGCCCTAGAGCCGCCCGGCGTAAATCCCGGAGCGCCCGCGTGCTAACCTCCGGGGCGATGGCCCCCGCCGACAAGGTCACGACCGCGACGATCCGCGCCCGCAAGGGCAGCGGCGAGCGCACGGCGGTGCTGACCGCCTACGACGTCGTGTTCGCCCGCCTCGCGGATGAGGCCGGGATCGACGTCGTGCTGGTGGGCGACAGCCTGGGGATGGTCGTCCAGGGCGAGCGGACGACGCTGGCGGTGACGCTGGACGACATGGTCTATCACACGCGGATCGTGTCGCGCGGCGTGCGGCGCGCGCACCTGGTCGCCGACATGCCGTTCATGAGCTACCAGGCGTCGATCGAAGACGGCGTGCGCGCGGCCGGGCGGTTGCTGAAAGAGGGGCGGGCCGAAGCGGTGAAGCTGGAGGGTGGCGTCGAGATCGCCGAGCTGGTGCGCCGGCTGGTGACGGCCGGCATCCCCGTCATGGGCCACGTCGGGATGACGCCGCAGTCCGTGCACGAGTTCGGCGGCTTCAAGCTGCAAGGGCGCAGCGACGAACAGCGGGCGAAGATCCTCGCCGACGCGCGCGCGGTCGCCGAGGCGGGCGCGTACGCGATCGTCGTCGAGACAGTGCCGCAGGCGCTGGCCGCCGAGATCACGCGCGCGGTGCCGGCGGTGACGATCGGTATCGGGGCGGGGCCCGACTGCGACGGGCAGGTGATGGTGATGCACGATCTGCTCGGGCTGGAGCCGGCGTGGAAGCCGCGCTTCGTGCGGCGCTACGCCGAGATGGGCAAGGCCGCCGGCGAGGCGTTCGCGGCGTACGCGGCCGACGTGCGCGCCGGCCGCTTCCCCGCCGCCGGCGAGAGCTACGACTGAGATGCCGGCAGCGGCCGAGCCGGCTGGCGTTCTGACGCTGCACACACCGGCCGAGATGACCGCATGGACGCTGGCAGCGCGCGCGCGCGGCGAACGCGTCGCCTTCGTGCCGACGATGGGCGCGCTGCACGAGGGTCACGTGACGCTGCTGCGCGAGGCGCGCAAGCACGGCCAACGGGTGGTGCTGTCGATCTTCGTGAACCCGACGCAGTTCGGGCCCAACGAGGATCTCGCGCGCTATCCGCGCGATCTCGGCGGCGACCTCGCCAAGGCGGCGGGCGCCGGCACCGATGCCGCCTACGTGCCCGACGTGCGCGACGTCTATCCGCCTGGTTACCAGACGACTGTCGAGGTGCCGGAGCTGGCGCGCGGGCTGTGTGGGCCGTTCCGCCCCGGACACTTCGCGGGCGTGGCCACGGTGGTCTGCAAGCTGTTCAACGTCGTGCGGCCCGACGTCGCGCTGTTCGGCGAGAAGGATTACCAGCAGCTCGCGATCGTCCGCCGCATGGTCGTGGATCTGGACATGGGCGTCGAGATCGTCGGCGTGCCGACCGTGCGTGAGGCGGATGGGCTGGCGATGTCGTCGCGCAACGCGTACCTGTCGCCCGCCGAGCGGGCGCGCGCGCTGTCGATCTCGCGCGCGCTGTTCGCCGCGCGCGACGGCGCGCTCGGGGGTGCCCGGGACGGCGTCGCCCTCGTCGCCGGCGCGCGCGCGGCGCTGGACGTCGATCGCGTCGACTACGTCGAGCTGGTCGACGCCGAGTCCCTCCGGCCCACCACCGATCTCGCGCGGCCGACCGTGCTGGCGGTCGCCGCGTTCATCGGACGCACGCGCCTGATAGACAACGTTCGTATCTCGTAGGCCAGCGTCGCACGACGACGGGATCACCCCGGGAACGATGGGCGCGCCCGCGCTACGCGCGGGTAGCGATCGACGCGCTTCATGCCGCGCCGCAGATGGCACGCCGCCTGCTGATATCCAGGAACGCTGGAGGACTCAACCATGTGGCGGGCAGGGGTTCGGGGC
>Ga0070669_100004296_pt1 | contig 10302 bp, 9 predicted proteins | sample KBSS53metaG_FD_64680 | JGI IMG/M metagenome (GOLD analysis project Ga0070669, IMG submission 64680) | Switchgrass rhizosphere microbial communities from Kellogg Biological Station, Michigan, USA - KBS S5-3 metaG | ecosystem: Host-associated > Plants > Roots > Rhizosphere > Soil ... | reverse complement strand
TGCGTGAGACCAGCGCATAGTCACTGCGGCTCGCCGGCATCCGGACCGTCAGGCGCCGCCACCCGTGGGAGACGTCAGCCGCCGAGGCGCTGAAGTCTCTCGGACCGAGCTGGAGAAGCGAGCTTCCCGCTTCGAGCGCATCGGACTCGAAGAAACGGCACGGAGTGGCGCTGCCCGGGTTCCAGTCCAGCTCGTACCACAGAAACTGGCCGTCGTTCCATGTCTGGCGGCGGAGGATCCGTGCGCCGCCGCCCGCCAGATCCAGAATCTTCGCGTCGTCATGCCAGTCCGACCACGGGCACGCTTCGTCGCCGACGGTCGGATCCGACGCGCGGGCGAACGTCAGCGGATCGAACTGCGACGGATCGGTCCAGCCGCAGGTTCGGCGCGCAAACTCCCACGCATACACCATGAGCACGACGCTGCCGCCTTCGACGAGCGCCTCACGGGCGCGCTGGATGACCTCGCGCTGCGACGGCACGGGCATGTGCATCAGGCAGCCGTAGATGAACACGAGATTCACATTGCCGGGCAGCGGCTGCGCGCCGACGTCGTCGTTATGGACGGTGTCGATGTGCAGCCCCTTGCGTCCGGCGACTGTCGCAATCGCCGCCAGGTTGGTTTCAACGATGTCGCAGCAGGTGACACGGGCGCCGGCGGACGCGTAGAACAGTTCGTGAAAGCCGAGGCCTGATCCGATCGACACCATCCGAAGCCCCGGCGCACGTTCGGCGAAGGTTCTGAGGAATTGCTCTTCCTCGGGATAGTTCAGCAGCCGGCTTCGAAAGGCGACGTCCCAGACATCGTGGAGACCATGAGAGGCAACGAGCGCGCCGGTATCGTGCTTGCCGGCGCCTGACGGCGCGTGACGCCAGTAGCGCCGCGCGCGCGCCGCGTCGAAGCGGGGCTCAGGACTGCTGGGCATCGCGAAGGGTCAGCGCGTCGCCTTCGGCGCGGTACTCGGTGCCACAGGCCCGGCAAGTCGTCTTTGCCGGCACGCGAGCACCCGATTCCAGCTTCACCCCACACCGGCAAATCCACCCGGCGACACGCCCCGGATTGCCGACGACGAGCGCGAAGTCCGGGATGTCGCGCGTGACGACGGCGCCCGCACCGACGAATGCAAACCGGCCGATGACGTGGCCGCACACGATCGTGCTGTTCGCGCCGAGGCTGGCGCCTTGCCTGACCAGCGTCTGCTGGAACTCGTGCCGCCGCGTGACATGACTGCGCGGGTTGATCACGTTGGTGAACACCATCGACGGCCCGCAGAACACGTCGTTCTCGAGCACGACGCCGGTGTACAGCGAGACGTTGTTCTGAATCTTGGCGTTGTCGCCAATGACGACCCCAGGCGATACCACGACGTTCTGGCCGATATTGCAGCTCTCGCCGATCCGCGCCCCGGCCATGATGTGGCAGAAGTGCCAGATCTTGGTGCCGCGGCCGATGGTCGCACCGTCGTCGACGTATGACGATTCGTGAACGAAATAGTCGGCCATGTGAGCGATTAACGGCTGGTCAGGATCGGGTGCGCGGTGGAGGCGGCGGCGGTGACGACCGGAGCCTGGCGAATGCGGTGTGAGAGCTCGACGGCGGGGCGGCTGTCTTCGATGCCGAAGCCGCGTCCGGCGAGCGCCTCCTCGTAGACCCGCGTATGGAGATCTGTGAACCCGTCGCTGAACTCCACCTGGTGGCCATCGACGGAAATTGATCTGAAGGTCGATTTCGCGGTGCCCTGACCTGCGACGACCGGAAGGTCAGCACGGTCGGTCGAGAGAAACCAGCGTACGCGGGCGCCTTCGAGCTCGACGAACCCCGCCATGCGGTGAGGCTCTCGAAGGTGGACGTCGCAACGAACCACGGGGCCGAACAGCCACAGCAGGAGATCGAGGAGGTGAATGCCGATATTGGTCACGATACCGCCGGAACGCTCCTCGGATCCCTTCCACGAGACGTCGTACCACGGTCCGCGCGCGGTCACGTAGGTGAGCAACACGTCGTGCTGGTCGCCGCCTCGCTGGAGCACGCGCTGCCGCAGTGCGATCAGATCCGGATGCAGCCGCAGCTGCAGCACGGTGTTCACCCTGCCGCCGGTTTCCGCTTCGAGCTCACGCAGCGCGTCGAGGTTCCAGGGGTTGATCACGATCGGCTTTTCGCAAATGACATCGGCGCCGCCGCGCAGCGCCAGCCGGATGTGCGAATCGTGAAGATAGTTCGGGGAACAGATGGTGACGTAGTGCACGCGCTCGGACTCGGGTCCGCGCCGCAGCTTTTCGAGATGACGATCGAAGCGCTCAATCTCCGTGAAGAACCGGACGTCGAACCCGAACCGGTCGAGCACGCCGACCGAATCGTGCGGGTCGACCGCGGCCACCAGACGATTGCCGGTGTCGCGAATCGCCTGCAGGTGCCGCGGCGCGATGTAGCCGGCGGCGCCAGTCAGCGCGAAATTCCGCGGCACGGCCGGCGCGCTCACCGGGCCCGTTCCCGCCGGGTGCTTCCCCGCTCGGCGGCGTCGCGCAGCACCGCCGCGACGTGGGGCGCATTGACCTTCACGGAATACCCTCCTTCAATCGTCCGCCGGCCCGCCTCGGCGAAACGCCGCCGCAGCGCGGCGTCGTCAATCAGCCGGCCCAGCTTCTCCACCCACTCCTCTTCGGTCGCCGCCAGGAACCCGTTGACGCCATCCTGGATGATTTCCCGGTTGACGCCGACCGCGGCCGCGACCACCGGCACGCCGGCGGCCATGAACTGGATCGCCTTGAAGCCGCACTTGCCGCGCGCCCACTCGTCGTCGGCCAGCGGGTAGATGCCGATATCGCAGGTGTTGAACAGATCGACCTCGCGATCGAGCGCCCACTCGATGTTTTCGGTGTTCACCCCGGGGAACTGAACGGCCCGATCGGCACCGCTGACGCGCAGCCGGAAGCGATGCCGGGCCGCCACGCGCGGCATCACCCGTTCGAGCAGCCGAAGATAGGCGGATGTCGTCGGGCTGCCGATCCAACCGACGATCGGATCGCCGCTCGGCACCGCTGCCGGCCAGCCGGAGCGCGGCTTCAGACGTTCGGTGTCGACCGATGTCGGAATGACGACGACGTGCGGGTTGAAGCGGCGTGCGTATGTCGCGAGGTACTCGTTGCCGGCAATCACGCGATCGCTGGCACGAATGATGGTCGAGACCTTCTGCGGAACCTTCAACGTGGCGATGAGCCGATTGGCTTCGCTCACACTGGGGAGAAAGATCGCATCGTCGAAGTCGAACACCATCGGCGGAAGCCGGCGGGAGCCGAGCATCCGCTCGACGATCGCCGGTCCAATCGGCAGCACTTCCCTATACAGAAGGATGACGTCGAACTTCGAGACGTGGACGAGAGACGCGAGATGCCGCGCTGCCAGCAGCGCGAAGCCAGCGGCTTTGGCGGCATAGCCGCCCGGCCGGTAGACCGACCTGAAAAAGTCGCGCGTGAACAGCGTCGACAACGTGACGTCGAAGCCGGCCGCCTCGAGCGACGGAATGTACTGGGCAACTCGAAACCGGCAACCCGCACCCTCCTCCGGGATGGGGGACAGCGCCAGCACCCGGATGCGGCGGCTGGCGTTCACCGGCGGAGTTGACCGACCGCTCGCGCGAGCGGTTCGGCGAACACGGCCGCCGCCGTGCACGCGACCAGAACCAACGACGGCAGCACGGCCGAGAGCGGTTCGGCCGGGACCGCCAGGGCCATGACGCGATCGACGATCATCGCGACCGCACCCACGCCAGCGATCGCGCGAACCCGCTGGGCGCCCGAGAGTTGCTGCCAGAGCTCCTCCCGGGAAACCACGAAGTCACGGAGCGCCGACATGCGCCACGCGCGCGACCAGACGCCCGCCGCCCACGAGGCGACGCGGCCGGTGACGCTGCCGCGGATGGCGACGTCGAGAAGATCGGGATCGCGCGATTCCGGAATCATTGCGAGGCGGACTGTTCGACGGGCGCGAGATCGACCACGGTGCCGTTGATCACAGCCCTCGGCGTTTCGAATCGGATTGCACCGTTCACCTTGAGCCACTGATTGCGGTATTTCCAGCCGTTCGAAAACTGCTGTGCGGGCAGTCGCAGCACGATGTCAGCGCCGCTTGTCGATTCGACTCTGCCAACCCACGCTCCGGAATAATCCGGCACCTGCGAATCGGAATCGCCGGCGCGCAGTCTGGCGAGGATGTCCGGCGCAATTGCGGTGCGCACGCGCACTCGCAGATAGCTGGGTGTGCCAATGGGGTGGACGTCACTCACCTGGAAGTTCAGCGTGCCGCCGGCGTTCGGCAAGGGCAGGACCGAGTCGGTCGCGACGAATGCCGGTTGCAGCGGCCCGTGATACACACACCTCAGGGAGCCGTCGCCGGTATTTTCGAGGAAACATTCGAGTTGCAGCGCCGCCGGCACGTCGTACACGCCTGGCAGCGAGATGCCGACGGAGGTGTCGCCGGTTCGCATCTGCATGGCTCCGGCGTGTCGGGTGCCGACGGCGAGAACGGTCGCGCTGACGCGATTGTCTTGCGCGAACTTCTTTCCCGTGGTGAGGCTGGCGGCCTGGGCGTCGGTGACCCCGATGAACACCCCCTGAACCGCGAGCGTGACCGTCGGCGCGGGCACGCGCGGCAGAATGGTCAGCGCACGCGGCAGCCGATCGACTTCCTGCGCGTAGTCGTACAACACCACGTCGTAGGCTCCCGGTTCGAGCTCGGGTAGATCGACTTCCGCGGTTTCCGTGCCGCCAATCATGAAGGTGCGCCCCTGCACGGTGTTGAAGGACACGCGCATGTACGGGCGCAGGTTGCGGCCGTTGATCCGAACGCGGGCACTCGGAGCCATGGACAGCTGTTTCGGCTCCACGCCGGAGAGTTTGGCGGCCGGAGCCCTGAACAGGGCATAGGCGGCGTAGGCCACCGGAATCATCACGACGACGAGGACGAACACGAACACATCGACCACGTTGAAGCGGCCGAGCAGCCGGCCGCGATCATCGACTATCGCCATGCCACGTCCTTCTGTGTCGTCCGGGCCGCGCAGGCGAGCAGGAATTGGGCTCCTGCCATGCTCAGCCAGATCAGATACGGCAGCGCCAGTCCGCGATGGCGAACGAGCGTGCCAATGTTGCCGCCGGTCACCGCCACGAGCGCCGCGACGGCAAACGCATAGCCGGCCAGAATCGCCGTCACCAGCGCGTCGCGGCGAAGCGCGACGATCAGGCCGACCGGAGCGAGCGCGAGCACGCAGTACCAGAACATCAGTTCCGGTACGAATGCGAGTGCCGCTCGGGACTCGATCGTCCACGGTCGCGGGGCGGTGAGGTACTCGACGGTGGACCGGACGAGAAAGCGCCAGGTCGCGCCACGCGACATCTGATCGATCGCGCTTTTCTCGGGATAGAGATCCGGATCCAGCGTCTTGTATGAATAGCCCGGCGTATTGACGTGTCCCCAATGCAGCTTCGCCGCCCGGTGAATCTCCTGAGCGGCCCGGAGTTGAACGGCCGGCCGCGAGAAGAGCCCGAAGACGAACAGCGGGACCAGCAGCGCGAATGCGACGGCGGCGCGTGGTCGATAGGCCAGCCAGCCGACAATCGCGCCGCCGCCCAGCCCGAGGATGGCGATGATGAGACCGCCGTCGCGGATCGATTGCAGGGCGGCGGCTGCGACACACAGAGACAGGACGCCCACGACTTTCCGGGCGAGCGACGGCGTGCGCATCGTCGCAACGGTGATCGAGCATGCCAGCGCGCCGATCAGAAAGTACGGCGGTTCCTTCAGCGCCGCGATCGACCATGCGAACAGACTGGGCAGGAACAGCAGGACCAGCAGCCCCGCGAGCGCGACGCCGCTGCCGTAGGCACGCCGGGCGAGGCGAAAGAGGATCACCGCGCCTGCCAGATACATCGCCGCGCTGACCGCTTTGAGTCCGTAAGGAGCAAACCCCACCAACGCCTCAATGGACGCGATGACGTACAGGTAGTGCGTGTAGCTGTACTCGTCGTAGGCGTAGATCAGGTCGGCGTTGTGAATCGGAATCCCGAGCGCGACGTTGCGGAGCCAGGTCGCCCGGCGGATGAAGTATTCCTCGTCACCGAAGAAGCTCGCGAACGGCACGCGGGCGTGATCGGTGAACAGCCACGCCCCGGCGATCACTGCCAGCCGGGCGAGGATCGCGACCAGCAGAATCGCCCGAACCCGAGTACGTTCGTCCGCAGGCAGGTCGGCGCCGATCAGCCAGATCAGAAACGCGAAGGCTAACATCGCCCAGACCGTGAGCGGGGACAGCGCGTACAGGATGCCCACGACGACGCCGGCGGCAATCACGGCGAACGCCGAGCGGCGAGGAAGACCCGCGATCGACGCGTCCGTCATTTGACCATCGCCCCGAGCACCCGGTCGTACGCCGCCGCAATCGTCGGCAGCGCAAACCGTTGCGCACTGTTCCTCGCGCCTTCGGACAAACGCTGCCGTAACACCGAATCGGAAAGGACGCGCGTGATCGCGGCCGCCAGCGCGTGCGGCTCGTGGCGATCCACGAGCAGCCCGTCGGTGCCGACGCTGACGATCTCTCGCGTTCCAGGCGATGCCGTGGCGACGACAGGTACGCCGCACGCCATCGCCTCGACGAGCACGTTGCCGAAGCCTTCGTACCGCGAGCTCAAGGCGAACACATCGGCCCGCGCGATGTATTTCCAGGGATTTCTCTGAAACCCGCAGAACACCACCGCATCGTCGAGGCCGAGCGCGTGGGTCTGCTGCCGCAACGCTCCCTCCAGCTCGCCTTCACCGAGGATGAACAGACGGGCGGGCACCGTGCGCCGAACCTCGGTGAATGCTTCGAGAAGCAGCGGATAGTTCTTCGCGTCCGCAAGACGGCCAGCCGCGACGACGGCCGGATGCGACCAGAGGCGTTCGTGGCCGGCATCGAGCGGCTCGGCGGCCGCGCGCGCGATCGCCTGAAGATCGACGGGATTGTGGACCACGCGGATGTGCCGGCGAGGGACGCCGAAATGCGCGACGAGGTCGTCGGCGACCCCTTTCGACGTCGTGATGATGGCGTCGGCGAATCGATACACGGCGCGGGTCACCATCGAGAACGCCCGGCGATGCCACGGCCGCCGCCAGTGGTAGTCGGCGTCGCGAAGGAACGACGACATCGGCGTCTGCTGGTTGAACGCGACGCACGCGCCGATGCCCGCCGCCCTCGCCGCGGTGAGCACGGAGAAGTAGCTCAGAAAGGACACGACGAGCTGCGGGCGCGTTCTCTTCAGGAACTCGCGCAAGTCGAGCCAGCGCCGCAGCCGGGAGCCGCCAGCGCCACTCGTCAGCGCGATGGCGGGATCGACCTCGGCCAGATACGGTCCTTCGCGCTGAAAGAGGTACATCGACCGGTTCCAGCGCGTCTCGTCGAGCGCGTTCAGAATCTGCACCGCCGCGCGTTCCGCACCACCGCCGTTCAACGACGGAAGCACGAAACAGACCTGATGTTTCAACAGGTCACGCTCAGGCGCAACGAGAGGCCGAGCCGCGCCGACACGTCGCGCATCATCCGCGCCGCCTGCGCCTCCAGCGTGTGCGCGCGTGCGGTGTCGTAGCCGTGCGAGATCAGCCGCCGCCGCAGCGCTCCGTCCCGCACGAGCCGCGTCACAGCGTCCGCAACGGCCGAAGCCGATGCCGATTCGAGCAAAAGGCCGTTCGTCTCGTGCGTCACGAGGCTTGGAATCCCCGACACCCGAGTCACCACGACCGGCAGCCCGGCCGCCATCGCTTCGAGCAACACACGCGGAATACCCTCGCCCGGCAGTGTCGGCAGCACGAAGATGTCGTAGTCACGATACGCCGGCAGAAGCCGCTCGAGCGGAACCGGACCGAGCAGGGACACTCGATCGGCCACGCGATGCGCGTTTGCCGCGTCGACGATGGCGCGCCGTTCGTCTTCCCCAGGCGCGCCCACCGGTCCGCCGACGATGTCGAGCGCGGCGTCGATGCCGGCATCAGCCAGCAGACGCACCGCCTCCGGAAGGACGCGGAGGCCTTTGCGGGGATCGATCCGGCTCACCGTCAGCATCCGCACGCGGCCGCCGTTGCAGGTGTCTTCACGTGTGTTCACGGCGTCGGCGTCGATGGTGGTCGTCTGCGTCTGGATGACCGCGCGGCCCTGGCGCGAATGCTTCACCGCCAGCGCTTCGCCGTTGGCAAACGTCAGCGAGCGGTCGGCAATCCGCTGCACGTTCCGCTCCTCGAACGCGGTGTACGCGCGCCACAGCAGTCGCTTCAGACCGCGATACGGCATCGATGGCAGAAGCGCGTGCAGGTCCCCGACCACCAGCGCAAACTCCGGCCGGTTGAACAGCCGGCCGCAGGCGGAGACGAACACGGCGGCAGGAGTCGGCAGCCGGTGGTGCAGCAGATCGACGCTTCGCACGAACCGCAGGAGACGCGGAATCATCAGCGGCAGCCGCGGATAGAACTGCACCGGGCCGTCGAAGTGTGGAAGCGGCGCCAGCGTCACATTCGCGGATCGGATCGCGGTGCCGGCGCCTCGCGCCTTCGAAAGAACCGGTACGCACAGCACGACCTCATCGAAATACGGCGCCAGCGAGTCGACGTAGCGCGCAAACGATCCTTCGACCTCCCGGAGTGTGCCGTCGGCGGCGCGCCAGAACGGCATGTGGTAGACGATGCCGAGCCTCAGACCGCCTCCTGCGCCAGCAGGCGGTCGTATAACGACACGATGGACTCGACGTAGCGGTCCACACCGAAGCGGGGCAGCACGGCCGCGCGCGCATTGGCGCCGATCCGGCGTCGAAGATCGGGATCAACGAACAGGCGTTCGAGCGCGCGCCCGAGCGCACGAGCGTCGGCAGGGCCCACGAGCAATCCCGTCCGGCCGTCCTCCACGACTTCGGGAATGCCCGCGACAGCGGTCGCCACCACGGGGAGGCCGGCGCCCATCGCCAGCACCATCGACAACGGCAGCCCTTCCCACAACGACGGCATCACGAAGACGTCCAGCGCCGCGAGCAGGTTGCCGAGATCGCGGCGGGCACCGAGGAAATGCACGCGCGAGGAAAGGCCCTTCGCCTCGGCGTCACGACCGAGCATGTCGCGCAGCTCACCGCCGCCGACGACCAGCAGATGAACCTCCGAGAGCGAAGGTTGCGACGCGAGCGCGTCGAACAGATACCGGTGCCCCTTCTGCTCGGTGAGGCGCGCGATGATGCCGGCCACCGGCGCATCGGCAGGAACCCCCAGCGCCTTCCGCATTTCCGCCTTGGCGATTGTCGGCACGGCCTGATCGAAGTCGACGGCGTTGTAGATCACGTCGATCTTCGCCGGTTCCGCGTGCACCTGCGCCGTGTAGAAGTCTCTGACCGACTCGGCGGACACCACGACGCGATCGGTGCCCGACATCAGAAGCCGTTCGGCCAGCGCGTGGACCGGGCGCTTGCGCTCGTAAATGTTCACTTCCGTACCGATCACGATTGGCACTCGCGCCAGGATCGCGGCCAGCCGGCCGTACAGGCTCGCCGTGAGCAGGAACGTATGGACGATCTGCGGCTGAACGGCGCGAAGGTGACCCGCAATCCTGAGGACGTCGCCGGGACGCCGTATGCCGGGCGTGAGACCCAGCACGCTGACGCTGGTTCCCGCGCGGCGAATCTCGTCGCCAATCGGCCCGGCTTCGTGAATGCAGCAGACCGCCGGCTCGAACCGCGGCGGCAGGCGCCGGACGAGGTTGAGGACCATCTCCTCGGCGCCGCCGACCATGAACGCGTGAGCAAGATAGACAACTCGGATGCGTGCTTCGCTCACGCAGCGTGCGCCCGATAGAACGCCACCGTTCGCTCCAGCCCCTCCTCGAGCGATACACGCGGCTGCCACGCCAGCTCGCGGTGGATGCGACCGATGTCGGCGACGAAATCGCCCGTCTCGATCTGCTCGGCGAGCGGCGGCCAGGCGATCGTTTCCAGGCGCCCGCCGCCGGCCATCGCGGCGATCGCGCGTGCCATGTCGACGAACGGCGTGCCGACGCCGCTGCCGACGTTGTAGGTTCTGCCGCTGCTGGCCGGCAACTCCGCCATTCGCAGGAGCGCCGCCACCGCATCGTCGATGTAGATGTAGTCGCGCTGCTGACGGCCGTCGCCGTAGACGAGAATCCGATCGCCCGCGAGCGCCCGATGGATCATGTGATTGACGACGCCATAGGACGTGCGGTCGCTCGGTTGACCCGGACCGTACGGATTGGTCAGCCTCGCGATCGTCCACGCCAGGCCGTGC
>Ga0070669_100004293_pt1 | contig 10303 bp, 8 predicted proteins | sample KBSS53metaG_FD_64680 | JGI IMG/M metagenome (GOLD analysis project Ga0070669, IMG submission 64680) | Switchgrass rhizosphere microbial communities from Kellogg Biological Station, Michigan, USA - KBS S5-3 metaG | ecosystem: Host-associated > Plants > Roots > Rhizosphere > Soil ... | reverse complement strand
CTCGCCTCGCGTGGCGTCAAAGATCTTCGCGTGAGTAATCGTTCGAGCGATCGCGCGCATGAACTCGCACGGCTTGTTGGCGGGCGCGCCCTTCCGTTCGATACGTGGCGGGCGCAATGTCGCGAGATCGACATCTTGATCACGTCCACATCTTCCGAAGCACCGTTGCTGACATCCGAAAATCTAGCGCCGATGTTGCGCGGTCGTATCGATCGTCCACTTTTCATTATCGACATTGCTGTCCCGCGTGACGTCGATCCTTACGTAAATGAAATGGAGGGTGTCTATCTTTACGACATCGACGCTTTGCAATCGGTGGCAGATCAATCGCTCGCCCTCAGACGCCAGCAAATCGCGGCGGCGGAAGCAATCATCGCCGAACATGTCGAGGACTTTGTCGCTGCGAGTGCACGTGGATTGAATCGCGTCGCGCCAGCTGCCGAACATACTTCGGTCGCAGATAGTCCCCTGCGCGCCTCCGAGCTGTAAGGAAGCTGCCAGCTTCCCCTTAAAGGAGCTACATTGCGCGATGGCTGAGAAAATCGTCCTTGGCACGCGTGGGAGCGAGCTCGCACGCGCGCAAGCCCGGTTGGTTGAAAAAGCCATTCAAGCGGCGCGTCCTGACTCGAAGGTGGAAACCAAAATCATAGTGACGAAGGGGGACAAAGGTGGCGCGGTTTCTCAGATTGCCGACCATCAAGGCCCGCAGACTGCAAATCCGCCACAAGGCAAATCCGCGGCGGTGGATTCGCGCCACGGGAGAAAAGGATTGTTCACGGCAGAAATTGAGCGAGCGCTTCTTGGTAGCGATGTAGATGTTGCCGTCCACAGCGCAAAAGACCTGCCCAGTGAAATGAGCGGAGACGTAGAGATCGCAGCGGCCCTCCCACGCGCACTGACGGATGATGTTTTGGTTTCCAGGCACCCAGGCGGTTTGGCTGCGCTTCGGGACGGCGCGACGATCGCCACCGGCAGCGTGCGGAGGAAACACCAGCTCTTATGGAAACGGCCAAATCTAAAGATTGTCGAGCTTCGCGGCAACGTGCCGACGCGGCTGCGCAAACTCGCGGAGAACGATTGGGATGCAATCGTGCTGGCCGGCGCTGGCCTCGAGCGCCTTGGGCTATCGCCAACACAAAGCGAAATCAACTTTGAAAACCGGAAATTCTTTCTCGAACTGCTTCCCCGCGAAATTTTTCTGTCGGCAGGCGGACAGGGGATCATTGCGATGCAAATTCGGGCAGGCGATGACAGAGTGCGAGCAATTGTGGGTCTTGTGAATGATTGCGAGACATTGCTCTGCTTGCGGGCGGAGCGAGAATTCCTGCGTTTGTTGCACGGTGACTGCAATTCGCCGGTAGGAGTGCTGGCGACCGTAAAAAACCAAACGATGAAATTACGCGGGCAGCTATTTGGCCAGGGCTTGGGCGCGCCGCGTGAAGCCGAGGTTGAAGGCGAGTTCGAAGATGGCGAGGTTCTCGCTGCGCGGTTATTGAAGCGGATCAATGGAGAGTAAAAGCAAGACCAAGAGTGGGAGAGTTTATTTGGTCGGCGCGGGGCCGGGCGACCTTGGCTTGGCTACGTTGCGAGCAAAGGAATGCATCGAGAGCGCAGATGTGATCGTTTACGATCACCTGGCAAACCCGGAGATGCTCAGTTGGGCGCGCGACGATGCGGAGATTATTTATGCCGGCAAAGAGCCGGGCGAACCCTCGCCGAGCCAGCAGGAAATTAACGCGTTACTACTCGAGAGAGCGCGGGAAGGAAAAGAAGTTGTCCGCCTGAAGGGCGGTGACCCATTTGTTTTTGGTCGAGGCGCAGAGGAAGCAAAGGCGATCGTTGATGCGGGAATCAAATTTGAGATTGTGCCGGGAATCACCTCGGCCATCGCCGGGCCGGCCTACGCGGGAATTCCCGTAACGCATCGCGCCGAAAATTCACACGTCACGTTTTTTACAGGGCACGAGGACCCGGCCAAGACCGAAAGCGCGATCGACTACGCGGCGCTGGCAAAACTTGGCGGCACCCAAGTGATGTTAATGGGTCTGGAGCGTCTCGGAGCGATCACACGCGAAATGCTCACGCACGGTGTGCGCGAGGATTTGCCGGTGGCGCTTGTGCGGTGGGCAACAACCGGGCGCCAGGAAACGCTCATCGGAACCGTAGGGGATATTGCCCAGCGAGCTGTTACCAGCGGTTTTGCAGCGCCCGCAGTTGCAGTATTCGGGGAAGTTGTCGCGCTGCGTGAAAGCCTCAACTGGTATGAAAACCGGCAGCTTTCAGGGAAACGGATCGTGATTACACGAACAAGAAAACAGGCGAGTGCGTTAAGTAACAAACTGCGTACTCTCGGCGCTCAGGTCATCGAATTACCCACGATTCGGATCGAGCCACCCAGCGATTTACGTGCGTTCGCAGAGCTTGTGCAGGACGCGCATCTTTACGACTGGATCGTCTTTACGAGCGCGAATGGCGTGGACGCCTTTTTCGAGATCTTTTTCAAACTCTACGACGACGCTCGTGAGATCGGCGGTGCGCGGATCGCAGCGATCGGCCCTGCTACAGCGCAGCGGGTGAAAGACTTTCATCTTCACGTCGATCTTCAGCCGGAAGATTTCGTGGCGGAAGCGGTAGTAAAGGAGTTTCAAAAGGTAGGCAGCGTCGAAAATTTGCGGATCCTCCTGGTGCGCGCAGAAAAGACACGGGATGTGCTTCCCAAAGAACTCTCGGGCTTGGGAGCGATTGTGGACGAAGCGTTCGCTTACCGGACGGTGCCGGAAACGCGTGACACTACCGGCGCGCGCCGACGATTAGCCGAGGAAGGAGCCGAGCTGATTACGTTTACCAGCTCCTCGACGGTGGAAAATTTCCTCGCTCTGGGGCTACCATGGCCGAAAGGAATGCGCGTCGCCAGCATAGGTCCCATCACGTCAAAGACCGCGCGTGATCACGGCTTAACAATAGATATCGAAGCGCGGCGGCACGATATCGAGGGACTGGTTCATGCAATTTGCAACTTTTACGCTGCCAGAGATGCAAGAAAAGAGAGTTAAGACGTAGCCGATTTCGCAATCCGCAACTCTGACATCAGGTCGCGAGCACACGAAGAATTCGGTGTTAGCAATCTGAAATTATCAGGACGGGTTGAAACGGAACTTCGTTCGACCGCGCTTGGCGTTGGCTTTCGCTTTGCGGCGATGCTTTTGTGAAGGCGTCTCGAAGGCGCGCAAACGGCGAACCTCCTCGAGAATACCCTCGGCATCCAGCTTGTTCTTCAGCCGCTTTAACGCGCGATCGACGGGTTCACCTTTGCGAACGATCACTTCTGGCATCGATAATCACTCCTGGGTTTGAAAGACGGGTTGCTTGACCGGTGAGGCGGAGCCTACTCGGGCCCGGCGACCGCGTCAAATCTCCCGAAAACGCCGCCGCCCGGCGGTGCTGATTTGCAGCCGCGGCTCTGAAACCCGCTGGTATTCCCCGTTTCACAGTCCGCGTCTTCGATCTAGAACGCCGGGAGTGGTCATGCTCGTTCGTTTGCGGCAATGCGAATCGCGCAGTTCAAGTTGGCTTCGATTGCGAGTTCTTTGCCCAACGCTTCCTTTGCGCTGTCGCTACGCTAATGTGTTTCTCTAAACGCGCGCGACTGAGCGAGTTTGCTGCGGCTGACGCCATAGAAAAAATAAACGAGCAGGCCGATGACGAACCAGATTATGAGCCGTTCCCATGTTCGCCACGGCAAGGAAACCATTAGGTAAAGAGCCGACAGCGCGCCCATAGGCGCAACGAACCATACTGCCGGTGTGGTAAATCTGCGCCGCAACTCCGGCTCGCGCAGCCGCAACACCAGTACGCCAATCGAGACGATTACGAACGCCAGCAGCGTGCCAATTGAGACGAGGCTGGCGGCATCACGGATCGGCAAGATTGCTGCGAAAAATGCCACTATGACACCTGTCACGATTGTCGTGATCCATGGCGTACGAAACTTTGGATGCACCCTGCTGACAAACTCTGGAAGCAAACCGTCGTCGGCCATTGTCCAAAAAATTCGCGACTGGCCCAGCAGCATCACCAGAATGACCGAGCTGAGGCCTGCGATTGCGCCGAGCTTGATCAGCGAAGCCATCCAACTTAGCCCCGCGTGATCCGCAGCGACCGCGATCGGATCGGGCACGTTTAGGTCGCGGTACGACATCACGCCAGTGGCAACAGCAGAGACGACAATGTAAAGCACTGTGCAAATCAAGAGCGAGCCAATAATGCCAATCGGCATGTCACGCTGCGGATTTTTCGCTTCCTGCGCTGCCGTGCTAACAGCGTCGAAACCGATGTAGGCAAAAAAGACAATCCCCGCGCCTTGCATGACGCCGCTCCAGCCGAACTGGCCGCGCACGCCTGTGCTCGGCGGGATAAATGGATGCCAGTTGCCGGGGTTCACTGCGTAAGCTGCGCCAAAGATGAACAGCAGCACGACCGCCACCTTGATGATTACGATCACGTTGTTTGTGTTCGCAGATTCTTTGATGCCGATTACAAGCAGAAGAGTAACAATGCCGATGATGATGACAGCCGGAAGATTAAAGATCGCCGTCACGCGCGTTCCATCTGCCAGCGGAACCAGCGTTCCGCGCGCTGCCGACAACTGCCCGGGGATGTGAATGCCGATGTCATGCAAAAAAGAGACGACATAGCCCGACCAACCGATAGAAACCGTGACCGCGCCCAGAGCGTATTCCAAAATCAAGTCCCAACCGATAATCCACGCGAACAACTCGCCGAGCGTAGCATAGCCGTAAGTGTACGCGCTCCCGGCCATCGGCACCAGCGAGGCAAACTCGCTGTAGCACAGCGCCGCGAAAATCGAGGCGACGCCTGCCAGTACGAACGACAAAATCACCGCAGGTCCTGCGTTCTGCGCCGCCACAGTGCCGGTGAGCACGAAGATGCCGGTGCCAATGATCGCGCCTATGCCGAGCGCCATCAGGTTGGTCGGGCCGAGCGCCCGTTTAAGCCGGAAGTCCGTCAGTGCCTCAGTTTGAAGTTGGGTGACGCTCTTTCGTCGAAGTAAATTCATGGGCGAAGGTTTCCTCTGACTGTGCTAATCGGCATCGCCGGGACAAGTCAAGGTGCCGGTGATTCTTTCCCAAAAAATTTCCAGAAAAAATAAATCGGCACACCGGTCAGTAAGATCACCAAGCCTGGCCATGGTATTTGTGCTCGGTAGGCGAGCAGGACCAGCATTATTGCCGCGGCGCGTACGATGTAGAGGGCGGGTAGAATCGGATAACCCAATGCGCGATACGGCCGTTCCGCCTCCGGCCAGTCACTACAGAAAAGAAAAATGCCTACCGTTGGGCAAGTGGATTTGCCGTGCTCGCTTGTTGAGTGATTTCCCGCCGCAGAACGCTCGCGCCACCGCGGGCGCGAGTCCACCAGAGAACGATGGGTGAAGCGATAAAGATCGAGGAATAAGTTCCGACTACGACACCGATGATAATGGCAAGGGAAAAGTCGCGCAGCACCGGGCCACCAAAGAAAAAGAGACACAGAATCGGAATAAGCGTTACCGTGCTGGTAAGAATTGTGCGGCTCAATGTCTGATTGATGCTTTCGTTCATGATTTCTTCGACCGTACCGCGACGTCCGCTGGCCAGGCCCTCCCGGATTCGGTCGTAAACGACGATGGTGTCGTTGATGGAATAGCCGGCAATCGTCAGCACGGCACCCACCATTGTTAGAGTCAGCTCGCGGCCGAAGAGCGAAAACATGCCGACCGTCATCAGCACGTCGTGCAAGAGCGCGACAATCGCCCCGACCGCAAAGGAAAGCTCAAAGCGGAAGGTTACGAAGATTAAAATGCCCAAAATGCCGAGGCCGAGCGCTATCAGCGAGTTTTTGGCCAGTTCACCACCTACGAGGGCACCGACTCTCTCCGACCCTTCCACTTTAAAGCCAGTATTCGGCATCGACTGCATGATCTCTTTTTCCACTTTGTCACTCGTGTTCAGCGGCGTGCGTACGGTGATGTAACTCTTGCCGACCTGCGACGACTCCTGAATTGATGCGTCACCAAACCCGATCGTCTTCAGCGCGTCACGAACCTGTCCGATATCAATCTTGTTTGGAGCACTCATCGTCACCAAATCACCGCCGCGGAAATCGACGCCGAAATTTCTCTCGCCTCGAATGTAAAAGGCCGTCGCGCCGGCTAGGACGAGCGCGAGCGAGCACATGCAGGCAATAAAACCTTTGCCGAGGAAATTAATGTGCTGCGCCGAAAACAATTGCAGCATCGAGATGCGCTTCAAACGTCCCGTATCGACAAACCAACCGAGAAAATTCCGGCCGACGATCAGGGCGGTGAATAATGAGGCCAAAATGCCGAGCGTAAGCGCAATGGCGAAGCCTTTCACCGGGCCGCTCGCTTTCCAAAACAGGATCGCCGCGGTTATCAAAGTCGTCACATTGGCGTCAAAGATGGAGCTAAAAGCCTTCTGGTAGGCTGTTTTCACCGCCACCTTGAGCGATTTTCCGAGAGCCATTTCTTCGCGCAATCGTTCGTAGATCAGCACGTTCGCGTCTACGGAGAGACCGATCGTCAGAATAATGCCGGCAATTCCCGGTAGAGTGAGGACGAAGTGAAACATCGTCAGCGCACCCATGAGCAGAATGAGGTTGATGATTAGTGCGAGATTCGCGATGAGACCGGGAATTTTGTAGTAAAGCGCTACGCAGACGAGCGTGATAGCGAGTCCAACCAAGCCGGCGAGAATGCTGGCGCGAATCGAATCCATCCCAAGTGTGGGCGAGACGCTGCGTTCTTCTTCGATGCTAACCGGGGTTTGCAAAGGGTTCTCAAGCACGCTGGCAAGCCCACGCGCCTCCTCCTCGGTAAAGCTTCCGGTGATGACGGCGTCGCCCCCATAGATGGCATCGCGAATCACCGGCGCGGATTGAATCGCGCCATCGAGGACAATCGCAAATCGATAGCCTTTGTATTGTTCGGTGATCTGGCCGAATTTCTTGGCGCCTTCACTATCGAACTTCAACTGCACAGTCCAACCCTCGTTGCCGTAGTAAGCATTCGATGCCGAAACGCGATCCCCGGTAAGGTCGGCTTTCTTTTTTACAAGCAATCGTTCTTCTCTGGGCTTGCCTTGGGTACCCGCAACGGTTTCACCGAACTCATTCTTCATCGGCGCGCCTTCCGAACCCATTTTATAAGTTTCAATGCGGTAATCCGGTGGAATCACTTCCTTGCCGTCGTCGATCGCTTTCAGCCGTTCACCGTTGTCACGATAAACCAGACGAAACTCGAGTTTTGCGACACGCGAGAGTTGGTCGCGCGCTTCTTGAATCTTGGCCACGTCAAGCCCGGGAATTTGCACAAGAATGCGATCGTTCCCAACCGGACTGATAATCGGTTCGCTCGCACCAAAGTAGTCAACCCGTTTGCGAATGACTTCGACTGCCTGGTCGAGCATGCCCTTGGTTACTTCCTTGTCGCCGCCCTTCAGCCGGATGAGAAAGGAGGTGCCGCCTTGAATGTCTAGGCCGAGAGCGATCTTTTTCTGCGGCGGCCAGATTGTGACGATGCTGAACGTAACCAGCAAAAGCATCAACGCCGTGGCAAGCAGGCGCTTCCGCGGACCTTGATCGGTGGCAAAGTACCATCCGAAAAGAACGAGCGTTGCGAGTCCGACACAAAATGTCAGCGCGGGAGTCATACTTTTGTGATTTCGAGCGGGAGCATGCCCTGAGCGTTAATGGAATGGATCAAGGAATCTTTCACTGAATCACCGTTGCAATTGCCGATTTCTCCATTTCGACCTTTACGTTGTCAGCCACTTTTACGATCACGGTCGTCTCCTTCACATTAGAGATAAGACCGTGAATGCCAGCATTGGTCACTACGCGGTCGCCCGTCTTTAAACTCGCGATCAATTTCCGTTGCTGTTCCTGTCGCTTTTTCTGTGGCCGGATCATCACGAAATACATGATGATGAAGAGGAAAATGAACGGCACAAAAAAGCTGATACCGCCGCCGGGACTGGACGGAGCCGGGCTTTGTGTCTGAGCCAGAAACGCAAGAAACATCGTATGAATTGGAGAGCGCATCTTAAGCGCGAAACCGTTTGCTGCAATCGCTAGTTAATTCACCACAAGATCGATGTTTTCCGGTAAATGAGGAAGCACGAATAACGAATGACGAAAGAAACTCCAATGCTCAAATGACCAACGATGCTGTGCCGCTAGCCTGTCCCCGTCATTCGGATTTAGCCCGCCAAGCCGTAGCTGCGTGACGACGGGTCATCGATTCTTCACCAGATATTCGTCATTCGTCATTTTCGCTAGGTCAGCATCGCGCGGTTTGTAGTCTGAGACAAAGCGCTTCCGAAATTCCTCGAAGTTGCCGTTCTCGATCTGCTCCCGCGCTTGTCGCATCAAATCAAGATAGAAATGCAAATTGTGCAGTGTGATCAGGCGCAGTCCGAGAATCTCTTCAGCCTTGATCAAATGCCGAATGTAACCCCGAGTGAATTCCCGACACGCGTGACAGGTGCAGTTTTCCTCGATCGGTCGCTTGTCCAGCGCGAACTCGGCATTCTTTAGATTGAGTGTGCCCGTCGCGGTGAAGGCCGTTCCGTTGCGTGCCAGGCGGGTCGGCAAAACGCAATCAAACATGTCCATCCCGCGAGCGATCATCTCTAGCAACTGCGGCGGTGTGCCCAAGCCCATCGCGTAGCGCGGTTTCTCTTTCGGCAAAAACGGTTCGCTCGATTCCACCGCCCGCATCATTTCCTCCACCGGCTCCCCCACGCTCACCCCGCCGATCGCGTAACCGTCGAAATCAAGATCGACAATCGCCTGAGCCGATCCCTTGCGCAGATCCTCAAACGTCGCGCCTTGGATGATGCCGAAAAGGAGCTGGCGTGCAACGCTGTCATTCCGAGCGGAGCGCAGCGAAGTCGAGGAATCCCGCTGCGAAAGCTTTGAAGTAATTCCACGGAATCCTTCGACTTCGCTCAGGATGACAGCGTCTGCTCCTTTGCATCTCTTCGCCCACCGCGTTGTCATTTCCGCGCTTCGCGCCGCGTACTCGTAATCACACGGATACGGCGCGCATTCATCGAGGACCATTGCGATATCGCTGCCAAGCGTCGCCTGAATTTCCATCGCAATCTCCGGACTGATAAATGCCGGGGTTCCATCCACGTGATTTTGAAAATGCACGCCTTCCTCCGTGATCTTCCGCAGCTTCGCGAGTGAGAAGATTTGATAACCGCCGCTATCCGTCAGGATCGGTCCATCCCAGTTCATGAAGTGATGCAGACCACCAAAATGCCGGATCACCTCGAGCCCCGGCCTAACGAAAAGGTGATACGTATTCCCGAGAACGATCTGCGCATTTAGCTCGCGCAGCTCGCGCGACGTCACTGCTTTCACCGTTGCCTGCGTCCCGACCGGCATAAACGCCGGCGTCTCGATGACACCGTGCCTGGTCGTCAAGCGTCCACGCCGCCCCTTCGAAGATGGATCGCTCGCCAGAAGTTCGAAGTTATTCTGCATTGAATTGGAGATTCCTCGACTTCGTTCGGAATGACAATCGAATGTGCACAAAAAAATCTTTGCAGCGGATGAGTTTTCCCTCTATATTCCGCGTTCACCGCACAGGCGCGTGAGAGTTTTATTGCGCGACCTGGGCGGGTTTTTTGTCGCCCGGACCACGAGGTTTTTGGCGGCGCTTTGTTTTTAGAAAAGAAATGCCAACGATTAATCAGCTTATCCGAAAAGGACGCCGCAAGGTATCGGTGAAATCGAAGTCACCGGCGCTGGCCGATTGTCCGCAGCGCCGCGGCGTGTGCGTGCAGGTGATGACGCGCACGCCGAAGAAGCCGAACTCTGCCCTGCGCAAAGTGGCCAAGGTGCGCTTGACGAATGGCCAGGAAGTGATTGCCTACATTCCAGGCGAGGGACACAATTTGCAGGAGCACTCCATCGTGCTCGTGCGCGGAGGACGCGTGAAGGATTTACCCGGTGTCCGCTATCACATTGTGCGTGGGACGCTCGACAGCCTTGGCGTAGATGGGCGCCGTCGGAGCCGCTCCAAATACGGAGCAAAACGACCGAAAGGCGGCGGCGGTGGAGGGGGCGCAGCGAAAGAGGCTGCACCGAAGGCGGCAGCGAAGGAAGGCGCGGCCGAAAAGAAATAATTTTGGATAGAAAGATCGACAATGTCGCGACGGAGGAAAGTTTACAAAAAGGAGGAGCGCGTCGATTCCCGCTACGGGAGTCCGGC
>Ga0070669_100004288_pt1 | contig 10305 bp, 10 predicted proteins | sample KBSS53metaG_FD_64680 | JGI IMG/M metagenome (GOLD analysis project Ga0070669, IMG submission 64680) | Switchgrass rhizosphere microbial communities from Kellogg Biological Station, Michigan, USA - KBS S5-3 metaG | ecosystem: Host-associated > Plants > Roots > Rhizosphere > Soil ... | reverse complement strand
GTTCGGCGGCCTTGGCCTGGCTGGCCGCGCGGTGCTCGGCAGCGTTGGCCTGGCCGGCCGCACGGTGTTCAGCGGCGTTGGCCTGGCCGGCCGCACGGTGTTCAGCGGCGTTCTGGTGTGCCCATCCGCTGTTGCCGTTCGAGGCGTGGGACGCGTCGGCTTCCGGCGCGTCGGCCGAATCCTTCGCATCGTCTTCGGCGGGCGCCGGGGCCGGAGCAGCGGGGGCCGGGGCTGCGGGGGCCGGGGCGGCAGGCTCCTGCGCGTCCGCGACCTCTTCCGCGCCCTGGTCGTCCGCGACCTCGTCCGCGCCCTGGTCGTCCGCGTTCTGGTCGTCCGCGTCCGCCTCTGTGCCCTGGTCGTCCGCGCCCGGCTCGTCCGCCTCCTGGTCATCCGACTCAGCCGGATCGGCCGGTTCAGACGATTCAGACGATTCGTGATCGGCGGCTTCCTGGTCGCCCACTACCGGAGTCTCCGAACCGGCCGGCTCGGCCGGTTCAGAGGTTTCGGTGCCGGTCGCCGTCATGGTTGACGTCGGGTCAGCCGGGAGATTGGTGGTCGCGGTGGCCGCCGCTGCGCCGGCGCCGCCAGTGACGACGACGGAGGCCACTACTACTGCCTTGCCTGTGGTGCCCAGAGCACTGAGCCAGCCGATGATTCCTGCCACGGGAGATTCCTTTCAAAGCGGATATGAGACCGCTGCCGTCCCCCCGGTCGGCAGCCAGCGCCACAGTACCGCTCGGAAACGACCAATTGTCGGCCCTTTAGCCGCTCATGCCACATCCTGAGCCAATGCTGAGCAAACACTGAGGCTCGGGGCAATCACCACGCCCTTAGGCCGCGCGTACGTCGACCTCGCCGGGTTCTGCGCCGTCGGTGCCGAAGACCAGCTGACGGGTGGCGATCTTCTCGGTGAAGAAGCGGTCGTGGCTGACCACGACGACCGCGCCGGGGAAGTGGAGCAGTGCCCGCTCCATCACCTGGGTGCTGGACATGTCCAGGTGGTTGGTGGGCTCGTCCAAGAGCAGCACCGAGGCCCCGGACAGCAGGCACTGGGCCATGGCGACGCGGGCTTTCTGTCCGCCGGAGAGGTTCCCGATCTTCTGTTTGAGGTCGGCCTCGGAGAACTGGAACATGGCGAGGAACCTGTTGACGGACTTCTTCGTGGCGCTGAAGGCCAGGCTGTCCGGCAGCGCGTTGACCGCGTGCGAAACGGTGTCGGCGTCGTCGAGCTCTTCCAGCATTTTGTTGTAGGAAACAAAACCCGGCCCCTTCGCCCAGACCACTTCACCGGAATCCGCCGGTTCCTCCCCGGTCAGCACTTTCAGCAGCGTGGACTTGCCGCTGCCGTTGGAGCCCAGGACCACAATCCTGTTGCCGCGGCGGATCTCAAAGCTCAGGTCTTCGAACAAGACCTTGTCGCCATAGGACTTGCCCAGTCCTTCGACCCGGCAGAGGACATCCTTCACGTGCAGGCCGCCGTAGATCTCGGTGACGATCTGGTCCACGGGACGTGGTGTCCGCGCTTTCTTGATCTTGGCCAGCTGGTTCCCCAACCCGCGGCTGGCGGCCTTGGCGGCCTCCCGGCGGTCGGCAATGCCCTCCGCTTCAAAAGCCAGGAGCTCGGACTCATGGACGAACTGCGCCTCGAGCGTCTTGAGCCGGAACTGCTTCTGGACCACGTACTCGGCGAAGTTTCCGGGGTACTCGTGCAGGTGGAAGTTTTCCACCTCGATGATCCGGGTGACCACCGCATCGAGGAACTTCCTGTCGTGCGAGACGATGATCGCGGCGCCGCGGTAGTCGCGGAACCAGTTTTCGAGCCATTCGACACCGGCCACGTCGAGGTAGTTGGTGGGTTCATCCAGCAGCAGGACGTCCGGGCCCTCCAACAGGATCTTGGCCAGGGCGGCGCGGTTGCGCCACCCGCCGGAGAGTTCGTCAATCGCGCACGTGCGGTGGGCGTCGCTGAACCCCAGCGTGGTCAGGACTGTGTCGATGCGCCGCTGGTAATCCCATCCGTCGAGGCGGTCCATGTCCTCGAACAGCTCGGCCTGGCGCCGGATCAGCCGGTCCAGCTCCGCCTCGGCGGGGTCAGCCGCAATGGCGGCGTCGATGGCTGCCAGCTCGGCCTCGGCAGCCTTGATCTCGACAAACAGTCCGTCAAGGACCGCAAGGATGGTTGCCTCGCCGTCGAGCTCGGAAAACTGGGAGAAGTACCCCACCCTGGTTCCCTGATCCACGGTGACCGTTCCCGTATCCGGGGAGACCTGGTCCAGGACGAGCTTGAGGATGGAGGTCTTCCCGGAGCCGTTCTTGCCGATCAGGCCCACCCGGTCCCCGGGCTCCAGACGGAAGTACGCCTCGCGGAGGATCTGTGTGTTGTCGAAGCGGACGCTGACGTCGTGCAGCCGGACCAGGCTCACTGCTGCGCGAGACGGTTGCGGACGATTTCGCTGACGGTCTTGCCGTCAAAACGTCCGGCCACCGTGGCGGTGACGGGCTTCATCACTGCCCCCAGCTGACGCATGGACAGCTCGACGCCGTCGGCCTTGAGCGCCGCGATGGCCTCGTCCACGATCGTCTCGACTTCCGCCGCGGTCAGTGGCTTGGGCAGGTAGGCCTCGATCACCTCGGCCTCGGCGATCTCGGCCGCGGCGCGCTCGGCTTCGCCGGCCTCGGTGTAGATGCGGGCCGTGTCGCGGCGTTTGGCGGCTTCCTTTTGCAGGAGTGCGGTCACCTGTGCGTCGTCCAGCACGATTGGCGTCTTGCCCGATTTCTCCCGGGTTTCGATCTCGCCCAGGACGTTGCGCACAGTGGTCAGGGCAACCTTGTTGCGGTCCTTCATGTGGCTCACGACGTCGGCGTGCAGGCGTTCTTTCAGGGTGGTCATAGTTCTCCTCGTGTTGTTAACAAGGCTAGCGGCAGAACCCGTTGGCCCCGATCGCCGAGATGATCCGCTGGGCGTCGTCGTCCGGGAGGGCGGGGACGTCCCCGCTGAACTCCGTCTTTGCGGCAGCGATGAGTTGGTCCGCCGTCGATTGCCCCAGCAGTCGGCCGCACAGGCGGCGGGCCTTGTCGATTGCCTGGTCGTCTGGCAGGCGGGGGTTGATCTTGGCCAGCGCGGCCAGCAGGGCTTCCTGCTGGGCAGGGTCAGGCTTGGGCAGCGACGCCGGCAGGCCCGCCGCAGGGGTCCCGGCGGACGGTTCGGGGCTCGGGGAGGCGGAACAGGCCGCGGTCAGCAGAACAGACAGCAGGGCCAGGGCGATCGGGGTGGTGTTCTTCATCGGTGGTGGCCTTGTCTGCGCTGGATGTCTATCTTTGATGCCTGCGCTGGATTCGGCTGCTTTGCCGCTGGATTGCACGATGGTCTTGCCGCGCGGATTGCTGCGCCGGCGCGGCCACGGCGCCGTTCACGCAGGTTCACACCATCTCATGAAAACTCATTGTTAGCCCGCACCCGGGGTCGCCGGTAGTGCGACACGTTGCGGCTGTTCCAAATGTCGAGAGACCGGCGTAGCGTGACCCTCGTCACATCTGGTTGAGGATTGGTGTCGGCCCGCTTCGCTTCGGAAGAAGGAATCCATGGATCGCCGGACTTTTCTCACTGCGATGGCGGCTGCCCTGGCTGCGGCCGGGGCCAGTTCCGCTGCCACACCCCCTGGGCCGGTTCCGGCCCCCTCCACACCATCCCCTGCCCGTACGGCCATCTCTGCCTTCCGGGCTCTCAAAGGCGCAGCCCACGGCGGAGATGATGCGCTTGCATTGAGACAAATCCGGAGTCTCAACGCCAGCTGGTACTACTCCTGGGGATCCGCGTATACCGTCACGACCAAGCCGGCCTTTGTCCCGATGGTGTGGAGCGCGAATGCTTTGCTCAGAAAGGACGCCCTTGGCGACGTGGCCAGGCAACTTCCCCAGACGAGGACCAAACACCTCCTCGCTTTCAATGAGCCGGACCACCCAGGCCAGGCCAGCATGTCCGTCGATGAGGCCATCCGGTTGTGGCCCCACCTTCAATCCACCGGCCTGCGTCTGGGATCTCCGGCCACGGTCGATGTTAGGAGCCCGTGGCTGGACCACTTCATGGCCAGGGCGCGGCCGGCGAATCTCCGCATCGACTTCATGACGATGCATCACTACGGCTCGCCGAACCCAGAGAGTTTCCTCGCAAAAGTCTGGTACTTGCATCACAGGTATGGAAGGCCGGTCTGGGTTACCGAATTTGGGGTTGCGGACTGGCAGGCAACCCCGGCACGCCCCTCCCGGTACACCACCCGCGAGACCGCCTACTTCATGCAGGTTGCGGTCGCCGGCATGCGCCTGATGCCCTTCGTCGAACGGTTTGCGTGGAAGGCCAGGGATCCCAGTGACCCTGCTATGGGCCCGTCTGCCCTCTATCAAACGAACGGCCGGCTGACCTCACTCGGCCGGCTGTACGCTTCGCTGTGACTTCCCGCCAAGAGTCGGAGAGAGACCCCCCGCTACTTGTCCGTGCTGTTCGGCCCATCCTGTCGGGCGGGAAAGCACGAGGAGGGCGTTACTGACTACTGACGGGACGTTCCGCGCCGCCCGAGGGGATATTCAGAAACGGCACCTCCGGCAACTGCTGTTGTGGAACCGCCACCGTCCAGGCTGATCGCATGGACCATGCCAAGGGAGGTGGCGACGTCGGCATCCCTCACTGTCCGGGCCGCGGTTTAGGCTGGTCGCATGCCGCCAACACCAGCCCCGTCTCCGGTTCCGGTTGAAGTCTTCCTCCACACCGGTCCGGCCGAGTGGTGGCAGATCGTTGCCGCGCTTGCCCCTGTTGCTGTACTTGTAGCGGCAGCCGTGGGAGCGTTCATGGCCTGGCGGACTCTGCGCCAGAAGGCCGTCGCCGACGACCGGGCCGAGTGGTGGAAACGGACCCAATGGGCGCTGGACCGTGCCCTGGACGAGGACGGGGACAGCAAAGCCCTGGGGCTGGCTGCGCTGGACGTGCTCGCCCGCAGCGAGTTGGCCCGCAACGAGGAGCTTGAGCTTCTGGACATCGCGTGGGAGTCCGTGGGCGGGGCCGGGGAAAGCACAGGCAACGGGCAGCACGTCACTGCGCAGGTTACCGGCCCGGCGGCCCTCTCGCATCACCGGGTTCGGGTCGCCGCCGCCAGGCTGCGCGTCAGACTGGACGACCGGCTCGGCCGCACGACCCCTCCCGGCACTGCGGACCTGGCTAAAGAATCGCTCTAGCCGCGGCTGGCCCTGCCCTCGAGTGGCAGCACCAGAATGACGGCCGCGCAGACGCACCCGGCGCCGCAGAGGGGGCAGAGGTAGCCGGCTGCCTGCTGGTCGTCCGCCCAGAAGGCGGGGATCGTGGCCACCTGCGCAAAACCGGCCCGCTCCAGCATCCCCAGGGAAGAGTGCTGGGGATCGGCCGAGACCCAGGACGCGGACACGGCATCGTGGCAGCCGCGGGCCTTCAGGAAGTCCAGGCTGGCCGCGAGCATGATCGAGCCGATGCCCGTCCCCCTGGCTGCGGGCGCGACGACGATGGACTTCAGCTCCCCAACCCGACGGCCGTCCAGGCCGGCGTCGATCCCGGTGATGCGCGGGCGGCCCTGCAGTACTGCGTGGGACGCACGGTCCAGGACGCGGGCGGTCGCCGCGCCCAGGAGCCCGCCGCCCCGGCCGCGGGCACGGATAAGGACTCCCCCGCCATCGGCTGTGAGTTGCGCCAGAGCTGATGGCTGAGTGAAACCGGAGCCGAGGGATTCGTTGAGGAGCGCTGCCGCTTCGCTGGCTACGGCGGGTCCCGGTGCGCCGACGTGCAGGGTGACGTTCGACGCCGCCCGGGTCCCGATCGCTGCGGCTCCCATGCTTGCTCCTCGTCGGCGGGCATCAGTCGGCGGGCATTAGTACGCACCATCGCATCGCCCCGGAACCGGGCAGGGACGCCGAGGGCGGCCGGCAATGTCATTTCACGCACTCATTCGCGCACTCAAAGGTTCAAAAACCCTTGAAATCTGTGGAGCTAAGGAGATTCGAACTCCTGACCTCTTCGATGCGAACGAAGCGCTCTACCAACTGAGCTATAGCCCCGAAGCAACGCCGGTCCTGACGGAACGGCGTTGCCGGTGTCCCTAGGCTACAAACTATCTGCGCTGTTTTCCAGCCAGCCCCGGAAAGTCTCGGTGCCGTGTCGCGCCTCCGGCACCAGGTTCAACCCCTCGCGCAGGTAGCGGCCCATCGCGCCGGGCAGTGGGAAGCGCACGAGTTGACCCTTTGCGCGGGTGGCCCGCTGCCATTCCCGGGCAAAGTCGACCATGTCTTTGGATTCCGGGCCGCCGAGGTTCAGTACCCGGTGCCGCGGGCCCGCGGCTGGAACGGGCGCCGGTTCAACGGCGGTCTCCAGCAGCACCGCGGCTGCGTCGGCCGGCGATACCGGCTGAAACCTGGCACCTCTGACCACGGGGATGATCCGCAGCTTCGAGCCGGCGCCAAACACCATCGCGAGCAATGAGTGGAACTGGGTGGCCCGGACCACCACGGTCTCGAGTCCGGACAGCTCGTAGGCGTGTTCTTTGGCAGCTTTCGACCGGTAGAAGGAGGAGTTGCTGCGATCGCAGTTCACGATGGACAGCATGACGGCCCTGGCCGTTCCCGCGTCCTGTGCAGCGGCCAGAAGCCGCGCACCGCCGTCGGCGAAGTTCTTGCGCGCCTTCCCGGCGCGTCCTTCCAGGCAATCGATCACGACGTCGGCGCCGGCCAGGGCGGCCGCTATCCCCTCTCCCGTCGTGACGTCCGCGCGGAAGTATTCCGCGCCCCGGATGTTGCCGGCGGCACCGGCCCCTGGCGGGTTGCGGCTGAGGACGGCCACGGCGTGCCCGGCGTCGACGGCCAGGCGCACTACTTCTTGGCCCACTTGCCCGGTTCCACCGGCAACGCAGATCCTTGTCATGACCCGAGGCTACCGCAGCGAAGCCCGCCGGCGACGCTGCGGGGAAATGAAAAACCCCGGGCCGCCATCGCTGGCTGCCCGGGGTAATCTCCGGAAGGACGGGCGGATCAGGCGCGGCGCCGCTGGAGGACGTCATCCAGGTTGCTCAAGGCGCTCTGGGCCTTGCTGAGCTGCTTCGACTCAGAATCGTCGGCGGTCTGCGGATCGGACGCTGCCGGTCGCGCCGAGGCCTGTTTGAGAGACGGTTTCCCTACGGCCTTCGGCGCCTCGGGAAGGTCGAGGGGCATTGGGGCTGCACGTTCGGCCTTCGGGGCTTCGACGTAGGTGGGCTTGGGAACCTCGACGGGCTCCCAGCTGGTGCCCTCCGGTACTGCACCCGCGTCGGCTGCCATGGCCGCCGAGGCATCCCCAGAGGCGACGGCTTCAGCGAGGGCGGCCTGGCGGAGTTCCAGTGCGGTCAGCGGCTTCGGCGCGGGCTCGGGCGTGTCGCGGCCCGCTTCGGCGTCGAAGAGCGGGCTTTCCGGCCGGGCAGCGGGACGTCCGTCGGGAAGGGAGGGGGTCTGTTCGGGCGCCGACGGCCGTGCAGGGGTGCGTTCCGGGCTGCCCATGGCTGCACGGAATGCAGCGTTCATCTTCCGCCGGCGATCGCGGACGGCAAGACGGCGAAGCAGCGCCACTGCGGCGAAGGCGCCCAGGAGGGCGGTCACCGGCAGCCAGCCTGAACCGATGCCGAAAAGTCGAAGGGCTCCGGACACCACTGCCGTGAGAAGAGCCAGGAGCCCGGCTACCGCCAGCACCAGCCGCCCCCATCGAATCCGGAACGCCGGGGAGCCCGCCGCAGCAATCGGGCTCACCCGAGGGGTTGCCGCTTTGCCCGCCCCAGGCCCAGGTGTGCCGCCGGCCGGGTCTGCGCGCTGTGTGCTGATCATGGGTTTCTCCTGCTGCGCCGCCATTTTCATAACCTTCCCCGCATGTGGATCTGCTGGTTCCATGTCAATGACATCCGCCAGGAATTCGCCTGCAGGCTGCAGCTGGTGGCGTCCGTTCCGGAGAACGTAAGGCGCCACCCACACGATCCAGAGCGCAACAGCAATGACAAGGATCACAGAGCTGCTAAGAGGGAAGTCCACACTCAAAACCGTATGAGGTATATGGGGTGCTGCCCCGCATTGTCAGGGGTGTGTCGCGCGCGCGGCGTCGATCGGCCGGCGTCGGGGCGTAGTGGCTGGTCAGGCGGCTGTCTCGGGCTTCAGGACCGGCGGGTTCTCAGCCACCGCGCGAGGAGGCCTTCCGGCACTTCCTCAGCCGTGAGCGCGAAGGTCCGGTGGTCCGCCCATTCACCGTTGATGTGCAGGAACCTGGGCCGGAATCCCTCGTCACGAAACCCGAGTTTCTCCACCACGCGCAGGCTTGGCGCGTTCTCCGGCCTGATGTTGATCTCCATGCGGTGCAGGCCAAGGGTGCCGAAGCAATAGTCGGTCGCCATGGCCACGGCGGTCGGGGCGATCCCCCGGCCGGCCCGTTCCTTGTCGACCCAATAGCCAAGCGTCGCCATCATGGCCGATCCCCAGACGATCGAGGACACCGTCAGCTGCCCCACGATCACCGGCGCCTGATGGCCTGGTGTCCATTCCGCGATTACGAACGGCAGGGCCGTGGCCTGCGCGGCCTGGACCTTGAGCGAGCGCACCATCTGCCGGTAGTCCGGCAGGCCGCCGCCGGGGACCGGGTTCGATGCCTCCCAGGGGGCCAGCCACTCGCAGTTGCGGGACCTGAGCGCTGTCCACTCCTTGCGGTCCCGGTACCGGATCGGGCGCAACACGATGTCGCCGCTCTCCAAGGTCACCGGCCAGGTGAAGCTGCCCCCCACGGGAGTTATTTGGCGAGGCTGGGGGCCAGGCTGGACGCGAAGCCGGGCAGCCATTCGCGCAGGCCCGGGCCGAGGTCCTCACTGTCGCAGGCGAGCTGGACACAGGCCTTGAGGTAGCTGAGCTTGTCGCCGGTGTCGTAGCGGCGGCCGCGGAAGATGACGCCGTACACGCCGTAGCCCTCGCCGGTGCCGGCCGAGAGTTCCTGCAGGGCGTCCGTGAGCTGGATTTCCCCGCCGCGGCCGGGCGCGGTGCGCTCCAGCACTTCAAAGACGGCCGGGTGCAGCACGTAGCGGCCAATCACGGCCAGGTTGGACGGGGCATCCGCGACATCGGGCTTCTCCACGAGCTGGTTGATGCGGACGTAGTCCTCACCGCCGATTGCCTCGACGTCCGCGCAGCCGTAGGCACTGATCTGGGACGGGTCCACCTCGATCAGAGCGACCACCGATCCGCCGGTCTTGGCCTGGACCTCGATCATGGTGCTGAGGAGCTCATCGCGGGCGTCAATGAGGTCATCTCCCAGGAGGACGGCGAACGGCTCCTGCCCGACGTGCTGCTTGGCCCGGAGGACGGCGTGGCCGAGGCCCATGGGATCGCCCTGGCGGACGTAGTGGATGTCACCGAGGTTGCTGGCGGCCTGAATGGATTCGAGCTTCGCAGTGTCACCCTTCGCCTCCAGGGTGGACTCCAGCGCGGGGACGCGGTCGAAGTGGTCCTCCAACGCCCGCTTGTTGCGGCCAGTGATCATCAGGATGTCGTTCAGGCCGACATTCACGGCCTCTTCAACGACGTACTGGATGGCTGGCTTGTCAACGACAGGCAGCATTTCCTTGGGCATGGCCTTTGTGGCCGGGAGAAACCTGGTACCAAGGCCCGCGGCGGGGATAACGGCCTTGCGGACGGAAGCGATGGGTGTATTCACACGACTAATCTAACGGAGGGACCAATCATTGCGTAATCATTATGCGAACCGCCTGCCGGGCCCGCCGGTGCAGCGCGGCCGCAAGAGGCAGAGGACGGGCCAAGATGGCGTCAAAAGAGGAAATTCGCTCCAGCCACAGGGCGGCGCGTTCCGCACTCCCGCTGGCCGCACAGGACACCGCCGCGGCGGGCATCGCCAGCCATGGGCTCGCGTGGGCCTCCGGGCTTGCCCGCCGCCGCCAGGGCACCTTCGCGGCGTACCTCGGGGTGGGCGCCGAACCGCCCACACTGCCACTGCTGACTGCCCTGGTCGAGGCCGGGCACCGGGTGCTGCTGCCCGTTTGCGAACCCGACATCGAGCTCAGCTGGGTGTACTGGACTCCCCAGTCCGGGTTTGTCCGCAGCCGGTACGCGCCCATCCAGGAGCCTGTCGGAGAGCGCCACGGCACCGAAATCATGCGGGACGCCACCGCAATCATCCTGCCGGCCACCGCGGTGGATTTCTCGGGCAACCGAATCGGGCAAGGCGGCGGCTACTACGACAAGTTCCTTGCCGCCCTGGCTGCCATGTCCTCCGCG
>Ga0070669_100004287_pt1 | contig 10306 bp, 10 predicted proteins | sample KBSS53metaG_FD_64680 | JGI IMG/M metagenome (GOLD analysis project Ga0070669, IMG submission 64680) | Switchgrass rhizosphere microbial communities from Kellogg Biological Station, Michigan, USA - KBS S5-3 metaG | ecosystem: Host-associated > Plants > Roots > Rhizosphere > Soil ... | reverse complement strand
GCCTCGATTTTGGCGGCTAAATAAGGTGGCATGGCTGAGATGAATCCATGATGCCTCAAGGGCCATCTTGGGAGTGATCCGCCATCCCACCGCCAATTCCGGTTCGAAGGTGATTGGCGACCCGAGGTCAACTCTGCGGCCGTTGCGATATGCTGGTCGTGGGCCGTTATTCGCAGACAGTCCGATCCCGGGCCTCACATAGAGCTTCGATCCAAAGGTCCAGTTCAGCCCAGCAGCGACATAATCCGTTCCACCATTCAGGCTCATGGAAATCAAGATGTGAGGCGCGGGACGCCCGATAAAGTGCAGGGCCGCGATCGGATCCCCGATCCAGCCCGCCTTGATATCCTGACCCGTTTCGAACTTCTGCTGAGCCAAGGTGATATCATGTTGATAGATGCCAACCCATAAACTCTCTGCCATCGCCGGCCTTGCAAGGCTCGCACCGAGGATCAAGAGACAGGATGCGCATATCGTCCGCATGGCCTTAAAATGCCTAGGCCGGAGAAAGGCTGCCACTTTGTACCGAGGAGCCCTGTTTTGTCACGATTAGCCAAACATCTCATCACAGGCGGCCTTCTCAAAATACGCTCTAAGGATCGAACATGGGCGCGGCGCCAAACAGGACCGCCGGACCAGTCGAGAAACTCGTGCGGCACTTGCCAATATATATGTTTAGTTACAGTCGTCAGCTAAAGACGGCTGACGCTTCTAAAAATTCTTTGACAAGGCCATCGCAGGATACTCTTACTGCCGGCCGAATGTCGCTGGTTGCTGCATCAACGCCATTCCCTCGCGGCACCGGCCGACGACAACTCCGTTGCAAGACAGCCTCAGTTGATCACCTATGTGATTGCAACAGGTCTATCTTCGTTATGTCATCGCGCAATCCGATGGGCTCGCCGACTCCGTTGACGCGCCTTCACACGGGAGGCGTTCGACGCCTGTCCCAAGGCGATCCGCTTCCTGTCATTGGGGAGACGGTCGATGATAACCTACGATGACCTCAAGCATCACCTCCGCCGCGAACGCGAAGAACGCCGCAAAGCCAGCGACACAAAGAACCCAGAAGCAAAGCTGGTACACCAACAACTCGCGGACAGCCACGGTCGGCGCGCTGCCCGTGCACGTGAGATCCTCAATACAATAGAATTGAGCCTATCGTTCCGACCGCAATTTTAGGTGGCGACGCTCCGGTCAGATTATCTCAAGCGGTTCCCTGCCGTATTGAGGCGGACTCGCTGATGAACAACGCATTCCCATCGCGTTCAGGTCGCGCCGCTATGATGGCTGCATGTTCGAGAAGGGCTCCGCCGCGTTGGTCGTGCATTCTCGTTGAGAAGGACTGTCGATGAAAAACGTTCTAACCAAAGCCACCGCAGCGCTCGCCATGGCGGGTGCGCTGATGGCTACCGCCCCCGCCCAAGCCCGGCCCGGCGGGTACTATGGCTATGGTGGCTATAATCATGGCTGGAGCCGGGGACACCATTGGCGCCATCATCATGACGACGATACCGGTCTGGCGATCGGTGCCGGGATCATTGGCCTAGCACTCGGTGCCGCCATCTTGTCCGATCATTCTCGCGACAATCGCGGATATTATTACAACCAGCGCGGCTATTATGACGGCTATGACCGCGACCGCGGATACGGTGACTATTACAATTATTACGATGGCTATCCAGGATACGGCTATTAACCGCTGACACGGCCACCGCGAGCGGTGGTGCTGATTTTTGGCGAAGATCGCGGACGGGGGGTGTTCCTGCTGATTGTTCCATCTGCTTGCTCAAACAATCGAGCGCGGTGGGCTCGGTATTGGGGCGGCGGATCGGGCGGGAGTGTCGATTGGCTAGGTGACCTGAATTAAGCCGGCGCAAGCTTGGGCGGTCAAGGATTGCGGTCAGAAATCGCAGCAACATTCTCGAACCACACATGCGGACAGCGGCCTGAAAGGTATCATGCGCCCGGTCGTGATCTGCCCGGCGTTCAAGAAGGCTCACACCGATCAGATCGGGCTTTTTGAAGCAGCCGGCGACAAGAGAACAGGTGACGGTCAGTCGAGCCAATGTAGATCAGATAAACTCATCAATGCTTCGGACTAGCCGTGCTGTCTCTCGGGAGACGGGCCCATCCTATTTTTTCCTCCTGTTCTTCCGCTGGAAAGCCAGACGCGCGTGAATTTATTCGCAGAATTGCTTATTCCTGCACGTCGAGCGGCCGCGAAGGCGAAAGGCTGCCGCTGGTCGTCTGCTCACGGACGCCCTTCAAGAGCAGGTTCAGCAAGACCTCGGCCTGTTCAAGGGCGCTGTTCCCTTCGAAAGTCGCGGCCCACATTGCAAGATTGTTGATCGCGCCCGAAATCATCATCGTCAGCGCCATCGGATCTGCGCCGCCGATCGATCCGGGCGGCACCAGCGCTGCCAGGGTCTCGGTCATCGTCGCGCGGCAGTGCATCTGCTTGGGCCGCTCGAAGAAATTCGGATAGTGGTTGGGCGCATCTCGCAACATGATCCGTTGGAGACCAGGGTTCAACAGCAGGCGCATATAGCGGTAGCTACTGACACGCAGCAGTTCCCAGCCGGCTAGCCCTTCGCTAACCGCTTGCATCTGTGCCTCAACCTCCCGATCGACTTCTTCGACGACCGCTTCGAACAGGCCCTGCTTGCTGCCGAAATGATGGTAGATCGCGCCCTTCGTCAGACCTGCCTTCGCAGCGAGCGCATCGACCGATGCGTCAGCGAAACCCTCCATACCGAACATGTCTCGCGCCAACGCGAGCAGCGCCGCACGCGTCTCAATTCGCATCGTCGACCGCGATCGCCTGATTTTGGCATCGCCTCGGGCCACCTTGACACTGTCCTTCATAGCAAACATACCTACTTTCAGTATGTATATGTGAGGAGCATGCCCGAAAAGATGGATGCTAGCAATCTCGATGCCCTATTCCGCCCTATCACCGTCAACCGCCTGACGCTGCCCAATCGGCTTGTCATGGCGCCGATGACGCGCAGCTTTTCGTCCGGCAATGTGCCCGATGGGGCGGTGGCGGCCTATTATCGCCGGCGCGCAGAGGGCGGCACAGGCCTGCTGGTGACCGAGGGTGTTGGCATTGACCATCGTTCGTCCTTGGGCGAGGGCAGTGGCGATCCTACCCGCATTCCCGTGCTCTACGGCGATCACGCCCTTGCCGGATGGCGCGAGGTCGTGGGCCAGGTGCACGCAGCGGGCGGTCTCATCTTTCCGCAGCTCTGGCATCAGGGCGTCTTCCGCGTCGAAGGTACTCCCCCCTTCCCCGATGCGCCGGCCATGCGTCCTTCGGGCATTTGGGGGCCGGACGACGGCTTCTCGACGGTCTCGCGTGATTACATTCCCCGGGTGATCGAACCCACGCGCTCAATGACGGAAGAGGAAATCGCGGATGTCGTCACCGGTTTCGCGCGCAGCGCCACCAATGCAAAGGCGGTGGGTTTCGATGGTATCGCCATCCATGGCGCCAGCGGCTATCTGATAGACAGCTTCTTCTGGCCGAAGACCAATTTCCGCACCGATCGCTATGGTGGAGATATTGCGGGGCGCGCGACCTTCGGGGTCGAGGTGGTGCAGGCGATCCGTGCCGCCGTCGGACCGGACATGCCAATCATGTTTCGTTTCGGCCAATGGAAGCAGCAGGACTTCAACGCCCGCATCGCCGAGACGCCGGAAGATCTGGGCGTGTTGCTGGATGCGCTCGCTGGGGCAGGCGTCGATTTGTTCGACGCCAGCACCCTTTACTTCAGCGCGCCTGCCTTCGCCGGCTCGGATCTGTCGCTCGCCGCCTGGGCACAGAAGCTCAGCGGCAAGCCCTGCGTCGCGGTTGGCGGCGTCGGCCTGTCCGAGAACCTCTTTGCCTCGCACGAAACCGGCGGGGCTCAAGTGGAACGCAACTTCTATGATGCGGCCGAGCGTATCGAGCGCGGCGAGTTCGACCTCCTTGGCATCGGCCGGGCGCTCATCGCCGATCCGGACTGGCCAAAGAAGGTGCGAGCTGGGGAGGAGACTCTCCCTTATAGTCGTGCGATGTTGGGAGAGTTGGCCTGAGTGCGTGCTGCGGTGTGGCCGACTGCTGCCATTGAGAAAGCGACAGTGGGAGGGAAGATGACGGAGGGATCACGATCCGCCGCGGATGACGTTCAGGCGATTACGAAGCAAATTTATCTCTACTGCCGCGCAATGGACCGGATGGACGTCAACCTAGGCTATTCGATCTGGCATGCGGACGGCGAGGCGGATTATGGTGAGGCGATCTTCCAAGGCACCGGCCGAGGCTTCGTAGATTGGGTTACCAAAACCCATGCCGGCATGGTGCGCCACTCGCATCAGGTGTCGAACATCATTGTCAATCTCGACGGTGATCGCGCAGCAAGCGAGAGCTATGTCACGGCCGCGCTGCGCGTGGAGAACGCAGACGGCCTCGTGGAGATCACGACGCGCGGGCGCTATCTCGATCGCTGGTCCTGTCGCGAAGGGCGCTGGGCGATCGATCGGCGCGTCTATGTGCATGATTTTGATGACGTGCGGCGCATAGAAGCGACGCAAATCGCCGGCACGTCGACCCGCGATCGGTCGGACCCGTCTTATGCCATTTTGGAACTGGGAAACTGACATGATGGATCTCGGTATTGAGGGACGCCGCGCACTGGTGGTGGGATCAACTAGCGGGATCGGCGCTGCTATCGCCATTGGCCTAGCTGGCGAGGGTGTTGAGGTGGTCGTTCACGGTCGCAGCGCCGAAAGCGCCGAGCAGGTCTGCGAACAGATCGCGGGGAAGGGAGGGCGTGCCTCTGTAGTTCTGGCCGAACTCGACGATCCGGCCGCGGTGGAGCGCCTTGCCCGCGATGCGCTGGCTTCGGGAGCGATCGACATCCTCGTGAATTGCGCGGGTGCGGCCTCAACCGTGTATCGATGGTTCGACTCACCCGCAAATTCCTGGCAGGCGCAGTTTCAGACCTCGACCTTCTACGCCGTTCAGCTGATCCGGGCGCTCGTGCCGCCGATGCGCGAGCGCGGATGGGGCCGGGTGCTGAACGTCAGCAGCGGCGCGGCCTACACTGCTATGCCGCTTCACCCCGAATATGCCGCGGCCAAGCTGGCGCTGCATTCGATCACCGCCACGCTGGCGGCGGAGCTTGGCGACAGCGGCGTGACGGTGAACACACTGGTCCCCGGTGCTGTCGCAACGCCCAATACGCTGCAGAATATCGAGGGCAGCGGCAGGGCAGCGGGCTTCACCGAGACAGGCGCGGCGCTTGAGAAGCGCGTGATCCGGGAAGTCTGGCGCGTCAATATCCCGCTCGCGCGTATGGGCCGTGTCGAGGAGCTTGCCGATGCCGCTTGCTTCCTCGTCTCGGAACGGGCGTCCTACATCACGGGTGCGGCCCTCCGCGTCGATGGTGGCGCCACACAGTCGGTGGCTTAGGAATCAGCGGCGAGATCGACTGTCGGGCTCCGGGACTTGAAATCGGGACTCGTTGATTGAGCCAGAAGATGATGGTTGCTTGCATAGGCGGTTAACATGATCAACTAAATGGCGGCGGCCTTTGCATGTCCACTCGCGCAGAGCCCGCCGCGGCCATAGATTCTGGAGAGGCGATGACGCACTTCGCTTGGAATAAAGAAAAGGCACAGCCTTCAGGAGACGATCTGATCGCGAACGCGCGAGCGCTCGCGCCGATGTTTCGCGCGCGGCGCGCCGAGGCCGATTCCCGGCGAGACTTGTCGCCGGAAACGGTGGAGGAGATGGCGAGCGCCGGGTTGTTCGGCCTGTTCAAGCCGGAAGCCTGGGGCGGTTTGGAAGCGCATCCGAGCGTCTTTCTCGACGTACAGAATGCGATTGCAGAACATTGCCTCTCGTCCGCGTGGATATTCGGCGTCCTCAATGTCCAGCCCTTCGTGCTCGCGCTGTTCGACCGGCGGGCGCAGGCCGCGGTGTGGGGCAAGCCAGGCACCAATCTCATATCCTCGGCCTTCCGGCCTGTCGGCACCGCGGTGCGCGAGCGAGACGGCTATCGTCTCACAGGACGCTGGTCCTTCTCGAGCGGCAGCAATCATTGCAAATGGGCTTTGCTGGGCGGCATGATTTCTCCGGCAGAGGAAGGCGCCAAGCCCGAGATGCGGCTCTTCCTGGTGCCGCGTAGCGACTATGAGGTCGTAGACGCCTGGAACACGTTCGGTCTGCGCGGCACCGGCAGTCACGATATCCGCGTCGAAGGGGCTTGGGTGCCCGATTACTGCACCTTGCAGCCAGATGCGGGGCTGACGACGGTGACGCGGGAAATGCGCCCCGGCCCCGCGCTTTACCGCCTGCCGTGGCTGTACATATTCACCTGCTCCATCTCCAACCTGGCGATCGGCGGCGGCCGCAGTGCCGTGGCCGCCTTCTGCAGCGCAGGCAATGGTGCGACCGATCGCCGAGCCCCGGTGGCCGCCCGCGCGCATGCCGAAATCGAAGCGGCCGATGCGGTGCTCAAGGCGAATATCGAGGCGATGATGAGCTACGCCGAAGCGGGCGAGGCGATGCCGCTCGCCGAGGGGCTGCGCTACCGATCGCAGCTGACGTCCACCACAAGGCAGATCGCCGCTCAGGTGGACCAGCTCATGCTGCTTCTCGGCGGCAACGGGATCCGGGCGGACGCACCGCTCACCCGGATCTGGCTCGATCTGTGCGCCGCACGTCATCATCCGGGCAACGATCCCGACGTGGCATTGGGCTTACTGGGCGGCGAGATGCTCGGCCAGGACCGGCCGTCGGCATGATGCGGACGCCAGGACTAAGGTGGCTGATCTACATATAATTCATTGAAATACGTGATTTCTGGCGGAGACGGAGGGATTCGAACTGTTCCTCCAAGCGATTGCCGGATTGCGCCGGGCAGATTGATGGCCGATTCCACCGTGCGCCAGCGCGCTGTTCGGTCGGCGCGGTGCCGGGCGATCCTGTCTTCCATTTCCTGGTCGAGCGACTGTGGCGATGTAGACGAGCCTGCCCGTCAATGTCTCGATCCGCCGCTGGGCATAGCGGCTCTTGCCCGAACGCGCACCACCCAGGACAAGCAGGCGGTTCATGTCCGTGCCGCGCGCGCCAGGGTGAGCAGCCCTGCGACGTTGAGGTGGCGTTCCAGCTTTGTGGCCAGTTCGTCGAGCGCGGCGTCCACGACCTTTGCATGATCCGTCCCGTTCGATCCCACCCCGATGCGCGCCAGCAGGGCCGTGCGGAGGCCGGGAGTCGCGAGCAGTCCGTGGCAATATGTGCCCAGCACCCGGCCATCGGTACTTGATAGCGCCGTCACGTCGGCCATCGTCGAGGCGGGCGAAGGGTGTCGACGCTCCGCTCCCGAGCGTTTCGCCCATGTGCATTTCATATCCGTCAAGCGCAGCGCCGAGGGCCGTTCCGGTTACATGGCGAAGCCTCTTTTCGGGCGTGAGGCGGGTTTCCACATCGATCAGCCCCAGCCCGGCGATTTCGGTTGCTTCCCCCTCGATGCCTAGGGGATCTGCGATGCGTTGCCCGAGCATCTGGAAGCCGCCGCAAATCCCCAGGACCACGCCGCCACGCCGATGGTGGGCCAGGATATCGATGTCCCAGCCCTGCGCGCGCAGAAAGGCCGTGTCGGCGATGGTCGCCTTGGACCCCGGCAGCACGATCATCGCCGCATCGGCAGGAATGGGCGTGCCCGGCGGGATCATCGCCAGCTCGATCCCGGGCTCGGCCTTCAGCGGATCGAGATCGTCAAAATTGGAGATGCGGGGCAGGATCGGACAAGCCACCAGTTTCCTGCCTGGCGCCGCGCCCAGTCCACGCTCCAGTATCACCGCATCCTCGCTGGGCAGGCGCGCGGTCGCCCCAATCCACGGGACGAGGCCATAGCCGCGCCAGCCTGTCAGTTCTCCGATTGCGGCATAGCCATCGGCGAACAGTGCCGGATCGCCGCGAAACTTGTTGACGATGAAGCCACGGATCATTGCCGCATCTGCCACATCCAGCACAGCGCGGGTGCCGACCAGCGAAGCGATTACCCCACCCCGGTCGATGTCTCCAACAAGGACCACCGGCACCTGCGTCGCACGGGCAAAGCCCATGTTGGCGATGTCGCCCTCGCGCAGATTGATCTCGGCGGGCGATCCGGCGCCCTCCACCACGACGATCTCGCAGCGTGCGCGCAGGCGTGCCCAGCTTTCCAGCACTTCGGGCAGGAGGCTGCGCCGGCCCTCTCGGAACTCGGCAGTGCCAAACGTGCCGCGCACCTTGCCGTGGACGACAAGCTGCGATGTCCGGTCTGCCTGTGGCTTGAGCAGAACCGGGTTCATGTCGGTGTGCGGCGCCGCGCGGGCGGCCAGCGCCTGGAGGGCCTGCGCCCGTCCGATTTCGCCGCCATCCACAGTGACGGCGGCATTGTTGGACATGTTCCGTGGCTTGAACGGCAGGACATCGATTCCGCGATTGGCAAGAGCCCGGCACAGGCCGGCGACCAGCACCGATTTGCCGACGTCCGAGCCGGTTCCCTGTAGCATCAGAGCGCCCATGCCGTCCCTCCTGCAATCAGCCACGCCAGCGCACAAGCGCGCAGAAATATCGCCCGTGCCGCGCGCATGGATTCTGTCGTCGGCCGCGCGCCATGGCCGATCCACGGCTTGTCCCGCCCGACGCCATCGTAGCTGATCGGACCGGCCAGGCGGACATTCAGCGCGCCGGCCATGCCGGCTTCGGGCCAGCCGGCATTGGGCGAGGCATGCTTGGCATGATCGCCAGAGCACCCGCCAGCCTTTGCCAGCCACAAGGCAGATCAGCAACGCGGACAGCCGCGCGGGGATCAGGTTCAGTGCATCGTCGCACCGCGCGGAGGCCCAGCCAAAGGCGCACAAGGGCTGTTCCGGGTGGCCGATAAGACTGTCTGCCGTGCTCACGGCCTTGAAGGCCCAGAGACCGGGTAGCCCCAGCACGAGGAGCCAGAACAATGGGGCGATGATCCCGTCACAGAAGCTTTCGGCCAGAGTTTCGATGGCGGCGCTGGCCACGCCAGCTTCGTCGAGCGACGCGGTGTCGCGCCCGACGATCATGCCGACAGCCTCGCGCGCGCAGACCAGATCGTCTTGCCTCAGCGCGGCGAACACCGGCTGATAATGCTCCAGCAAACTGCGCTGGGCGAGCGCTGGCCACGCCGCAAGCGCAAGGAGCGGCCGGGCCCACGGACCGGCCGCGTGCCAAATGCCGCTTGCGATTGCCCACGCGACGAGCGCGCTACCGCCCGCGACCAGAATAAGCGTGATCACCCCGAGCGCGCGTCTTGTGTTGTCGGCATAATGCGGGCGGTTCAGCGGCCTTCGCAAGCCGCGATCGCGCGCGCGAACGCACCCACTGGATGGCCGACGCGGTCATAGATCCGGCTGGTGGTCTGCCTTGAGACAATTGGTCCAATTCTGAAGAGAGCCCGTTTGGGGGGAAAGGATTGGAGAATTGTATGGGACGTCAGCGATTTACGCCGGAACAGATTATCGCGAAGCTGCGTGAGGGGATGTGAATGTCGATCGGTCCTACCGCGGGCTCTCTTTCGGGGAAGCGTTACGTCATTGATATAATAAGAAATACTGGTGCGGTCGGTGAGGATTGAACTCACGACCTCAGCCTTACCTATGATGTGCTCTATGGGCTGAGCTTAAAGGCTGGACCTGATCCATTCATATCTACGCCGTTATGCCTAGCCCCCGAGTCAGCGAAAGATCACGCCAATACATGTTCTATACGCCCATCAAGCTGCACGCGCCCCGAAAGACGCAATCCTTCCTGGCAGATGACTTGCACGATCTAGCCCAGCTCTTCGACACGCGCACTCAGCCAAGCTAGCTCCTGATCGGAAATACGATAATGCTTTGAGTAGCGTGCCTTCCCATAAGCGTCCTTGAGCTTCTCGAACGTCCCGCGGTCCTTGCGCGACGCCGTCGGCCAGATGCCCTGCAGCCGCCGGTCAAGCCGCTCGGCCTGGGTGCGCACGGCGGCGTTCCGGCTCGGTAACGGCGAACGCCGGCTCTTCCTGGTTCTCGCGCCCCGCTGCTAGCCATTTGTTCTATTATGCGGTCAAGAGCAAAAATTAAGTTTAAATGCCGGGCCGTGCTGCTAACGATGCGGCGAGTCCTAGCGAAGAATTCGGCGAGGCCGCGGGGTAAGTCTGCGAGGGAAGCGACGGCGGCTTTCCCAGTATCCGGCTGATCTCGTTGCCATCGGGTGGTTGGAGAGAGGCGTGAACATTCCGTTTCCTACGGGACTGCGCGA
>Ga0070669_100004284_pt1 | contig 10307 bp, 8 predicted proteins | sample KBSS53metaG_FD_64680 | JGI IMG/M metagenome (GOLD analysis project Ga0070669, IMG submission 64680) | Switchgrass rhizosphere microbial communities from Kellogg Biological Station, Michigan, USA - KBS S5-3 metaG | ecosystem: Host-associated > Plants > Roots > Rhizosphere > Soil ... | reverse complement strand
ACCGAGCCCGACGGCACGCGGCTCGCATCGGTCGGCACCGCACGGCGCAGCGGCAGCCGCGTGTTCAGCACGCAGCAGCTGATCGACCTGCCCGGCGCGGCACTGGTGCTGCGCGTCGACGGCTGGCGTGCGGCGCCGGACGTGTTCCCCAACCTCTTGACCGGCCTGGTCACGGCCATCTCGATCGCGCTGGTGTCGGTGCTGGTGCTGCTGGCGCGCGACACGCGGCGCCGCCTGCGCGCCGAGAACGAACTGGCCGACACGCTGGCCTTCCGCAAGGCGATGGAGGACTCGGTCATCACCGGCCTGCGCGCGCGCGACCTGCAAGGCCGCATCACCTACGTCAACCCCGCCTTCTGCGAGATGGTCGGCTTCAGCGCCGAGGAGCTGATCCAGGCCGGCACCGGCGAAGCGCCCTACTGGCCGACCGAACTGGCGCACGAATACCAGAAGCGCCAGACGCTGCGGCTGGCCGGCGGCATGCCACCGCGCGAAGGCTTCGAGTCAGTCTTCATGCACAAGGACGGCTCGCGCTTCCCGGTGCTCATCTTCGAAGCGCCGCTGATCAACGCGCACGGCGTGCAGACAGGCTGGATGAGCGCCTTCATCGACGTGAGCGAACAGCGCCGCGTCGAAGAGCTATCGCGCGCCACGCAGGAGCGGCTGCAGGCCAGCGCCCGGCTCGCCACCGTCGGCGAGATGGCCTCGCTGCTCAGTCACGAGCTGACGCAGCCGCTGGCCGCCATCGCCAGCTACGCGAGCGGCTCGCTGAACCTGCTACAGGGTGCGAAGGGCGACGGCGCCGAGGTGGCCATGGCGGTGCGGCGCATCGCCGAGCAGGCCGACCGCGCCGGCCAGGTGATCCGCAGCGTGCACGACTTCGTGCGGCGGCGCGACCGCACGCGCGAGCCGGTGGTGCCGCAAGCGCTCATCGACGCGGTGCTGCCGCTGGTGCGGCTGCAGGCGCGCAAGCTCGGCGTGCGCATCGACCTGGTGCTGGCCGACGCGCTGCCCACCGTGCTGTGCGACCGCACGCTGGTCGAGCAGGTGCTGCTCAACCTGGCCCGCAACGCGATGCAGGCGATGGACATGCCCGAATTGCGCGAGCGCGTGCTGACCCTGCGCGTGACGCGCGCCGGCCGCATCGGGGCGCCCGATGCACCGGCCGACATGCGCCAGTGGCTGGAATTCTCAGTGGCCGACATCGGCAGCGGCATCAGTCCCGACGTCGCCGAGCGCCTGTTCACGCCCTTCTTCACCACGCGTGCCGACGGCATGGGCCTCGGCCTGAGCCTGTGCCGCACGGTGGTCGAGCAGCACGGCGGCGTGCTGATGCACGAGCCCCACCACCCCCGCGGCACCATCTTCCGTTTCACTCTACCGATAGCATGACCCACCCCCGAAGCGCCCGCGGCGCTTCCCCCTCAAGGGGGCGGCACCAGCGGCCTGACAAAGCCAGTTCCGCGGCGCCCCTGGTATTTGGTTGCGCCAGCTTGATGGCTTGTCTTGCCCTGTAAGCGCATTGGAGAAAGCAGAATGCAACCCCTCATCGACGGCCTGATCTTCATCGTGGACGACGACGCCAGCGTGCGCGAGGCACTCGCCTGGCTGCTGCGCTCACGCCGCCTGGCCAGCGAGCATTTCGCCAGCGCCGATGCGTTCGAGGCCTACCTCGACACCCAGTCGCTGCCGCCGCAGCCGCACGTCCTGCTGCTGGACGTGCGCATGCCCGGCACCAGCGGGCTGGTGCTGTTCGACCGGCTGGCCGAACGGGGCCTGCTGGACACCATGCCGGTGATCTTCCTCACCGGCCACGCGGACGTGCCGACCGCCGTCGATGCCGTGAAGCGCGGGGCCTTCGATTTTTGCGAGAAGCCGTTCTCGGACAACGCGCTGGTCGACCGCATCGAGAAGGCCCTGGGCGCGTCACTGCGTGCCGTCGAGGCACAAGTCACGCGCGCCGCCCTGCGCGCGCACATCGACGAGCTCACCGAACGGGAGCGCGACGTGATGCGGCTGGTGGTCGAGGGATTGCCGAACAAGCTGATCGCCGATCAGCTGGCCATCAGCGTGCGCACGGTGGAGGTCCACCGTGCGCGCGTGTTCGAGAAGATGGAAGTGAAGTCGGCCGTCGAACTGGCCAACCTGCTCAGAGGGCTCTGAGGGCGATCAGCCTTGCGGGCGCTCGCCCACGTAGATCTCGACGCGGCGATTCTGCGCGCGGCCGGCATCGCTGTTGTTGTCGGCGACCGGTTCGCGCGAGCCGCGGCCTTCGATGCGGAAGGCCGTCGACGGCACGCCGCGGGCGATCAGGTAGTCACGCGTGCTGGCGGCGCGGTCGACCGACAGCGGGTTGTTGATGGCATCGGAGCCGGTGCTGTCGGTGTGGCCGATGATGCGCACCTCGGCGTTCGGGTTGTTGCGCAGGCCGTTGGCGAACTGGTTCAGGATCGGCGCGAAGTTCGGCTTGATGGCCGAGCGGCCGGTGTCGAAGGACACGTCGCTCGGGATCGCCAGCTTCAGTTCGTTGTTGGCCGTCTGCGTCACGCCGATGCCGGTGCCGCGGGTGGCGGCTTCCATTTCGCGCTTCTGGTTTTCCATGCGCTGCGACCACAGGTAGCCACCCAGTGCACCCACGCCGGCGCCGATCACGGCACCGGTGCCGGCCCGGCCGCCGGTCATGGCGCCGATGGCCGCGCCGCCCAGCGCACCGGCGCCTGCGCCGATACCGGTGTTGCGTTGTGTGTCGGTCATGCCGCCGGCACAGCCGGTGAGGAGGACGGCCAGGGCGGCGGTGGAGAGGACGATTTTTTTCATGGAGTTTCCCTTCGATCGATGAGGACTACACCGCAACGGCGCGATGGCGCCATGGCTGCGGAACGTGGTCGGATTATGGTCATCGACCGCCCGGTTCGCGAGCGGCGGCCCCACCCGACGCATCACCATGGCGCCGGGGCAGTCCCTTCGAAAGCCTTGTCGCAGCGGAGTTCGTCGCTCCTTAAACAGGAGCAACCCCTCTGTTACCCCACGATACCTTGAGCCATCGCCCGACAGGGAAAACGTGACATTCAACCGCGCGGCGCGCCGTCGTCCGGGCGGTCACGCGTCCGCGGCTCGTCGATCTCGCCGCCCTTGCGGCCCGAGAACATGGTCCACCACACGATGAACACCAGCAGCACGAGAGCGCCGAACGCTTCAAGGAGAATCAGGCCCATGACACAAGGACTCCGGAGGCTGGTTGGGCTGGCGATCGTAGCAATGCTGGCGGCCTGCTCGACCGGCACACGCCTGCCGCCCACGCCCACCGCGCCACCCACGACCGCTCAACCGCCAGCGTTGGGCCCGCTGACCGGCCCGCTCACCCATCCGAAAAGCCGCTGGGTGCCTGTGGCGTGGTCCGAGCTGCCGGGCTTTGCCGACGACGCACTGCACGAGGGCTGGGACGCGATGATCAGCAACTGCGCCCGCCCCAACGCCGCCTTCGCCCCGCTGTGCCCGGAGGTGCGGCGCCTGGCCATCGCCGAGCCCGACGCGCAACGCCAGTGGATGACCGAGCGGCTGCAGCCCTACCGCGTGGAATCGCTCACCGGCCAGAGCGAGGGCCAGCTCACCAGCTACTACGAGCCGGTCTACGACGCCTCGCGCCAGCCGACGGCGCAGTTCAACGTGCCCCTGTACGCGCCGCCGGCCGGGCTTGTGCCGCGCCGCCCCTGGTACACCCGCCAGCAGATCGAGACGCTGCCCGAGGCGCAGGCCGCGCTGCGCGGCCGCGAGATCGCCTGGATGGCCGACCCGGTCGACGCGATGATGCTGCACATCCAGGGCTCGGGCCGTCTGCGCTTCACCGAAGCCGACGGCAGCCAGCGCACCGTGCGCGTGGCCTTCGCCGCCACCAACGAGCAGCCCTACCGCAGCATCCAGCAGTGGCTGGTCAGCCAGGGGGCGACGCGCGTGAGCCGCTGGCCCGACGACACCAAGGCCTGGGTCGCCCAGAACCCGCAGCGGGTGCCGCAGCTGATGTGGAGCAACCCGCGCTACGTGTTCTTCCGCGAAGAGGCGCTCAACGAGGTCGACGCCGCCTTCGGCCCGCGCGGCGCGCAGGGCGTGCCGCTGACGGCCGGGCGCTCGATCGCGGTCGACCGCGAGAGCATCCCCTACGGCACCCCCGTCTGGCTGGCCTCGCCGGGGCCGACGGTGGCGCTGCAGAAGCTGGTCGTAGCGCAGGACACCGGCAGCGCCATCCTCGGTGCGGTGCGGGCCGACTACTTCGCGGGCACGGGGCCAGAGGCCGGAAAACTGGCAGCCACTGTGAACCAGACCTTAAGGCTATGGGCCTTTTGGCCTAAATAGTTCCCCCAGTTGACAACTTTTGCATTCACTTTTTAAACAAGTGTTGCAGAATATGGCCGGTGTCAGCGCATAAGGTGTTGGCCATCACACCCCGCGCCGCCATGACCTTTTCCACCTTTCTGGTGATCTTTACCGGTGTCCTGCTGAACTCCGGTGCCCAATTGATGTTGAAGGCCGGCGCCAGGACCTTGCAGGGCATCTCCCTGACCAGCGGCAGTTCGGTGCTGAACGCCGCGATGCAGGCCGCCCTGCACCCCTGGATCCTGGCCGGGCTGTGCTGCTACTTCCTCAGTGCAGGGTTGTGGATCGTGGCCCTCACGCGCGTGGACGTGACCGTGGCCTATCCCTTGCTGTCCATGGGCTATGTCATCGCGGCGGTTCTGGCCTGGCAGATCTTCGGCGAGGCGCTGACGCCCGGGCGGATCGCCGGCATCGCGATCATCCTGGTCGGTGTCGTCGTTCTCAGCCGGGCCTGACCCATGACCGCACCGGCGCTCTACATCGATCTGGACGGCACGCTGATCACCACCGATCTGCTGCACGAGTCCCTGCTGCAACTGGTGCGGGCTTCCCCCCTGTCGCTGCTCATGCTGCCGGCCTGGCTGGCGCGTGGAAAGGCAACGCTCAAACACGAGGTCGCGCAGCGCGTCGAGATCGATGTGACGACCCTCCCGTATCGGGAGGAAGTGCTGCGACTGGCACGCGAGGCCCGGGCCGCTGGACGGCGCGTGGTGCTCGCCACCGCCAGCGACATGAAGTTCGCTCGGCAGATCGCCCACCACCTGGGCCTGTTCGACGAGGTGATCGCCTCCAACGGCGTGGACAACATGCGCGGCGAAGGCAAGCTCGCGGCCATCCAGCGCGACGCCGGGGGACTGCCTTTCGCCTATGCCGGTGATCACCACGTCGACCTGCCGATCTGGCAGCGCGCACACGCCGCCGTGGTCGTCAGCGGCTCCAGCCGGCTGAACCAGCGCGCGGCTCAGCGCACGACGATCGAAGCCGTGATCCGGCCGCAAACAGCACGGCTGCAGCGCTACATCTACGGCATGCGCCTGCACCAGTGGCTCAAGAACCTGCTGATCTTCCTGCCGCTGCTGCCCTCGCTGCACGAGCTGACGCTGGGCCTGGTGGTCGATGCATCGCTCGCCTTCCTCGCCTTCGGACTGATGGCCTCGGGCATCTACGTGGTGAACGACCTGCTCGACCTGGGCTCCGACCGGCGCCATCACCGCAAGCGCCGGCGCCCTTTCGCCGCCGGCGAGATCTCGGTCGGCCGCGGCCTGCTGATGGCCGCGGGGCTCAGCGCGGCATCGCTCGCGCTGTCGATCGCCACGCTGCCGATCGAGTTCCTCTACGTGCTGCTCATCTACATGGCGCTGACCACCGCGTACTCGGTGCACCTCAAGCGCCGGGCGGTGGTGGACGTCTTCTCGCTGGCCGCGCTCTACACCATCCGCATCGCCGCGGGCACGGCGGCCACCGGCCTGCCGCTCTCGTTCTGGGTCCTGTCCTTCTCGCTGTTCATCTTCCTGAGCCTGGCACTGGCCAAGCGCTATGTCGAACTGGCCAGCGCGGTCGAAGACCCAAGCAAGCTCAACACCGACCGCGGCTATCTCCCGAACGACCTGACCTTCGTCCTGTGCGGCGGCGTGTCGGCCGGCCAGATGTCGGTGCTGCTGCTCGGCCTGTACATCAACGACCAGGACATGATGGGCCGCTACGACAACCCGGTGTGGCTCTGGATGCTGATCCCGGTGTTCCTGTTCTGGACGATGCGCATCTGGCTCAAGGCCGTGCGCGGGCTGCTCCACGAAGACCCGGTGGTCTTCGCGGCACGCGACTGGGTCAGCCTCACAGCCGTGGGGATCGGCGCCCTTCTTCTCTGGATCGCAGGTTGAGCGCGCCGGCATCGACATGGCGCCGCCGGGCGCCGGATGTGCTGATCGCCGTTCTCCTGGGCCTGGCGGTGGTCTGGCTGCTGCGCGCGCTGATGCTGCATCTGCCGCCAGGCCTGTACCAGCAGCAGTCCGGTGGGGACGTCTGGTTCGGCGCCGACACGCCGCGCACGCTGTCCAACATGGTCGACGCGCAGAGCAACCACTACCGGACCAAGGTCCACCCCATTTCCTCGCTGCTGCTGCATCCGGTGACGGTGGCCCTGCGATCGGTCTGGGCCGGCAGCGACCTGGAAGCCGCGATGCGGGTCGTCAAGTTCGTCGGGGTCCTCTGGGCGATCGGTTTCTACGCGCTGGGCCGCCTCTGCGGCGCCGGGCGCATCGCCAGCGTCGGCTTCACGGCGCTCGCCGTCGTGAGCGCCGCCTTCCAATTCTGGTTCTCGCTGGCCGAGACCTTCTTCGCAGGCTCGCTCACGCTGCTGATGGTGCTGCTGGTGGCGGCCGTCGCGGTGCACCGCCCCGTCGGCGACCGCTGGCTGGTCGCGGCCAGCGTGGCCAGCCTGAGCATCACCGTGACCAACTGGGTGGCGGGGCTCGCCCTCGCGATCGTGCAGCGCCCGTGGCGCCGCGCCGTGGGGCTGAGCGCCGTGGCGCTGTTGATCGTCTCGGTCCTGGCCCTGGTGCAGCGCCAGCTCTACCACTGGTCGATGCTGTTCTTCCTCGGCAGCCGCGAGGAACTGCACTACATCAACCAGGCCGCCGGCGGCTCGCTCGGCGACCGCCTGATCGGGATGCTGTGGTACCCGATCCGCATTCCCGCGGTGCGGGTGCAGGAGCAGGTACCACCAGCGCTCAACAGCATCTCGGTGCAGATGAACGGCGCCGGCCTCGTCGATGCGGCCAGCTGGGCCGCGATCCTGATCTGGGCGCTGCTGCTGGCCGCCGGCGTGCTGGGCCTGGTCCGCTCGCCGCGCTGGCATGCCTTCGGCAAGGTGCTCGGGCTGACGTTGGCCGCGCAGATCGCGCTGCACCTGGTGTACGGCGACGAGACCTTTCTGTACGCGGCGCATTTCCTGCCGCTGCTGATGGCCGTCGCGCTCTTCGCAGGCCGATCGCCGCTGGGCCGCGCGGCGCCGGTGCTGGCCGTGCTGCTCGCGGCACTGGTCGGCTTCCACAATTTCGACATGCATGCCGCCGCGGCCCACCTGCTGCAGCACGCGACACCGGCGCCCTGAGAGCGCCCCGGAGGGAATCGCACCATGAAGATGTTCATCGGGGTCTTGCTGACCGCCCTGATCTCGGCCGCCATCGTCGCCTACCTCTGGCGCCGGCAACCGCTGCTGGCCGCCCAGCCGGGCACCCCCTCGACCGACCGTCTGTCCCGCCAGTGGCGGCTGTGGGCCTGCTTCGTCTTCAGCGGCGTGGCGCTGAGCAGCCTCGTCGCGCTGGTGGGCGGCGACCCCTACGAAAGTGCGACGGCTTACGTGCGCACCCTGCTGCGCGCCTATGCGGGCGACGATTCGTGGATGCCGATGCTGCGCGCCTCGGCGCAGTTCCACGCGCACCCGGACGTGCCGTTCTACCAGGCCATCTTCTTCGAGCAGCACGTGAAGTTCCAGTACCCGCTGACGGCGCTGCTCTTCATCGACATTCCGCTGGCACTGCTCCCGATCAGCGGCGAGCAGCTGGTGGTGGTCTACAAGGTGCTCTCGCGGCTGTGCGTGCCGGTGATCGCGCTCGTCTTCATGAAGCTCTTCATGGGCGCATCGCAGCAGCTGGCGCCGGCCGGCGAGCGCCCGCCAGCGCTGCTGCCAAAGTCGACGGCCACGCTCTTCGTGCTGTGCCTGGTGAGCGCGGCACTGTTCTACCCGCTCGCTCGCAGCGAGCACCACGGCCAGATCCAGACCGCCATGACGCTGGCCGCCGGCCTGGCGCTGCTGGCCTGGCAGCGCGACCAGCCGCGCCTGTCGGGTTTCCTGGTGGCCCTGTGCTGCATCATCAAGCCGCAGTGGGCGCTGGTGGTCGTGTGGGCGCTGCTGCGCCGGCAATGGAAGTTCGCGATCGCGGCGACGCTCACCGGCGTCGCGTTCCTGGCCGTGTCGGTGGCCTACTACGGCCTGCGCAACAACCTCGACTACCTGACGGTCGTCTCCTTCCTCGGCCGGCACGGCGAGAGCTACTTCATCAACCAGTCGGTCAACGGCCTGATGAACCGGCTGTTGTTCAACGGCGCCAACCTGTTCGGGCGCGGTCTGGTCTGGTCGGGCACCGACTTCCCGCCCTACCACGCGACGGTCTACGTCGCGACCGTGGTGTCCTCGGCCGTCATCCTGGCGCTGGCGATGTTCTGGCGCCTGCGCAAGGCGCCGACCGCCATCGACCTCGCGCTCATCATGCTGAGCCTGACGATCGCCTCGCCGATCGCCTGGGAGCACCACTACGCCGTGTTGTTCCCGATCTTCGCGCTCGCGTTCCCGATGGCACTCCAGACCCGCCCCTGGGGCCGACGCACCGAGCCGCTGCTGTGGCTGGCGCTCGCGCTCACGGGCCAGACCTTCATGACTGCCGTGAACCTGCTGGCCGACACACGGCTGAACGTCCTGCAGTCGTACATCTTCTTCGGCGGGCTGCTGGTGCTGGCGCTGCTGTACCGGCTCTCGTGGATGGAACGCGCGCCCATCGCGCGAGCGCGCCTCGGCTGAGTCGAGTTCCCAAACGTGGCAGCGGCCGCCACGTGACCGTCACCGTTCCGTCACACACGCTGCACAACCGCGTCACAAGGGCTTCCTAAGCTCGACTGGCCGACGCGGCCCGGGGCGCACGCCTGCATTCGCTGCTCGGTCATAAATCACCCACGACCCTGGAAGCGAAGCACCGTCATGTCCGAAACCGCCGCGCCCCGCGCATCCCGCCGCCAAGCCCTCAAGTTCCTCAGCGCCGCCCCCATGCTGCCCCTGGGCGGCGTCGCCTTTCTGACCGCCTGCGGCGGCGGCGGTGACGATTCGCCAGCCCCGGCGCCTGCGCCCGCCCCGGCACCGAAGCCGAACTACGTGTCGGCGACCTTCACCGGCATGGCCGCCCCGGCCCTGTCCGACGCGGCCGCGATGGCCACGACCAGCGTCGGCTCGTCGCTCAAGATCGCCTACGACGACGGCAGCAGCACCGACTACACGCTGTCGTACAAGCCCTTCTTCATCACCGGCGACATGGTGCCGGACGGCAAGGGCGGCACCATCCTCGCCGGCGGCTACGTCGACATCTACAACCAGCCGATCATCGACACGACCGTGCCGGCCAGCCCGCGCCAGTTCTTCTCCGACTCGCCGGACGGCACCTCGCTGCTGAGCATCCCCGGCGCCAAGGTCGACGGCGTCAAGGGCAACACGGTGTTCGCCGTGGTGCAGTTCGAGTACACCACCTGGGCCCAGGACAAGGTGACGGACATGTACGGCAAGCTGCCGTCTCCCATCGCCGTGCTCACGCTCGACCAGGACCCGGCCACGGGCAAGCTGAGCCTGGTCAAGTACCACAACGTCGACACGTCGAACGTTGCCGGCCTCTGGATCACCTGCGGTGCCAGCCTCTCGCCGTGGGGCACGCACCTCTCGAGCGAGGAGTACGAACCCAACGCCTTCACGGCCGCGACGGACGCGCAATTCAAGGCCTTCAGCAAGAACGTCTACGGCAGTGAAACCGCCGCCAACCCGTACAACTACGGCCACCTGCCGGAAGTGACGGTGAATGCCGACGGCACCGGCTCGATCAAGAAGCACTACTGTCTGGGCCGCATCTCGCACGAGCTGGTGCAGGTGATGCCGGACAACCGCACCGTGATCATGGGCGACGACGCCACCAACAGCGGCTACTTCGTGTTCGTGGCCGACAAGGAGAAAGACCTGTCGGCCGGCACGCTGTACGTGGCCAGGGTCGGTGCCGGCTTCTCGCTGGACCCGGCCGCCACCGCCGCGCCGCTCACGTGGATCAAGCTGGGTTCCGCTACGAGCGCCGATATCCGCTCGCTGGCCGCGTCGCTGAAACCGGCCGACATCATGGACGTCA
>Ga0070669_100004275_pt1 | contig 10314 bp, 8 predicted proteins | sample KBSS53metaG_FD_64680 | JGI IMG/M metagenome (GOLD analysis project Ga0070669, IMG submission 64680) | Switchgrass rhizosphere microbial communities from Kellogg Biological Station, Michigan, USA - KBS S5-3 metaG | ecosystem: Host-associated > Plants > Roots > Rhizosphere > Soil ... | reverse complement strand
GCTTGCGCGCCTGGGTGCGGCTCATCACGCGGCCGGCGCCGTGGCTGCAGCTGTGGAAGCTGTCCGCGTTGCCGAGGCCGCGCACGATGTAGCTCCGCGTGCCCATGCTGCCCGGAATGATGCCGAGCTCGCCCGCACGCGCGCTCACCGCGCCCTTGCGGGTGACCAGCAACGACTCGCCGCCATGCGTCTCGCGCTGCACGTAGTTGTGGTGGCAGTTGACCGCCATCTTCTCCAACTGGAACTTCGGCAGGCGGTGGCGCATCTCGTTCAGCACGCGCGCCATCATCGCCTCGCGGTTCTCGCGCGCGTAATCCTGCGCCCACGACACCGCTTCGACGTAATCGTCGAACAACGGCTCGCCTTCCATGAAGAACGCCAGGTCCTTGTCCGGCAGGTGGAAGCCGAGCACGCGATGCGCCAACTGCTCGCGCGCGCGTTCGATGAAGTAGGTGCCGATCAGGTTGCCGGTGCCGCGCGAGCCGGAGTGCAGCATCACCCAGACCGCGTCCGCCTCGTCGAGACAGATCTCGATGAAGTGGTTGCCGCCGCCGAGCGTGCCGATCTGGCGCTCGAGCTTGTCGGTGCGGATGCGCGGGTGCTTGGCCTTGATCGCCGCCAGCCGCGTGGTCAGCCCCGACTGCGCGACGCGCGTCTCGATGCTGTCCGGCAGATGGCGGTGCTCGCCGCCGGCGCCGTTGCCGACCGGCACGCCGCGCTCGATGCTCGAACGCAACTGCGCCAGGCTGTCGGGCAGGTCGTTCGCGCGCAACGTGGTGCGCACCGCGGCCATGCCGCAGCCGATGTCGACGCCGACCGCCGCCGGGATGATCGCGCCGCGGGTCGGGATCACCGAACCCACCGTCGCGCCCTTGCCGAGGTGCACGTCGGGCATCACCGCGACCCACGGCCCGACGAACGGGATGGCCGCGATGTTGCGCAACTGGGCGTGCGCCTGCGCTTCCAACGGCACGCCGCGCACCCAGCCCTTGATCGGCGTGGCACTGCCCTCGGCGTGCAGCAACTCGTAACTGGTCGTACTCATGATGATTCCTTGTCGATTCGATTCTACGATGCGTTGCGGCGCGCCATTGCGGCCGTCGCGCCTCGCAGCGAAAGGCCGTGCGGCGGCGTCCTGCCGCACGGGTTACTGCTTCAACGTCACCAGCTGCTTCAGCACGCCATCCAGGCCGCCGAACACGGTGAGCTTGTCGATCTTCTCGGTGACCTTCTCCAGGGCCTCCAACTCCTTCAGGCGCATCAGGGTCGGGCTCTCCTCGACCAGGCGTGCGGTGTTGAGCAGGGAACGCGTCGCGTTCGCCTCCTCGCGACGGCGGATCACGTTGGCTTGCGCCGCCTTCTCCGCCTGCACGACACCGTTGAGGATCTCCTTCATCTCGCCCGGCAGGATCACGTCCTTGACGCCGACGCCGAGGATCTCGACGCCGAAGTCGCCGACGCGGCCGCGCGCGTACGCGAAGATGTCCGCGTCGAGCGACGCCTTGTCGCCGAGCAGCTCGTCGAGCGTCTTCGCCGACACCGCGCGCCGCAAGCCGTACTGCAGCTCGCGGTAGACGAAGTCGGCAAACTTCGCCACCTTCGTGCGCGCGGCGACCGGGTCGGTCACGCGCAGGCTGGCGGCGAGGTTGACGCGCAACGACACCTTGTCGCGGGTCAACAGCTCCTGGCCCGATACCTCGACCGACTGCACGCGCAACTCGACCGCATCGACGACGACGTTCTTGCGGAAGTTCCAGAACGCGTACGCGCCCGGCGCCAGCGTGCGCGCCAGTGTGCCGTCCACGAACACCAGGCCCGCGAACTCGACCGGCACGTCCGCGACCACCGCCACCTTCGACAGCGTGCCGAGCTGGCGCAGGCGCGCGACGACATCGGCGCGCACCTGCAGACCGTCGGCGAGCGATACGCGCTCGACGTCGATCCGCACCAGCCCGCGCCAGTACAGCTTGCGCGTGCCGGGCGCTAGCACGTCCTCGAGCTTGCCGTTCTTCGACACCAGGCCGACTTCGTCGGCGCCGAGGTCGGCGAGCACGAAGGTTGCGTCGAGACGCGCGCCGAGGCACGCGATCAGCACGTCGACATCGCGGCCGGCGTACTCGGGCTGGGCCAGGTTGTGCACGGTCACTTCGACGCGGCCGAGCGGGTCGAAGATCCGATACACGCCCGCGCCGAGCACACGCTCGAACCGACGGTTGCGATACACCAGGCCGCGCTCGCCGTCACCGATCACGACCCTCTTGTTCCAGAACATTGGGGATTCTCCTTGTGGGCTCTGGTGGTCCGATCCGTTGTTTGAAGACGCGATGCGGAGGATCGGTTCCCGCATCGCGAATCTCTGTTGCGCGCATTCTTCGGGCGTCATTCCCGCGAAAGCGGGAACCCAGCGACTTACATGCCTGTATTTCAGTTCCACGGGAACAAGCAAAGGCCCTGGGTTCCCGCTTTCGCGGGAATGACGGAATAAATGGTAGGAAACGCCTCCGACGCCGATGCCGCGGAGCGAGCGCGCTCTCCGTGCGGGGCCTCGGCGTTCGCATCGCGCCTCCATGCAGGCCTGCGCGCGTTCCCGCCGATCCGCGCACTTCGAAGACGAAGGCCCGGCGACATCGCCGCTGCGGCATCTCGTTGCGCGCCACGCATGGGGCGGGGCGCCTGGCGAAACACCGCAAGAGGCGTTTCCTGGTGCGGGACTTGCGTCCCAGTGTCATGACGTGACAGGTCATGGTTTTGGAGCGGGAGTCGAACCCGCGACCGTCGGTATCTAAAACCGATGCTCTACCCGACTGAGCTATCCAGTGGCGACGTGCCGGACTCGAACCGGCATATTCGGCGCGAGCCGATGCTTTACCTTTCAGCCAACGTCATCGCGAAACACCTTCTCCCGGATCCGGCATACGCCACGGCAACGCCGCGCGCACCGGGCGGATTCGGCTAGGCCGAGAATCCGCGCCGCTGAAATCCGTTCGATCGATGTTCCGCATTGGCGCCTCGTCAAAAGCGCCAATTCGTGCGCATCACGCATTCGCGGGCATGCCACGCCCGCCGCCCGTGCCCAGCATCCGGGCACAGCGCTCATTGCCGTCGAAAACGGCAGCGCCTTACAGCGGAAACTCCCTTTCCTCGGGCGGTCCATGCCCGGATGCTCGGGGAATCGAATGCATAGGTGCGAAAAACTTTTCGCGGGCGACCGCGATGCTCCGTTTGCGAACGCGCAAAAGAAAACGCCCCCGGATGGCGGTCCGAGGGCGTTCGCGTTCCTCGGAGATCGGGGCGACCGATCTCCACGAGGGCGATCGATCAGTGCACGGTGAAACCGTCCAGTCGCGAATGCGACGCGCACAGCCGCCCATCGCGATATTCGCGCGATGCTGCTGGCCGGTTGGCGATGAAAAGGGCGGGTTTCATGGGAAGGCTTCGTTGCTCGGAATTTTCGGGAATTCGCCGCGCTCGGCGATTGGGCGCGCACCTTACTCGCGTCGTTTCGTCGATGCAAGCATTATTTTTCGTGCGCGACGAACGGTCGCGCATCGCGGACGATCGCGACGACGCATCGCACTGCAGGTACGCACGAACTCGGCGCTATTCGCGGCCTTGCGCGTCGTCGCGTGCGGGCTCGGCGAGCGAGGCCTGGATGTCTTCGAGCCCATAGCCGCGCGTCTCGATGCCGCTGCGCAGCAGCATCGCGCCCGACACCGCCATCGGCACCGCGATCAGCGCCGCCGACAGCAGGAAATGCTCGAAGAAGCCGAGCACGCCGAGGCCGGCGCCGAGAATGCCGCCGAACTTCGATGCCGCCGCGATCACGCCCGAGCCGGTACCGCGCAGATGCACCGGATAGATCTCGGCCGCGTACGGAATCAGCATCGCGATCACGCCGCTGACGCTGACGAGGAGCGCGACCGTCGCGGCCAGTGTCGCCGCCGCCGATCGCAGGCCGGCGACGTCCATCGCGAAGAACGCGAGCAGCGACAGCGCGGTGAGGCCGATGAACAGCACCAGCGAACGGATGCTGCTCCAGCGGTGGTACAGCCAGATCACGACCGCGATACCCGGCAGCGCATACACCGCCGACCACGCGAGCAATCGGCTGGTGCCTTTCGCGTCGACGCCGAGTTCGACGAGGTTCGTCGGCAGCCACAGCAGGAAACCGAAATTCACCAGCCCCCAGGCGACGCCGCAGACGACGAGGCCCCAGGTGATGCCGGCATGGCGGCCGCGCAGCAGTTGCCGCATGCCGGCGACCGGATGCTGCTCGTCGACCACCGGCTTCGCATCGTGCGTCTCGATATCGGGTTCGACCGCCGCGCGCGTGCCGGAAAACTTGCGCAGCACCGCGCGCGCTTCGCGTTCGAGGCCGGCATTGGACAGGAAGCGCGGCGACTCGGGAATCCAACGGTTGAGCACGATGATGATCGCACCGGTCGGCAGGCCCAGCAGCCACAGCACGCGCCAACTGAACATCGGTTCCAGCGTCGCCGCCGCGCCCGCGGCCAACAGATAGCCGGCCGACGTGCCGATGCCGCCGAGCGCGACCAGCAGCCAGCCGCGCTGCGCCGACGGCACCGTCTCGGCCATCAGCGTGAACGCGATCGGCAGCAGGCCGCCGGCCGACGCGCCCATCAGGAAGCACATGCCGAGGTTCCAGCCGAACGATGGCATCGCGCCGCAGATCGCGGTGCCCATGAACATCAGCGCCGACAACAGGATCGCCGCGCGCCGCCCGAACACGTCGCCGAGCCGGCCCCACACCACCGAACCGACCGTGGTGCCGGTCAGCGCGCACAGCGCGAGCAGGCTCGCGGTCGGCTGGTCGATGCGGTATTCCGAACGCATGCCCGGCATCACGAAGCCGAGCGTGGCGGGCTTCATCACGTCGACCGCGAGCGCGACCACGAGCACCGCGACCAGCGTCCAGTGCGCGCGGTTCAGCGGCACGCCGTCGGCGACGTGGAAATACGCGTGGTCGCCGCCCTGCAACGTGCGCCGCATCTGCTGCAGGCGCGGCGTCAGGCCGTAGCACGACAGCGCCAGTCCGAGCGGGATCATCGCCATGCCGATCCACATGCCGGTGCTCATCGGCATGCCGACCATCTGCCAATGCGTGTGCCGGCCCATCCAGAACATCGGCCCGTGCGCGAGCACGCCGATCACCAGCAGCACGCAGCCGAACCAGAACGCGAGCGGATGGTGGAAGGACAGGCCGTTGGCGCGCATGGGCTCGGTCGTCGGAATCGTGAGGAGGTCGGCGCGTCGCGCGTCAGTCGGCGTCGGGCAAGGAATAGGCGAAGTCGTACCGGTGCACGCCTTCGACGATCTGGATGTCGAGGCTGCCGGCGATGCCGGCCAGCGCCTCGGTACCGGAATCCGGCACCACCGCGATCGTGAGCCGGCGCTCGCCGCGGTCCATCACGCCGGAATGCTGCAACGCGAACGTGCCGCTGCGGCCGGCGAGCGTGGCGGTCACCCGGTCCATCGCGACATAGCCGGCCGATCCGTCGACGCCGCCGCGCACTGCCAGCATCTGGCCGCGCGCGGTGCCGGTCATCTCGCCCGAGAACACCTTGTGCAGCGCCATCCGCCCGATCGACGGATCGCCGACATCCGCTTCCTGCGGCTGCGGCGTGATGGTGACGACGAACGTGCCGCTGGCGCGCTGGGACATGGACGGGCTTCGGAGACGGGATTGCCCCGCAGGATACGCGTTCGCCGCAACGCCGCGCGCGGATTTACTTGGCCGCCGCCTCGTTGTCGCCGCGTTGCAGCGGGTCCGGTAGCGTCTCGCCCTGGGCGGTGAACGCCATCGACACGGAATTCAGGCAATGCCGCTCGCCGGTCGGCGGCGGGCCGTCCGGAAACACATGGCCGAGATGGCTGCCGCAGCGCGCGCAGACCTCCTCTTCGCGGACCATGCCGTAGCTGGTGTCGCGCACGATGCGGATGTGCGCCGCGTCGAAGGGCGCGAAGAAGCTCGGCCAGCCGGTCCCCGAGTCGAACTTGGCGCTCGACCGGAACAGCGGCAAGCCGCAGAACCGGCACGTGTAGACGCCCTCGCGCTTGTTGTCGAGGAACACCCCGCAGAACGGCGCTTCGGTCCCGTGCGCGAGCAGCACCTTGCGCTCGGCGGCGTCGAGGGTGTCGGTGATCGCCTGGCGCTGGGCGTCGGTGGGCGGGGTGAGGTCGAAGGCGGTCATGGCGGGCTCCGGGGTGGGGTGCCTACCTTAGATGGCGGCGTGTGGGATTGGATCAAGCCGGATCGCGGTACAGGGCTGGCGCCCTGTCGGAGCCGACGCGGACGGCAATGTCGGGTCCGGGCAGGCGACGGGACGAACTGCCCGGTCTTTCAGGGTAATGAATCGTCAGGCCGACGCTGCGCCCTCCCCAACGTCAGATCTTGTGCCATTTGCCGGAACCGGAGAGCTTGCCGAGCGCTTCTTTAGAAGCAAAGAAGCGAATAAGGCCGCAATCCTTGCACGCAATCACCGTGAACTTGGCGGCCGAGAAGAAGGTGCCGAGCCCCGGGAGATAATTGGGTGCAGAGCCGCCGCCCGCGGGCACGTCGTCACTCGAGTACAAGTTGCTATGGCCACACTCGGGGCAGGTAGACGGTTTTGGCACGGGACCTCCTTTGGCGGCCTGACGCCTGAATTAAGCTGTGCCGCGAAATGTCGTCGGCTTGAATGAATTGTCTGGCGCCACACTCGGTCCGCGAGTGTCGGGGGCGTTCGCCCACCGCCCCTCCGACTACCGCGAGCGTGCCCAAACGAATGCCACGATGGCGCCGCCAAGACACATGCCTGTGCCGACGAGATGCACGAAATCCACCGCCCGAATTGTGGCGATGGTCGGGCGATCGAGCATGCTGCAAAGGCTCAGCAGACCGAAGGCGGCGAGAACGAAGGCGACTCGAAAAGATTCGCGGCGTGAGCTCATCGATTGTCACCTCTTAAGCGTTGTGGGGGCGGAACGTTACGTGGCGCCTAGCGCCTGAACTAAGCCGACCCGCGGAGCGGGTTCGGCTTGACTGAATTGCTAGGGCCCACCTACCGACCCTGTGGCCACAAGTATCTCGTGATACCGCTGATTGTCTATGCCACGCGATTGCTCTTCCGCGATGGGATGGTCGCTGGCCGACACCGCAATCATGGGTCGGCTGGTGCTGCTCTGGAACTGCACTGTCACCGGTAGGCCAAGAGTAGGCGGATAACCAGGCATTGCGTTGGCGATAGCGCCTAGCACCGGCGGCTCCGCACTCCCGTCTTTGTCGTAGAGCTCGACGTAGCGATAGAAATCTGGCTCTGCCACCTCCACCCAGACGCCCCAACCGTAGTAGCCCGGCTGCTCGTTGAACGGTAGCTTGAGGAGGCAGCGGATAAAGAAGCGATTGCCGAATTGGCACAGGTCGCTGTTGAACTTGGCCATGTTCGATCGCTCGCCGTCGGGGATGGCCCATACCGCGTCCGGAAGCTTCCAGCCGCGATCCGTGGGCAAGCCTTCGTGCGTTTCACCGCATGTGGAGCAAAGGAACGCTGACATCACGAGTGGGCCCTAACGTCTGAATTAAGCCGACCCGCGAAGCGGGTTGGGCTCGAATGAATTGTTAGGCCTCTGCCGTTGAAAGCAATTGCCTGAGTCTGGGTAGCGTGTACTTAGTGGGGAGGTCGTCACCTGCAGCGCTACCGGTTGGATGGTACTCGCCAGCATCAAACGCCCGATAGATCTGCCACGCGAAACCATCAAGTAGATCGCCGTGTGGCCCCATGAGGGCGTAGCCATGGAGCCAACCAATGGCATTGTCTGCTTGATCAAAGCTAAGTTGGGCAGAGACGAAGCGCTCTGCCACACGCCGAGCGAAGGACTCCGCGAACGCTGGAAAGCGCATACCCATCTCAGCAAGCCGAGACGGCAATGTAATTCGGAAATCAGGTGTGTCTCCGGATCCCGATCCGATGCTCGGACGTCGAGCAACCTCTTCTATTGCGGAGTCAATGAGATCTTCCATAGAGGCCTGACGCCTGAATTAAGCCGAGCCGCGAAGCGGCTTCGGCTTGAATGAATTGTTAGGGGGCATCAGGCGAGACCATTGAAACTAATGCCGACAAAAGATTTCGTCTGAATGTCATAGAAGGCCCGAAAGTAACAAGTGCCACCGTCAAGCACTAGAACCATTTCTCGAGTTGCGTAATCGGGCGCATCAGAACAGAAGGCATTGACATAAATAATTTTACGACCGTGCAGATCACGACCTTGGTACTGGAAGGTATAGGCGTCCCACGGAGAAAGATCGTCATGCTGAAGCTTAGCCTGGGCGACTGCGTAAGGCTGAATTTTTGCCTTTGCATCAGATAACTCGGCTTTGCTTGGCTGCCACGTTCCACCAGGCACATGGATCCACGAACCAACCAAGATTGCGATAGCCAACATTGCTTGCACTGTGTCCCCTAACGCCTGAATTAAGCCGACCCGCGAAGCGGGTTCGGCTTGAATGAATTGTTAGGCCGCTCACCGATCACGGCCATACCTGTAGAGCAAGATCCAATCCCTGACAATGAAACCGGCGAATAAAAGCATGAGCACTGCAACGGCACCGAAAGGCCATGCTTGCTGCATCGAGAAGAATGCATGCTCAGCGTACGGGCCGGAACCATTAATTGCTGAGTAGACCAGAAACACATTCCCGAAGACACACAGCAGAACCAGGCCCAACCACAGGCTAGTCATAAGCCAGTAGACAATGGGATTCGACTCGCGTGCAATGTGCCAGTTTGCGGTGACTGAGACCCGCCCGGATTGAAGAGCAGATGCAGCTCGATCAATGGCGATAATTGCAAGTGCAATGACTGCAAGGAATCGAAACATTGTCTTAGCGGCCTAACGCCTGCATTAAGCCGAGCCGCGAAGCGGCTTCGGCTTGAATGAATTGTTAGGCGCCCTTACGGCCTTTGCGCCTGCCGTTTCTTCGGTGCGAGCCTGAGCTAGCTCCAATGAGCCAAGTGGGGAGAGACTTTCTGGAGGCAACCGCAAGCCAAATGATTAGCACGCCTATTACGAGCCATGAAAAACCGGAAAGTAAGGCTGCCCCTTCTTGTCCAAAAATCTCAACTAGCGCATTCCAGTAGTGCTGGCTTCCATGCCTAGTAGAGCTGGGCAGCAGCCGATTCCCGGAAACTGCTAAAACAATGCCATGGATGGCAGCGGCCGCGCCAATCATTACGCACCACATCTTCATGAACTTGGACATTCAGAGCGCCTAACGCCTGAATTAGGCCGACCCGCGAAGCGGGTTCGGCTTGAATGAATTGTTAGGGCTCACCTATTACGCCCTGCTTAGAGAGAAAACTGACGACACTAAAGACTCCATAGAACGTATGCAGAATCGTTATGGATCCGAGAACGCCTGCGGGATCGATGATCTTGTTCTGATAGATCATTTCGTCGGCCTTCGCCGCCTCATAGCTCTCGACATGGTCATTAAAGTTTGCGATGAACTCTCTCATCATTGTTGATGCAAGTTTGTTTCTGAGTTGCTCTTGCGAGTCCTGCGATGAGAGGCTCAGATAAGCGTGAGAGATTAGATGCGCGCTTGGGTTTAAAGGCATCTTGTAGCGATCAAAGTAGACCGCACAAGAGAGGTGATCAAAGAAGCTGTCTATCCTTGCGACATCTACCTTATACGCAACAGCGCCACTTGGAAGAGACTTAGCGCCGCTGACAATATCTTGTTTGAATCGCGCGGAGGATAGATGTGGCGCAATGGATCGCCAGAAGATGGTCTTTGCTAGGTTCTCGCCCGAGGCGGCATGAATGCAAATGTGAGCCAGCAGGTATTGGTCATCGGAGGACTTCTTGCCATTGTGCTCGTTGCATGATGGAACTGTCCGCAGCCTTGATCTAACTCTGCCATTTTTCGGGAAGAAGGATTTGGGTGGGAAGTGCTCTCTTGATGTGGCTGCTCTATCGCACATGTAGCAGGTAGGTTTCATAGAGCCCTAACGCCTGAATTAAGCCGCGCCGCGAAGCGGTGTCGGCTTTAATGAATTGTTAGGCCTCATTACGTGAGGCCCGCCACCGCGAAAAGATAGCCTGCAACTCCGCCGGTGTGACAGATCGCCACTGTGGCCAAGTTGCGTCTTGACCGTGGGGTAGCCCAGTAGATGGCCCACAGCGTTGTTGAGCGCGAGGGCCACGTCTCCAGTAAGCGGCCTGGCTGATGTTAGCGAATCTGCGATGGACTCAACCTCGGCGTGCTGTAGGCCAAACAATCTGTGGAACTCCCAATCTGGGAAGAAAGGACCG
>Ga0070669_100004270_pt1 | contig 10321 bp, 12 predicted proteins | sample KBSS53metaG_FD_64680 | JGI IMG/M metagenome (GOLD analysis project Ga0070669, IMG submission 64680) | Switchgrass rhizosphere microbial communities from Kellogg Biological Station, Michigan, USA - KBS S5-3 metaG | ecosystem: Host-associated > Plants > Roots > Rhizosphere > Soil ... | reverse complement strand
TAGTGAAGTTGAGCGTCGGTAGAGTCGACGACAAGCTGAAGCGTATCGGACATTCGTTGAGTCATTCCGATCTGGTTGAGTCGTCATGATGACGACGACAAGCTGAAGCATATCGAACATTTGATCCGCGTTTGTCTGCGCGAATCTGCGGCTGATGCTTACTTTCCAACAAACTGTGCGAACACCTGATTCAAATCCGCAAACCCACCGGCGTCTGCAAACGCATTGAAGGTTCCCGCATCGTTGATCTCTTGTGCAGATCGCATGAACGCTCCCCACGCAGCACGCGAAAGTGCCGAACCAACCGACACACGGCGTACTCCGACGTCAGCGAGTTGTGCGACCGTCAATCCAGGACTACCAACAAGAACATTCACGGGTTTCGGTGCGACGGCCTGCACGATAGCCTGGATCTCATCCAGCTTGCGGACTCCGGGCGCGTAAAGACAATCAGCGCCTGCATCGGCAAACGCGAGCAGGCGATCCATCGCCACCCGGTGAGCTGAAGGGTGGCCAACGAGAAATGCTTCGCATCTTGCGGTAAGAACCACTGGAAGTTTTGAATTGTCGATCGCCTGGCGAGCAGCCTTCACTCTTTCCACTGCCAGAGGATCTTCATAGAGCGGTGATTCAGGCGTTCCGGTTGCGTCTTCAATCGATAATCCGGCCACACCGCATTCAATGCATCGCGTAACGTTCGCTGCAACGTGTTCAGGTTCGTCGGCATAGCCGTTTTGGAAATCTGCATTCACAGGTAATGAAGTCGACTGGCAGATGTCACGTACGTGGTCCAACACTTCATCAACCGCCATCGCTGTCACGCTGTCCGGCAGACCACGAGAGAACGCAAAACCCGCAGACGTGGTGGCGAGCGCCTTAAACCCGACATGTGCCAAATACCGCGCCGTTCCTCGATCCCAAGGGTTTGGGAGAACGAAGCAGCCTGATTCGTGAAGCCGGTGGAACACTTCGATAGCGGATGATTGGTTGGTAGTCATGGTGTTAGTGTGTTCGTTAGGATAGGACTTATGGGACGTATAGGACCTAGCGTGAGATGATACGCTACTGCTTCTTAAACAACACCCCTGTTAACGCTCTTCATCACGCTTTCCTGCGCGCATTTGCTGACTATCAAGTCGATATGCAGATGTCGCTTGAGGATTTTGAGTTTCGTCTGCGCCGCGATGGAGTGGACACATCGATTTCGGTTGGCGCATTCGATGACGATCAGTTGGTGGGGTTTTGCTTAAACGGTTCGGGCACGTGGCAAGGTGAGCCAACGGTTTATGATGCAGGCACTGGCGTCTTACCTCAGCACCGCGGCAAGGGGATCGCCGCCGAGATGTTTCGCTTCATGAATCCGCAGTTGAAGGAGCGTGGTTTCAGTCGATACCTGCTCGAAGTTCTAACTTCAAACGAACCGGCCGTTAATCTGTATCGCCGTCTGGGTTTCGAAGAAACGCGACGACTCGCTGTCTTTCGAACAACGAATTCGCTTTCATACCGCGTGAATGCTGTCGCCGAGGTTCGTCACGTGGAAGTTCCTGAGTGGAAACTGTATCAAACCTTCTGGACTGGCTATCCGTCCTGGCAGAACTCTATCGAGGCGGTGCAACGAGTCGTCGATACCACGGCCACGGTTGAATGTCTTGTGGACCATCGGTGTGTTGGATACGGCGTGGTGTCGAAAACTTCCGGACAACTGATTCAGCTGGCGGTGGACCCAAGCAATCGACGCCGAGGGCTTGCTTCGAAGCTTCTCGATGAACTTCAGAATTGCGTTACCGGTTCGGCATCGATCAAGGTGAACAATGTTGATGAGAATCTAAAAGACGCGACGGCTTTTTTTGAAGCCGTCGGTTTCAGTTTAGTGTTGGAGCAGTATGAAATGATCCTCAATCTCTGACACTCAGGACTTCTTTGCTGCTTCCCTCGCCTTCTTAATGTCTTGAATGATCCTCTCTGCGAGTTTTGGCGCGGCGAGGTTGCCGTCAAACGCAGTTACCTTTCCAGTAGAGAGCACTATACCTGTGCGACGATGGATGACCTCATATGTAAAGGTGTAGGTGAACAGCGGTCGATCAATTTCCACCCAGAGTTCCGCAATGTCCCGGTTGTTCCAGCCGTCCAAAATCGACAACTGCCAGTCTTTGAATTCAGTTCGTTTGCGTAACTCGTTTTGCAGCTGAACTTCTTCGAAGAAGTCGGTGTCGGAATTGATGTAGAGGGTTTGGCTGCCGCTGAACAGATCTTGTGGCCGCAGTGCGGCGATGCGATTTGCTTCTTCCGCTGCTAATTTCTGTTCCCATTCTTTGCGCAATTGCTTTTCTTTCATTTCATTGGCTACGCGATTTTCAAGGGCTATGTCCTGCGCACTCTTCGCAGGGGTCGCACCTGTTTGTGCCTGCACTGAAATGAAGGCGACCGCAACAATGATCGCGCCGAGCACCGTCTTTATATTCATTTTAGGTTTCCTTTCCTGATAGACTGCGCTGCAGTCAACCTGCGCTGGTCTAACAGCAACGACCATGCCCTTACTGAATTCAGGAATCGAAACTTTGGAGTGCGGTGACTTGTCACCGCTTTTCTCCGTTAGAGTGAACGCACCTGAGCAACGAAAAGCGGCGGTCCCGGCTCGTCGGGACCGCACTCCAAAAGAAAACGCTTCATCTGAATGCCAAATGCTGCGGGAGTAGCTCGCGCTATGCGATTCCCAATTGGAAAAGCCATCGGTTACGGTGTGTTGATCTGGGTGGTTGGTTTTATCTGGGGCAGTATTGTCTTCATGTCGCCCTCGCTGAAGAGCACTCCTCCGATTCCTTATTTTTCATCGAACCCTGCGATCAGTTTTCCCATCATCGTGCTCTGGATTCCGTTAACCTATCTATTAGCACGACAGCTTTTGAAGAACTCCACGACGCGCGAAGCTCACGGAATCAAAGTCGGTCTCGCGTTCTCTGAAGTTAACTTTGTTCTTGACGTTATCGTTCTTGTGATTCTGCTGAAGACCGGCATCAGCTATTTCACAAACGCTTCGATCTGGTTGGCCTACGCAATGTTATTTGTCATTCCCTGGCTTACCGGACGATCATTAGCAAAAGCAATAGTGGATTAGTTAATCTGTCGACAAATCAACAGGAGGCGATATTAACGATGCTTAGCATTCCACCAGCCACTCGCGCGTTAATCGCATCGGTAATAACGACCGCGTTTGTGATGCTTCCCGTAACCAACTCGCAAACAGCTCAGAAGAAATCCACCCTGCATCTCAAACCAGGCCGCTCCGTGGTCCGCGCACAACACGGCATGGTCGCGTCGAGTCAGCCACTGGCGTCGCAGGTTGGTCTTGATGTCTTAAAGCGCGGCGGTAACGCCGTCGATGCAGCGATAGCCATGGCGGCGATGCTCAATGTAACCGAACCAATGATGACCGGAATCGGTGGCGACGCGTTTGCCATCATCTACTGGTCCAAGACGAAAGAACTGAAGGGATTGAATGCCAGCGGCCGCGCTCCGCGATCGTTAACGCGTGACTACTTCGCTAAAAAGAATCTCAAGTCAATTCCGAACGGCGGTATGGAAGCGGTCACTGTGCCTGGGGCTTTTGATGGTTGGGTAGCGTTAGTCGACAAATACGGAACGATGAAGATGGCCGACCTCCTGGCGCCGGCGATTGCTTACGCGGAAAATGGTTTTCCAGTGATGGAGAAGACCTCGGAAGACTGGCAAGCCGAGGTCAGGAAACTTCAGCGCACACCTGCTGCCACCGCTAATTACCTGGTCGAGGGTCGTGCACCGCGTGCAGGCGAGATCTTTCGTCAACCAAATCTTGCGCGGACGCTTCGCACGCTTGCGAACGGCGGACGCGATGCTTTTTACAAAGGCGAGATCGCGCGCGCTATAGTTGACTACTGCAAGAAGAATGGCGGCTTCATCTCGATGGAAGATTTAGCGGCGACGAAGTCGGATTGGGTCGACCTGATCTCGACAAACTATCGCGGCTACACCGTCTACGAAATCCCGCCGAACGGCCAGGGTCTCACCGCGTTGTTAGCGCTGAACATTCTCGAAGGCTTTGATCTTTCGACACTCAGTGCACAGCCGTCGCGTTACTACCACACGATGATCGAAGCGATGAAGATCGCCTTCGCGGATCGCAATCGCTACATTGCCGATCCTGGCTTTGCCAAAGTGCCGGTCGCAGAACTCTTATCTAAAAGCTATGCCGTTAAGCGAAGGGGTCTGATCAACTCAGAAAAGGCACTCGATTCCGTACCTCCAGGGGACCTTAATCTCGGCAGCGACACCACCTACTTGAGCGTCGTCGACAAAGATGGTAATGCCGTATCGTTCATAAACAGTTTATTCGACGCCTTCGGGTCTGGGGTGGTGGCAGGCGACACCGGAATCGTTCTGCAAAACCGCGGCACCGGGTTCTCTTTAGATCCGGATCATCCGAATCGTCTCGAACCCGGCAAGCGACCGTTCCACACAATCATCCCGGCGATGGTTTTCAAAGACGGTCAGCTGTTTATGTCGTTCGGTGTGATGGGCGGAGCGATTCAACCTCAGGGACACGTGCAGGTGCTGGTTAACATCATCGATGTGGGAATGGATCTGCAGGAGGCGCTCGATGCTCCGCGATTCAGATTCATGACGGGCAAGAATGTTTTGTTTGAGGACGAACTGACCGCACCTGTCATCGAGAAACTGATCGCTATGGGTCATGTTCGCGCTACGCCGCCGGGCGTTTTGCGATCCTCAATGGGCGGCGGTCAGGCGATCATGATCGATCCGGCAACCAAAACGTTGATGGGCGCGTCCGACCCACGAAAAGACGGCATGGCTCTGGGTTATTGAGATTCGCCTGCCGTCTTTTGTATTCTAGATACCGACCTAATCAAACTTCGGGAGATCCCATAAATGTCCAAGTCATACGTAAAAGCTCTACCTCTTCTTGCGGTATGGTTCCTCCTCATTTCAGCCAGTTCAGCATTCGCGCAATTTGGAGGCCTTGGAGGAGTAACTGACAAACTAAAGAGTAAAGCGCCTAATCTACTCGGCGGCAAAGCTCCGATAACCACCAGCCTGTCTGACGCAAAGTGGGGAGACGCCACCAAAGATGGCTTTACTCCGCGCGAGTCTGAGCGGTCGTTAATGACGCTTCAACGCACGCCGAATGGTGGCTTCGTACTTCAAGCCGGTTCCTACAGTCTGCAGACACAAAGCTACTGTCTGAAGGCCGGGACACACGGACCGGGCGGCGGCGATGGTTACCTTTATGCTCCGCCAAAGGGCCCCGCTGAAGACGCCGTCATGACGATTGTTCGTAACTCAGTTAATCATCCGGAGATTGATCAGCGCGAGATTCAGCAATTGCTTTGGGCGATCATTGCGCGCGCGAAGTTTGAAGATCTCACTGGAGAACTCAAAGCAACTGCGTCACGGTTGTTAACACCTCGACAATTAGCCGCTTTGAATCGCAACGCACTAGATGTGCTTTCAGGCAACGCATTGACGGATGCGCTTGGCGGAGTTCCAGAGCCATTGCGCCAGATTGCTCAAGCCGAAGCGCAACTACGCCAGATGTTGACGACGCCAGGAGCATCGTTTGCTGAAATGGAACGCGTTGCAGTTCTCTCTGGAGCAGCTCCTATGGGAGAAGGTAGTGTTGGAGTTCCGTCCGGTCGTTGGTCACTTCATCCAGACGGTTACTATGTTCGATATATCCCCAGCGGATATAGCTCGACGCGAGTGGAGATTTGGGTGCCGCAGGGAAGCCCGGCGGTGGGCAAGGAATTTGATCCGGCAACGCACATTGCCGTTCCAGGCAACACGGCGAGACAACGATTGATTCAATCGGGTAGAGCGCAGCAAGCACATTAACGCGCGATGGTCACGATACGGCGCGCGACACTTTTGGATAGGCCATCAATCGAAAGTGTGTACGCAACCGTTGTGGGAACTTCACTCGTTCTCGGTGATGACGAATGGCGCCGTTGGTTTAGCCTGGGAGGAATCCTCGTCGCCGAAGAAAACAGTCGACTAATCGGGTTCGGCGGGATCGACGTCACCGCCGAAGAACAGTTGCGCTGGATGTATCTTCTTCCAGAGTTCCAACGCGGCGGAGTTGGATCTAGAATACTACACGAACTTGAAACCCTGGCCTGGAGTAGTGGGCTGCAATCCATCCGTGTTCACTCAACTCCAGGGGCTATTCAGTTTTATGCGAAGCGCGGTTACACGCGCGTCCCTGATCAGGAACAGCTTGGCCATGACCACGAGGGCGTGGAAATGGTGAAGCTCCGGTAAGCAATCGAAGACCGTCCCCTTCCCCGATCCTTTCGACATCACGGAGGATCACGCTGTGATCAAGCCAAATCGATTCGCGCTTCTGACTTTTCTAGTCGCAGTTTGCGCTCAAAGTGTTCTCTGTCAGGACGACGCGAAACAGAAGGAGCTGCCAAATCTACATCGAGTTAACGATGGGCTTTATCGTGGTGGACAACCGACTGAAGCCGGACTAAAGCAGCTGGTCCAACTCCGCATCAGGACTGTCGTTAATCTGCGCGACGATGACGAGCGCGCCCGTGTCGAGGAAGCCGCGACAGTTGCTGCTGGACTGCGATATTTCAATTTACCACTTTCCGATTTTCATAAACCTAACGATCAAGAAGTGGCGCAAATACTTTCGATAATCAACGCGCCGGAGAACCAACCGGTCTTTGTTCACTGCAAGCGGGGTGCTGATCGTACGGGTACAATCATCGCAATCTATCGTATCGAACACGACGGCTGGACAGGCACCCGGGCAAAGCAAGAGGCGGAGTCGTTTGGGCTTGGCTTCTGGCAGATCCGAATGAAGGATTACATTTCTGATTACTATCAACACAAGCTAACGAAATCTAAAAGCAACTTACCTGCTCCACAACCCAAATCTCCATGAAGAGAGTTTCGTCATCTGTCAGTCCACTGCCTTTTCCGTTTGTAGTAGATGAATTGATGCCCCTGCGCCCAACGATCAGACGGGCCTTCGGATTCACCTACCTCTACGTCGGCGAACTTCTGCTGTGTGCCCTGCGCAACAACGTAAAGAAACCAGGTTCGAACGGCATGTGGTTGTTTACCACTCGAGAGCACGTGGACCAGCTTGGCGCAGAGTTTCCGGAGTTACCAAAAAGATACCTGTGGCGGTCCAAAGACAATGCGTGGGTAATACTGCCGTCAAAGCTTGAGGACTTCGAGAACTTCGCCTTCAAAGCGTGCGAGATGATTATCAATGGTGACCGTCGCATAGGCAGATTGTCGCGCGGTAAGGTCAGCGCGACGAAAGGATCTCATGAGATCTAGTAGTGTCCAAATCTGTAGGGGCGTCCCTCTGTGGGCGCCCCACTCCTATCGACGAACGTATCGGGATGGGGCGCCCACAGAGGGACGCCCCTACGGATTTGGGCGGTTATGGTTGATGCTGTTCTTGTCTTTGGTCACAGTTCCGACCGTTCTCGCACAGGCGGAACGAGGCGCCGACGACATCACTGTTCGTTCGATGAATCTCCGATTAATCCTCGAACGGGCACATCGGCGCCCTTCTAGCGAAGAAAGAATGAAGCAGGCAGTTGCTGAACTACAGGAAGACTTCACTCGGCTCCAGACTCTGAATCTTGAATTCGTGAAAGCCATCAACGTTCCCACCCTTGATTACAAGTTTGTATCGAAGTCAGCCTCTGAAATAAACAAGCGTGCGGATCGCTTGAAGAACAACCTCGACCTGCCGGAACCAAACGCCTCTAAATCAGCACTTGGCAGTAGCGCAGCCAACCAGTTGGAAATGAAAAAAGCCATGCTGCGACTTGGGAAACTAATCTACAGCTTTTCACACAATCCGTTTTTTAAAGAAGCATCCGTAGTCAATGAAAACGCAATTCAGGCGCACTACGAGCTTGATGAAATTATTGAACTTAGTAAGCAGATCAAGATCGATAGCGAAAAGCTCAAGAAATCCAGCGACCGTAACTGAAAGCAGACCTTAATGGCATCGGCAGTAGCGGTTCACTTAGCCGTCAACTCTGTGCGCAACCACTGCGAACTCTGCGTCTTTGTGCCCTCTGCGTTTAAATGTCTGTGTCTGAAACTTAGCGCATCGGAAAATTAACGCAGAGGACACAGATCCACAGAGTTCACGGAGGTTGCACAGAGAGTTGAAAGTAAACCAATACCAACTGGCGACAGAGAGGAGACTGCGAGATGACAAGGAAAAATGTCGTAATCGGTCTGGCGATGATTACTATCATCGGTTCGGTTGTCATCTGCGGCCAAAAGAATGCTAAGGACCGTCCGTGGACGATGTCGTTCAACGCCGCGCCAGATGACCTGACAACCAGCGGGCGCAATACTTATTTCATTCTCGAGCCCGGTTACGAATTAGTGCTCGAAGATGGAGATGAGCAGCTCGTCGTCACGGTACTGGATGAGACGAAACGAATAGGCGACTTTGATGCGCGTGTGGTTGAAGAACGCGAGAGTCGCAATGGCAAGTTGATCGAAGTGTCGCGAAACTTCTTCGCTATCAGTAAACAGTCAAAAGATGTCTATTACTTTGGCGAGGAGGTTGATATCTACAGGGGCGGCAAAGTCGTACGTCATGAGGGGGCCTGGCTGGCCGGGCAGAACGGCGCGCGATTTGGATTGATGATGCCGGGGACGCCCACATTGAACGCCAGGTATTATCAAGAGATAGCTCCGAAGGTGGCGATGGACCGCGCCGAAATTGTCAGCCTCACGGATCAACGAAGAACTCCCGCAGGCAATTTTACGAACGTACTCAAGGTTGCTGAGACAAATCCGCTGGAAGCTCACGCTCTGGAATACAAATACTACGCCCCTGACATCGGACTGTTACAAGACGAACAGCTGAAGTTGGTAAAGTACGGACGAAAGTAATCGTTGTTCTGAAACCACGGAGGCATGGGGCGTATGCGTTGGAGAGATCGTCGGCAGAGTGACAACATAGAAGACCGCCGTGGATTTGGCGGAAAAGGCATTGCGGTCGGTGGCGGCCTGGGCGGTTTGGTGATTCTGGTACTGGCATTAATCTTTGGAGCTGATCCGTCTCAGCTTCTGGAGCAGGTGCCGAATAATCCGGGTTCATCAGTTCCCGCCTCGCGCTCCACCAATCCTGAAGAAGAAGAACTGAAGCAATTTGTCGGCGTCGTGTTGGCGGAAACAGAAGATGTTTGGAGTACAGTCTTCCGCCAGGCGAACCGAGAATATCGCAAGCCGACCCTGGTCCTATTTCGCGACAGCGTTAGCTCTGCATGCGGTCGGGCGGGTGCAGCAGTAGGACCGTTTTACTGCCCTGTTGACCAAAAGCTTTATATCGATCTCTCTTTTTTCCGCGAACTGAAAACAAGGTTTGGCGCACCTGGTGATTTCGCTGTCGCATACGTTGTCGCGCATGAAGTTGGACATCACGTCCAGAATCTGCTCGGCACAATGGACCGAGTCAGCAACGCGCAAGGCAGAACGAGTCAGGAGAACGCCAATGCCCTTTCGGTGCGCTTAGAGCTACAGGCAGACTTCTTAGCGGGCGTATGGGCCAACAAGGCTGCCAGCCGGGGCATCGTCGAACCTGGCGACATTGAAGAAGCATTGGGAGCTGCAACCGCCGTTGGCGATGATCGACTTCAACGCGAAGCCCAGGGCTATGTCGTTCCCGATTCGTTTACACATGGATCATCCCAACAACGAGTCGAGTGGTTTCGCAGAGGTTTCGACACCGGCGACATCAATCAGGGCGATACTTTCAAAACGCGGTAAACAGATCCACAGCTTCACAGATTTTTATTTCGGATTTCGGAATGCGGATTTCGGATTTCGTGTTATGAAAGCTGCCCGTTGACTTTTGTTTTGCTTAGGTGCGGAATTCGAAGGAGAGGGTGATCATCGTAACACGAAATCCGAAATCCGCATTCCGAAATCAAGGAGAATGATATGGCTGCGCCTTCCCTATTTCGCATAATCCTCCAGGTTGCTGATCTCGACGAGGCGGAAGCCTTCTATGGAACATTATTGGGCGACAGGGGACGAAGAATCCCTCGAGCGTCGAGACATTACATCGACTGCGGACCGGTGATTCTCGCACTTGTGAATCCTTCCATCGATGATGAAACGGCGAAGCCATTGCCCGACTACATCTACTTTGCGGTTAAGGATCTCGAGACAATTCACGCTCGCGCACGTGACTTGAACTGTCTGTCGACTGAAGACGTACACGGAGAGAGCGCCGGTGCCATGGTCGTTCGACCGTGGGGAGAACGTTCAT
>Ga0070669_100004263_pt1 | contig 10326 bp, 11 predicted proteins | sample KBSS53metaG_FD_64680 | JGI IMG/M metagenome (GOLD analysis project Ga0070669, IMG submission 64680) | Switchgrass rhizosphere microbial communities from Kellogg Biological Station, Michigan, USA - KBS S5-3 metaG | ecosystem: Host-associated > Plants > Roots > Rhizosphere > Soil ... | reverse complement strand
ATGGGACTTCGAGTGCACGCCGTGGGGCATGCCGGCCTACAACATCTTCGGCTGGCAGCGCCCGTGCTATCTCCTGCAGGAAGGCTATGCGGCCTCCTTCAAGGACCTCATGGAGAAGACGGCCTGGGAGAACTACGGCCACAAGAGTGGCAACGAGAAGTGCAAGGATTGTATGGTGCACTGTGGCTACGAGGCCACCGCGGTCGACTTCACCTTCGCGTCCTTCAAGGGGCTCAAGGCGGCTGCGCAGGCCACGCTGACGGGCAAGCTATGACGGTGCAGCCCGAGGCGAATCTCGAAGGATGGAACCCGGAGGTCGGCGACGCCACCGCGCTCGCCGAGGTGATCGAGCGCGCGTTCGACTACCGGGGCGACGTGACGATCGTGCGCCGCGACGGCAGCGAGATCGTCGGCTATCTCTTCAATCGCGACGCCACCGTGGCGCAGCCCTTCGTGCAGGTCTTCGAGCAGCAGGGCGGGCTCCCGTTGACGGTGCTCTACGCCGACATCCACACCGTCCGCTTCACGGGGCGCGACACGGCCGCCGGCAACTCGTACGCGGCCTGGCTGCGCAGCCGCGAGGCCGCCAAGGCGGCCCGGTCCGCGCCCGACGTGTGAGCCGGATTCTCGTTCTCACCGCGCTGGACGTCGAGGCGCGGGGGCTGGCCCGCCATCTCGGTCTCGATCCCATCCACGCAACCTCCTGGCCGCGCTATGGCGACGGCTCCCTCGAGATCGCGGCGGTCGGGCTCGGCGCTCGCGCCCTGGCCGAGCGACAGAGCGCGTGGCCGTCGCCCACCGTGGTGGTGTCCGCGGGCGCGTGCGGGGCGCTGGCGCCCGAGCTCGAGGTCGGTGACCTGGTGACGCCGGAGACCGTGCTCGGGCCCGATGGCCGGCGCCACGCCACGGCCTCACTGATTGGCCTCGTCCGGCGTGGGACCCTGCTGACCACCGATCAGGTCGTGGCGGACGGCGCCGCCAAGTCGCGACTCTGGCTCGAGACCGGCGCGCTGGCCGTGGACATGGAGTCCGCGGCGATCCTCAGCTGGACCGCCGAGCGCGGCATGCGGGGCGTGGTGCTCCGCGGCGTCTCCGATGCCGCCGACCGCGGCGTGCCCGCCGACCTGGCCCGCGTCGTCGGCGAGGATGGCCGCGTCCACCCGATGCGCGCGGTGAGCGCCGTGCTCGCCCGCCCCGCCGCGCTGGCCGACGCCATGGCCCTCCGCGCCGGCACCGCCGCCGCCCTGAAGACGGTCGCCGCCGCGTTGGGTAAACTCTCCCGGACTGTATGACAACGGCCCACGACTTGGAGACCCGGCCACGTGCGTGTGTACGGGCATGACCGGACAGCCACGAGGTCGTACGGATCGACCGGGTCGTACGGATAGACCGGGCATGTCGGAGCCACACGCTCCTCGAACAGGCCACCTGCGCCTCTACCCGAGCTAGCGCCATCGCTACAAAAGACGCGCTCGTCACCGGCGGCACCGGCTTCATCGGCGCCAACATCGCTCGCGAGCTCGTGGCGGCCGGCGCGACCGTGCGCGTGCTGGCGCGCCCGCACGCCGATCGCCGGACCCTCGAGGGCGTGCGCGTGGAGTTCGTCGATGGCGACCTGCTCGACCCGGTGTCGGTCCGTCGCGCGGTGGCCGGCGTGCAGACCGTCTACCACGTGGCCGCCGACTACCGGCTGTGGGCGCCCGATCCCGCCGTGATCTATCGCACCAACGTGGACGGCACGCGGACCGTGCTGGAGGCGGCCGGTGACGCCGGCGTCGCGCGCGTCGTGCACACCTCGAGCGTCGGAGCGCTCGGCATTCCCGCCGACGGCACGCCCGGCACGGAGGACACGCCGGTCACGCTCGACAAGATGGTCGGGCACTACAAGCGCTCGAAGTTTCTCTCCGAGGCGCTGGCGCTCGATTTCGCCCGGCGCGGTCTGCCCGTGGTGGTGGTGAATCCCTCCGCGCCGGTGGGGCCGTGGGACATCAAGCCGACGCCGACCGGGCAGATGATCGTGGACTTCATGCGCGGGCGAATGGTGGCGACGCTCGACACCGGTCTCAACGTGGTCCACGTGCGCGACGTCGCGCAGGGCCACCTGCTGGCGGCCGAGCGCGGCAAGCCCGGCGAGCGCTACATCCTGGGTCACGCGGCTGGCAACCTCTCGCTGGCCGGGATCTTCGCGCTGCTGGCCGAGATCACCGGCCGCCCGGCCCCGCGCTTTCGCGTGCCCTATGCGCTGGCGTGGTGCAGCGCCGCGGCGTGCGAGGGCCTCTCGCGCCTCACCCGCCGGCCGCCCGCCGTGGCCCTGACCGCCGTCCGCATGGCGCGCAAGCGCATGTACTTCAGCCCGGCCAAGGCGATCCGCGACCTGGGCCTGCCCCAGACCGATCCGATCATCGCGCTGCGCGACGCCGTCGCGTGGTTCGCGGCCCACGACATGGCCCCCGCCCGCGTATGAGCCTCGGCAACCTGAGCGCCAGTCTGACCCGCAAGAGCCGATCCAACTTCTATTACGCGTTTCTCTCGCTCCCGCGCGCCCGGCGCGACGCGCTCTACGCGGTCTACGCGTTCTGCCGCACGGTGGACGACGTCGCCGACCTCGGCCACGATCCGGCCGCCCAGCGGGCGGGGCTCGCGCGCTGGCGGACCGATGTCGCGCGGTGCTTCGAGCCGGGCCCGGCCCCCGAGCACCCGATCGCGCTGCAGCTGCGAGACGCGGTGGCCGCCTATCCGATCCCCCGCGCGGCGCTGGAGGCGATCATCGACGGGTGCGAGATGGATCTGCAGCGCGTACGCTACGAGCGCGCCGAGGATCTCTATCCGTACTGCTACCGCGTGGCCTCGGCGGTCGGTCTCTGCTGCGTCGAGATCTTCGGCTACACCGACCCGCGGGCCCGCGAGTACGCCGTGCAGCTCGGCACCGCGCTGCAGCTCACGAACATCATTCGCGACGTGGGCACGGACGCGAAGATCGGCCGCGTGTACCTGCCGCAGCAGGATCTGAAGGAGTTCGGCGTCAGCGAGGCCGATCTCGTCGCCGGCCGCTACGACGACCGCTTCGTCCGCCTGATGGAGCACCAGGCCGCGCGCGCCCGCGGCGTCTACGCCGCGGCCGGCGCCGCGTTCCCGGTGGTCGACGCGCGCTCGCTGGTGCCGGCCGAGATCATGGGGCGCATCTACCGCGCCCTGCTCGAGGAGATCGCGGCTCGGCGCTTCCAGGTCTTCGACGCCCGCATCACGGTGCCGGCCCGACGCAAGGTCGCGATCGCCGTCCGCTGCTGGGCCGCCGCGCGCTTCCGGCTCAACGGACTGGCCGCGTGACCCCGCCGCGGTCTATGCGCGCCGCCGTCCTCGACGGCGCCGGGCGCATCGCGCCCGCCACCTGGGCCCGGCCCGCCGCCGGCCCCGGCGAGCTGCTGCTGCGCCTGCGCGGCTGCGGGCTCTGCGGCTCGGACATCGCCAAGATCGTGGAATCGTCCACGCGCGCGCCCTCGGTGCTCGGCCACGAGGTGGTCGGTGACGTGGTCGAGGCCGGAACTGGCGTGAACGGCTTCGGTCACGGCGATCGCGTGGTCGCGGCGCATCACGTGCCGTGCGGCCGCTGTCACTACTGCCGGCGCGCCAGCGAATCGATGTGCCGCGAGTTCAAGCTCTCCAACCTCGATCCCGGCGGATTCGCCGAGTACGTGCGCGTGCCGGCGCCGAACGTCCGCCACGCCACCTTCCGCATCCCCGACCACCTGACGGACGAGGAAGCCTCGTTCGTGGAGCCGCTGGCCTGCTGCCTGCGGGCGGTAGAGCGGGCCCGCGTGCAGCCGGGCGACACCGTCGTGGTGATCGGCCTCGGGTCGATCGGCTGCCTCTTCACCCAGCTGCTCAAGCGGGCTGGCGCGGTCGTGATCGGCGTCGATCCGGTCGCCGAGCGCGCGGCGCTCGGCCGGAGCCGCGGCGCTGACGTGACGGGCCCGGCCGAGGTCGTGGCCGCGTCGGTGCGGGAGCTGAGCGAGGGGCGCGGGGCCGACCACGTCGTGGTGACGGCCGGCGGCGCCGACGTGCTGCCGTGGGCGGCTGCGGTCGCCCGGGACGGTGGCGCCATCCACTATTTCGCGGGTGGACCCGGCGACGCGCTGCCGCTGCCGCTCGGTACGCTCTATCACCGCGAGCTGACCCTGACCTCGACGTATTCGTCGTCGCCCACGACGCTGGCCCGCGCCTTCTGGCTGCTGGCCGCCGGCAAGGTGGAGGTCGGCGGGCTGATCACGCATCGGGTGCCGCTGGAGCGACTGGCCGAGGGCGTCGAGCTGATGCGCCGGCGGCAGGCGCTCAAGGTCTACGTGACGCCGTGAAGACCATGCGCGCCATGGTCTTCCACGGTCCCGGCGATCTGCGCGACGAGCGGGTGCCGGTGCCCGAGCCGGGGGCCGGCGAGGTCGTGCTGCGGATCGAGGCGGCGCTGACCTGCGGCACCGACGTGAAGACGCTCCGCCGCGGCCACCCGGTGATGATCCCGCGCGTGCCCACGGTCTTCGGCCACGAGTTCGCGGGCACGGTGGCGGCGGTCGGGGCCGGCGTGCGCGGCGTGCGGGAAGGGGATCGCGCGGTTGGCGCCAACTCCGCGCCCTGCCGGGCCTGCCCGCTCTGCCGTGCCGGGCGCCCCAACCTCTGCGAGGACCTGCTGTTCGTCAACGGCGCCTACGGCGAGTTCATCGCGCTGCCGCCGCGCCTGGTCGAGGTCAACCTCGTGCGTCTGGGCGGAGCGACGGCCGCCGCGCGCGCGGCGTTCGCCGAGCCGCTGGCCTGCGCGCTGGGCGGGATCGAGCGGGCGCGCGTGGAAGCCGGCCAGACGGTCGTGGTCTTCGGCCACGGCCCGCTCGGCTGCCTGCTGGCGCTGGCGGCTGCCGCGCGGAAGGCGCGGGTGATCGTGGTCGGCAAGCGCGGCTGGCGGCTCGATCGGCTGCCCGGACTGGGCATCGGCGAGGTGCTCGATGCGGCGGCAACACCGGATGTCGTCGCCGCCGTGCGGGCGGCTACCGGCGGTCGCGGCGCCGACGTCACGGTCGATGCGACCGGGCGTCCGGAGGTGTGGCAGCAGTGCGTAGAAGCGGTGGGTCGCGGAGGCTCGGTGCTATTCTTTGGTGGATGCGCGCCCGGCACGACCATCAGCGTGGACACGCGCCGCGCGCACTACGAGGAGCTGACGCTGCTCGGAAGCTTCCATCACACGCCCGAGTTGATCCGTCGCGCGGTCGAGCTGCTGGAATCCGACGTGATCAGGCCGGAAGGGCTGATCAGTCATCGGATGGATCTGGGTGGCGTGCGCGCGGCGCTCGACCTGATGGCCGCGGGTGGGGCCTTCAAGGTGCTGATCGAGCCCTGAGCCGGCGGCTGGCCGCCGGGCTGGCCGCGCTCGTCGCGCTCTCCTTCACCACCGGCGCGCTCGCGTTCGATGCGCCACAGACGTACGCCAAGGGCTCGCTTCTCCTCTCGCCCGAGGTGAGCTACGGCAACCAGTTCAATCTCGAGGGCCACCACGAGTTCAGCAGCGCGCAATACGTCAACGGCGGCGTGCGTCTGGGCTGGCTGCCGTTCGAGCCGATGGGACCCGGCCCGCTGTTCGGTGCGTTCGAGGTGGGACCCCAGGTGCTGTACCAGCAATACTTCGAGCCCAAGGGCGCCTTCTACGCGGGCGCGGGGGTGGCGCTGCGCTACCACTTCCTGTCGCTCGGCCGGTTCGTCCCCTACCTCGAGGCGGCCGGCACCGCCGGCGGCACCAACCTCAAGGTCTTCGAGATCGACTCGACGTTCACGTTCGTGGTGTGGGGTGGGCTCGGGGCCTCGTTCTTCGTCACCGACCAGACGGCGATCTACGGGGGGTACCGGTACGAGCACGTCTCCAACGGGAACACCAGCGACCCCAACCGCGGTCTCGAGATCAACAGCGGCGTATTCGGGGTATCCTACTTCTTCAAGTGAGACCGTCGGTCCGAGTGAGGTCAGAATGAAAGCGCCCATTGCCGAGATCCTGCTGGCCGGGCCCCGGGGCTTCTGTGCCGGCGTCGAGCGCGCGATCGACATCGTCGAGGTCGCGCTGTCCGTGTGTCCCCCGCCGGTATACGTGCGGCGGGAGATCGTCCACAACCGTCTGGTGGTGGAGACCCTGCGCCAGAAGGGCGCCATCTTCGTGGACGAGCTGGACGAGGTGCCCGACGACGCCACGGTGATCTTCAGCGCGCACGGCATCTCGCCGGCGGTGCGCGAAGAGGCCCGGCGCCGCGGGCTGCGCGTGATCGACGCGACCTGCCCGCTGGTGACCAAGGTGCACCTCGAGGCGATCCGCTACGCGCGCGAGGGCTACTCGATCGTCCTGATCGGCCACGAGGACCACGACGAGGTCATCGGCACGCTGGGCGAGGCGCCCGAGCGCATCATCGTGGTGGACAGCGTGGAAGAGGTCGAGCGCCTCCGCCTGCCCGATCCCGACAAGGTCGCGTACCTGACCCAGACCACACTGTCGGTCGACGACACCCGCGACGTCATCGAGGCCCTGCGCAGCCATTTCCCCAAGATCGTCGGCCCCTCGCGCGACGACATCTGCTACGCCACCCAGAATCGCCAGACGGCGGTGAAGCGCCTGGTCGACGACGTCGATGTGCTGCTGGTGATCGGCGCCGCCAACAGCTCGAACGCCAAGCGGCTGGTCGAGGTGGCCCGGACGGCCGGCACGCGCGCCTACCTGATCAACGACGTCGGCGACATCCGCCCCGAGTGGCTGGACGGAGCCCGGCGGGTCGGGATCACCGCCGGTGCCTCCACGCCGGAGATTCTCGTGTCGCAGGCGGTCGAGGCGCTCCGCGTGGAGGGCGTCAAGGTTCGTGAGGTCCACGTGGTCGAAGAGGACGTGCGCTTCGCGCTTCCTCAAGAACTGACCCTGACGGCCAAGGACCGGGGCCTGACGCTGCCGGAGCGCACGGCCATGCGCCGGTCCATCTAGCCCCTCGCCACCCGCGGGACGGCGGCGGCGCCGTGCGCGCCCCGCCGCGGCGGTCTCTGCCCAGGAGGATCCACGTGTCACGACCCTCACGAATCTTCGGCGCCCTGGCGGTCACCCTGATCACCGCGATGCTGCTGCTGGCGCCGGCCACGAGCCGGAGCGATCAGGTCGAAGAAAAGAAGCTCATCGACAACGCCGAGGTGCTGGTGATGGAGTTCGTCTTCCCGCCCGGGTTCCGCGGGGAGGAGCACGAGGTGCCGGTCAACGAGTTCGCCTACGTGCTGGAGGGGGAGTTTGCGGTGGTCACCAAGGGCACGGGCAAGCGGGTCGTGCGGCGAGGGGAAGTCGAGTGGGCGCCGCGCGGGGCGGTCCACTATTCGCTGAACGAAACCAAGAAGCCGGCACGAGTGCTCGTCGTGCTGCTGAAGGAGAAGTGAGCCATGCGTCTGGTGACCTATCGCAAGGGATCGTCGAAGCCGCGGGTGGGCGCCCTGCTGAACGACGCCGTGCTCGACCTCGGCGCGCTCGCCGCCGACCTGGCCCGCGAGCGCGGCGCGGTGCGCCGCGGCCGCGGATTTCCCAAGACGATGCTCGAGCTCATCCAGGGCGGGCCGGAAGTGCTCGCCCTCGCCCGCGAAGCGTTGAGCCACGGCGAGGCCGTGCTCAAGCGCGACGGCGTGGCCGCGCTGACCGAACGCAAGCTGGGGGCGCCGGCCGACAAGATCCGGCTGGAGGCGCCCATCCCGCGCCCGGCCCGCAACGTCTTCTGCCTCGGGCGCAACTACAAGGAGCACGCCGCCGAGCGCGGCGCCGAGGCCCCGCCGCATCCGGTCTATTTCACCAAGGCGCCGGAGACGGTGGTGGCGCCGAACGCCAAGGTGATCCACCACGCGGTGACCTTGGAGCTCGACTACGAGGTCGAGCTGACGGTGGTCATCGGCACGGCCGGCCGCGACATCCCGCGCGAGCAGGCGCTGCAGCACGTGTTCGGCTACACGATCATCAACGACGTGACCGCGCGCGATCTGCAGAAGCGTCACGGCCAGTGGTTCAAGGGCAAGTCGCTCGACACCTTCTGCCCGATGGGCCCGGTGCTGGTGACCGCCGACGAGATCGCCGACCCCCAGACCCTGTCGGTGGCGATGCGGATCAACGGCGAGACGCGCCAGTCGAGCCATACCTCCAAGATGATCTTCCCGGTGGACGAGTGCATCGCCGTGCTGTCGCAGGGCTTCACGATCCGGCCGGGCGACGTCATCGCCACCGGCACGCCGGAGGGCGTGGGGGCGGCGCTCGGCAAGTTCTTGAAGGCCGGCGACAAGATGGAGGCGGAGGTGGAGCGCATCGGTGTGCTGGCCAACAAGGTGGTCGCGCCGTGAGCTTCGTCAGCCACATCGAGTGCACGATCTGCGGCCAGCACCACGACGCCACGGGCCCGCAGACCGTGTGCGCCAAGTGCGGCCAGATGCTCGCCGTCCGCTACGACCTCGAGGGCGTGAAGCGGGCGGTCACCAAGGACGCGCTCCGCTCGCGTCCGCCCGGGATGTACCGCTTCCGTGAGCTGACGCCGCTGGCCGACGGCGAGACTCCGGTGACGCTCGGGGAAGGCGGTACGCCGCTGCTGCCGCTGCCGCGCCTGGCCGCGCATCTCGGCCTGCGTCACCTGTGGGGCAAGGACGAGGGCCAGAACCCGACCGGCTCGTTCAAGGCGCGCGGGCTCGGCATGGCGATCACGAAGGCGCGCACGCTGGGCGCGCGCGGCTTCATCATCCCGTCGGCGGGCAACGCCGGGGGGGCGGCCGCGCTGTACGCCGCGCGCTGCGGGTTGCCGTGCGCGGTCATCGTGCCGCGTGGCACGCCGCCGGCGGCCATCGCCGAGGCGGCCATCGGTGGCGCGCGCGTGTTCACGATCGAGGGCTCGATCGCGACGGCGGGCAAGGTCGTGGGCCGCGTCGCGCCCGATCTCGGCTGGTTCGATCTCTCCACGCTGAAGGAGCCCTACCGTCTGGAGGGCAAGAAGACCATGGGGCTCGAGCTGGCCGAGCAGCTCGACTGGACGATGCCCGACGTGCTGCTCTATCCCACCGGCGGCGGCACCGGTCTGGTCGGCATTCCCAAGGGCTACGAAGAGCTGCGCGCGATGGGCTGGGTCACCGGCGCGCTGCCGCGCGTCTTTGCCATCCAGGCCGAGGGCTGCGCGCCGATGGTCACGGCCTTTCACTCCGGCGCGGAGAACACGACGCCGTGGGAGAACCCGACGACCCACGCCGCCGGCCTGCGCGTGCCGTCACCATTCGCCGGCCGCCAGATGCTGCGCATCCTGCGCGAGACGAAGGGGGGCGCGATCGCGGTGAGCGAGCGGGCGATGATCGAGGCCCAGCATCTGCTCGCGAAGCTGGAGGGAATCTGGACCTCGCCCGAGGGTGCGGCGCTCATTGCCGCACTGGGTCAACTCAAGGACGAGGGCCAGGTGACGGCGGACGCGCGGGTCGTCATCATGCTCACCGGCGCGGGAATCAAGTACACGCCGCCGGAGCTTCCGACACCCATCGATCTGACCGGCAGTGACGACGCCATTCGCGCGCAGGTCCGGGGGGTCCTCGGGGCTTAACCCGATCGTAATTCAGTGGTAGCATCGGCCCCACCTCAGCGCCGCTCCAGGAGGCCGATTCAATGGCGATCGACATCGGGAAGATCCGCAACGTCGGGGTCGTCGGGCACGGAGGTGTCGGCAAGACCTCGCTGGTGGAGTCGATGCTGTTTGCCGCCGGCGCGGTGAATCGCCTGGGCAAGGTGGATGACGGCAGCACGACCACCGACTTCGATCCCGACGAGATCAAGCGCAAGATCTCGATCAACACCACCGTGGCCTACTGTGACTACAAGGGTCATCGGATCAACCTGGTCGACACCCCCGGATACGGCGACCTCATTGCCGACGCGCGCGCCGGTCTGCGGGTGGTCGAAGCGGCGGTGGTGGTCGTGGACGCCGTGGCCGGTGTGCAGGTACAGACCGAGAAGGTCTGGAAGTTCGCCAGCGAGTTCGATCTGCCGCGCGCCATCGTCGTCAACCGTCTGGATCGCGAGCGCGCCGACTTCTTCCGCACGCTGGACTCGCTGGGCCGGCGCCTCAAGGGCCGCATCGTGCCGGTGCACGTGCCGGTCGGCGAGGAGAGCGGGTTCCGCGGCTACGTGGATCTGGTCACCCAGAAGGCCACGGTCTTCGCCGACGGCAAGGCCAGCGAGGCCGCCATTCCGGCCGAGCTCGCCGATCGCGTGAAGGAGTGGCGCGAGAAGCTGGTGGAGGCGGCGGCCGAGACCGACGACGA
>Ga0070669_100004259_pt1 | contig 10331 bp, 7 predicted proteins | sample KBSS53metaG_FD_64680 | JGI IMG/M metagenome (GOLD analysis project Ga0070669, IMG submission 64680) | Switchgrass rhizosphere microbial communities from Kellogg Biological Station, Michigan, USA - KBS S5-3 metaG | ecosystem: Host-associated > Plants > Roots > Rhizosphere > Soil ... | reverse complement strand
AGGAGAAACCCCTCGAGGCTCGTGATCACCAGCGAAACGGCGGAGACGAGCAGCGCCTGTGGAATGGTGCCGAACTGCAGGAACGCGATGACGGCCGTCCCGCCGCTGACGATGACCGGCCCGAAGTACGGAATCGAGTTGAACAGGCCGGCGAGCAGGCCGAGAAACGCCGCCTGCTCGACGCCGAGCGCGCGGAACGCGATCCACGTGACGATCGCGACGACTGTGCTCGTGAACAACTGCACCATCAGGAACGCTTCGATCTGACGGTCGATCTCCAGCAGGATCTCGAGCGTCACCTTTTTCTTCGTCAGCGACGGCCCGACGATCTTCACGATCTTCCGGCGGTACATGTCCCCGGAGGACAAGAGGAAGAAGACGAGAAACAGAATCAGCACGAACTGCCCGGCCGCGGCCGCGATGCCGAGCGACCCCCACATCACGTATTCCCGGATGTTGATGGGCGTCGTTTCGACCTGCACGCGCTGCACCCCGGCGGGCGCGGGCGGAGGCGCGTTCGGGGTCGCGGCCCTTTCCAGCTCCGATGCGGCCTTCTGCACCTGCTGAATCGCCGTCGGCGTCGTCGCCGGTCGGCCGTCTTCAATCAGCCGGCGGAAGCGGCGTGCACCGTCAGGCAGCTTCTGAACGATGTCGGCGGCCTGCGTCCGGAGGCTGTACAGGAGCAGCCCACCCGCAGCGGTGATCGTGATGAGGACGATCGCGGCCGCCAGCGGTCGCGGCAGGTGCCAGCGGGTCAGCGACGCGACCATCGGTTCGAGCGCATAGCTGATGAGCACGCCGAGGACGATGGGAATGATCATCGCCTGCGCGTACTGCAGCACGAGGATGCTTCCGAGCACCGCCAGCACCGTCAACGCGGCGCTGCGGGCATCGACCGTGGTTCGCAGTTGAGCAGCCGGCTGCGGATCCTGAGCCGTGGATGCCGGACCGGGGGCTGCCGGTTCCGGACCGCTCGAGCCGGGAGACGCGCCGGCGGCCGGCGTCTTCGGGGGGACGACTTTGAGCGTCACGATCTCAGCTCCTGTGACTGCAGCGCCTTGTTGATCGCGACGGCCGCCCTCACGCCTTCGGCGGCGGCGACGACGACAAACTGCGCGTCGCGCGACGCGTCGCCGGCGACGAACAGTCGAGGGACGTTGGTATCGCACCGGGATCCGGTCCTCACCGCGCCGCGGGACGTCAGGGTGCACCCCAGCTTGATGGCGAGGTCCGACCGCTGATGCTGGCCGGTCGTGAAGAACATCGCGTCGCGGGGCAGCGGATCGCCCGACGCGAACACCACGCTCGTGAGGACGCCGTCCTGGTGATCGAGCTTCGCGATCCGCTCGGTGCGGACCGCGATGCCGTTGGCGGCCAGGCGCTCGCGCATCCGCCGGTCGAGCCTGGCGCCGTTGGTACACACGACGACGTCCGCACTCCACGTCTTCAGGCCGAGCGCGAGCCCGGTGACGTCGCTGCCGGTGCCGAAGGCGGCAATGCGACGGTCGCGTACTTCCCAGCCATCGCAGTACGGACAATGAAAGAGCGAGAGGCCGTAGCAGTCGCCGAAGCCCGCGATCGCGGGGAGATGGTCGACGACACCGGTGGCGATGAGGAGGAAGCGCGCGTTCTCCTGCGTCCCGTCGCCAAGGGCGACGCGGTAGTGATTGGCGAGCTTTCGCGCGCCGGTGACGCCGACCATGCGCAGTTCCACGCCGTACCGGGTCAGCTCGCGGCGGCCGAGCTCGTTGAATTCGGGAGGCGGGATGCCGTCGCGCGTCAGGTAGCCGTGCAGCCCGTGGGACTTGCGGTTGCGCGGTTGGCCGAGGTCGCAGATCAGCACGCTGCGGCGGCAGCGTCCGAGCATCATGGCGGCACTGAGGCCTGCGGGTCCGCCTCCGACGACAAGAACGTCAAACATCGCTCAGGACCTCGGCTGCAAGACCAGCACCACGACAGGCGACTCTGGCAGCCGACTCTATGTGCGATAGAACGACATATGTCGCGATCTGGAACTTCACGCCAATCTTGAGCATTTGATTCAGTAAATTGTCATGCTGGATGCCTTTCCCCGCCCCGGATGTACTTAATTGCACCACGACATTCGATCCACGTTGCCTGATTGATGCTCCGAGCGCTGCTGTAAGCTACTCAGCCGCAGCACGTTGAAGGATCGCAGCGTCTCGCCAGGGGATGGCTGGTGAATTGCTCAGCTATCCCCGTGCTTTCTGTTCGAATTCTCAACATCGACGCAAAACGCGAACGCACCTTCTGATGGAGAAGCTGCCCTACCGCGAGGAGCTGGACTCCGAGCCGGTGGCGTCGAGCGAGCCGACTGCCCAACTCGAGCCGGCGCCGAACGACTGGCGGACGGGGCTGCCGGAGCTGGCGGGCTCGGTCGTCACGCTTCGGGCGCTGCGGAACAGCGACGCGGCATCGCTCTTGGCGGCGATGGCCAACGACGAGGTCACCCGTTTCATCTCGCCGCCGCCGGCGACGATCGACGGATTCGAACGGTTCATCGCCTGGACGCACCGTCAGCGCTCGGCCGGCCAGTCGGTGTCATTCGCGATCGTCGCGCGCGGAGCCGACGTGGCGATCGGGCTGTTTCAGGTCCGGTCGCTCGACATTGATTTCGTGACGGCCGAGTGGGGCTTTGCGATCGCGTCGGAGTTCTGGGGCACTGGCATGTTCATCGACGGCGCGCAGCTGACCCTCGAGTTCGCATTCGACGTGGTCGGCGTCCACCGGCTCGAGGCGCGCTCCGCGGTCAGCAACACGCGCGGCACCTCCGCGCTCAGAAAGCTCGGGGCGGCGCACGAGGGCGTGCTGCGCAAGTCGTTCCTGCGCCACGGCGAGTTCCAGGATCAGTCGCTGTGGACGCTGCTTGCCGACGAATGGCGCGACGCCAGGACGCCGTGCGCGTCGCGGGTAATCCACTAACATGACGCGCGGGCATGGATGTCCGCGACTTCGACTTCGACCTTCCCTCTGAACTGATTGCCCAGGAGCCGGCGCCGGATCGCGGCGCCTCGCGCCTGTTGGTCCTCGACCGCGCCGGCGGGTCGCTGAGGCACACGCACGTCCGCGCGCTGCCCGATCTGCTGCGGGCGGGCGATCTGCTGGTCGTCAACGACACGCGTGTCTTCCCGGCAAGGCTGCTCGGCCGCCGCGTCCCGAGCGGCGGCGCGGTCGAGTGCCTGCTGGTCGCGCGGGCGGGGACAGACCGGGGACAGACCGGGGACAGGCCCGGGGACGGACCGGGGACTGACCCCGGGGTCAGACGGGTGTCTGACCCCCCTCCGGACCCCCGTCTGACCCCAGAGCTCTGGGAGGCGCTGGTGCACCCGGGGCAGAAATTGAAACCGGGGGCGCGGGTAGTGTTTGAAGGAATTCACACCCTGCACGGCGAGGTGCTCGAGCGGCGTTTCTTCGGACGGCGGCTCGTGCGTCTCTGGACCGAGGACGGCACGACTGTCGAGGCCGCCGTCGACGCCATCGGCCACGTCCCGCTGCCGCCGTACATCAAACGCGACGACCGGCTGGACGACCGCGATCGCTATCAGACCGTCTTCGCGCAGGCGCGCGGCTCGATCGCCGCGCCAACCGCCGGCCTCCACTTCAATCCGCCGCTCGTCGCGGCCCTGACCGCGCGTGGGGTCGAGACGACCGCGATTACCCTCCACGTCGGCTACGGCACCTTTCAGCCGGTACGCGTCGATCGGGTCGAGGATCATCGCCTCGAGCCGGAGCGCTACCGCATCAGCCCCGCGGCGGCGGCGGCGATCGCCCGCGCACGCGACGGCGGCCATCGCATCATCGCCGTCGGCACGACGACGACGCGGACGCTCGAGGCGGATGCGATCGCGCACGACGGCGGCATCCTGGCCGGCGAGGGCGCGACCGATCTCTTCATCTACCCGGGCTTCGAATTCCGCATCGTCTCCGGGCTGCTCACGAACTTCCACCTGCCGCGCTCGTCGCTGCTGATGCTCGTGTCCGCCTTTGCCGGCCGCGCCGCCGTCATGGCCGCCTACCACGCCGCGATCGCAGAGCGCTACCGCTTCTACAGCTACGGCGACGGCATGCTGATACTCTGAGAGTTGGAGATTTGGTGAATTGGTGAATTGGTGACTTGGTGAAAACGTGGTGCTGACCTCGACCACCAACTCACCAACTCACCAACTCGCCAATTCAACAACTGTTATGCCATTCCCGTACGAAGAATTCGATTTGTCCGGCGTGAAGACCTATCCGCTGAAGTCGCGCAAGAGCAAGGCGCGCGCGGAGGAGTTCGCTCGGGCCCTGGCGGCCGGCGCCTCGGTCGGCGCGTTCGTCGACTCGCTGCCGGACATCCTCGCCGCCGCTGATTTCAAGGCCGTCGTCCGCGCGATCCGCGACGCGAAGCGGACCGACGGCGGCATCGTCTGGGGGCTGGGCGCGCATCCGGTCAAGACCGGGCTCGGCCCGGTGATCATCGACCTCATGGAGCGCGGCTTCGTGTCGGCGATCGCGACCAACGGCGCCGCCGTCATCCACGACTTCGAGGTGGCGCTCGTTGGCGCCACGTCCGAGGACGTCGACGAAGCGCTCGGGCCGGGCCGCTTCGGGATGGCGGAGGAGACGGGCCGGCTGCTCAACGCGGCGATCAACGAAGGCGTCGGCGCCGGACTCGGCATCGGCCAGGCGGTCACCAGGTTTCTCGACGCGAAGCAGCCGCAGTTCGCGCGCGTCAGTATCCTGTCGGCGGCCGCGCGGCTCGGCATCCCGGTGACCGTGCATGTCGCGATCGGCACCGACATCATCCACATGCATCCGGCGGCGTCGGGCGCGGCGCTCGGGGAAGGCAGCCTTCGCGACTTCCGGTATTTCGTCTCGAACGTCGCCCGCCTCGAACACGGCGTGTACTTGAACTGCGGCTCCGCGGTCATCCTGCCGGAGGTCTTCCTCAAGGCCGTCGCGCTCGCGCGCAACCGCGGCCTTGCCCTCGCCGCGTTGACCACGGTCAACCTGGATTTCGTCAGGCAGTATCGTCCGCAAACCAACGTCGTCTCGCGGCCGACTGCGGGCACAGGGCGCGGCTATTCCCTCATCGGCCACCACGAGATCATGATTCCGCTGCTCGCGGCGGCGCTCGTCTCGTAGCCACGAAATACACGAAACGAAAAGCGCCCACGAAATACACGAAAAAGAAGAACCTTTGTGTTTCGTGTTTTTCGTGAGGTCTATCTGGTTTCGTGTCTTTCGTGGTTTGGTTTCAGTCTTTGTACGGATCCCACTCATCCGCGCCGGCCATGACGACGATTCGCGGCCGCAGCGTGTGTTCGACCTCGATTGTGCCGGCGTGCGGTCCGAGGACGTCCTCGAGGCGGCGGTAGACCTCCGGTGCCTCGTCGGCGCCGGCGCCGCGCAGGACCGTGCCTCGCGCGCGCAGGCGATCCTGAACCGACCGGAAATCGACCGTCTTCTTCGCCTGGCGGCGGCTCATGACCCGCCCCGCCCCGTGCACGGTCGAATACAGCGCGGCGGCCGACTGCGGCGACTCCACGCCGTGGACGATCACCGCCACATCGTCCATGCTGCCGCCGATGAACCCGCGCTGCCCCGGAAACGCGGGCGTCGCCCCTTTGCGCACGACCCAGTACGACTGGCCGCCGTGACGCTCCTCCCAGGCGAAGTTGTGGTGGTTGTGCACGCGGTCGGTCGCTTCGGTCCCGAGGATCTCGAGCACGGTCTCCACCACCGCGTCGCGCCCGGCATACGCATAGTCGCCGGCGATGCTCATGGCGGCGATGTAGTCCTGGCCCGTCGGCATCGCAATCGGCAGCAGCGACGGCGGCGCGTGCATGTCTCCGCCTTCACGCGATCGGCTGTCGAAGGGCCGGCCCGCCGCGAGGTTCAGGAAGCCGGTCGCCGTCTTGTGGCCGAACCCGCGCGATCCGAAGTGCACGCCGACCCACAGCAGGCCGGCCTCGTCCTCGAGCACGTCGACGTAGTGGTTGCCGCCGCCGACCGTCCCGAGCTGCTGGCGCGCGAGGCCGAGCAGCTTGCGCTGGTCCTTCACCGGCGACCTGGCAATCGCGTCGAACACGGGATGATCGCGGACCGGCTCCTGGTTGTTGCGTCCCATCCCGAACGAGATGCGGCGCTTCACGCCATCCGCGATTCGCTCGTACTCGGCCGGCGTCAGATCCGAGGCCCTCAGCGGCGTCCGAACCGCGAGGTTGCCGCAGGCGATGTCATACCCGACCCCGGACGGCGAGACGTGCTCGCGGTATCCGACGACGCCGCCGATCGGCATCGAATATCCGAGATGACCGTCCGCGCACAGAACCGCGGGCGCGCCCTCTTCCGCGTCGGCGCAGCGCCGCAGCTGGTCGATCGTCTGCTGGTCGTGCCGGCCGAAAATGTTCATATCTCATGGTAATATCAACGTTTTCCAGGGGCCGCCGGAGTAGCTCAGTTGGTGAGAGCACGCGTCTCATAAGCGCGGGGTCGGCGGTTCGAATCCGCCCTCCGGCACCAGTACGTGCCCGGCCCCAATCCGACCTACCTGCCCCACCCGACCAGTCATGTTTTTGATCAACATCGTCCGGCAGTTCGTCCGCCGCCACGATCTGTTCGGTCCCGGCACTCGCGTCCTCGCCGCGGTGTCCGGCGGATCGGATTCGGTGGCGCTCGCGCACATCCTGCACGAGCTCGACGCCGCGGGCGAGCTGCGCCTCGCGGGCCTCGTGCACTTCAACCATCAGCTTCGCGCCGCGGCAGGTGACGACGAGCGGTTCGTGGCCGCGCTCGGCGAATCGCTTGGCGTGCCGGTGCTGACCGACCGCGACGACGTGGCGGAGCGGGCGCGCCGCGAACGACGCTCGGTCGAAGACGCCGGGCGTGCGGCGCGCTATGCGTTTTTCGAGCGCGCGCGCGCGCTCGCCGGCGCGGATGTCGTGGCGCTCGGCCATACGCGCGACGATCAGGCTGAAACGTTCCTGCTCCGTCTGACGCGCGGCGCCGGCCCACGCGGGCTCGGGGGGATGTATCCGCGTAACGGTGACATCGTCCGTCCGGTTCTTGCCTGTCGCCGGGCTGACCTCGTGCAATGGCTGAGCGACCGCGCACGGCCCTTCGTCGAGGACGAGACCAACGCCGACGTCAGCATTCCCCGCAACCGCGTGCGTGCCGAACTCCTGCCGCTGCTCGAGGCGCGGTTCAACCCCGCCATCGTCGACGTTCTGGCCGACGAGGCGGAACTGGCGCGCGAGGCCTGGCAGTGGATGGACGCGGCGGCGAAGGAGCTCGCGGCACGGCTCGTGCGTCCTCGCGCGGCCCAGGGAGCTGAACTGGTGTACGAGATGGACGTCGCCGGCCTGGTGGCCTTGCCGCTGGCGCTCCGACGGGCCGTCCTGTGGCGGACGATGAGCGCCGTGGCAGGTCCAAGGTCGATTTCCTTTGGCCATGTCGACGCGGCCATCCGTCTAACCGACCAGATGGGCGACGACCGGATCGACGTCCCCGGCCAGCGTTTGGAACGCGTCGGCTCGCGCCTCGTCTTAAGAGGTAGGTCAGCCGATACGGTGGGACGAACCGTCGCGAAAGAGTCGAACCTTTTCCGTTATCCGTTGTCTATCCCGGGGGAGGTGGCGCTGCCGGAAGCGGGATGTCTCGTCTCTGCCGAGGCGCTGGCCGCTGACACCTCATCCGATCGCGTGAGTGCAGCCATGCGCAACGGTGGATCCGGCGAGATGGGGACTCACGTGGCGCTCGTTCGCGGCGACCTCTTTGCGGGAAGTTTGGCCGTACGAAATCGGCGCCCCGGCGACCGATTTCGACCGATCGGGCTCGAGGGCCGCAAAAAGCTCCAGGACTTTTTCGTGGACCGGAAGGTGGCGCGTGCAAGCCGCGACGCGGTCCCGATTGTCGTCGACGAAATGGATCGAATTGTGTGGGTGGCCGGATACGGAATTGACGAGGCGTTTCGGGTAACCGACCCCGCGCAAGCCGTGCTAATCTTGAAACTTAAGGCTTTGGGAGGCTCTGCTTGAACTCGACGTTGAAGAGTCTGTTGTTCTGGATGGCGCTCGTCGTGCTCGGCGTGCTCATCTGGAATTTTTCCACCAAGTTCCAGTCCGGATCGCCGCGGACCGTGAACTTCAGCGAGTTCATGCAGTCGGCTGATTCGGGGACCATCGCGCGCGTCACGATCACCGGTCAGGAAATCAACGGCTTCACGAAGGCCAACGAACACTTTCAGACCTACGCCCCGGCGCAATACGAAGGCCTGGTCAACAAGTTGATCGATCGCGGCGTGCAGGTGACGGCCAAGGAGCCGACGGTCAGCCCGTGGGCGACCATCCTCTATTCGTGGGGTCCGTTCCTCCTCATCATCGGCTTCTGGGTCTTCTTCATGCGGCAGATGCAGAGCGGGGGCAACAAGGCGCTCTCGTTCGGCAAGAGCAAGGCGAAGCTGTCGTCCAGCTCGCAGAAGAAGGTCACCTTCAAGGACGTCGCGGGCGTCGACGAAGCGAAGGACGAACTCCAGGAAATCATCGAGTTCCTCAAGGAACCGCAGAAATTCCAGAAGCTCGGCGGGCGCATCCCGAAAGGCGTGCTCCTGATGGGCCCCCCGGGAACCGGCAAGACGCTGCTGGCGCGCGCCGTCGCGGGGGAAGCGAACGTCCCCTTCTTCTCGATCAGCGGCTCCGACTTCGTCGAGATGTTCGTCGGCGTCGGCGCCTCGCGCGTGCGGGACCTCTTCGAGCAGGGCAAGAAGAACGCGCCCTGCATCGTCTTCATCGACGAGATTGACGCGGTCGGCCGCCATCGCGGCGCCGGCCTGGGCGGCGGCCACGACGAGCGCGAGCAGACGCTCAACCAGCTGCTCGTCGAGATGGACGGCTTCGAGTCGAACGAAGGCGTCATCCTCGTCGCCGCGACCAACCGTCCCGACGTGCTCGATCCGGCGCTGCTCCGTCCCGGCCGCTTCGACCGGCGCATCGTGGTCAACCGCCCGGACGTGAAGGGGCGCGAAGGCATCCTTTCGGTCCACACGCGCAAGATCCCGATGGCCGACGATGTGGAGATTGCAGTGCTGGCGAGGGGCTCGGCGGGCTTCTCCGGCGCGGATCTGGCGAACCTGGTGAACGAAGCGGCGCTCAACGCCGCGCGCTACAACCAGAAGACCGTGCGCATGCACGACTTCGAGTTCGCGAAGGACAAGGTCCTGATGGGATCCGAGCGGCGCTCGATGATCATCAGCGACGCCGAGAAGCGGGTCACCGCCATCCACGAAGCCGGCCACGCGCTGCTCACCGTGCTGCTCCCGCACGCCGATCCGATCCACAAGGTGACGATCATCCCGCGCGGCATGGCGCTCGGCCTGACGCAGCAGCTGCCGGCCGACGAGAAGCACAACTACTCGCGCGACTACCTGAACGACCAGATCGCGATCCTGCTCGGCGGCCGCATCGCCGAGGAGATCACCATGGACAGCCTCACCACCGGCGCCGGCAACGATCTCGAGCGCGCCACCGAGCTGTCGCGCAAGATGGTCTGCGAGTGGGGCATGAGCGACGCGATGGGGCCGCTCACCTTCGGCAAGAAGGAAGAGCAGATCTTCCTCGGCCGTGAAATCGCCCAGCACCAGGACTACAGCGAGGACACGGCGCTCAAGATCGATCAGGAAGTGAAGCGCTTCGTCACCGACAACTATCAGCGCGCGCACCGGCTCCTCACCGACAGCAAGGAGACGCTCGTCAAGATGGCGGACGCGCTCCTCGCGCGCGAGGTGCTGGACGCGGATCAGGTGCGGCGCCTCGCCGCCGGCCTGCCGCTCGACGAACCGCAGACCGTCGCCGCGCGCACGGTCACCGCGGAAGAAGGCGAGCCGCGCCCGCGCCCGAAGGAACGGGCGCCGATCGTGCCGGCGCTGAACAAACCGCTGCCGCAGGAATGAATTAGGAATTAAGAATTTGGAATTAAGAATTCGCGCCACAATTCGAGCACGAATTCTTAATTCTTAATTCCGAATTCTTAATTGCGTGATCGCCCCCCGCCGCCTTTACACCGTTCCGCTCCCCAACAGGGAGCCGCTCAGGCTCGGCGAGCGTCCCCTCGTCATGGGGATCCTCAACGTCACTCCCGATTCGTTCGCCGAGCGGTCGCGGCTGTTCGATCCCGGAGTCGCCATCGCCGCGGGGCATGAGATGGAGGCGCTTGGCGCCGACCTCATCGACATCGGCGGAGAGTCCACGCGTCCGGGCGCAGCGCCGGTGTCACTGGAGGAGGAGCTGTCGCGCGTGCTGCCGATCCTGACCGCGCTCGCGGGACGCCTGCGC
>Ga0070669_100004258_pt1 | contig 10333 bp, 7 predicted proteins | sample KBSS53metaG_FD_64680 | JGI IMG/M metagenome (GOLD analysis project Ga0070669, IMG submission 64680) | Switchgrass rhizosphere microbial communities from Kellogg Biological Station, Michigan, USA - KBS S5-3 metaG | ecosystem: Host-associated > Plants > Roots > Rhizosphere > Soil ... | reverse complement strand
TGAATCGAACCGGCCACGAACGTCCTGCTGAATGACAACGTATCCGTTCGAGGCAAGGAGCACGCCGGTTCCAGCATCCTTTCGATTGTAGGGAGTCCGAATCAACAGCACCGGGAACTTACCTTCGGCCCTGGGCCGGTAGACGTCAGCCGCGAGGAACACCCCGTCGCGCATCTTCACTCGGACTCCTGATTGCGCTGTTACGGCATACCCATCAGACGCAGGTGCTGGCGACTGCGTAAAGACCTGTGTCGCGACAACAAGAACCAGAACTGCCGCGAAAAACCCAATAACACGAAGTCGTGTAACAGAAGTCATGGCGAACCTCCCTGTGATCAATTGCACTGAGTTAATCTGAAGTTGCGTTTGTGTGCAAGTGGTCTTACGATCACGCCAACCAGTCTCTCAGAAGATCGAATTCAAAGGACACACTAAAATGACCCGGATAAGAATAATCGTGTTGTGTTTACTGGGAGGGCTTCTGCTCCTTCCAGCAGTGAAAGCACATTTGCGTGAAAGCTCGGCGCCTCCGCCTCAAAAATCAGGAGCGAAGTGGTACAAGGGCAACACTCACACTCACACGCTGAACAGTGACGGCGATTCAAGTCCGGATGATGTAGTTCGCTGGTACCGAGAACATGGCTACCAGTTCCTGGTCTTAACCGATCACAACTATCTCACGAGTGTCGATGGGCTGAATGCCCTACACGGAGCAGATGAACAGTTTCTCGTGATCAGGGGCGAAGAGGTCAGTGACGCTTTCGGTGAGAAGGCGCTCCACATCAATGGTCTCAACGTCAATCGAGTTGTTGAGCCTCAAGGTGGAAAAAGTGTTGTTGATATTCTTCAACGTAACGTGGATGCAATTCGAAAAGCGGAAGGAATTCCGCACATAAATCATCCGAACTTCCGTTGGGCAATAACCGCAACGGAACTTGGACAGGTTGAGAACAACAAGCTCTTCGAGATATTCAATGGCCATCAGCAGGTAAACAATCTAGGCGGCGGCGGCGTGCCTGGAATGGAGGAAGCCTGGGATTCGATTCTGTCTACCGGACGCCTTCTCTATGGAATTGCCGTAGATGACGCTCACGTGTTCAAGAACCCATGGAATACAAATGCTGCCCTTCCCGGCCGTGGGTGGGTTTACGTCAAAACGGAGAGATTAACCCCGCAAGCGATACTTGCGGCACTCGAGCGCGGTGACTTCTACGCATCAACGGGAGTCGAGATTGCTGATTATCAGGTCACCGAACGTCAGCTAACCGTAAAGGTTAAGGCAACGAACTACAGCAAGTATCGGGTTCAGTTTATCGGAAGAGGTGCGAAGGTACTGAAAGAAGTCAGCGCGCCGGATGCGACTTATGATTTCCGCGGAGATGAACTCTATGTGCGAACCAGGGTCATCGAATCAAATGGGCGTTTTGCGTGGCTTCAACCTGTGATGATCAGAAAGCCCTGAATCCTGAGCGCTATTGGGGAAATCGATATCTCGCCAAAGCAACGGTAATGTTGTCACGACCACCCCGCTCGTTCGCCATATCAACAAGCGTACGGCAAGTTTTCTCGGCGTTTTCAGCTTTTGAAATGACGCCTGAAATCTGAGTGTCCGGTACCATCTCGGTAAGCCCGTCCGTGCAAAGCAAAAGGCAATCACCATCCTTGAGCCGAATGCGTTGCACCTCAACGCGAACATTGCCACCACGCTGGCCAAGTGCCTGTGTCAGCACGTGTCGCATTGGATGCGATGCCACCTCTTCGGGAGCAATCTGTCCGAGATCGAGCAAGGACTGCACCAGCGTCTGATCTCGTGTGAGTTGTTGAAGGCGGCCCTGTCGCTGAAGGTAAGCGCGAGAGTCACCCACGTGTGTGACAATCAGATCACCTCCCAGGCTCACAGCACCCGTCATTGTAGTGCCCATATTCGCCAGTCGGGGGTCAGCTTCAGCCTGTCTGCCGATTTCGGCATCGATCATTTGATAGCGTTCTGCAGAACGTCTCATCACTTTCTCGGCAAGGTGACGGTCAAAACGAAAGATCCAGTCTGGCAGGTCCAGCACGAGATTAATGAGAGTTTCAATCGCAAGCCTGCTGGCTATTTCACCGCCCTCGGTGCCGCCCATCCCATCGGCCACCACCATGGCGTAGCCTGTCTCTTCCGATCGGACAGGAAACTCGCCGTTTCGTAAATTTGTGGAGACAACATCCAGAAATCTGCCGGCCTTGCCAAGCAGAAAGTGGTCCTCGTTGTTCTGTCTGACCTTGCCTTTATCGCTGAGCGCAGCCCAATCCACCTCGACGAGCGATGAGTAGGGACTTGGAACGCTATCTGAAGTAGCCGGGACATCAAGTTCCTTAGTGTCGTAGTCGTTATTGTTCATGGCAGTCGCCCTCCTTCGGTCTGATCGACGAGCCGTTTCGGGGCAATCATGCGCCATGCGGCGCGCATATGCGACTCCAATTCCTTGTCATCAACCTGATTGAGGTGGATGCCGATCCAGCCGCGCACTCCCACGTACGGCGGGAAGTAAAACTTGTCGGGTTCTGACTCTATAAGACTCTTCTGAAACCCAAGAGGAACGGGACACATGACGGCGATGCGACCGTCGTTATGATGATTGTTTGAGAACATTGCAAACACTCTCTTATGGACGAAAAATGTTGGCTCGCCGTGAGAGAGCTTTTCAGTCACATCAGGAAGCGAAGTACAGATCTTTCGCAGTCTGTCTATTGGAGCTTTTTTCATTGCGCAATCTTAGTCGATCCCGGCAAACCGTGACTCAATGCCGTGATATTTTTCCTGTGCAGCCAACCCTTCGTCCGAAGCCTCAGGGACGTAGTTGCGGATGGTTACGCTCGCTGCAACCTTTTCACGAGCAGCGTTCAGAGAGCTGAAATTTCCCGCTGCCACGGCCTGTGCAAGAAGGTTGCCAATCACAGTCGCCTCCACTGGGCCTGCCGCCACCGTCTTGCCCGAAGCTGTCGCAGTCGCCTGGTTGAGATAATCGTTTTGACTACCACCACCTACGATCTGAATTCCTTCAATTGAACGTGAAATCAGCCGCTCAATCGTTCTTATTACCGAAGCGTAGCGCAGTGCTAGCGATTGAAGTATGCAGGCTGTCATTTCTGACGGACTTTCAGGGGCGGCCTGTCCAGTCTCACGAAGCTGTTCTGAGATGGCGTCAACCATACTGGAAGGATTAAGAAGACGAGGATCGTCAGGATAAATCAGGCTGCCCGGTTTCGACACTGAGGCAGATTTCAAAAGCTTGTCGTGTGCGACATCGTAGCCGGAGGCAAGCCATTCTCTCCTGCAGGATTCCAGTAGCCACAATCCCATCACATTCTTCAGGAACCTGTTAGTACCAAATATCCCGCCTTCATTTGTGAAGTTTTCATGCGCCACATCATCGTTGATCAGAATGTCACGAAGCTCTACTCCGACCAGCGACCACGTTCCTGACGAAATGTATGCCCAACCTTCTTTGAGTGGCGCGCCAGCTACGGCACTTGCCGTGTCGTGGGTGCCTGGTGCAACGACGCGAAGTTCTTCGAGCTCAAGTTCCCTGGTAAGCTCTTCCCTTAAGCCACCGAGCTCTGTTCCAGCAGGAACAATTTCAGGCATCAGGCCGGCCGGTATATCGAGACCTTCGAGAATCTCAAGATCCCACTGACGCGTCCTGGCATTCACAAGCTGAGTTGTCGTTGCATTGGTGAATTCATTGACAGTGCTGCCAGTCAGTGCGTGGTTTACGAGATCCGGAATCATGAGAAGCTTCCCGGCCGTCGCCGGAAAACCCGATTTGCCGAGGGCCGCCAGTTGAAAGATTGTGTTGAATTGAAGGAACTGAACTCCAGTTCTATTGAAAAGATCTTTACGCGGAATGCGCTCAAAAACCTCTTCCATCACGCCGTTCGTCCACGGATCGCGGTAACACACGGGATCATCGAGCAGATTTCCCATGGCATCGATGAGGCCAAAATCTACACCCCAGCTGTCTACGCCAATGGTCGCTATTCCGCGCTCAAGCGATTGCGCTTTGGCATTCGCAGCGACAAGGCCTGTGCAGATTTCATGGAAGATTTGGGAGAAGTTCCAGCGGAGATGACCGCGAGCGTCGGAAGCCGGATAGGCAAAACGTCGGACTTCTTCCATGAAGAATTCACCGGGCGTAATGCTGCCGAGGAAGACACGCCCGCTTCCGGCGCCGAGATCGATAGCGATTGTTAGAGGGTTATTCAAGAGGCCCAAATTTGAGCCGCGAAACAGCTCTCTACACTATTCCCGCAGACACGCCGATGGCAGCGGGTCGTTCCTCTGCTTTATGCTGTCGATATCCGCTGGCCCTGTAGGTCGTGAGAGGATCGATTGCGCCGCCGGAGCGTTGACGAGCCGCCGCGATGATCGGCGAAACGTCCGTCGTGAATGCCTGCTTCAGTGCCACCATTGCGCCCATCGCATCGCATTTGTGCTGCGCTTCCGCAAGAGCATCTCGATCGACAAGATGCGCCTGAACGTAGGCTCGCTGCAGCTCGACTGCGCTTTGCATCAACGACTCAATAGGGTCCGTCACGTTATGCGACTGATCAAGCATGTAAGCAGGATTGAAGTCCGCCATTCCCTCCAACTCTGCAGCCACCAGCTCATTGAATATCAGAAAGAGCTGGTAAGGCTTGATCGAACCGGCGTCAAGATCGTCATCGCCGTACTTGCTGTCATTGAAATGGAATCCCGCAAGTTTACGGAACTGAATCAATCGCGCGACGATCATTTCGATATTTACATTCGGCGCGTGATGACCCAGATCCACCAAACAGAAAGCCTGTTTGCCCAGCTCGCGCGCGCAGTAATAGCTGGTGCCCCAGTCATTGATAACGGTTGAATAAAATGCCGGCTCGTAGAACTTGTGTTCAATAAACACACGCCAGTCCTCTGGCAGGGCCGCATAGATCTGTCGCATGCTTTCCAGATAGCGATCGAGGCTGCCTCGAAAATCCATCTGACCCGGAAAGTTACCGCCATCACCAATCCATACAGTATGAGCTTTTGATCCTATGGTCTTTCCGATCTCGATGCACTCGACGTTGTGAGCCACGGCCTGGTCACGAACGTTTGTCTCAGGATGCGTCAAACTGCCAAACTTATAGGAATGCGATTGTCCAGGTTGATCCTGAAAAGTATTTGAATTCATCGCATCGAAACCGAGCCCCAGCGAAGAAGCAAACTCGCGAAGTTCTTTTGGATCCTCAGGTTTGTCCCAGGGAATGTGCAGCGACACTGTCGGAGTCGCCTTCACAAGGTTGTTGATCGTCGAACAGTCTTCGAGCTTCTCAAAAATGTTTCGCGGTTCGCCAATTCCCGGAAAGCGAGCGAATCGTGTACCACCTGTGCCCACTCCCCAGGAAGGCACGGCAACTCGAAACGATTGAGCACGCGCAGTTACCTGCTCAATATCAACGTTCCGGCGCAGAAGCTGTCGACCAAGGTGATCATAGTCTTCCTCAAGCCATCCTCTGCTCTTCGCATTCTCCCGTGCGATAAGATCGTCGTTGATCCGATATGTTGCTGACATACAGTTACCTTTGAGTGAGTTATCTCATGAATCCTTCGTGAAGCCCGCCGTCAACTGGAATAACATGTCCAGTGGTCTTTGACAGCCTTCCCGATACAAGCAGAAAAATTGCTTCGGCCTGATCCTCGGGTTCAATCGGTGATTGGGTCAGTGAGCGCCTGGCATAGAAGTTCGCGAGCTTGTCGCGCAGAACTTCTGTCGACTCAGCCTCTTCATAATCAATATTGTATTTGGCAAGTGAGGCAATAACGCGCTCGCGAGGAAACATCGTGCTTCCTTTAACTACTGTTGCAGGCGCAACTGCATTGACGCGGACCAGCGGAGCCATCTCAATTGCAAGCTCACGCACGAGATGATTTGCAGCCGCCTTACTTGCATCATAAGCAAGACTTCCCTTCTTCGCGACTACAGCATTCGCACTCGTGGTCAGCACGACGTTGCCTGCCAGGCCCTGCTCTCTGAAGAGCCTTCCCGCCTCATCAGCGACTATGTATGCTCCCGTGACATTGATCGCGAATGTCTTATCCCACAGCCGGTCCTCAATGTAGCCAGACTTGTCGGGAGGGACAAATATTCCCGCAGTAACGACAACTGCATCAACTCCGCCATATGCCAGGACGACATTTAAAAACATCTGGCGAACGCTCTCGCGATTTGTGATGTCACAGGCAAGCGCGATTGCGGGTCCGCAATTGCTGATGCCGGTGCCGGCAACACCAATGCCTTCGCCATATTTCGCAATGATCTCGTCCGCAGTCTGCTTTGCTGACTCCTCGTCGAGATCAACGCAGACAATGTGCGCACCTTCTTTGACGAGCCTGTGCGCTGCAGCCTTGCCTATGCCCGCGCCTGCACCAATTATTACTGCGACCTGGCGATCGAGCTCCTTTTCCGGGGGCATCCGCTTGAGCTTGGCCTCTTCAAGATTCCAGTATTCGATGTCGAATGCTTCCTGCTGATCCATTGCCTCGTAGGCATCAATAGCCTCTGCGCCCCGCATGACCTCGATCGCGCAATTGTAGAACTCCGCAGTTACGCGCGATTCGCTCTTATTCTTTCCCCAAGCGAGCATCCCAAGACCCGGTATCAGAACGACCGTCGGATTCGGATCGCGCATCGCGGGCGAGTCCGGTCGTTTACATCTTTCATAGTAGGCCTTGTAATCGGCGCGGTACGCAATTAAGCCTTCTTCAATGGACTCTTTCAGCGACTTAATGTCACCGGTGTGAGCATCCCATTCAACGAACAAGGGCTTGATTTTTGTTCGCAGGAAGTGATCCGGACACGAAGTGCCAAGTTCAGCGAGGCGATGGCCATCAACGCTCGATACAAATCTGAGCATCTTTTCGTCGGCCTGCACGGTCGCAATCCATCGCTTTTCGCGGGAGATTTGTCCTCGAAGCCATGGCAATAACTCAATGATCAGTTTCCTGCGATCGGCCTCAGCCAGCGGCTTGTATTTCTGCCCGCCGAAAGTCTTCTCGCCTTTATCGTGTTTCTCAATGAACCGCGCGGCTTTGTCGATGATTTCGAGCGCAGTTTCATAGCACGTCTTATCGTCATTGCTCCATGAACTCATCCCATGATGGCCGAGCATTATGCCCTTTGCCTGTGGATGATCCTTGATGAGCTGCTCAATCCTCAGGCCAATGTCAAATCCGGGTCGTTGCCATCCAATGTAGATCACGTCATCGCCGTAGATTTCGCGACACAGCTTCTCCTGATTTACGGACGCTGCCACGGCAATCACCGCGTTTGGATGCAGGTGATCCACGTGTTTGTAAGGAACCAGCGTGTGAAGAGGTGTATCGATCGAGCATGCGCGCGGATTCAGATTGAATACGCAATGGCTGTAGATTGGATAGAAATCATCCTCAATCGGCGTCTTTGGACCACGATCGGGGTTATTCAGGTAGAGAGGCCGCAGGGCGCGGACTTTGTCGAGATAGAGCGATGCAAATCCGTCACGTTTTGCCGTCCTCAGATCGCCGCCTGATCCCTTCACCCACAACACTTCAACCTCCTGTCGTGTGAGAGGATCCTTCTCCATCAACTTCGAAGAAGTATTGCCTCCACCCGTGTTGGTGAGTGTCAGATCTTCACCCAGCTTATTTGATCGGTAAACCAGACGGTCAACACCGGTGAGTTTTTCAGCCTCATCATCTCGCCAGAGGTGCTTCACAAACTGCAGTGATGTGCTTTCTTTACTCATGCGTGAATTTCTTGGGACAAGACAGGTAAACACGGAAGAGGCGCGTCGCTCTCCCGTGTTTTCTGTGTGGTAAATGAGTTGGCTGTTGTTTTTTCTTAGAGTGACCAGCCCTTGCGATACTCGCGTCCGAGATACTGGTTCGCATCTTCGACGTTAGTGATCCGACCGGCTTCCCCGTCGTAGATGATGCGCTTGCCCTGACCTGTCTTCATTGCGACTACGCCGAGCAGCATGTTCTCAGTCAGGCGGCTAGCGTACTCGAAGGGACTTGTAGCTTTTTCAGTTCCCTTGATTGCCCTGATCCAGTTCATGCGATGCTTTGCCCCTGCCTGCGGACCCTCACCGCTCTTTTCTACACGGAAATAGGTCTTCGGCACTTTGGCAGCAACTTCCATGAGCGATTGCGGATAGAGCTTCGGATTGGCAGCGTAAGTACCGTGAACGAGAATTCCCTTCTCGCCAAAGAAGATCACTCCGCCCCCTGGATCCAAAGGAACCGAATCGGGCAGCAGTTCCGGTCGGGCCGGCATCAGTCCGCCATCCATCCACGTGATAGTTACCGGAGGCTGACTGCCTCGAGCCGGGTATTTGTAAACAATGTGCGTGCCCATCGGGTACGTGACGCGGACATTCTTGAGGTCGGTTCCCCACGGAGTGAATGTTGCCTCGACGCTCGTTGGATACGTCAAACCCAGCGCCCAATATGGATGGTCGATCAGATGGGCAGCCATATCGCCTACCGCACCCGTTCCCCAATCGAGCCAACCGCGCCAGTTGAATGGATGATAGATGGGATGATATTGGACTTCAGGTCCTGGACCGAGGAAGAGGTCCCAATCGAGCCCCTTCGGAACCGGGTAATCACCGTCCATGGCTGCTGCGAGCGCGCGATTAACCGTCCTCGCATTCCAGTCAGTGCCAAATCCCATTCCGCCACCAGGACCGCCCTGGCCCCCGCCCGGACCGCCCTGCGGAGCCCCCTGCGGCCCCTGCGGATTGTCTGCGCCGCTGATTCCGCCAACACCGGATGCAGCCGACGCTGTTGCGGGTTTTCCGGGACGTGGGATTCCCTGCGGCCAGAAACCCAGCGGTCGATTTGTCCAGACGTGAACTTCCTTGACTGGCCCGATCACGCCAGCCTGCACCCATTCATTGACGAGCGCCGCGCCTTCACTCGAATGGCCCATGTTGCCCATTTGAGTAATCACCTTCTTACGGGCAGCAGTCTCTCGAAGCGCACGCGCCTCGTTGATGGACCAGGTGAGTGGTTTCTCTACATAAGCGTGCTTGCCCATCTCCATCGCCGTCTTCGCGATCACCGCGTGGGTATGATCGGGAGTGGCAACGAGGACTGCATCAATATCCTTCTGCTGTTCAAGCATCCTGCGGAAATCGGCGTAGCGCTTCGCTTTGCCGTAGGCTTCCTGCAGCTTGAGCCCTTCTTTCGCGCCCTTCTCAGCATTCTCCTGAGCGCGCTTCATCTGCTCTTCCGTCATGTTTGGGAACTGGCGAGGGGGTCGCACTTTTGTTCGATCCGCAACTTCACGGTCCACAAATCCGAAATCCACATCGGCAAGTGCTACGATGTTTTGACCACCCAGCACCAGTTCAACAGCATCGGTCTTACCTTGACCACCGCATCCGATGATGGCGACATTCACCGTATCACTCGGCGCGTTGAATCCAACGCCGCCGAGCACATGTCGCGGGACGATCATTGCGCCGACGGTCGCACCGGTAGTGCCGGCAACAAATTTCCTGCGTGTCATCTTGTTTCGCTTCATAGTAGGTCTCCGATCGCGTAATCTCGTGCACCTGACGTTATGAGCCAGGAGCTGTTCAGGCGAGCGCCTCCTTGCAATACTGAAAGCACTTTCTGACTTCAGCTACTGCATCGTCGCCGCGATATTCGTACTCGATGTTTGCGGGTATGTTGTATTTCTTCTGTTTCAGAAAATTGAGGACTTCCTTGATTGGCGTGTCTCCCTGTCCCCAGGGAACATTCGCGCCGTGATCCTTTTTCCGATCCTTGAGATGAAGGTTCGTTATTCGCGAATTGTGCTTCTCAATAAACTCGATCGGACTGTAATTGGCCGCAACGAAATGGCCGATATCGAGGTTTATCGCGAAGTACTTCGAAAGAGCGAGCACCGCTTCAAACGTCTCGGGCTTGGCAAATTCGTTCGGATCCGTGACGTTATCATGATTGTGCATGGCAACTCGAATCTTGTGCTTGTCCGCGAAAGGGGCTACGCGTTTTGCGGCACTGACTGTCGAGGAGGCGGTAATGAACTTCGCATCGAGCGCCTTAGCCATCAGGAAGCCGCGATCAATCTCCTCATCACTAAAATCGTCCCGGAAGCTGTAATTGTACGCCTGAATCATTACACCCGCATCATCGAATTTCTTGCTGATCTGCTTGAAATGATCCATCGAAACTGTTCGACGCCAGGTGCGCACGTCCTCCTGATACTTCTGCATGGCCGCCCGCATCTCGGGGGTCGGACCGCCCTCCGGAGGTCTTCCCATTTGCGGCCGCGGCGGT
>Ga0070669_100004257_pt1 | contig 10333 bp, 9 predicted proteins | sample KBSS53metaG_FD_64680 | JGI IMG/M metagenome (GOLD analysis project Ga0070669, IMG submission 64680) | Switchgrass rhizosphere microbial communities from Kellogg Biological Station, Michigan, USA - KBS S5-3 metaG | ecosystem: Host-associated > Plants > Roots > Rhizosphere > Soil ... | reverse complement strand
AGTAGCTGCGAATCGATCTTCCGCTGCGCCGGTGTTCTCGAGCGTTTCTCTTCACTTAGCGATTGAATCTGTTGGACGACACGGGCATCAAGTTTTGTGCCTTCTCGTGTTGGAAGCTGCCGCTGGGCATACGTAGCTGGGAACGACAACCAATTGTTCCCCAGGGCAAGCGCAAACATGATTCCTATGAGCGCGATGAACAGAACACGATTTCGCCGAAATCTGCGCGCCTTTTCGATCATTAGTTAAAATCCTCCAGCGGATCAGATTGAGTTTGAGCTATTCTTAGGTCCGATTAATGGCGTGACTTGAGGTACGAACCATCCTTTAGGAAATCTACACGTGAGCACCGCCGGTGTCAACGACCCTTATCCGACCGATGATATAGCTCTCTCCATTCTTCGATGTATCTCGAAAAGCCTTCATCGCCGTCCCTTAATTGCTTGATCACAGGAAGTGTAAGTCTGCTGACGATTGAGTTAACTAGTGCTCTGACAGCTTCTTCCTGATCATTCGTGAGTGGTCCAAGACGTTTGCGGCTGCGATTGAGCTCGAGTTCGACCATCAATCCCACTTCACGTCGAAATGCGCCAATGATTTCGTTGACGTCACCTTCAGCAAGCGAGTCTGCAAACCGTTTTACCTCAGAGTCGACGATCGCTTCAGCCCGCAACGCTTCTCGCTCGCGTTCAGTACGGTTGAATGAAACCACATTTTCAAGATCATCAATGTCGAACAGGAAGACGTTGTCGAGACCACTGATCGAAGGATCGATATTGCGCGGCACCGAAATGTCAATGAAGAGTATCGGCCGATTTCGACGGGCGGAAAGTGCGTGCCTGACGTTGTCGCTTCCAATCAGATAGTGCGACGCTTCCGTCGAACAAATCACGATGTCTGCTTCGTGCAGCCTTTTCTCGAAATCCGTGAATGGCAATGCTTCGCCTCCCATTTCTGATGCGAGGCGATTGGCATTCTCGAGTGTTCTGTTGGCAACGAGAACACGGCTCGCTCCAACGTTTCGAAGATGGCGAGCTGCCAGTTCTGACATTTCTCCGGCTCCGACCAGCATGACCGTTGACCCATCGAGCCGATCAAAGACTTTGCGCGCCAGTTCGACGGCCACATAACTAATGGAAACTGCGCTTTGCCCGATCGCGGTTTCATTGCGGACCCGCTTGGCTACAGCAAAAGCCCGGCTCATAACGCGACTCAGTTCGCTCCCGACCGTGCCAGCCTGCTGAGCTTTCTGAAACGCATCTTTGACCTGGCCGGTGATCTGAGGTTCGCCGACGACCATTGAATCCAGGCTGGCTGTGACTCGAAAGATGTGCCTCACGGCATCCAGTTCTGAATGAACGTAGGTGTGCCGGTCGATGTCTTCGGATCTGAAGCCGTGAAATTCACGGACAAACCTGTTAAGGGCAGAGACAGCGTCATGGGTGGGCCGCTGGGTGCTGGCGATAACTTCGACACGGTTGCAGGTGGAGATTATGAGGCCGCCATTCAACGGCTCGTGCGAGACCAGAGTAGTGAGCGCATCCGCCAGGCGCTGTTCTGCAATCGCGAAGAGTTCACGCAGCTCGATGGGTGCGGTCTTGTGGCTCAGTCCGAGTAAAACAACGCTCATTCAACCTCAACCAAAGACGTGGTAACCAGGAAAATACCGCGCTCCAATCCAGGTGCAGAGGACAACCAGAAACCCGAGGACCGAGAGCCATGCAGTCCTGCGGCCTCGCCAGCCTGCTGCGAGCCTGTAATGAATCATCAGCAGGTAGGTAATCCATGTCACCAGGGCCAGAACTTCCTTCGGGTCGTAGTGCCAGAACCTGCCGTCACGCTGGTTATTCCATATCATTCCGGAAATCATCCCGAGCGTGAGCAGGACGAATCCAATCGTCAGCGAGAGATAGCTGATTTCATCACACGTATTGAGCGCGGGAAGCCGATAGAACGCAGATCCAAACGTCTTTGCCTTCAGTTCACGTTCCTGAACCAGATACATAACGCCACCTACAAACGTGAGGACAAAAGCGGCGTAAGAAAAAATCAGAAGCGTCACGTGCAAAGGCAGAATCCACCTTCCAAATGAGCTCGCTCCGATTGCGCCTTCAAGTGCAGGCGAGATCGCTTGTACAGGCTCTGGCAAGAGGAGCGAAACAAGCATGAAAACGAAGATCACGGGAGTTACAAAAGTTGGCAAAGCTCTAACGGAATAGCGTGCTCGAATGACGAGGTAATAGAGAACAATGGCCCAGGCAATGAAAGATGCGACTTCCTTGGGATTGACTACTGGGAAATAGCCCAGCCGCATCCAGCTCATTAAGATCGAAATCGAGTGCGCTACGAATCCCAGGGCGAGTAAGCCAATCAAATAACGGTCACTCGATTCGGACCTCGTAACAAAGAGGACTACGGAATAGAACGCCCCGCAGAGATATGCAAGCAAAGCCAGAATCAGGAGAAAGTCCATAGGATGGTTCTTATCATAACAAGAGAGGAGTGCCTCACGCGACTTCGCGTGGGCTGATTCACCGCAGAGGTGCAGAGATCGCGGAGCAGACGCTGAGGTCAAACAAATAACTACTTTGTTCTGTATCCTCTGCGTCTTCTCTGCGCTCTCTGCGCCTCTGCGGTGACTCTTCCACTTGCCTGGCACCTCGAATCTGATTTATTCTCGCGCTCTTGTCCAGATAGCCTATGGTCACTCGAACAACCCTTCTCTATCTTTCGCGGAAGCATCAGCTCAAGAAGCTTCTTTCCAACGTTCCCGGGTTCAAACAGATCACTCATAGATTTATTGCGGGAGAAAACATAGACGATGCGCTGGAAGCTATTCGTCGACTAAATCAATACGGCATTACTGCCTCTTTTGATCATCTTGGAGAGAGCATATCGTCTGAGGAAGAAGCCGAATCCGATGTGCGCGAGTATTTTCATGTACTCGAACGCATTTCTGAAACCGGTATCGATTCCAATGTCTCGGTTAAGCCAACCCAACTGGGACTGGACATCGATTACGATCTCTGCCTTCGCAACATCAGACGGATAGTCGAGTGCGCCAAGCGATACGACAACTTTGTTCGAATCGATATGGAAGACTCGCCGCGTACAGATGCTACGCTCAGCATCTTTAAGACGCTGAGAAAGGAATTCGATAATGTCGGAATAGTGCTTCAGTCGTATTTGTATCGGACCGAGAAAGACCTGGATGAAATGCTTTCGATTGGTGCAAGAGTGCGGCTCTGCAAAGGTGCATACGATGAACCTGACAGCGTAGCGTTTCCGGAAAAAGCTGATGTGGACCGCAATTTTATCAAGCTAATGAAGACGCTTCTGAAAAGCGGTATTTATCACGGAATTGCGACCCACGATGATCTAATGATTGACGCGACGCGGGAATTTGCAAAGGCAGAAGCCATACGACAGGACGCCTTTGAATTCCAGATGCTTTATGGAGTGCGACAGTCTCAGCAGATGAAGTTGGCAAAAGCCGGCTACAGGATGCGTACCTACGTGCCCTACGGCGAATACTGGTACCCGTACTTTATGCGGCGCCTGGCAGAGCGTCCGGCCAATGTGTGGTTTGTCCTTCGGAGCCTTTTTAAAGGATAGTCTCAGCGTTCGAGTTCGGGAAGAATGTCCTTTGGCTTCCATTCGTTACCGTGAATCACCTTCTGGACTTTACCGTCAGGAGTGATAACGGATGTCCTCAGCGAATGAATGATTTGATCCTTCTCCTGCCAGTAGCTCAGGCCAAAGAATTGCGATACAGCCTTAATCTGCTCGGGAGATCCTGTGGCGAATTCCCAACGAGCAGCACTGTTGGGTGCGTGACGGGTCCGATAGTCGTGGAGCACTCGAGGAGTATCGTATTCCGGATCCACCGTAATGCTCAAAAGACGCGTCCGTGAAGCGAGCGCTGGCTCCTTATCCAGAAGCCGATTCAACTCAACGAAATTCGATGTCATGAGCGGACAGTAATCAGGCAGCGGGCATCGGGTGTAAATGAATGTCACGACCAGGTTCTTTCCGCGGAAATCGTGCAAATGAATCTTGCGCTCCTGATCGTTGACAAGCTCCAAATTCGGAACTTCATCGCCACGCCTTGGTTCTGCAACCGCCGCAGTATCGGCCGCGGGTCCGACGCTCGTTACTACCGTATTCTCAAGCCACGTGCGGCCCGAGTCGACAACGAGTGTGGCCTGAATGTCAGCGCCCGGTTCGAGATGCTCAAAGGCCCAATCGTCAACCAGAGTGAATGGCATCGTCATCGCTTCCATATAGCCTTCTATTGCCTGGTGATTGATTGTGACCTTCTTTGAAGAACGATCTACGGATACCACTTTGCCGCGCAGTTCATACTTCTTTGCGCCTGCTGAGGCCTGTGGTGGCTTTGAATAACAAGCGTTGGAAATGAGAGCAAAAACGGAAATTGACGTAGTGACGAAAATGATCTGAAGATGGCGTGTAAGTGTCCCGGGGCCTGGTTTCATAAACAAATGAGATTTTCGACAGAATAATTACAACCGCTGGATTCTACCATTTTTGATTACTGACGACAGGAAGCCAGAGCCAGCCTGAATCCCTTTGACTCAATTGCCGCTCGCACACGAGGGGCCAGCAGGGCGTCGAGCTCGCGGGGTCCGTTAGGGTTTAATGAAAGTTCGCGTTGAGAGGCATCGCTGACAAGCGGGTGAAGATAAATCTCAGTATCGACAAGATCAAGAGACTGAATGAGCTCCTCAAGATAAGTCTCATTGATTTTACCCGTTGCAGCCAGCCCATAAACACGAATGCTAGGAACCTGCGCGTTACTTGCTGCGAGCTCTCGAGTCGCTGATCTTGCCAGGAGATCAAAAACTCCTCCAAGTAGTGAGGATGCAACTGATGGCGAAAGACTTGTCTTGCCCTTGGTGACAACTTCGCCGGAAACCATTCGAATTCTTTTGACTCGGAATTGCTCACAAAGTTTCACTAGCTCCTCAAAGATCACCGGATGCATGTGCAGATGGTTGTGTCCGTCTACATGTGAGAAGGGAAGTCCCGATCGTGCGAATTGCTCGAATTGAGCACGCATCTCACGGCGAATTTCATCCCGTGCTGCCCGGCTGAAATAATAATGAACACCGGCCTTGAAGGGACTCTTAGAGAATTGCCCGCTCCGATCAGCGATGTGTGAAATCGACATATGGGGCAGGGCAGTTCTTCCAAGGACGAGAACGAGATGAAGACCGACCGAGAGCCCTGGATTTGATTTCGCAATGCTTATGGCATCCGATGCCGCATCTTCATTAACCATCAGACTTGCGTGTGTAAGGACGCCTTCACGGTGAGCTTTGAGGATCGCGCGGTTGACTGAGATCGATGAGCCGAAGTCGTCTCCAGTAATGATCAGCTCAGGTGCGCGCGTCTCAGACATTCCGTTTCTAACGATCAAGGATGGCCTGAGCGGCGGCCTGACCGCTTAGCACCGCACTCTCGATTGTTGCCGGCAATCCAGTAGCGATCCAATCCCCCGCAAGAAAAAGGTTTTCGGCCTGCGTTCTGGTTTGTGGGCGAAGTCGCGACATGCCCGTAATGTGGGACATAGTTGCTTCGCGTTCCCGCACCACGTGCGTGTGAACTAGCCGCTCACGACGGGCTTCAGGAAAGTATTTCTCAATTTCACGGACAGCCGTTTCTACAATCTCTTCCTTTGGCAGCAGAGCAAGTTTGTGAGCTCCACTGACAACGAGTGCAAGCTGCTGCAATGTTCCATCCGTGCCTGAAATCAGATTCTTGTTGAAGACCCATTCGATTGGCGAATCAAGAAGCCCTGCCATTGCTGCGTCAGTAACAGGTCTGTCAAACCAGAGGTTGATTGAAACTATTGGCGATGTCTTGAATTCTTCGAGCCGAGAAAGGACTGGATTGAATTTTGCTGATTCCGATCCGAGGATGAAGAGAAGGGAAGCTGGTGGAACCGCAAAAGTAAAAGTACTGGCCTTGATACGCTCGCCGTTGCGAAGAACCAACGAAGTAACTCGGTTCTGGTCGTGTTCCAGGTACTGCACCGGAGCATTGAGGCGAATTCGTCCATCACGGGATTCAATGAACTGCCTTGCGCCGGTGACGTAAAGATCGCTCAATCCAACACGTGACAGGATGAGCGAAGAATCTTCGCGAGTGCCCATGAAACCCTGCTTCAGGACTACTGCAAACATATCTGCTGCGGCGCGGTCGGGAGATTCGTTTAAAGTGGCGTGCGCAAGCGGATCCCAGAACCTGTGTTGGATCTTTTCAGTCTGCTCATTTTGAATAAGCCATTCGCGCACAGTGGTATCGACGAGATCTTCTGCCTGACCATTGAGCCGGCGCAGTGCGAGACCGAGTTTAAGGCCTGAGATGCGGTCACTCCATCCGAGGGTTCCAAGGCGTGCGAGCCCACCCAACAGGTGAAAAGGCGCAGGAAGATTTGCATATTGAAAGACCGATTGCCTGCCGCCCGGTTCAACGAAGGTCATATTCCCGTCTGGAACATGCCGGAGCTTATCAAGCGAGCCGATGCGGTTCAGAAATGCCAGCGTAGACCTGTAGCATCCCATCATCAGATGCTGCCCGTTGTCGACCGTGGTTCCGGTTATGCGGTCATCAAACGAGAAGGCACGCCCCCCGAGGAACACACGGCGTTCGAGCACAAGCACCTTTCGTCCTCGAGCGGCTAGCTCAACGGCAGCGGAAAGACCAGCAAATCCCCCGCCTACTACAACATCGTCAGTCATGTTCGGGAACAGTCAAGCAGGTATCCAGCAGTTCAATGCGAGTCCAGTCTGAGGATTCGAGTTTTCGCCCATTCGGTAAAGGCAATTGAAAACCGGACAGGGCGATGAAGGCGGATGCGCTGAGAGAAAACATCATAATCACGTCGTTCAATTTTCTTGAGCAGGCCATAGTAGATCCGGGCCATTGTTATCGCAGCGGCCATCGTCCTGCGATCCTCGCTGGGAAGACTATTTCTGGCGCGTTCGAAGTATTCTGCAGCGCGATTACACTGGAAGCGCATCAGTTTGCGAAATGCCGGGGTGATGCTGCCACTCAGAAGTTCATCTTCGTGATACCCAAACCGGCGCAATTCATCCTGAGGAAGGTAAATACGGCCCCTTTCGCCGTCCTCCCTCAAATCTCTCAGGATGTTCGTGAGCTGAAGCGCGATTCCGAGATTTACAGCAAACTCCCGCGTATCCGGATTGGTGTAGGTAAAGACCTCGATACACATCAAACCAATTACTGAAGCGACTCGATAGCAATACAAATACAAATCATCAAATGTCTGATATCGCGACTTCACCAGGTCCATCTCGCACCCACTGATCAGCTCCTCAAAGTAAGCCTTCGGCATTGGGAACTTTTCGAGCGATTGAGCAAGCCTGCGCGTGACGCTGCGCGTGGGTCGTCCTCCATAACAGGCATCCAGTTCCTTTCGCCATTCGTTGAGTGCTGAGAATGGATTCTGACTGATTTCCTCAGGGCTGTTGATGACGTCGACAGCATCATCGACTTCGCGGCAGAATGCATAAATATTCATTATCGCCGCGCGTTTGTCTTCGGGAAGAAACAAGAACGAGTAATAGAAGTTCGATTGGAGCGCCCTCGCAAGCTCGTTTTGACGAGTCCGAAAACGACCGAAGATACCGGCAGGCTCTTCAAAATGTTGTCTTTGTGTAGCCGATTTCATCGCTTGTCAGACCTTATCACGATGCCCCCCGGTTTGGAGAGAGCGATCTGATGGCAATCCTGAACTTGTCTGAGGAGACCAACTGCGGCCGCAACTGCAGTGTGTTGAATCCCATTTTCTCAATTTTTTCGAGTACCTTCATTCCGCCATTCCACGTCAACCTTAACTCATATTTCAGTCTACCGTGGACCAGTTCCGGAAGTTTCGCGCCGGTATGAAAGAGGTCCCGTGTCCTTTCCACCTCAAACTTTACGAGTGAGCGAAAGGCTTCCGAAAAGCATAGCTCACCGACGTCGGCAGCGCTCACTCCGAATCGCTCCAGGTCCTGCTGTGGCAGATAGATTCTATTTTTCCCAGCGTCAACTGCAATGTCCTGCCAGAAGTTAGTCAGCTGGAGTGCCGTACAAATGCTGTCCGATAACCGGTCCAGCTCATTGTCATTGTAGCCAAAAACTCTGAGAACCAGCCTCCCAACGGGATTGGCCGATCGACGGCAATAATCCAGCAGCTCGTTGAAGTTCGAGTAGGTGTGCTTGACAACATCCTGCTTAAACGCCGAAATCAGGTTGCTTAGAAGCTCAATGGGAAGTGACAGGTCCCTGGCTGTGCTACTCAGCGCGATAAAGACGGGGTGAGTTGCGCGACCCTGATAGCTCTCGACAAGCTGCGATTCCCATTTGTCTAACGAGTTCAGCCGATCCGACGCTGAAAGCTTAGAATCTGGCCCGTAACCTTCGTCTGCGAAGTCGTCGGCAATGCGAGCAAAAGCGTATATCGCCGCGACATACCTTCGTTTTGTCCTGGGAATGAGGAGTGAAGCGACCGGGAAGTTCTCGTAATGGGATCTCACGAGGTGCTCACACCACTCAAAAGCCTCCTGGACGCTCATCGCGCGTGACGAAGCCGGGCTCTCAAGAACTGTTGCGAATGCGTTCAACACCTCAAAGCTTAATGATGACGTGCCTCGATGTGAAGCCCTGTGTCACAATTTGAGGCAGATCATATACTTCACTACAACAAACGAGCGCCAACTTCGGGGGATTTGTTCACGAGCGCACATGGCATTATCTTTGCCACGCCATACTGCTCTCTCATTAATTTGAGACGTTTCCTGGTTTCATGATTTCAAAAAATTACTGACACTTTTTGGTCTAGGACTAACTAATGACAAACATAACAAATACAACAAACATCACCCAAAGAGACGATTATAGGATTCGAGTTCGACAAAGAGCTCTGAGACTGCTCATCTGCGTTGCCGCCATGAGTCTTCTGGCTCAGGGGACACATGCTTTGCCGGAGTATCTGAAGATTTACGCTGCTGACCCGGCATCACGGCCTGAGTTGCGAACTCAATGCAGCGTTTGCCACATCAATCCCAGAGGAGGAGGCCCTCGCAACGAGTTCGGGATGGCATTTGCTCGTGCAGGCAAGAAGATCACTCCCGAATTGCGGCAGCAGTTCGCGTCACTTTTCTTAACAACTGGCGAGCAGCAACAGCAGGCGCCGTCGCAACAACAGGACCAGTCACTTCCGATCAGTTTTGTCCGGGACTCGCAGTCAGAGGTTGTGGTGGAGATAAATGGCATGAATTACCTGATAAACACGCGCAAGCGAGAGGTAACGCTGCTTTCTTCTCTTCCGAAGACTACAGAGCCTCAGAAGCTTCCTCAGGTTGCTGCGGCTCGAGTCGAAGTGAATCCCGATATTTATGAGCCCTCCGATGTGCGGGCTATCAATCTGCCAACGGCGCTGCCTATTCCGAAAGGTTCGTTGTGGGTGGACTTCACACACCGGTTTCCGTTCAGCGAAGTTAACAATACGGCCGGGTTGTTTGGACTCGATGGCTTTGCGTTTCCTGCGTTTGGGGTTACTTATGGCATCACTGATCGGATCAATGCCGGAGTTTACCGCGCTCCAACAGGGATTGGCCGGCCAATCGAAATATTTGTCGGAGCCAGCCTGCTCGACGAGCGAAAAGGGCATCCCTTCAATCTTGCGGGTCGCGTGGCACTCGAAGGTCGCGACAACTTCCAGCGAAACTTCACCACCAGCTTTGAACTCACTCTCGCTCGAAGCATCACTCGCCACGCTCAGGTGTACATAGTGCCGACCCTGTCGCTTGGGGACAGACCCATCACGCCTGATCCAACCCAGAATGCTCCTGGCACTACGGCAATGGCATTAGGGTTCGGACTATCAGTGAATATTCGTCCTTCAATCACGCTTATGGCTGAGGCCAATATGCGCCTCAACGAAGAAGCACGCTACGAGAATGTCGGACTCGGAATCCACAGGCCCGTCGTCGGTTTCGGAATCGAGAAAGCAAGTTCGTCTCGCAAACATGCATTTTCACTCATCTTCACGAATGGACCGGGAACTACATTTTCACAGCGTTCGATGACTCGAGGGCTTTTCTTTGCCGATGATTCAATGTCGGGAATGACGATCGGCTTCAATCTGACGCGGCGTCTGTTCTAATATGCGGGCATGACATCAAGACTTGCGATAATCGGCGGCACTGTAGTCACCCCAGGTGAAGTTATTGAAGGTGGATCAGTTCTATCTGAAGACGGTCGAATTGTCTTCGTAGGCTCGCGACGAGATGCTTCACCT
>Ga0070669_100004256_pt1 | contig 10334 bp, 4 predicted proteins | sample KBSS53metaG_FD_64680 | JGI IMG/M metagenome (GOLD analysis project Ga0070669, IMG submission 64680) | Switchgrass rhizosphere microbial communities from Kellogg Biological Station, Michigan, USA - KBS S5-3 metaG | ecosystem: Host-associated > Plants > Roots > Rhizosphere > Soil ... | reverse complement strand
GATCACGTCGCCATTCTTCGGAACCCGTCGCTCCGATTCCCCAACGTCGCGACGTGGGCGTGGACCACCACCTACATGCAGCACTACCAGCCCCTCAGCTGGCTGACGTGGGCGGCGCTCGCGCGCGGTTTCGGTCTCAATCCCACAGCGTTTCACGCGGTCAACATCGCGGCGCACGTCGTCTGCGTGTTGCTGGTGTACGCCGCGGCGCATGCCGTCCTGACGCACGCGGCGCCCCGGACATCCGCGACGCTGCACAGCGGAGCGGCCGTCGCGGCAGCTCTCGTCTTTGGCCTGCACCCGCTCAGGGTCGAGGTCGTGGCCTGGATCAGCGCGATGCCGTACGCGCTCGCGCTGGCCTTCCTCCTGGCTTCGCTTCTTGCGTATCTGCGAACGGCGACGAGCACGCCGGCACGCTGGCCGGCGGCGGCGTTCGTGCTGTATGCCGCTTCGCTGGCCGCGCGGCCGATTGCACTGGGCTTCCCAGTGGTGCTGGTCGTGCTGGACGTCTGGCTGTTCGAGCGACGCACGCGAACGAGCCTTTCAATGACGTGGCCATTTGCGGTGTTGGCCGCCGCGGCCGCCGCCATCGAGAGCGTGGCACGCACACCAGGCATCGACGATACGCCGTGGCTCTTCCGCGCTCAATCGGCAGCGTCTGCGCCGTTTGTGTATCTCTGGCACACCATCGCGCCCGTGTCGCTGACGCCGCTGGACGTATTGCCGGCCGATCCAGTGGCCCACGCCGGCGTCGCCGCCGCGGCGCTCTTCGTACTGGCGGGTGCGTGCCTGGCGGCGTGGGTCTGGTGTCGTCGATGGCCGGCCTTCGCAGCGGCGTGGGCCGCGTACCTCGCGTTGCTGGCCCCGGCGGCGGGACTGGTGCCGAGCGGCCTGCAGGCCACGGCCGATCGGTATACGTATCTACCGGGTGTCGTCGTGGCGATGGCGGTGGCAGTGGCCGGGGCACGATGGGCGTCGGCGCGTCAGGGACGGGTCACCGCCGCCGGCGTCGTCGTGCTGGTGCTGCTGGCGGCCGAGGCGGCGACCGCACGACGGGCGCTGATGCCGTGGTCCGATTCGGTCTCGTTGTGGTCCCGAGTCGTCGCACTGGATCCTCGACACGATGTCGGCCTGTATAACCTCGGAACGGCGCTGGCCGCAGAAGGGCGCAACGAGGAGGCGGCGGCGCGGTATCGACAGGTCCTGGCGTTCCGCCCCGACTATGCGGACGCCAAGGCGAATCTGGATCGACTCGACGCCGCGCGTCTCGAACGCGAGGGGAACGACCTCGCAGCAAGGGGCGACCTCGGTACGGCGGTCGATCGCTACCGGCAGGCCATTGCGCTCGATCCGCGGCGAACCCATTCGCAGGCGAGTCTTGGCATGGCGCTCGCCACGCTCGACCGCGGCGGGGAAGCGATGCCGATCTTGCGAGACGCGATACGGCTGGGCACCGACGACCCCGCGGTGCCGAACGCACTCGGCGTCCTGCTGCTCCGATCGGGGCAAATGCGCGAGGCTCGATCGGTGTTCGAGACGGCGATGGCGAAGCACAGAGAGGATGTCAGCCTCGCCCACAACCTGGCGCGTCTGTTGGCAACGGGCGGTACCGTCGATCAGAAAGACGCGGCACTGGCGCTGCGACTGGCGAACGCTGTCGTCCAGGCCACTGGCGGCCGCGATCCTCGAGCCATGGAGACGCTGGCCGCGGCATTGGCGATCAACGATCGGGCGGCCGAGGCGATCACGATCAACGCCAAGGCGGCGGCGCTGGCGGCGGCCCAGGGCGATCGCGATCTCGCCGTACAGATCACTGCCCGGGCCCGAGCGTATCGGCGACCCGGGCAGTAGATAAGTGGCTTAGAACCGGAACTTGCCGCCGACCATCAGCCGACGCGGCAGGATGAAGCGCGAGGGCACAAGGTAGTTCGAGTTGCCGAGGCGCCGGTCGAGCACGCTCTCGTTGGCGTCGCTGTTGAACAGGTTGAGGAAGTCGCCAAACACGGCCACCTCCGGGCCAGTCCCGAGCTTGAATGACTTCTCGAGCCGGGCGTCGAGAGTCTGCCAGAGTTTCGTGCGGTCCTGAGCGTCGCTCGCCACGGCGATGATTCGGGTCGCCCCAGGAATGTTCGTGGCGCTGGTTGTCGCGCGAATCTCCGTGTAGATCGGCTTGCCGCTCTGGCTCTGGAAGGCGAAGGACGACATGATCCCCCACGGTATCTGGTAGAGGAACTGCGCCTTCAAGACCACCGGCCGGTCGCCAACCAGACGCCCGTCGCTGTTGATGTAGTCGTTCGGGTTCTGGCCGAAGACGCTCGCCGTGCTGATCTGCGACGAGAGCGGCGTCGAACGCGCCGAGCCGCCGCCCTGGCGCCCGGTGGCCTTCGAGAGCGTGAGCCCGAAGTTGGCCTGCCAGTGGTTCGACATGCGCTTCTTGATCTCGAACGCGATGCCGTTGTAGCGCGCGAACATGCGGTCGTCGTTCCGGAGCTGGAATAGCCGCGAGTTGGCGCCACTGGTCAGGCGGTACACCTGGGGGACGTTGGCCCCAGCCGGAGCCGTAAAGGCGACCAGCTGATAGGTGCCCCCGATGTCGGGAAACGCCGTTTGCTGCTCGCTGCGTTTGTGCACGTAGCTCACCGAGAACCCGAGGTTGGGCCCTGCCTGCTGCTCCCAGGCCGCGATGATCTGATCGGTGTACGGGTTCTTCAGATTGGGATCGACCGACAGGTTGGAGTTGTCGGAGACCAGTTCCTTGTCCCGCGGGACGCCCGCTGCAGTGTAGAGGCCCGAGAAGACATATCTCGGCGTGATTGATGGCGTCACGTTGTCGAACTCGCCGGTGACGATGCCACGGTAGTAGCGCCCGTAGTTCACCTTCAGCAGCGTCGAGCCGCTCTCGTTCACCTTGAAGTTGACGCCGATCCGCGGCGAGATGACACGCCAGCGGAAGAGTTCGTCGACCGCCTTGGACTGCGACCCCGTGGGATTGCCGTTGGCGTCGAGGAGATCCTGCGCGGCGAAGTAGCCCTTGCTGTCGTCGTAGCGCACGCCGAGATTCAGCGTGGCGCGTCCGATCTGGTACGCGTCGTCCGCAAAGACGCCGATCGATTTGAGTCGGCCGCCCTGAGTGAATGGCAATTGGGTGTAGCCGTACGCGGGGATGGCGCCGTAGGTGTAGATGTAGTCATTCCGGCCGTAGGTGTACTCGCCCAGGCCACTGTTGTACTGCACCCCGAGCTTGAAGTCGTGACGCCCGCCCAGGAACTTGTCCGCGTACTTCGTCACCTTGCCCGAGAACGCGGTCTTGGCGCTCTTCCCGTCGTACCACGAGTAGATCCCGCCGGTGATCTGGCCGGTGTCGAGGTCGTTGAATCGCCGCGCGACGCGCGAACCGCCGTTGAGCGGATCGCCGTGATCCACTCCGTAGAAGCCGGAGTAGCGCGCTTCCACCACGGTGGTCGAGCTGATCACCGACGTCCACAAGATTCCCGGCGAGGGGTTGTGCCCGGTTTCCACGGAAAGGGTGCTCGGCGCGGTGGTGGCCGAGGCGCGCGCCGGGATGCGATAGAAGTCGTCGTGCGTCTGAACCTGCAGGCGATTGTCCTGGTTCAGTTGGTAGTTGATCTTCCAGAAGTAGCGCTTGGCGGACGAGACCGCCGGAAACGCCGGATCGGTGGCAGGCTGCGAATCCGAATCCTTCTGGTACTGGTACGACCCGAAGAACCAGAGCTTGTCTTTGATGACGGGGCCGCCCAACTGCACGGTCGTGTCCTTGAACTCGGCGCGGTGGTAGGGCTGCTTGTTGTCCTGTGTGTCGGTGGTGTTGCGGCCGGTGAGGCTCTGATTCTGGTAGTAGAAGTTGGCGTCGCCGTGGAAAACGTTGCTGCCCTGCCGCGTCACGACGTTGAAGACCGCGCCGCCAAGGTTGCCGTAGTCTGCCGGCGCGCCGAGCGAGAGCACTTGTATTTCTTCGATCGCGTCGGTGTTGGGCCACGGCCATGCCGCGCCGGTCAGGGGCGCGGTGAAGTCAGTGCCGTCGATCAGATACACGTTCTCGTTGGTGGCGGAACCGAATGACTGCGACCGCGAACTGGTGGCGGTCGACGCGCTCACGCCCGGGGCGGCATTGATCAGGTCGAAGAAGGTGAACCGACGCACCGGCGCGTTCGCGACCCATTCCCGCGAGTAGTTGGTCGCGACCTGCGTGGTCGTGGCATCGACCACCGGCGACTGGGCGATCACGGTCACGCTCTCTTGCTGAGCACTGATCTTGAGCTGAACGCCCACTTCGCTCGTCCCGCCGAGGGCGACTTGAATGCCGGTCTGTGTGCTGGAGGTGAAGCCGGTGAGCTCCACGGTGATCTGGTACACGCCGGGCGCCAGGTTCGGGAATCGATAGATCCCCTCTGCGTTGGTGGTGGTCGTCGGCGCGCCGGCCGCCGCGGGACCCTTCAGCGTGACGGTCACGCCGGGCAGCACGGCACCGGACTCGTCGGTGACCACGCCGCGAATGACACCGGTCGTGGTCTGAGCCCATAGTGGCGGTGCGAGCAAGAACGCCGCGACTACCAACATCAACATCCGGCAGCGTCGCATCGATACCTCCCCCGGAATGCAGCGCCGGGTTTCGCCATCGTGGAATAACTAAGGTGACCGAAAGGCGAAAGCCCTTCAGCTTGCGCGGATTATCGGCTCGCGTGACAGCAGTGTCAACGTCGAATGTCGATCCCACATTCATGTCGCCGTCCGTCAATCGCACCTGGGCCGGTAGGACTCAGCGAGCCTGCGCGCGCGCTCGCCGGTAGAGCCACAGTCCGATCACGAGAGGACCGCCGACGCCGGCCACCATCTTCGATTCGAACAGCACCACGCTCGCCACGTCCGCGCTCGGCAGAAACGCCGTCACCATCCCTGCGGCGGTCACCAGCGCGCCCACCGCGCCCGCCACGCGCTCGAACCGACGAGCGGTCTCGAGCGTCATCAGCGCGAGGAAGGTGTAGACGAAAGGCACGAGGTTGATCGCCACCGAGGCGCGCAGCAGCACCTGGTAGGCTTCGGCCACGCTCGACCCCGCCAGCGACAACGCGGTGAGCCCCGCCGACAGCAGCGCGCAGGTGATGAGCGCGACGTGCGGCGATCCCCACCGCGGGTGTACACGTCCCAGCGCGGCTGGCAACGCGCTGTCGAGTCCGGCCACGAACGGGATGCGCGCCGGCCCGGCGAACCACGCCGACGTCGCGCCGGCGACCGACAAGGCCATCACCACGGCGATGGGCGCCACGAGCCAGCCCGCTCCGGCGGCGGAGGCGCCGCGACTCACCGCCTGCATGACGCCTTGAATCGCGCCGATCTCGCCGGTCGGCACCAGCGCCAGCAGCGCGTCGGCTGCCAGCAGGTACGACACGATGGCGACGACGCCGGTGATGGCGATGGCGCGGGGGATGTCGCGCTCGGGATTCCGGATCTCATCGGCCATCGTCGACGCCAGCTCGATGCCGATGAAGGCGAAGCACATCACGCCGAGGCCGCTCGCCATGTCGAGCGCCGAGCCCGCCACCACTGGCGGCGTCACGGCCGCACCTCGCCGCCGCGCCACGGCGGCCGCCACGACGAGCAACACGACGGTGGCGGCACTGCCGATGCCGCCGGCGTTGTTGATCCATTTGCCGACGCCCATGCCGCGCACGTTGGCGACGGTGATGATCGCCAGCCACCCGAACGCAATCGTCGCGACAAACCATCGGTCGTCCACGAGCGCCGCGGTGCGCTCGCCGCCGGCGAAGGCGACGATGCCGGCGAGATAAACCAGCAGCACAGGGACGTAGAAGAGGTTGTTGGTCCAGTAGCACCAGCCGGAGACGAACCCGTGGACGTCACCGAAGTGCCGGCGAGCCCACAAGTACACGCCGCCCTCGCCGGGATACCGGCGCGACAACGCCAGCACGGCGATCGCTTCGGGCACGAAGAACGCCGCGAACGCCAGTCCCCACAGCGCGAGCGTCGCGCGGCCGAATCCCGCCACCGGCGGCACGGTATTGACGTTGACGATCGCGACGGTGCCGAGGAGGACGAGGTCCGTCAGCCCGAGCGTGCGCGGGATCCGTGAGCCAGACACTACCCGGCGAGCAGTTCCTGGGCCGCCCGGTGTCCGTGATCGATGGCGCAGTCCGTGTAGGCGTACGCGCCGGCGTCGGAGTTGGCGATGGCGATGCGCCCGAACCGCCGGCGTGCGACCACGCAGGGCTGCTCGCCGCCATTGAGCCAGAAGTCGTCGGCGAGCGAGTTGTACTGGTAGGCGTAACCGTGCGGCCATCGGTTGACGGTGATCCCGAGGATGTCGGCGGCCGGATCGAATCCGCCGTCGCCGAGCGTGCGGCCCAGTTGATCGCGAATGCTTCGCTCGATCGTTTCGAAGGAGGTCGAGAGCAGTTCAGCCCGGCCCGCGCGGTGCTGCTCGCGCGCCGGCAGGCCCGGACGGCACGCCGCCTTCGACAGGTGCAGCACGATGGGTTCGGCCGGATCGGTCTGGCATTTGTAGCCGCCGAGGCTCACCGGGAAATCCAGGCCCACCGAGGTATGCCACATCCCCGGAGTCGAGATGCGCTGGACGCCCAGCTTCTGAAAGGCCTTCCACGATCGGATGAACACGTTCGTGTAAACCAGCGGCACTTTGATGGCGTACTCGAGCGCCGTTTTCTGCGCGGCGGGCAACTCGGGACACAGGTACGGAATCGTCGAGTGCCAGCACGCCAGCACGACCGAACGCGCCTTGACCGTCTTGAGAGTCCTCGTGCCGTTGGGCAGGTACGCCACCTCGACGCGCCGGCCGGCGCCTTCGGGCCCGATGTGCCGCACACGCATGACGGAACTGTTCAACCGGATTCTCGCCGGCGACCCGGGAGCGTCGAGCCTGGTGTAGTCGGCCCGCGCCGTCACGATGTCGTCCATCGTCGTGCCGGCGAGGGCGCGAGGTACGAGCGCGCGCGCGAGGAGGCGCGCGACCGAAGCGTTGCCGTCGGGGAAATGAAAGTAGTAGTCCTCCGCTTCCTTGCTACGAATCGAGTCGAAGTTCTGGCCCGGGCCAGGAGTCGAATCCATGCCCATCGCGCCGAACCCCGGATAGCCGAAGCCGAAGGCATCCTGCGCCGGCACGGCATCGATGCCGACGCCGAACAACCCGTGTGGGCGCGTCTGGTAGAGCGGCAGCACGCCGGGGTCGAGCTTCCACAGCTTGGTGAGGAAGTCCGCGTAGCTCATACGCGCGAGGCGCGCCTTTTTCTCGGACTGGCTGAGGCCCGGCATCGGGTCGAAGCGCTCGGTCAGCAGCCGCTTGTGATCGCGCCGCACCGCGTCGCTCACCGGCGCCGCCGCCAGAAACGCGTCGTCACGGATATCGCCGGCCAGCAGGCGATCGGTGCCGAAGGTTTCCTTGTCGAAGAAGAACGCGGGGCGGAGGCCGAGCGACTTGTAGAGATTCGAGTTGAGCACCTTCGGATAGCGCGAGACCTCGATGCCCAGCTCGGAGATGAGGTCCTTGGACACCTTGCTGTAGGGCGCCGGACTGTCGATGGACTGCGTGCCGCCGTAGCCGATGTAGGTGCGGCCGTTGTGGGTGAACTCGTTGCGCTTGGCGTGGCCGCCGAAGTCGTCGTGGTTGTCGAGGACCAGGACGCGGGCGTCGGGCCGCGCCTTGCGGAAGACATGCGCGGCCGTCAGGCCGCTGATGCCGCCGCCCACCACTACCAGATCGTACTCCTCGCCTGTGTCCTCCGGCGTCGGCGCGTTCTTCCAGAAGTCCTCGTTGCGCATCGAGTGGAACGCCTCGAACGATCCGGCGTGCGATCCGCGCAATCCGGTCAGCGCCGGCGGATAGCTGCCGGCCTGGCCCTGCGCGAGGAGCGTTTCACGATCGGATGACAGCCACCCGGCGGCGATCGTCCCCCCGACGCCGACCGCCACCCCGTTCAGGAAATCGCGGCGGCTGATTGGCGAGCCCATGCCCAACTGCCGGTCGTGTTCGGTCATGCTGAGGGATTGTAGCCTCGGCCGCCGTGTTACCGTGCGGCAGGCCGAAGGAGTCCTGACATGTTCAAGCGGATGCTGGTCTCGATGGTGGTCGTGCTGGGCGGATGCACGGCGCGACCGGGTGAGCTGCCGAATTCTCCGTGGCCGACAAAGGAATGGGCGGCCTCGTCGCCGGAGGCCGAGGGGCTCGACAGCGCAGTGCTCGACACGCTCGATGCCGAATTCGCCTCGGGCGCGCGCGGCCAGATCACCGGCATGCTCGTCATCCGCAACGGCAAGGTGGTGATGGACAAGTCATATGCGCACGACTTCGTCCGCCTGTTCGAGGGCCGCGATCCGGTACGCGGGCCTTACAACTACTACGATCCGGACTGGTACCCGTTTTATCGGCACGGCCGTCTCCATACGATGCAGTCGGTCAGCAAGAGCGTGACGTCGGCGCTCATCGGGATCGCGATCGGGCGCGGTGAGCTGCCCGGAACCGACGTCAAGCTGATGCCGTACCTGGCGGGCGATTTCCGCGTGCCCGACGCCGACCCGCGCCGCAACGATCTCACGCTCAAGCACCTGCTCACCATGACGTCCGGTATCAAGTGGGACGAGAGTACCGTGGCGTACACCGATCCCGCCAACAGCTGCGCCGGCATGGAGAAGAGCGACGACTGGATTCAGTTCGTGCTCGACCAACCGCTGGTCGCCGCGCCCGGCGCCACGTTCGTCTACAACAGCGGCGCCACAGAGCTGTTGTCCCAGGTGATCAAGAAGGTCACCGGCAAGCAGGCGGACGAGTACGCGGCCGAGCACCTCTTCGCGCCGCTTGGCATCGCCGACACCTATTGGAAACGGACGCCGAAGGGCTTGTCCGACACCGAAGGCGGGCTGTACCTCACGGCGCGCGACCTCGCGAAGATCGGTTACCTCTATCTGCACGACGGCGTGTGGAACGGCCGCCGGCTGCTGCCCGAAGGGTGGGTCAAGGCGTCGACGACGGCGCTGGTCGACACACGGCCGGGGCAGCCACGATCACGCAAGTACGGCTATCAATGGTGGGTGCTTCCGTACGGCGACGGCTCACGGCAGGCCTACGCCGCGCTCGGCTACGGCGGACAACGCCTGATCGTCGTGCCGGAGCACCAGCTCATCGCCGTCTTCACCGGTTGGAACATCTACGATCACGCGGAGCTCGCGCCCTACGACGCGCTGGATCGGGTGCTGGCCTCCGTTAAACGGTAGACCTCCTGCCCGCCGACCCATGTCTGGGTCACACGAAGAGAAGCGAGCGCCTCGGCCGGCGTGGTGCGCAGATCGCCCGACACCACGGCGAGATCCGCCAGCATGCCCGGCTGCAGGCACCCGCGATCCCCGTCGTCTCCAGACGCGACGGCTCCGCCCCTGGTGTACGCGTCGAGGGCCTCGTCTATCGTAATGGCTTCGGCAGGCGCGATCGCCTCGCCGTCGGCGTCGCGCCGCAGCAGTGCCGCCTGCATGCCGCGCAGCGGTGAGTCGTCTTCCACGACCGGCGCATCCGAAGACAACGCCACCGTCACGCCGGCGTCCAGCATGGCACGCACGGGATACGCCCGCGCCAACAGGGCGTCGGGCAGGTACTGCCGGAAGTTGCGTCCCAGGGCGTGGACGAACACGGTCTGCGGCGCGGCGATCACGCCGGCCCGCCCCGCGCGCGCGAGGTGATCGGCGGTGGGCAGGCCGAAGTGTTCGATGCGGTGGCGCAGCGGGCCTCTGCCGCACGCCTCGTAGACGCGGAGGACCTGATCGATCGCCGTGTCGCCGATCGCATGCGTGGCGATGCGCCACCCGGCGTCGTGCGCCTCACGCGCGAACGCCAGCAGCTCCTCGTCCTGAAACCGCAGAACGCCGCGCGTGTCGGCGTGTCGATACGGCACGCTGAGCGCGGCCGTCGCGCCGCTCAGGCCACCATCGGCGAAGAATTTGACCGTGTCGATCCGCAGCCGGTCCGAATGGTGACGGCGAGCGGGCAACGGCACGGGGCCGACGCCGTCGACCAGACGCAGCGCCATCACGTTGACCCGCGCTGGCAGCCTGCCCTCGCCGTCGATCCTGCGGTAGGTGTCGAGCAACTCGGGCGCCACGCCCGCATCGGTCGTGCTCGTAATGCCAAGCGACAGCTGATGCCGCAGCGCGGCGATGATCATGGCGCCGTACTCGTCCTGCGTGGGTTGCGGGATCCGGCGCAGCACCAGGCCCATCGCCGTCTCGCGAAGCACGCCGGTCGGTTCGCCGTCCGGGCCGCGATCGATTTCGCCTCCGGCGGGCGCTGCGGTGTC
>Ga0070669_100004240_pt1 | contig 10367 bp, 9 predicted proteins | sample KBSS53metaG_FD_64680 | JGI IMG/M metagenome (GOLD analysis project Ga0070669, IMG submission 64680) | Switchgrass rhizosphere microbial communities from Kellogg Biological Station, Michigan, USA - KBS S5-3 metaG | ecosystem: Host-associated > Plants > Roots > Rhizosphere > Soil ... | reverse complement strand
GCGCCAGGAGCTGTGGTCGCTGATCGACGCGCTGCGTGCGCAGGGCACGACGGTGCTGATGTCGACGCACTACATCGAGGAGGCGGAGCGGTTGGCCGACACGGTCGCCGTGATGGCGAGAGGCGCGATCGTTGCGCGCGGGAAGCCGGCCGACCTGGTCCATCAGTACGCCGGGTCGCAGACGCACGAGGTGTATGGGCCGCCGGCGCGGCTGGAGGAGCTGCGCGCGCAGGGCGAGCGGGCCGGCTGGGCGATGCGCCGCTCCGGGCCGGCGCTCGCGATCCTCCACGCCGAGCGCCACGACGGCACGCTGCCCGAGGGCGTGCGACGCGGAGCGACGCTCGAGGACGCGTTCGTCGTACTGACCGGAGAGGAGATCGAGTGAGCGCGACCGCTGCTGCACGAGGCCGCCTGACGCGGCGCCTGCACCGTCTGGAGCCGAAGGCCGTCGTCGGCGTGATGAGCCGCGACGCGACCGTCTTCACGCGCAACTGGAAGACGACCACCTTCTCGTCCATCGTCGAGCCGACGATCTACCTGCTCGCGTTCGGCTTCGGCTTCGGCGCGCTGATCACCTCGATCGGCGGGCTCGACTACAAGCAGTACGTCGGCACGGGGATCGTCCCGACCGCGGTGCTGTTCTCCTCCGCCTTCCCGGGCATGTACGGAACGTTCCTGAAGTACCGCTTCCAGCGCACGTACGACGCGTTCCTGGCGGCGCCGGTCGACACCGACGAGATCGTCAGCGCGGAGATCCTGTGGATCGGCCTGCGCGCCGGCGTGTACGGCAACGTGCCGCTGCTGGTGGCGATCGCGTTCGGGCTCGACCCGAGACCGACGGCCGTACTCGTGCCGCTGATCTGCTTCATCACCGGCTGCGCGTTCGTCGCGTTCGGCATCATGCTCGCCGCCACGGCCGAGTCGATCGACAACTTCTCGTACGTGACAAGCGGAATCTTGACGCCGATGTTCCTGACGGCGGGGACGTTCTTCCCGATCTCGTCGTTCCCGGCGGGGATCGAGGCGATCGCGCGGCTCAACCCGCTCTACCACTGCGTGCAGCTCGTGCGGGACGTGGTTGTGCTCGGCGTCGAGCCGCTCGCCGACCTCGGGCACCTCGCGTTCCTGCTCGCGTTCGGGCTCGCGCTGTGGCGCATCGCGATCTGGCGGATGCGCAAGCGGCTGATCGACTGACCCCTGTCGGCGCGACCTCGGTGGGCTGAGCGGCCCGGCGCCCCCACCCGGCGCCGGGCTCCCCCCGCTCAGCCGATGAACGAGTGGAAGTCGCCGGCGCTGGTCGGCGGCGTCGGCGTAAACGGCGCGAATCTGAACGGGCGACTTGTGTCGAAGCCCGCTCTGTCGGCCGCGCGCTTGTCGATGAATGGCGTGAGCGCGTCAACCGCCTTGGAGATCTGCGTCCAGCGCAGCGTGCGCTCGTACGTGTTGTTGTTGGGCGGATCGACCGACTCCGCTCTGCCCTGAATGCCGGTCACCTGCTCGATCGGGCCGCCGTCCTGCGCGGCGACGCTCGGCGCGACGACGCGCGCGAGGATGCGGTGGTCGCTCTCGATCCCCATGATGCGCGCGGCGGTCACGCGCAGGTCGGGCGAGCTGAAGCGGCGCACGCCGACGAGGTAGGCGGCGATGAACGCCTCCTCCAAAGTGACGAGCACGTTCAGCGTCGTCTGGGCGTCACTGAACATTCTCTGCGGGAAATAGAACGTCGTCGCCGCGGCCGGCTTTCTCGTGACGCTGCGCTCCAGCAGGTAGTGCGCCATCTCCTCGGTGCGCGCCGCCTTGAAGTACTCCTGGTCGTCGTCCTCGAGGCGGCCGAAGAACGGCGCGTCGTCGATGATCCCTGTGTACATGGTGACGGCGAGCGCCTCGGCGATCTGCGCGGCGCCGAGGATCGCGAGATCGCCCTTGGTGACGCCACCCTTGTGGCCGCGCGCAGCCGCGAACGACGGCAGCAGCGCCTCGAGCGTGCCGGCCCCCACGGCCGCGCCCGCGCCCGCGAGTGCGCCCTTGGCGATGAAGCCACGACGATCCGTCACTCCCACATTGGAGTGCAAAGACATAACGAGGACTCCCCTCCTAAAAGATTAAGCCGGCCGGCGTGGCGCGGCTCTCAACGGAGGTATTCGCAGCCGCCGCAGCGCCGGATCAATCAGACGGCAAGTCGGCGCAGATCGCCATAGATCTCGGCGGTCTGACGCGCGATGTCGGCCCAGTCGAAGCGCAGCACGTGCTCGCTCGCCTCCGCCACGAGGCGGTCGCGCAGCGCATCGTCAGACAGGACACGCTCCATCATGCCGGCCAGCGAGGCGGGATCGCGCGACTCGAAGCGCAGCCCGACCTGCTCGTTCGGCACGACCTCGCGCAGGCCGCCGGTGTCGGCGACGATGCAGGGGCAACCGGACGCCATCGCCTCGAGCGCGACGAGCCCGAACGGCTCGTAGATCGAGGGCACGACCGTCAGATCGGCGATGCGGTAGAGCGAGTGCAGCACGTCGTCGCCGATCCAGCCGAGGAACGTGCCGTACCTGGTCAGATCCAGCGCATCGGCCTGTGCGCGCAGCTCCGCCTCGGCGGTGCCCGAGCCGGCGACGAGGAAGCGCACATTGCCGAGCCGCTCGATCACGCCCGGCAGCGCTTCGAGCGCGATCTGGAAGCCCTTCTCGTAGACGAGCCGGCCGACGAGCAGCACGAGTCGCTCGTGCGGCGCCGCGAAGCGTGCTCGCAGCGCCTCGAGGTCCTCGACCGGCTGCAGGTCGAGCGGGTCGATCCCGTTCGGGATCACCGCGATGCGCCCCTCGTCGAGCCCGTAGATGTCGGCGACGTGGTCGCGCATGTAGTGCGAGCAGGTGATGACGGCGTCGGCGCTGTTCGCCATCCACGTCTCGACGCCGTGGATGTGCGACTGCGGATGCTTGTCGACCCAGCCCTGGTGACGCCCGTACTCGGTCGCATGGATCGTGACGACCCACGGGCAGTCGAGCCGCTTGGCGAGCTGGTCGCCGGCGGTCGCGACGAGCCAGTCGTGGCCATGGACGAGGTCGAAGTCGAAGCGCTCGCCGAGCTCGGTCCCGGCGGCCAGCATGTCCGCGTTCATGTGCTCGATCCAGGCGACGAACTCGTCGAGGTCGCGTGGCTTGCCGGGCTCCGGCACGCGGTGGACCAGCACGCCGCACTGGTCCTGCTCGGCCGGCATCCGCCCGTCGCCGCGGGTGAGGACGTGCACCTCGACGTCCTGCTGCACGAGCTGCTCCGAGAGCTTGCGCACATGCCGCGCGAGCCCACCCTCGATCAGCGGCGGGTACTCCCAGGAGAGGATGAGGATGCGGGTGGATGCCATCGGGGGGCTGGCTCGGCGGCCAAGGCGACCGGCCGCAGTCTAGAGCGCAGCGGCGCGCGCACGAGCCGCACCGCCGCGCCGGCGCATGCCGCCTGCGGGCACTAGCGCGCCTTGGGGAGATACTCGTCGAGCCCGTCCCAGCTCTTTGCGACGACGTAGTCGTGCGCGTAGAGCACCGCGACCGCCCCTTCCATGATGGGTGGCGGGACGGGCGCCGTGGTCTTGACGAACACGCGTCGTCCGCCTTCCCGCTCGAGCAGGTCCAGTACGTCTTCCATCTGCTCACTTGCGCCGATTTGCTCGAGCCCGGTGTAGGACGCGACGCTCACTACGCCGGCTTCGCGCGCCGTGCGGTGCCCCAGCGCGTCGATGATCGCCACGTGCTCGCCGGGCGCCGTCGACGCCTTGATGGCGGCGGCCGCGGCCGCGTCTCGGAACGGCTGTTCGGACGCCGTCTTCCTCAGTCGTCCGAGTTCCTCCCACGGCTGCGGGATCTGCGCGATCGAGCACACGGCAAGCCCGAAGCCGAGCAGCACCGCGATCTCGGGAAGCGTCGGCCAACGGCGCTGGCGACTGCTGGCGCGCACGACCGCCACGACGAGCAACGTGAGCGCGAACACCCACGCCGAGAAGAGGTGCATGACGGAGAACACATGCGAGCGATACGCGTAGAAGTAGATGCTCGCGCCCAGGCCGAAGATCCCGCTCCACGCCAGCATGCCGGTGAGCGCGAGCTCGGGGTCGCGCGCCCGCGTGCGCGCGGCGGCGGTCGCGACCGCCGCCACGAACGTGGCCGTCAGCACGAGGTGGAATCCGAGCGCCGGCAGCGGCAGGTTCCCGTACCCGCCGGAGGCGAACACGCGTCCGTAGGCGGTGATGACATCCACCTGCGGCAGTGACCCCGCACGGATCAACGTGAAGGCGCAGACGAGCCCGAGCGCCGCGGCCAGCCCGCTGGCGACGCTGTGGCCGAGCCGCCGCAACTGCGCACCGCTCAGCGGACGCAGCGCGCAGACCGCCGCCGCGACCGTCCCCGCCAGCGCGGCGACGCCGAACTCGACGTTGTTCGCGACGACGAGCCCGGCCGCCATGAACAGCAGCGCGGTCGCGCAGCGGCGTGGCCGCCTGCGCCCGATCCAGCGCACCGTCAGCCACGCGAGCAGGTAGGGGCCGGCGTAGCGCAACGGCCAGATACCGAAGTAGTTGCCGGAGAAATAGCGCACCTCTCCCACGCCGGGCACGGACAGTTTGTTGATCGTGAAGAGGCTCGTGGCGAGCAACGGGACGTAGAGCGCGAGTGCCGCCGGCGGGCGCGTCGTCACGCGTCGCAGAACGTCGTAGAGCGCGAGCAGCGCCGTGCCGCTGATCGCCGCCATCAGCAGGGAGAAGCCGAAGAAGGAGCCGTCGAACGCGGTCAGCGGCAGTGCCGTGAGATACGGCCAGATCGCACCGTAGGTCGCCATGTTCACGAGCGGCGAGCGGCCGTTCAGCACCGCGGTCGCCTCGTCGAAGAAGAAGCGATCGAGGTACAGGACATCGCTCGGCGCGAAGGCGACGTTGCGATCGGTGTAGACGACCGGCAGCAGCCAGATGACGGTCAGCACGGCCGCTACCCCCAGGCAGGCGCCGGCGGTCATGCGCGATGACGACGCGTGCACACGTGCCGCACGCAGGCGCACGGGAAGCCCCGATCGTCCAAGCGCTCCGATCCAGACGGTCATCGATGCTGCCAGCGCCGCGGCGACGAGCACCGTGGCGAGCGTGAAGAAATGGCGGGCGGTCTCGCCGGTGACGACGTTGCGCTGCTCGTACCAGGCGACTGCGAGGAACGCGAGCAGCGCGACCTGGGTGAGGCCGACGATTCCCCGCTGCCAGACGGGCTCCAGCGTGCGTCGCGTGCGGACGACGACGATCGCGCACGCGTACGCGACGACGCAGGCCACCGCGAGCACGTACCCGGCCTGGACCGTCGGCTTCGGCACGACGAGCTCCGGCGCCCAGTAGTGATACGACGGCGGCGTGAACAGCAGCTGCCCGAGCGGTCGCGCCAGCAGCGCGACCACCGCCGCCGCGATCGCGAGCGCAGGCCCGAGCAGGAGCCAAGCGACTTCTCCGGAACCGATCGCCCGCTCGGCTGCCGGCGCCCGCGCAGCAGCGGGCTGACGCCTCTCCCCCAGAGACATCGAGCGACCGTACCAACTTTCTGTGTATCAGACGAGCGCTACGCGGCCGCGGTCCCGGCCGACCGGACACGCGCGCGCTCCTTCGCCGGTCGCGGCCCGGCGATCTCGGCGAGCTGCCGCGCGCGACGGTCGACGATGGCGAGGACGGCGTCGAGCACCGGGTGGTCCCAATCGTCCTCGGCGAGCACCGCACGCGCTCGGCGCGCCGCCTCGGGCGCCTCGCGCGCCATCGCCAACAGCCGTCTGCGTACCGCCGCGCCGCCGAGTCCAGCCGCGTCGCAGAGACGGTCGAGATGGCGGCGGCGCACGTAGTCGGGCCGGCGCTCCCCGCCGATCGCCATCGCCGCCTTGCGCGCGAGGTTGGGATAGGCAAGCGTGCTGAGCACATCGTAGAACGGCGCAAGGCCGGTCTCCTGCGGCGATCGCAGCAGCGAAAAGTTCTTGCCGTGCGCGTCGTGGTTGCCGACGAGGAAGTTGAGCGCCACCGCGTCGAGCAGTACGAGCATGTGGGCGGCAGGAACCGTCGTGGCACGGCGCACGAGCGCGAAGCAGTCGGCGAGCGACGGGCCGCCCTCGACCTCGTACTTGCGCTCGGACGGGATCCCAAGCGCCTGACAGAAGTCCTCCTGGTGGAGCCGCTCGAAGCTGCCGTCGGGCCGCCGCAGGCGGTCGTAGCGCTCGACGAGCAGATACGCGTGCTCGCCGGCGCGCCGCGGCAGCGCAGGCACTGTCGGGACGCCGAGACGGCTGCCGAACAGCAGGCAGAACGCCTCGTTGACGACGGTTCCCTCAAACCGTGCGATCGGCATCTTGAGGATGTGCGTCGAGGGGGTTCGACCAGCGGTCAGGCCGACACGACCATCCTCGACGACGACCGGCAGCTTGTCCTGCGCCCCGGCAAGCGACAGGCGGATCTCGCCGTCCTCGCCGGCGAGCATCGGGTGGTCGGGCAGCGTCACGATCAGCTCTGCCAGGCGGGCGTCGTCGAGCCAGTCGATCTCGCTGTCGCCGCCGTCGCGGGATGCCGGGCGCGGCGGCGCGAGCGTGATCGCGCCTGCGCAGTCGCCGCCGATCGCTCCCAGCAGCGCGAAGTCGTTGCGCTCACTGACGCCGAGCCGGCGCGCGAGCAGGCGACGCGGCTCGCCCTCGGGAAGCAGGCCGCCGAAGTAGGCGTGCACGACGGCGGGAGCCGGATCACCGTCGAGCGGCAGCGACTGCGACAGCGGCGGGCGCCCGGCGGCGATCCAGGTCGAGTCGTATGCGAAGCGCAGGCCGTCGCGCTCGTCGGCCAGGATGCCCGCGCGCTCGCCGAAGCACAGCACCTCAAGTGTCGCTGTCATCGCCCTCACCGTCCTCCAGCCGGAGCGAGACGCCGAGTGCCTGCAGCACGCGTAGCATCGGCGCGAGTTGCACCGTCGGCTTGCCGCGCTCCAGCTCGCCGATGAAGCGCATGCCGGTACCAGCGCTCAACGCGAGGTCCTCCTGGCGCAGGCCGCGACGGCGGCGCGCGCGACGGACGGCGGCGCCGAGATCGGCTGGTGTCTCAATGGAGCTGCTCATGATCTTCCTTTTCGGGAAGATGACAGCGGATCCTGCGGATGGATCGAGATGATCTTCCCGAACGGGAATCTCAGGAGCGACGCTCCGCGAGTGCCGCTTCAAGCGCGGCACGGTGACCAGCCGCGCGCTCGCGCGGATAGGAGCCGGCGAGTCCGCGCGTGACCTGGAATGCCCAGTCGCTCGACTGCAGCAGCAGCAGCTCGCGCTCGGCGCTGGAGCCCGGCTGGCGGCCCACCAGCGCACGCAACTCCGCATCGCGCGCTTGCCAGGCGAGCTCGGCGACCTGCGGCCCGTCCCAGGTGGCGAGGTCGCGCGGGGTCCCCCAGGTCGTCGTCGGCAGCCGGCCCGCGCACACATCCGCGGCGGCGCGCGGCGAGGGCGCGGCGGCGCGCAGGACCTGCTGGAGCGGCACCGGCGCGTGCCGCTCAAGCGCATCGTCGAGTGGAGCGAGCGCGAGCCCTTGACGCTCGGCCTCCTCGATCACCGCCCCGAGCCATGCGATCCCCTCGTACCACCAGTGGCCGAGCAACTCCGTGTCGAGCGCACAGACGGCGAGCGCGGGACGGCCCAGCGCTCGTGAGCCCGCGTCCAGCCGCGCAATCGTGCGCGTCACGAAGTCGGCCGCGTCGGCGCGCGCCTGCGCGAGCGCGGCCGCATGCTCGTACGTGCCGCCGTCGTTGCGCCAGACGCGGTGGTGGTGGACGGTGAACGCGTGGTAATCGCGATAGGCGGCGTGGGACGGATAGCCCGCGTCGCTCCACACCAGCTCGATCGTCGCGCGGTCGATCGGCACCAGCAGCGGCCCGTCGTCCGTCGCGATCGGGGCGAGCTGAGCGGGAGCGCCGCGACCCAGCACGTCGGTCAGGTCGACGCAGGTCGCGTGCACGCCCGCCTCCTCGAGCAGCGGGTCGAGCCAGGGCGCGTGCGCGCACTCAGGGAGCCAGAAGCCGCCCGACCACTCGTGCGCGGCATCGAAGCGCGCACGGTGGGACGCGATCCCGCGCTCGAGCTGCAGTCGCACAGCGCAGTCAGTCGCCAAGAGCGGAAGCACCGCATGCGTGGCGGACGACGTCCAGCTGGCATACGGCGCGAACGCAGCGAGCAAGTCATCGCCGAGCGCTTCGACACGCGCGAGCGCGTGCTCGTAGTCGCCAGCGGCGCGCTCGAGCTCTTGCGCCCACCGCTCGTGCCCGGCCTTGCGGCAGCCGTCGATGTCAATCGCATGGGTATCGCGGCGCACTTCGCGCAGAAAGCGCGCGAGGCGCTCCGGCACGCCCGGCGCGGCGAGCTGGTCGCACAGCACGGGCGTGAGCGAGAGCGTGAGCGGCGCACCGTGTTGGGCAAACGCGTCGAGCAACGGCAGATAGCACGTCGCGACCGCCTCCCACAGCCACTCCTCGCCGAACGGCCACGTGCCGTAGCCCTCGACGTAGGGCATGTGCGTGTGCAGGACGAGCGCCAGCTCGCCGCGGTCGTCGCGCCTCACGCCCGGCAGACTGCCACGAAGTCCAGAGCGCGGTCGAGGCGCCCCGGTCGCAGTGCGAAGTCGCTCGCGGCGATCGCCGGCGTGAAGCGGTCGTAGAAGGCTCTGGTGATGCCAAGCGCTCTGTGGACGCGGTCCCAGCCGAGCGTCAGGGCCGTGGCATGCACCGCCAGCTTGCGCGCGTGGAACAGGCCCCACAGCTCGACCTGACCGAAGTGCGCCTCGCACAGCGCGCGGAACTCCTCGGCGCGGTACTCCTTCACGTGCCACGGGTTCTCCGACTTCTCCGCGCCGGGCGGCGCGAGCGTGAGCAGGTTCGGGGTGGAGACGTAGGCGACGCCTCCCGGCGCGAGCATCGACTTGAAGTGCTCGAGGATCTCCCCCGGGTTCTGCACGTGCTCGATCGTCTGCAGGAAGACGACGGCGTCGCACTCCTCGCGGAACGTCTCGACGAGGTCGCGCTCGAAGCGCAGGTTCTGGCGCGCGTAGCGCAGGCGCGCGTGCTCGTGCGCCTCGGGGTTGGCGTCGACGCCGACGACGGAGGCGGCCCCGCGCGAGAACACCTCGGAGCCGTAGCCCTCGCCGCACGCCATGTCCACCACGCGCTTGCCGAGCGTGCGCGCCGCGATCCACTCGTAGACGACGAGGTGACGGCGGTACCAGTAGTTCTCCTCCGGCACGTCGGGCAGCGTGCGCTCGCCGGTCAGCTCCAGCGGCGGGACGCCGTCGGGTTGGTTCGACTGAACGTAGACGGTGCTCATAAGAAGGGCGACACAGTAGAGTGCCGCGCCCGATGGAGGCTCCACGCACCGACGACGACATCCGCGACGTCAACACGCGCTACCACGACGTCGCGGCCGACAGCTACGACGCCAAGTGGGGCATCGACTTCGGCGAGCCTGGCCAGCAACAGGTGCTGATGAAGCTGCGCAAGGTGCTCGGCGGCGCCGCGCTGGAGCGTGGCTGGACCTGCTCGCTGGAGATCGGCTCTGGCACCGGCTACTTCTCGCTCAACCTCTTGCAGGCCGGCGTGATCAGAAGCGCCACCTGCACCGACATCTCGCCCGGCATGCTCGCGACGCTGCGCGGCAACGCCGAGCGGCTCGGCCTGTCCGTCGAGACGGTCGCGACCGGCGCTGAGCAGCTGCCGTTCGAGGACGCCTCGTTCGACCTGGTGCTCGGCCACGCGATCCTGCATCACATCCCCGACCTGTCGACGGCGTTCGCCGAGTTCCACCGCGTGCTGAAGCCGGGTGGGACGGTCGTGTTCGCCGGCGAGCCCTCGCGCTACGGCGACCGCATCGCGCGCATCCCGAAGCGCGGCGCGGCCGCGGCGGCGCCGCTGTGGCGGCGAGCGATCGGAGCGCGCGCGGCGGGGAGCATCGCCAACGGCAACGGGCACGCGCACGATGCGCACGCCGAGGACCACGCGTTGGAGCAATTCGTCGACATCCACGCCTTCGCGCCAGGCGACCTCGCCGCAGCGGCGCGCGGTGGCGGCTTCGAGGGCGTCACGGTGCGCGGTGAGGAGCTCGTCGCAAACTGGTTTGGCTGGACGAATCGCGTGCTCGAGGCGACCGCCGTCCCTGAGGACGTGCCGTGGGGCTGGCGCCAGTACGCCTACCGCGGCTACCTCACGCTCCAGCAGCTCGACCAGCGGCTGCTCGAGGGCCGGCTTCCGGCGGCGATCTTCTACAACCTGCTGATCTCCGGTCAGAAGCCGACGACGTCCTGAGCGCCGGATCGGCGCGACTGGCAAGGACGCAGGGAGCGTGGCCTGCTAACG
>Ga0070669_100004239_pt1 | contig 10367 bp, 5 predicted proteins | sample KBSS53metaG_FD_64680 | JGI IMG/M metagenome (GOLD analysis project Ga0070669, IMG submission 64680) | Switchgrass rhizosphere microbial communities from Kellogg Biological Station, Michigan, USA - KBS S5-3 metaG | ecosystem: Host-associated > Plants > Roots > Rhizosphere > Soil ... | reverse complement strand
GAGTCTGTCGGTACCGTCCTCAAACTGAATGGGTCTCCGTTCACGATCATCGGCGTTGCTCCGCCAGATTTCCAGGGTGTGAAGGCCGGCTGGCCGGTCGATGTGTTCGTGCCGAACATGATGGCGCACATCGCTTCACTCGGCCTCGACATGTTGAGCCGCAACAGCGCGCGCCTGGATCTGATTGGACGGCTCAAACCCGGTCGCACGCTGGACCAGGCTCGCGCCGAGATGCGCGGCCTTGCGAGCCAACGGGAAGCGGCGCCCGCGACGAGTCGCGACGCTGCGGGACTCTACCTGTCGTCGTTGACGGGCATTCATCCCGAGGCTCGGCCCGCTGCCGCGCGGTTTGTCCAGTTGCTCGGCGCAACAGTCACCGGCCTGCTCCTGATCGCGTGTGCCAATCTGGCCGGTCTGTTGCTGGCGCGCAATACGACCCGGCACAAGGAGATCGCGATCCGCCTGGCATTGGGCGCGGGTCGCGGCGGCATCGTCCGACAACTCCTGTGCGAAAGCGTGTTGCTCTCCGTTTGCGGGGGGCTCGTCGGGCTGCTGTTCGCGTTCTGGGGCAACGGTCTTTTGGCCAGCTATTACGGTACCGAGATTGATGGTGTTCGGCACTCGTACGCACTCACCATCGATTGGGGCGTGCTCCTCTGGACGACGGCAGTGGCCACCGCAACCGGCATTGTATTTGGCTTGCTGCCGGCCGTACTGGCGTCGCGAACCGCGCCGATTCCGGCGCTCAAGAGGGATGCCGCCTCGCAAGGGTTCCGACGTTCACGCTTCGGGGTTGCGTTTCTTGTCGCGCAGGTCTCAATCTCGGTCGTGCTCGTCGTCGGCGCTGTCCTCTTGATCCACAGCGTTCGAACGCTTCGTTCGGATCCCGGTTTCGATGTCGATCATGTCGCTTACTTTCGGATGAAGCCACGCTTGAGCGGCTACGATCAACAGAAAGCTTCAACGTATTTCCGCCGTCTGCAGCGCCACCTCGAATCCCTTGGGGAGGTGGAAGCGGTCGCATTCGTCCGGTTTCCGCCGACACTTCCGATGAACGCCGTGGACGCGGTGCCGGCCTTTCTACCAGGCCATGCACCCGCAGCGTCAGACGACGCGATCCGTGTCCGGCCGCATCTCGTCACGCCTGGATTCTTCGAGGCGCTCGCCATCCCAATCGTCCAGGGCCGAGCCTTCGATGACCGCGATTCTCCTTTTGGCCAGCGATCGGTTGTCGTCGATCAGGTCCTGGCTGCGCGGATGTGGTCTGATACAGATCCCGTCGGTCAGACTCTGTTCGTCCAAGGAAAGCCTTACGAAGTGATTGGGGTCGCCGAGTACAAGGGCATTCGTCCGGTGGGCGTGGCACCGGGGATGTCTCTTTTCCGCGTCGATTGGGCGTCCGCCGCCGTATCAGGGCGCATGCTGGTGCGCGTGAAAGGGAATCCACGGTCGATGCTCCAGTTGTTGAGACAGGAAATTGTCGCTGTCGATCCCAACGTTGCGATTACTGAGGCGCTGCCGCTATCCAGTCTTATTGAGAACGTGTACGCGGAGGTGCCGCTGGCTATGCGTGTCGTCGGATACGCAGGTGGTCTGGGTCTGCTGCTGACCGCGATTGGGCTCTATGGAGCGCTCGCGTTGGCGGCCGGGCAGCGAACGCGCGAGATTGGAGTCCGAATGGCGCTCGGTGCCCGGGTGCCCTCGATTCTTACGCTCATCTTGCGCGAAGGAATTGGGATCGTTGTGGCCGGCCTCGCTCTCGGTCTCGTGTCGGCGGTTGTTTTGGGGCGCTTGCTGACGCGCTTTCTCTACGGCGTTACACCAAGCGATCCGCTCACGTACGGTGTGGCAACCGTGTTTGTGGGCGCAGTTGCACTTGCCGCGTGCGCAGTACCTGCCTGGCGCGCCGCAAGGGTCGATCCAATGGTGGCTCTCCGTTCCGAGTGAAGTTCAAAGAAGGGAGACACCCATCTTCTCGAGGACGATGAGAACTCCCTTCTCTTCTTTCTCGTTCTAGTTCTTCTTGTAGAAGACGTAATCGGCGGTATAAGGCTGGAACGCCTTGGCGCCGAGATCCGCTGGCGTGTCACAGCCGGTCGTTGGCGCCAATCCTCCGACCGTGTTCACCCGCTGAATGAACGTCGTTGGGAACAGCGTGGCGCCTCCGGTTGGTCCCGCTTCCTTGCCCACCACCTCGAGCAGCACCCAGGCGACGGCGTTCGGGTCGACGACGGCGGTGGCGTTCCCCTTTGCCCACACAGTGCTCGTGTCCTGGGAATCCTCCCACGTCGCGCGGACAGGAGTGGCAATTTCATGGGGATTAGGACTGAAGTAGTGACTGGTGAGCTGGCCGCGGTCGTCGTTGAACAACGTGGCTCGTGGAGTGAACAAGGTCCAGGCGACCTGACCGATAGACTTGGCAGGGGAGCATACGTAGTTCTGTGTGCCGTCGCCGTGGCCGATCAAGAAGGCCACGTTTCCTGCAGGAACGTCGAGGCCGTCAGGCACCAGGGGAGGTGTCACGGTCTGCGCGTGTGCCGCGTGTGGCAGCGCGATCGTGAGAGCAAGACCGAGAAGACTGACGTAGTTCTTCATTTCAATTCCTTGGTTGCGTCTGAAGGTTATGGGCGAGTGCGCCGCGGAAATCGCAGCGACCCCTGATCGGTGGGACAACTGAGCTCAGAATATTTCGCCGGTCTTCGACAGAAACGGCAGAGCCTGATGAATTGAACTTATTCCGCGCGTAACGTCAGCATGGGATCCACGCGCGCCGCGCGAGCAGCTGGCTCAAGACAGGCGCCGATCGAAATCATCAGCAGTAGGGCGGGTGCGGTGATCATCGTGACCGGGTCGTACGTTGTCACACCAAAGAGCAATGTGCGCAGGAGCTGCGCAATCGCGAGCCCTGCGCCGCCGCCGAGAAGCACACCGAGAGCCGTAGTCCGCACAGCGTCACCCATGACGCCGACTACGACACGCTTTGCGTCGGCACCCAGCGCCATACGAATGCCAATCTCACGAACCCGCTCGCTGACGTGATACGAGGTGAGTCCGTACAAACCGACTCCGGCCATCAGCAACGCGAGCGCTCCGAAAAACGTGGCGAAAGCTGCGATCAGGCGTTCTTGCAAGAGCGAGCGGCCGACGATGAAGTTGAGCGATTCCACCCGCGAGTTGATCAGTTCGACACCAAGGGATTCGACGGCCTGTCGTACGGCTGCCAGCGACACGCCCCGTCCGCTGACGACATAACATTTCGACGCTGGATCAGGACTCTGCAGCGCCGGCAGATACACGGCAGCAACGTTGCTGTCCTTGAGATTGTAGAGACGAGCGTCGGCAACGACACCGACGACTTCGACGTCCTGGGTCTCCGGCGTCACGCCAATCCGAATGCGTTGACCGACGGCACCGCGCCCCCCGTACATGCGATCAGCAAGACTCTGACTGATCACCGCAACCCGTCGACTGCGCGAGTGATCGCCCCAGCTGAAATCGCGTCCGGCGAGCACCGGCAGACCCAGCGTGTTGAAGAACCCCGGCGACACGAGCGTTCTGGCGGCGGGCACCTCGCGCGATGCGCCAGGAGCATCGGCAACGCGGGACACAGGTTCTGGCACCGCGCCGGCGCCAGCTCCCGGCTTCGAGAGCGAGATGCCGACATCGCGCACTCCGGCGATCGAGGCGAGCCGCTGGAGCACGATGGGGTAGTAGCTGTCGTGATCGACGCCCTGGTACCCGCCGGGCCGGGGGTTGGGGTACACGACGAAGACGTCTTCGGTCCGCATGCCGGAATCGACGGCGCGGATCTCCTGCAGACTGCGCACGAGAAGGCCCGCGTTAATCAGCAGAATCAGCGACAGCCCGACCTGCACCGCGACCAGAGTCCGGCCAGTCCGGCCGCTGCGCGTCGTCGTGCGAGCGCTGTGTTGCAGGACAGCAAACGCGGGCGCGCGACCGAGCCGCCAGGCCGGCGCGACGGAAAAGAGCAGGCCGACCAGTGTTGCCAGCGAGATCGTAAAAGCGATTACCCGGACGTCCGGATGGGCATCGAATGACGGGGGGACGATGAACGTCGCCAGGATTACGGCAACCAGCGAGTCGCTGGCCCACATCGCCACGAACACGCCGAGGAGGGCGCCGGCGAGCGACAGCACCACACCTTCAACAAGCACGTGGCGCATCAGCCGCCAGCGGCCAGCGCCAAGTGCGAGCCGGACGCCCATTTCGTGCATTCGCGCCGACGCACGCGACATCATCAGGCTGGCGATATTGACGCACGCGATCAGGACGACGAACAGCGCAATCGCCATCACAATCACGAGCGGCTGCGTGAACCGCTTGCGCAAGCCGGGCTCGATCCCCGTTCCACCCTCGCGAACCTGGACGCCGGTTTCGAGAAAACGCTGCCGCTGCGCGCCGACATAGTCCGCAGGTATCACCGTCGCCAGAACGGACGGCCATAACGTCGTCAGTTCCGCGCGCGCCTGATCGAGCGTCGCACCGGGACGCAGCCGGCCTGTCAGGCTAATCGGATTGACGGTGCCGTTCACGAATGCTCCAGTCGAGACATCGCGCACGATCGGTACGAACGTCAGCGGCACGGTGACGTCGACTTCAAGCGTCAATCCCAGCCCTTTGAACCCCGCGGGTGCGACGCCAACGATCGTGAACGGCGTGCCCTCGACGCGAACGGTGCGACCGACAGCTGCCGGATCGCCGTTGAAGTGCCGCTGCCAGAACGCATGACCGATGACCGCGATCGGAGCCGACGGCTCCCGGTCGATCCTGACGTCTGCCTCCGTGAGCAATCGCCCAACGACGGGTCGAATACCGAGCTCGCCAAAGTAGTTTCCGGTGACCGCAGAAACATTTCCGCGGGTTCGGACATCGTCGATTTCGACATTGATGATGCTGTACGAGGTCCAACCAACAAGTGCTGACAGCGTCTGTTGGCGTTCCGCGAGCGCTCGGAACATCGGGAGCGAGAAGGCCCCATCTGCTGTCGATGGCGTGACCCGCACGATGGAGACCAGCGAAGACGGTTCGCGCACCGGCAGGTCGCGCAGGACGAGCGCATTCAGAATGCTGAAGATGGCCGTGTTGGCGCCGATGGCGAGCGTCAACGTCAGGATGGCGACGGCGGTAAAAACAGGCGTCCTCCAGAAGGTACGGATTGCCAGACGCAGATCCTGAATGAGTTCGCCCATGATGCCGCCACTCTCAACTGCCATGCCAGAATTCTTTTGCGGATTTGGCGCGTATTCCCGCGCTCTGCCGGTCTTTTCCGCCGCCGAACGCGGGACGCGTCGTCCCGAATTCGGACACTATTCGTGGCGCAACGCGACGATGGGATCCATTGCCGCCGCACGCCGCGCGGGGAGATAACACGCCAGGGCGGACGTCGCCAACAGAACCAGGACAACGACCCCCAGCGAGATCGGGTCAGCCGGCGTCACTTCGAACAGCACACGGCGAAGTGTGCTCGCGATCGCAATCGCCGAGACCAGGCCTATGGCGAGGCCGATGAAGACAGGCCGCATGCCGGCAGCAAACACCCACCTCATCACGTCAGCTTTCAACGCCCCGAGAGCCATTCGAAGTCCGATATCGCGCGTGCGATGCGCAATCGAGTAACTGACGACGCCGTAGACGCCGAGTCCGCCGAGGAGCAGGGCAACCGCTGCGAACAAGAGCGTCAGCATCATCTGAAAGCGCCGCTCGGCGACCGTCAACGACACGATCTCCCTCATCGTCCGAACCGCCGCAATCGGAAGATTCGGATCCAGTTTCCACACCTCGGCACGAAGCGCACTTGCGAGCGCCGCCGGCTCCTGCGCGGTTCGCACCACGATTGTCATGGGGCCGCTGGCCCACTGCGTGTACGGACGATAGATCGTCGGCGGCGGCTGGCGATCCAGTCCCCCGGGATACGCGTCGGCCACCACGCCCGCTATGGTAAGCAGCGGCCCACGTATATCCGCATTCTGGCGGAGCTGCTGACCGACGACGGCAGTGAGCGGTTTGTCCGGCCAGAATCTGCGCGCCAGAGATTCACTGATCAATGCGGTTGGAACGGGCTCCTCAGCCTTCAGCAGACGGCCCGCCCGCAGGACATTCCCGCTCGCCGCAAAGTACCCCTCGGTCACACCCCGGATCATCGCCACCGGACGCGCCAGGATCAGGCGTTGGAAGTCTGTGTCGGTCGCGTAGAAAATGGCGCGGCTTGCGCCCTCGGATGCCGACAGCGCAGGCAGATTGCTGATCGCTCCGGCCGCGAGGACGCCCGGCTGCGAGCGGACATTGTCGAGCAGCGTAGTGTAAAAGGTTGCTCTCGCTTCGCCTCGTTCGTACCGGGTGCCGAAGAGCGACAGGTCGGCCGTCAGAACACGTTCGACGTCATATCCTCGATCGCTATTCATCACCCGAACGAAGCTATGAAGCAGGAGTCCGGCGGACGCCAGCAATACCGTGGCGAGCGCGATTTCGACTCCGACCAGAATCGATCGGATCCGTCCGGCTTCACCACTACTCACGGTTCGCCCGGCTTCCTTGAGTCCGGTGGCTGGCTGTCTCCGATGCGCATGCCACGCAGGGACGATTCCGCAAAGAATCCCTGTTGCGCCACTCACCGCGATCGAGAACAGCAGAAGCGGCATGTTGATTGTCGTGTCGGCGAGTACCCTCACATCAGAAGGACCGTAGAGCGCGATTGCCGTGGTGGCCCACTTTGCGACGACGGCACCGATCGTTCCACCGAAGATCGCCAGCAGAACGCTTTCAGTGAGCGCTTGCGACACGATGCGGCCGCGTCCCGCGCCGAGCGCGATCCGCGTCGCGAATTCATTCCCCCTGCTCACCACGCGTGCGAGAAATACATTCGCGATGCTCACGCACGCGGTGAGAAGCAGGAGCGCGGACGCGGCGAGAATCAGCAGAAGCCCGAGTCGCGTTTTTCCTGCGTACACCTCGCGGATCGGGATCAGGTTGATGGCAATGTTGCTCTTCAACCCGGGCACCTGGACGCGCGCCATCTCGGTGAGAATCGCCGCGAGTTGCTGACGCCCCTGATCGAGAGCGGTCGCGGCGGGCAAACGCACGAAGACGCCGTAATCCCAGCTTTCGCTATTCAGCGTCCTCGGCGTCGGCGCGATCGGCTTCCACACATCAATCCGCGGCGCGAACGGCAGGAGCGCGTGGAGCTGTGTTCGCGTCGGCGCCAGGAGCGAGGGAGGAGCGACGCCGACGACGAGATGGTTCGTCCCGTTGATGACGATCGATCGCCCGACGACCGCCGGGTCGGCGCCGTATCGCTGGCGCCAGAGGGCATCGCTGATGACGACGACCTGGTCCTTGCCGGGCTGCTCTTCGTCGGAAGTGAACGCGCGGCCGCGTTCCAACGGCACGCCAAGGAACGAAAAGAAGTTCGCGGAAACGTACGCGCCTCCGAGCCGCTCCGGGTCGCCATCGCCGGTGATGCTGGCTTCCCACGGCGTCAGCGCGGCCATTGCGGAAAAGACCGTCGGCGACTTGCGCCACTGGAGATAGGTCTGAACGGTGGCGGGCAGACTCGGGATCTGCGCGCGGCGCTCAGGGATCACGACTTCGGCGCTGTAAATCTCGTCGGGCGCGGCATATGGCAGCGGCTTGAACAGAACCGAATACGCGACGCTCAGCATCGCGGTGTTCGCTCCGATTCCGAGCGCGAGCGTCAACGCAATCACTGCGGCAAAACCCGGATTCTTCGCGAACACGCGGAATGCGTACCGCGCGTCCAACATCAGTACGTCGAGCCAATGGATGCTGTTCATCTGGTAGATGTCCTCGTGCACGAGCGACACATTGCCAAGCTGTCGGCGCGCCGCCGAACGGGCGTCGCCGGCAGACATGCCCGCGGCGATGTAGCGATCGGTGAGCAGTTCGAGATGCTCACGCAATTCCTCCGACGCTTCGTCGGAGAGCCGTCCGCGGCTCAGGATGAAACGCGCGCGTGAAAGCGCGCGCACGATCGCGTCCCACATCTCAGGACCGCTCCGCGGATCGGAGGCGAGCGATCACCCCGGCGATGCGATCCCAGTTTTCCGTCTCTGTCGTCAGCTGCCGCCGGCCGGTTCGGGTGATGGCGTAGAACTTGGCCTTCCGGTTGTTGTCCGAGAGACCCCAGCTCGCCGAGATCCACCGGCGGTGCTGCAGTCGCATCAGCGACGCGTAGACGGTGCCTTCGTTAAGTTTCAGGACCGCGTCGCTGATCTGTTCTATCCGCCGCGCGATCCCGTAGCCGTGCAACGGTCCCAGGGTGTCGAGCGTCTGCAGGATCATGAGATCGAGGGTGCCCTGCAAGACGTCAGTCTTTGATGCTGTTCCTTTGGTCACGCCAAAGGTATATCCCGGCGACCTTTGGGATGTCAATAGGTGCGGTGTATTTTTCGGCGCGGACCGTTCGTCGACCGGTTCGATGCCCTGGGCGGCTTACCGAGCGCGCTCGAATCTCAGACTGCGAATGCTGCTCCGGTTGACGGTGAAGCCGGTCGCCGGGCGTCCAGCAACACCTGAAAACTTGATCAGATCGACCAGCGATCCGTAAAACGCATTCGGGAATACCGGCTGCAAGCGGATCTCGTCGCGCCCGGGGATCTGGATCACGAGTTCCGAGGCGCGCGCGACGATGTTATACGTCACGTCGAGATCCGCACTCGTGTAGGAACCGGCATACTCTCGCAATTGCGCCGACGTCGGCGCGAAGCCTTCGATGACCTGTTCCGACACCAGCGGCTTCGGTCCGGCGCCGGTGACGCGGATCTGACGTGGACGTTCGTCAGTGGGTGGCACGAACTCGGCGACTACCGACACACCCGGGATGGAGAACCGGCTCGAGTCGATCGGCCGCAACTCGAAACTGTCGGCGGGGCCGTCGCCTGCATCCATCGATGCCCACAGCTTTCCGTCCCTCACGTACACGCGGCCGTAGGTGTCGGTCGCCACATCTCGATAGAGGCCGGCTTTACTGGTGAGCTCAGCGGCCGTCAGCGCTGGTCGATTCGTGACAGGACCAACATCATGGGCCGGCGGCTCTGAACGCGGCGGCAAATACACGGCCGCGACCTGACGCGCGAGCGTTCCAACTCGCGCATTCAGGTTGTCGACGTTGCACAGCACCGCGACGTTCAGGTCGTGGGCCGGGTAGCGAATGAGGTACGCCGCGATACCGCGATCGCCGCCGCCATGGCCCACCGTCTTCAGACCGTGGTCGTCGCCCACCTCCAACCCGAGGCCGTACGGACTCGTCCCGTTATCGCCGAGTGACACGGGCGTCTGCATCGCCACGAGATGGTCGCGACGTCCAACCCGTGCGTCGCCGAAGTTCTGCGCGAAGCGCAGCAGATCCGCAACGGTCGTGAACAGTCCCGAGTTGCCGACAATCGCCGACGTATCGACGCCACTGTCGCGGGCGAGATGAAACGCCTGTTCGCCGCCGTGATATCCGAGTGCATGATCACGCGAGATCGCGACCGATCCGCCGCGAAGCCAGGACCGTGTCATGCCGAGAGGGCGAAAGATGTTCGCGGTCACGAAGTCACGGAACGATTGTCCGCTTACCCGCGCGACGATACTGGCGAGCAGGTTATAGCCGCCGTTGTTGTAGCTGAACTCCGTCGATGGGGCGAAATTGAGGCCCCGCTGCCTGGCGAGGATTCGCAGAATGTGTTCATTGATGTCGACATCCCGCGCGGCTGGCGGCGCGAGTTCGATTAGGAGGAACACATCGCGTAGTCCAGCGGTATGCGCCAAAAGATTGCGAATGGTGACGCGATCCTTCCGGTTCACCCACTCCGGCAGGTATTTCCATACCTCGTCGTCCAGCGACAGTTTCCCCTGCTCGGCCAGGAGCATGATGCTGAGGGCAGTGAACGGCTTTGCGATCGAGGCCGGATCGAAGACCGTCGACGGCGAGATCGGGATCTTGAGGTCGAGGTTGGCCATGCCGTAGCCGCGCTCGAAGACCGTAGCCCCGTCTCGCATCACACCAACGCCGCATCCGGGTGAATCGCGAGTGCTCCACTCGGCGAAGAGCGCGTCGATCGTCGCACTGGCGACATTCGGAGTTGATGGTCCGCGGTGGCAGGCGGAGGCAACGCCGAGCACAATCGAGATCGCCAGAAGGCGAGTCACGATGTTATACGTCTATCGCGCGCGTTTCGCCGGCGTGATCACGATGTTGCGGTAATCCACCGGGCCGTGATCGCCCTGCAATAGGAGCGGCCCCGGATCTGCTTCGACACTATCGATCGCGCCGCCGGTGATCCCGGGAATTTCGCGATTGCAGATGATGCTGGTGCCGTTCAACTGGTAGGTGATCATCCGGCCGA
>Ga0070669_100004231_pt1 | contig 10382 bp, 10 predicted proteins | sample KBSS53metaG_FD_64680 | JGI IMG/M metagenome (GOLD analysis project Ga0070669, IMG submission 64680) | Switchgrass rhizosphere microbial communities from Kellogg Biological Station, Michigan, USA - KBS S5-3 metaG | ecosystem: Host-associated > Plants > Roots > Rhizosphere > Soil ... | reverse complement strand
CTCGAGGGGCGCAGCTGCCGCGACGATCCGAGCTCGCTCCGGTCTTCGGAGATTCTCGTGAACCGGAGCTTCTCGGGTCGCTTCTTTCCCGATGCGAGCCCGATCGGCCGCCACATCGCGACAGGGACGGCGAACTACTCGTGGGCAGCCGCAATCGTCGGCGTCGTCTCCGACGTCCGCGAGCGCGGCGTCGCGAGGCAGCCAGAGCCGATGGCCTACCTCTGCGGCCTCATGCCCTACTGGCCCGATCCCCGGTATCTCGTGCGCGTCGACGACCTTCGGCGCGTGTCCATCGCAGCCATTCGCGCGGCGATCCGCGAGATCGAGCCGGCGCGCGCCGTCTACGCCGCGCGCCCGCTGAAAGATTTTCTCGCCGACGCGATTGCGCAGCCGCGCCTCAACGCGCTGCTCCTGTCATTGTTCGCGTGGACGACGCTGCTGCTCGCCGCGCTGGGCCTGTACGGCGTGCTCTCGCAAACCGTGGCGTCACGGCGCCGGGAGATCGGCGTGCGCATGGCCCTCGGCGCGCGGCCCGCGCAGATTCTCGTCTCGGTGGCCGTCCAGGCGGCGACGGTGACCGGCCTCGGCATCGCGGCGGGCGTGGCCGGCGCGGCCGCGCTCGCGCAGGTGATGTCGAGCCTCGTCTTCGGCATCGCGCTCCGGGACCCGCTCACCTTCGCTGCGGCGCCGCTCGTCCTGGCGATCGTGGCCGCCGTCGCCACGATCGTGCCCGCCCGACGCGCGGCCGCCGTCGAGCCGATGTCGGCGCTCCGCGAGGAGTGACGCGGGGACTGACGACTGATGACTATTGACTGACGACTGATGACTTGAGACTGACGACTGATGACTTGAGACTGACGACTGATGACTTGAGACTGACGACTATAATTGTCGCGTGCGTCTGACGTCGTCTGCTCCGACACGCATCGATCTCGCCGGCGGGACGATCGACATCTGGCCGCTCTACCTTTTTCACGACGGCGCCTCCACGGTGAACGCGGCCATCAGCCTCCGCGCGCACGTCGAAGTGGACGCGCGGGCGGGCGGAGGCGTCGAGCTGCGCTCGATTGACACCGACCGCACCGTCGTCGCGCCGAGCTGGAACGATCTGGAGGCCGGCGGCGGCCTTGCCCTGCTGGCGCTCCTGGCCCGGCACTACCGGCTTGAAAACACCACGCTCACCACTCGCGGCGAGTCGCCGGCGGGCGCCGGCATCGCCGGGTCGTCGGCGCTGATGATTGCCGCCTGCGGCGCGCTCGCCCGCTGGACCGGGTCCCCCGAGGACCCCGGGCATCTGCTGCAGGTCGCGATGAACGTCGAGTGCCAGACGATTCGCGTGCCGACCGGCGTCCAGGACTATCGTCCGGCGCTCTACGGCGGCATCGCGTCCATCGAGCTCGGCGTCGCCGGCATCCGTCGCGTCGCACTCGATGTCGATCCGCTCGAGCTCGAGCGCCGCATCGTCCTCGCCTACACCGGCGCGCCGCGCAATTCCGGCACCAACAACTGGGAGATCACGAAGCGCCACATCGACGGCGATCGCCACATCTTCGACTGCTTCGAGCGGATTCGCGATACCGCGGCGGCGATGCGGACGGCGCTCGAGCGCGGCGACTGGGACGACATCGGCCGGCAGGTGGCGATCGAGTGGGACAACCGCAAGCGCCTGGCGCCGGGCGTCACGACGCCGACCATCGACGACCTGATCGCGCGCGCGAACGGCGCCGGCGCGACGGCGGCAAAGGTCTGCGGCGCCGGCGGTGGAGGGTGCCTGTTCTGTTACGGCCCGCCTGCCTCGCGCGCCGCGATTGCCGAGGCGCTGGCCGCGGGCGGCGCGCGTCTGCTCGACTACCATATCGAGACCGAAGGCCTGCGGCTTGGATAACCTCGCGATTGCGCGCATCCTCCGGGAGATCGCGGACCTCCTGGAGATCAAGGACGACAACCCGTTCAAGATTCGCGCCTACCGCAACGGCGCCGACATCGCGGCGAACCACCCCCACGAGCTCGCGACGCTCGACGAAACCGGCCTGCGCGAGATCCCCGGCATCGGCAAGGACCTCGCCGGACGCATCCGTGAGATCGGCGAGACCGGCGACACCGCCTACCACCGCGAGCTCATCGCCGAATTCCCGCCGACCATCCTCGACCTGCTGCATCTTCAGGGCGTCGGGCCGAAGACCGTCGCCACGCTGTATCGGGAGCTCGGCATCCGCACCATCGAGGATCTCGAGCGTGCGGCGCTCGACGGCCGGGTTCGCGCGCTTCGCGGCATGGGCGCGAAGAAGGAAGCGCTCATCCTGAAGGCGCTCGATGAGCGGAAGCGATTCGCCGGGCGCCATCTCCTGCCCGACACGCACGATGCCGCCGCCGCCCTCGTGTCCTACCTGCGCGAGCGGGCGCCGGCTGCCGTCATCGAGCCGGTCGGCAGCCTCCGGCGCGGCTGCGACACCTGCGGCGACCTGGACCTGCTCGCCTCCGGCGCGCCGGAGACGCTGATGAACGACTTCGTCGAGTACGGTCTGGTCGAGCGCGTGCTCGGCCACGGCGAGACGAAATCGAGCGTCCTCATCCAGGGCGGCTTCCAGGCCGACCTGCGCCTCGTCGCCGCCGACAGCCGCGGCGCCGCCCTGCAGTACTTCACCGGATCGAAGGCCCACAACATCGCCCTGCGCGACCGCGCCATCGACCAGGGCTTCAAGTTGAACGAGTACGGCCTGTTCCGGGTCGCCGACGAGGTGCGGGTCGCCGGCGAGCGCGAAGAGGAGATCTACGCCGCGCTCGGCCTCGACTGGATTGCGCCCGAGCTGCGCGAGATGCGCGGCGAGCTCGACGCCGCCGGATCGCACACGCTCCCGCGGCTGATCGATCTCGCCGATCTGCGCGGCGACCTCCACATGCACAGCACGGAGACCGACGGCAAGGACGACGTCCGGACGATGGCCGGCGCGGCGCGGGAGGCGGGGCTCGAGTACATCGCCATCACCGATCACACCCAGTCGCTGGCGATGGCGAACGGGCTGGACGAACGGCGCGCGCTCGAGCATGCGGCGCGGATCCGCGCCATCGATGCGGAGGGTCTGGGCATCCGGCTGCTCGCCGGCGCCGAGTGCGACATCAAGCCGGACGGCTCGCTCGATCTCGCCGACGACTGTCTCGCCGCGCTCGACCTGGTGATCGTCTCGGTCCACTCCGCGTTCACCCAGGACCGGCAGCAGATGACCGACCGTCTGCTGCGTGCGATCGAGCACCCGCACGTCGACATCCTCGGCCACGCCACCGGGCGGCGGATCCTGAAGCGCCCGGCCTACGCCGTCGACATGGAGGCGGTGGTCGATGCGGCGGCGCGGCACGGCGTCGCCATCGAGATCAACTGCCAGGTCGATCGGCTCGACGTCAACGACGTCCACGCGAAGCTCGCGCACGATCGCGGCGCGGCCATCGTCATCTCGAGCGACGGCCATTCCCGCCACGCGTTCGGCCGGCTGCGCTGGGGCGTGATGGTGGCGCGGCGCGCCTGGCTCCAGCCGGCGGACGTCCTCAACACCCGGCCGTTCGATCAGTTCCGCAGCGGCCTTCGCCGCCACCGGGGGCAGCCGTGAAGCTGCGCATGCTGACGACCGAGGACAAGCTCGCGGAAATCCGCCGTCTCTACTTCAAGACGACGCGCGCCACGATTCACGAGGACCTGGCCCGGGCGCTCGATCTGCTGAAATCGATGGCGAGCGAAGAGGAGCGCGAGCGCGCCACCGTCTACATGGAGGGGATGGCACAAATGCGGGCGGAGTGGAACAGGGGGAAGAAGAAGAAAAGTAAGAAGTCTGAAGTCTGAAGTCTGAAGTCTGAAGTTTGAAGTCAGCTCTTCCCCGACGAGCTCTGGACGACCTTCTTTCGCGCTGAGATGCGGAGCGCCTCCGGCACGTTGCGATCGACCGCCAGCTTCTGGAGATCCTTGCTGGTCAGCCGCGCCATCAGGTTCATCGACATCGACAGCGGCGTCTTGGGGTTCTTGGTCAGCGCCAGGACGATGCCGTAGCTTTTGAGCCAGCCGCGATTGGCGGCGATGATCCGCAGCACGTCCTCGGACACGTTCTGCATCCGCGCGAACGACTCGACTTCGGGGAGGCTGACCTTCGGACTGCTCAGGACCGACGAGGCGATGAGCTTGTTGGGATCGCGGATCAGCACCGCGCGCACCTCGCGCGATCCTTTCATCGCCGCCTTGAGGCGCTGGGGAAACGTCATCGTCACCAGGGCCTGCACCCCCGACTGGCGCGCCTCCTCCGAGTCGTCGTCGAACGCGCCGACCGGGTCGGTATCGATCAACGGCTCGTCGCCCTCGGCCTCGAATTCGATCTGCGGCATCTCGTCCGGAAAAATGCCACGATCGGCGAAGAACTCCCGCAAGTCGACAGGCACGTCCGACCGCGCGAGGAACGCCCGCAGCGACGACTCGGGAATCTTGCCGAGCGTCTCGTCGGCGGTGAGGCGGATCTCGGGATCGCGATCCTCGAGCAGCAGCACGAGGATCGCGAGCTGCTCGTGGGCGCGCGGCGCGAGCGCGCCCGCCGCCGCCTGCATGCGGACGTCGCGGTCCACCTCGCCTCGTTTGAACAGGTCCAGCAGCGGGGTCGGGCCAGCCATCAGCGCACGTAGTCTTTGTAGTTGGTGAGGTTGAAACGGGCGGTGACGACCTCGCCCGTTCTGCCGAGCGGTTTCGCCTCGGCGCCGTTGAGCGTCAGCGTGATGGCCGACGCGTCGCCGGCGGTGATCACCATCTCGCGCTGCACCTCGATCGTCTGCCGCTCGCCCGGCTGCAGCAGCCGCTCGATGGTGCGCTCGCCGTCGATGGACGCCGAGACGTAGCACGGCCGCTTGACCGACAGCACGATGGTGAGCTTCTCGGCCGCGGCCGGCGCTGCCGGCGGCACCGAGGCCTGAATGGCCGGAGGCCGCGCGGCGGTCGGTCCAATCGCTGGAGGAACGGCGGCCGCGGCAGGAGGTGCCGGCGCGGCGCTCGGCTCAGGCGCCGGCGCGGCTGGGGGCCCGGGCTCCGGCGCCGGTGTCGTCACATTGGGCGGCACTGCCTGCGGTTTGCCGCTGCGCCCGGCGGCGGCGAAGTACAGCACCGCGCCGGCAATCGGCAGGCTGAGCCCGATCAGCCACAGGAACGTGCCCGCCATCTTCCGATCGCTCTCGACCGACACGTGGTCTTCGACGTGTCCGGCGGCCGCAGTCCCGGCCGTCGCGGCGTCGTTCGGAAATTCGGCAACGAACTCCTGGATGGTCGCCTCCGGATCGAGGCCGACCTCGGTCGCATAGGAGCGCACGAAGGCGCGGCTGAAGATCCCGCCGGGCAGGCGCGAGATGTCGTTCCGCTCCAGCGCTTCGAGCGCGCCGACCGAAATCTTGGTGGCGTTCGCGATCTGACGCAGCGAAATGCCGCGACGCTCGCGCGCGTCACGCAGCTTTCCGCCGAAGCCGCCGGACGTCCGATCTGCAACCATGGGGGGACGCGACAATCCGCGCTTATGTTAACAGTCCCCGGTGAGAGTCTCCCAGAAGAGTGCGCGGAGCGACGGCGGCGGGCAGCCGGGCGACTTGCTGAACTACGGACGACCGCGCGGGCCGAAAAGCGCCCGCGCGCGGTCCGCAACGGCGTCGAGTGGAATCGCACGACAGGCAGGGCGGCCGGCGCCGGATCCCATGAACAGGCCAATCGCGGCGATGCCGCCTGCCCCGGCGCCGGCCACCTGCTCGAACCGATGCTCGGTGATGCCGCCGATGGCCAGCACCGGCACGGGGATGGCCGCCACCACGGCGCGAAGGCCGTCGAGGCCGAGCAGGACCTGTTCCGCGCGCTTGGATTCCGTCGGAAACACCGTGCCGGCGATGACGTAGTCCGCACCCGCCGCCTGCGCCGCCTCAGCGGCCCCGTGGATCGAGCGGCCGATGCGGAACCCGTGCGGCGCCAGGCGCCGCGCCGCCTCGACGGCGATCGAATCGGCGCGCAGGTGGACGCCATCGGCCGCGCAGGCGAGCGCGACGTCGAGGCGATCGTTGACGACCACGCGCGTCGAAGTGCCTCGCGTCACGGCGACAAGATCCGTGACGAGCGCCGCCAGTTCCGCAGCCTCGAGATCGCGCTCACGCACCTGGATGAGATCGATGCCGGCGTCCACCGCATGGCGCGCCTGCGCGACCAGGCAGCGCCGCGACGCGTCGAAGGACGCCTCCGCGGGCGCAAGCCGGCGGCGATCGGTGACGAGGCAGAGCATTGTGGTCCTTGGTTCTTGGTCCCTGCTCCTTGGTTCTTGGTCCCTGGTCCTTGGTCCGTCCTGAGTCGTTGGGACCAAGAACTAAGGACCAAGGACTAAGGCCCGAGAACCTACCCGCCCTGTCCCGAGCGATCGTGCAGCGACAGTTCGCCGGGGCCGCCGGAGTCGCGCGCCGCGAACAGCGTCGCCAGATCGGCGAAGCCCGCGAACAGGTTCACGACGCCGAGGCCGCTCACCGCGCCGCGCACGAAGTTGTTGGTGAGGAACGTTCGCAGCGGCGGCCAGGCCAGCGCAAAGTAGTTGTGCTCCCAGAACGCCGGCCACCACGGCAGCACGATGAGCAGCAGGCCGACCTGAACGAAAAAGACGACGTAGAGGAAGCGTCGGAACAGGACTTACCCCTCGGTCTGGACCTTGGTCAGCCGATCGATGCGTTCGGCAACATCGCGGTAGCCGGCCGCGTCGGATTCAAGCTCCATGCACACCGCGAGCGCGCGCGCGAATTCCCCGGTCTGTTCGAGCGCGTCGGCGAGCTCGTAGAGGACCTGATGCCCGTCCTCCGTGTTCGAGGCGGGCGCCTGCGATGCGCGATCGAGCCAATCGAGGGTCTCCGGCATCATGTCGCGATCGCGGTAGAGGCGTGCGATCAACCAGGAGGTCGCAAACCGCAGCTTGGGCGCCCGCGAGGCTTTCTGCAGCGCCACGATGCAGCCGTCGATGTCGCCCGCCTTCCGCAGCGCCAGCCCGCGCTTGTATTCCTTCTCGGCGTCGTCCAGGCCCGAGCGCCGCACCTGATCCCGCTCCCGCATGTTCCCGAAGATGTTCTCGAGGTCCTCGGACAGTTCCGGCTCCGACTCCGGTGGCGGGGCCGGCGCCAACGCCGGTTGGTTGATGTCGTCGAGCACGATGCTCAGGTCCACCTCCGCAGAGTCGGACGCCGCGTGGGCGGGGGGAGGCGGCTGGTCGAAGTCGCCGAGAATGCTGTCGAGATCGATGGCGTTCGAGCTGAGCTCGAAATGATGTTCCTCGTGCTTACGGCGGACCGGCTTGCGGGCCGACTTCCGGGTCGGCTGCTCGGCCTCGGCCGCGGACGCCAGGAGGTCGGCGAGCTTATCCGCCTGCTCTTCCTGGGACACCGGCGGCGGCTCCGGTTCCGGCGTGGCAAACGCGGTGCTGAACAGGTCGGTGCTCATGAAGGGCGACTCGCCGCTCAGCCGCGCCGCGATGAGGCCATCCGGATCCGGCTCGCCGAGCAGCACGAGCGCCCGGCGGAAACGCTCGACATTCTCCTTCTCCCACGGCTCGCGCGCCACGAGGTCCTCGGCGATGAAACGGGCCTCGGTCGCCGCGCCCGCCGCGATGTAGGCGTCCGCCAGTTGTCCCTGGGCGCTGTACATCGTCGCCTCGAGGCCGCCGTCGACACAGATCTCCACGAGCCGCATCAGCGCCGGGATGTGATTCGGCACGCGGGTGACAAACTCCTGCAGCGCGGCGGCGGCGCCCGGCCAGTCGGCGAGCGTGACCGCCGCGTCGGCGGCGAGCTCGACGACGGAGAAGCCGACGTCGGGCCTGTGGTCGGCGACGCCCCAGCCGAGGACCGCGATCTGCTCGCGGAGCGACGGATCCTGTTCGAGCAGCCGGCGCACGATCGCCAGACCCTCCTCGAACTGGTCGCCGCGCAGCCGCATGTCGGCGACCGTCAGCAGCAGGGCCGGGTCGTCGCCCGCCGATTCAACGGTCAGGTATTCGGCGGCGGTCGCGAAATCGCCGCGCGCGATGAACTTGCGCGCCAGCTCCGAGCCGAGCTCGGCGTTCAACGGATGGAGGGCGGCGGCCTGGCGCAGCGTCGCCAGCGCGTCGTCGATCTTCCCCTCCGCCTCGAGGGCGGCGGCGATCATCCGGAACTGTTCGAGCGTCGTCGCGTATTCGCGGGCGCGCGCGTGGTCGCCCGAGGCCATGTGGACGTCGAGCAGCTTCTCGCGAACCTCCTCGTCGTCCGCGTTCAGCTTGGCGGCTTCGGTGAGAAACGTGAGCGCCTCGGCCGGCCGCCCTTTGTCGGAGAGCTCGCCGGCAATCTCCTTCAAGTCGTTCATCGCGCCGCCGACGTCGCCCATCTCGATGCGCGCGTTGGCCGCGGCCAGGCGGCCCTCGTAGTCCTCCGGGTCGAGCGATCCGAGACGGATCTTCGCCTGCAGCGCGCCCCGCGTGTCTCCCTTCGCGCGGCGCAGCTCGATGAGGATGTTCAGGTGGGCGCGCGCGTCGGCGTAGAGGCCCTGGTTGCCGAGGATGTCGGACACCTGCCAGAGCCCGCGCTCGTGATCGGGCTTGAGCTTCAGGATCTTCTTGTAGACGGCGCCGGCCCTCGCCACGGCGCCCTCCTCGTTGAGGTTGTCGGCGATCTCCATGAACTGATCGATCGCCTTGTCGACCTGTCCGGCGCGCGCGTAGAGGTCGCCGAGCGTGTTCTTCGCGTTCCAGTCCTGCGGCTGATCCTCGACGATGCGCAGGAATTCCGCGATGGCAGCGTCGAGCTTCCCCTGCCGAATCAGCTTCTCGGCATTGCGCAGCGTTACGGCGCGATCAATGGGCAACGTCAGTCTCAGTCGTTCAGGCGGCGGTCGTCATTCAATCGTATCAAACAGCGTCGGGGGGCGGAACGACCGGCGGTGGACGTCGGAGTAGCCGAACCGTGCGACGGCGTCGAGATGATCGGCCGTCGCGTAGCCCTTGTGGCGATCGAATCCGTAGCGCGGATCGTGGCCGTGCAGCTCGCGCATCTGACGGTCGCGCGTCACCTTCGCGATGATCGACGCCGCGGCGATGGCCGAGCAGCGGCGGTCGCCGTGCGGCACGCCGCGCTGCGCCATCGGCAGCTCGGGCACGCGGAACGCGTCGACGAGGACGATGTCGGGCAGCGGCGACAGCGCGAGCACGGCCCGCTGCATCGCCCGGAGGGACGCCTGGTGGATGTTGATGCGGTCGATTTCGGACGGCTCGGACGCGGCCACCGCCCACGCGACGGCGAGCCGTACGATGCGGTCGTAGAGCCGCTCGCGCTCGATGGCGGGAACCGTTTTCGAATCGCAGACGCCGGGGATGTGCCGATCGGGATCGAGGACCACGGCCGCCGCGACGACGGGGCCGGCCAGACAGCCGCGCCCCACTTCGTCGACGCCCGCCACGTGCACGAACCCGACCCGGCGCAGCGCGTTTTCGAGCGTGCGCATCGCGGGAACGCGCGTCATGGCTCAGTGCTGAGACTTGACCGTGTCCTTCATGCGCGCCGCCTTGCCCTTGAGATCGCGCAGGTAGTAGAGCTTCGCGCGCCGGACCTTGGCGGAGCGTGTCACCTCGACCTTCGAGATCGTCGGCGAGTGCAGCGGGAAAATGCGCTCCACGCCCTGGCCGAACGACACCTTGCGCACCGTAAAGGAGGCGCGCGTGCCGCCGCGGTGCATCCCGATGACGACGCCTTCGAAGACCTGGATGCGCTCCTTGTCGCCCTCGCGCACTTTCACGTGCACCTTGACCGTATCGCCCGCCTTCATCGCCGGCCGCTCGGCCAGCTGTGACTTTTCCACCAGCTCAATCGCGCCCATGTCCCACCCCTTTAAGCTCCCGCAGCATCTGTCGTTCTTCGTCGTCCAAACTTGCGTCGTCGAGGAGATCCGGCCGCCGTTCGAGCGTCCGGCTCAACGCTTCCCGTTTCCGCCAGCGGCGAATCTCCGCGTGATTGCCCGACAACAGCACGTCGGGGACCCGCAGCGCGGCGATCTCCGGCGGCCGTGTGAACTGGGGGAAATCCAGCAGCCCGCGGCTGAACGAATCCTCGACGACCGATTGCTCGTCGCCGACCACGCCCGACACGAAACGCGCCACCGCGTCGAGAATCACCAGCGCCGGCAGTTCGCCGCCGGTCAGGACGTAGTCGCCGATCGACAACTCCTCGGTCACGCGCTCGCGAACGCGATCGTCGAACCCTTCGTAGCGCCCGCACAACAGCACGATGTGCTCGAGGCCGCTCAACCGCTGCGCTTCGGCCTGCGTGAAGCGCCGCCCCTGCGGCGACGTCATGATCACGGTCAGCGGCGTCCCCCGCTCGGC
>Ga0070669_100004230_pt1 | contig 10382 bp, 9 predicted proteins | sample KBSS53metaG_FD_64680 | JGI IMG/M metagenome (GOLD analysis project Ga0070669, IMG submission 64680) | Switchgrass rhizosphere microbial communities from Kellogg Biological Station, Michigan, USA - KBS S5-3 metaG | ecosystem: Host-associated > Plants > Roots > Rhizosphere > Soil ... | reverse complement strand
AGCGGCGCGTTCTGTAGCAGGAACATCAGCACGTCGCGCTCCGGCTCGGGCGGGTTCTTCTTGGGCCGGTCGCGCTCCCGCTCCATCTTCCGCTTCTGCTCTTCCATGTAGTCGGGCGGGTTGATGAACTTGTCCATGTAGGACTTGGCGCGGATGCGCGGGATCTCGGGGGCCGCCTCCTCCTTCCCAGCCCCTTGCCCGGCCTGCTTGGTCTTGTCGCTCGTTGCCGCCGCCTTGCGCGCGATGAACGGCGACATCGGATCGATCAGGTTCTCCAGACACAGGCAGGAATCGATGAAGCTCTCGACCTTCTCGATCCCCAGCCGTTCGATGTGGCGGCGCACGCGCGTGGCGTGGTTCGCCATCCCGTCGATCATCCGGCGGTTGGTCTTGGAGAAGAAGTAGTTGTTCTTGAAGAAGTCGACGTGCCCCAGCACGTGCGCGATGACCATCTTCTGGTCGACCAGCGAGTTCCCCTCCAGCAGGTACGCGTAGGCGGGGTTGTTGTTGATGACCATCTCGTAGATCTTCGAGAAGCCGTAGACGTGGCTCTTCGAGAGGTGCTCGAACTCCATGCCGAAGCGCCAGTGCGGGTAGCGCACCGGAAAGCCGCCGAACGCGGCCACCTCCTGCATCTTCTTGTAGTCGAGGATCTCGAACTCGACGTCCCAGAAATCCAGGCCGTACTCCCGCCCGTAGCGCTCGATCTCGCGCTGCATGTCGGCCAGGTACGCGGGGAGCTGGGCCACGGTTTCCTATTTACCTTTGCCCAGGAAGTCGCGGATCGACTCCATGATCGCTTCCTTGCCCTTGATCTCCGACACCACCAGGCTGTCGTCGATGTCGAAGTTCTCGTTCAGGTCCTTGATGAACTGCCCGGACCCGTAAGGGCTCTCGACCTGGCCGTAGCAGAACAGGTTCACCTTCGGGAGGATCTGCGTCTTCAGCAGCTCCACGCACTGGACGGTGTCGTCGACCGACCAGTTGTCACCGTCGCTGAAGTGGAACGGGTAGATGTTCCATTCGCTGGGCGGGAAGTCGTCGTCGATCATCTTCGCGCACAGCTTGTAGGCGCTGGAGATCATCGTGCCGCCGGATTCGCGCGTGCGGAAGAACGTGTCGCGGTCGACTTCCTTCGCGACCGCGTCGTGGATGATGTACCGCGACTCGAGGCCCTTGTACTGGCTGCGCAGCCACGCGTCGATCCAGAAGGATTCGATGCGGACGATCTCCTTCTGCTCGTCGCCCATCGATCCCGACACGTCCATGATGAAGATCATCACCGCGTTCGACTGCGGCATGGGCGTGGTGCGCCAGGACCGGTAACGGCGGTCCTCGCGCACCGGCACGATCATCGGCCGTTCCGGATCGTAGCTGCCCGTCATGATCTGGCGCCGCAGCGCCTGCCGGAACGTGCGCTTGAAGTGGCGCAGCGACTCCGGGCCCGCCCGCCGGATCCCGACGTACTTGTCCTTCTGGGCGATGATCCGCTGCTTGCCCTTGGGCTCGATGCGAGGCAGCTGCAGCTCCTCGCCCATGATCTGGGCCAGCTCCTCCAGCGACAGCTCGACCTCCAGCGCGTGATCGCCCGCCTGGTCGCCCGCCTTGCCGGGGCCGTCGGCGTTGGGGTCGCCCTTGCCCAGGCTATCGCCGACGTCGCCCGGCCCCTGCCCCACGCCGCCCCGGTCCTTGCTGCCGAAACGGAACCGCGGCCAGTTGATCTGAGGCAGCGGAATCGAAACCAGATCCTTCCCCTTGCGCCCGATCAGCTCGCCTTGCGAGATGTACTTGCGCAGGTCCTGCTTGATCTTCCCGCGAACGATGTCGCGGAAGCGGCGATGGTCTGGATCGATTCGCAGCGCCATCTCAGTTCACCATTGAACGTCGTTAGACCACCAGATCGACGAACCGCCCCGTCTTCGGATCGTACACACCCAGGCGCTGACCCTTCGCCTTGGCCGCGACGGCTTGCTCCAGCATACCGAGCGCGCGCGTCAGCACCGCCAGCGGCTTGTCGGTCGAGAAGTCCCCCATCAGCTTCACAAGCAGCGCGGCAGCCTGGCCGTTGACCTCGACGTTGACCGCCGGAAGCGCCTCCAGCGTTGAGCGTTCGTGTTGATCCATTTAGTCCTTCACGTCGCCGCGCGCGAAGATGCTGGCGACGAAGTTGAGCACGTCGGTCGCGCAGATCTCGCAGTAGCCGTAGTTGCGCGTCATGCGGTTCTTCACGACGTCGATCTTCTCCTGCGTGTCGCGGTCGACCACCGCTGACACCAGCGACGTCAGTTTGATCGAGTCTTTTTGATCTTCGAACAGCTTCAGCTCCAGCGCCTTCTGCAGGCGTTCGTTGGTGCGGAAGTCGAACTGCCGCCCCTCGATCGCCAGCGCGCCGATGTAGTTCATGATCTCGCGCCGGAAGTCGTCCTTGCGCGAATCGGGGATGTCGATCTTCTCCTCGATCGACCGCATCAGCCGCTCATCCGGCTCCTCGTCCTGGCCGGTGTACTTGTTCTTCACCCGTTCCTTCTGGGTGTAGGCCTTGATGTTGTCGATGTAGTTCGCGCACAGCTTGGCGATCGCCTCTTCGTCGGCGCTGATCGCGCGCTGGACCTCGTTCTTGACGATGTCCTCGTACTCCTGCTTGACCAGCCCCAGCAGCACGCCGAAGTGCCGCCGCTGCTCGTCGCTGGTGATCAGCGAGTGGTTGCGCAGCCCGGACTCGAGCTCGTTCATCACCATGAACGGATTCACGCAGCCTTCGCCGCGGTCGCTGACCAGCGCGTTCGACACCTTGTCCTGGATATAGCGCGGGCTGATGCCGTCCATGCCCTCGCGCACCGCCTCCTTGCGGAGCTCCTTGATGTTGTCCTGGGTGAAGCCGGGCAGCGTCTTGCCGTCGTACAGCTTCATCTTCTGGACCAGCGACAGCTGGTGCTTCTTCGGGTCCTCCAGCCGCGTCAGCACCGCCCACATCGCCGCCGTCTCCAGCGTGTGCGGCGCGATGTGCTTCCCGCGGATCTTCCCCGCGTTGTAGTCCTTCGCGTAGATCCGCTGCTCCTCCGACACGCGCGTGATGTACGGGATGTCGATCTTGACCGTACGATCGCGGAGCGCCTCCATGAACTCGTTCGACAGCAGCTTCTTGTACTCGGCCTCGTTGGTGTGGCCGAGGATCACCTCGTCGATGTCGGTCTGCGCGAACTTCTTCGGCTTGATCTTGTGCTCCTGCGACGCGCCCAGCAGGTCGTAGAGGAACGCGACGTCCAGCTTCAGCACCTCGATGAACTCGATGACGCCGCGGTTCGCGATGTTGAACTCACCATCGAAGTTGAACGCGCGCGGATCGCTGTCCGAACCGAACTCGGCGATCTTGCGGTAGTTGATGTCGCCGGTCAGCTCCGTCGAGTCCTGGTTCTTCTCGTCCTTGGGCTGGAACGTGCCGATGCCGACGCGGTCCTGCTCCGACAGGATCAGGCGCCGCACCTTGACGTGCTTCACCACCTGGCTCCAGTCGCCGCCGTACTCGGCGAGCAGCTCGCGGAAGATCAGCCGGCAGGCCGGATCCAGATCACCTTCGATGTGAACGTGCGGCTTGCCGGCGGCGTTCATGCCCAGCTCGCCGAGCGCGCGCTCCCGCCACTCGGGCGGGATCAGCCGCAGCGGCTCCTCGTGCATCGGGCACTTGAACGTCGACTGGCCGCCCGTCACGCGCGTCAGCTTCTCGGGGATCGTCCACTCGTAGGTGTAAAGCGCCCCCTCGGGCGTGCGCGAGTACTCCTCCATCCCGCGCTTGATCAGGCGCGCGATGGTCGACTTCGAGCTGCCGACCGGGCCGTGCAGCAGGATCACGCGGCGCTCGGTGCCGTAGCGCTGGGCCGCGCTGTGCAGCACGCTGACCAGCCGCATGAGCGGGATGTCCAGGCCGAAGATCGCGTCCCGCCCCTGGTGCTGCTCGTCCTTGAAAAAGTTGTAGCGGATCAGCCGCTTCTTGTTGTCGATGTACTCTTCCTGGCCGTACGACAGGATCATGTCGTAGACGCGCTGGAAGGCGCTGCGCGTGACCGCCGGATTTTTGCGGACGATCGCGAGGTAATCCTCGAACGTACCTGCCCAGTTAAGCTCCGCGTACTCTTTGAGATTTTGAAGCGCGGCGACCTTCGCGATCAGCGCGGGCATGTCGCCCTTGGCGGGCGTTTCGGAAGCGGCCATCGGGTTCACTCCTTTCGGACACCGGCAGACAGAGAAGTGTCTCTGACGCCAGCCCTACGGAACGGCTTTCGTCATTGTACCACCGGCTGCCGCGACGCGCGATTCGCGCGCGTCGTGCTCTAACGGGCGTCGGCGGCGCCGGCAGCCAGCGCGTCAGGCAGGTGCGCCCGTTCGAGAACGTGAATCGGCACCCCCTCCTTCAACGTGGCGAGCACAGCGATGTCCTTGATCGCGCCCGGAGCGACGCGCAGCGGGTTGGCCGACAGCACAGCCATGTCCGCCAGCTTGCCGACCTCGATCGAGCCCTTCGTCGCTTCCTCGAAGTGCTGGTACGCGGCGTCCAGGGTGACCGCGCGCAACGCCTCGGCCGGCGTCAGGCGCTGGTCGGGACCGATCACCTCGCCGCCGCGCGACAGCCGCGTCACGGCGTTCCAGATCAGAAACAGGATGTTGGGTGGGACGACCGGCGCGTCGTTGTGCAAGCTGAACCGCATGCCGCGGCGGGCCGCCGAGCGGGCCGGGCTGATGCGGTAGGCGCGCTCGCGCCCCAGCACCGAGGCGACGTCCCAGTCGCCCCAGTAGAAGCAGTGGGTGGGAAAGAACGAAGGGAAGATCCCGAGCGACCGCATGCGATCCAGCTGATCCTCGCGGACCGTCTGGGCGTGGACCATCACCGGCCGGCGCGCCTCGACATCGCGCCCGTGCCGGCGCTCGGCGCGGGCGACCGCCTCGATCATCTGCTCGGCGGCCGCGTCGCCGTTGGCGTGGGCGAGCAGCTGGATGCTGCGCGCAAAGCACTCGGCCACCATGCGGTAGACGTCGTCGTCCGCGAACAGCGGGACGCCGCCGTACCCCGCGGGTTCGCCGGGCGGCGGCACGAGGTAAGGCTCGGTCAGCCAGGCGGTCTTCCCTTGCGGCGATCCGTCGAGGATGATCTTGAGGCCGCCGACCCGCAGGCGGCCGACGTACGATCGCCGGAACGGCTCCGCGTCAGCGCGCAGGCGCTCCGCCAGCTGGTAGATGGGGTACGCGACCACGTCGATGGGCAGCGCGCCCTCCTCCGCCGCCGCGCGCAGCATCTTCATGCCGCCCACGCCCGTGGCGCCGTCCTGCGCGGTGGTGATGCCCAGCCGCGCGTAGTACTCGCCGGTCCGTCGCAGCAGATCAGGCTGCAGGTGGTCCGGGATCGTCGGGAAGAACGTCAGCCGGACGTGCGCCCAGGCCGCCTCTTGCAGCAGGCCGGTCGGCTCGCGCGAGCCGGGATAGCGGACGATCATGCCTCCGACTGGATCGGGCGTGGCCGCGGCGATGCCGGCCTGGTCCAGCGCGACGCTGTTGCCAACCGCCATGTGTCGGGACGCGTGGACGACCCAGATCGGAAGATCGACTGAGACGCGATCGAGATCTTCCTTCGTCGGGTGGCGCCCCTCGTCCAGCATGGCGTCGTCGTAGCCGGTGCCGAGGATGTACTTGTGCTGCGCGGCCAGCCGCCCCAGGCGCGCGCGCAGCACCTCGAGGATCTCATCGATCGACGAGATGCGGCCGGCGGGCGGCGGCGCGAGATCGACCCAGTCGAGCTCACTCGCCACCTGCGTGAAGTGGCCGTGGCCGTCGACGAACCCGGGGACCAGCGTCAGCCCGTCGAGATCGACGACGCGCGCCGAGTGCCCGGCCGCCGCCAGGACCCGATCGGTGTCGCCCACCGCCAGGATGAGGCCGCCACGGACCGCGACCGCCTCGGCCGACGGGTGCCGCTCGTCCATGGTCACCACGTCGGCGTTGACGAACACAACCGTCGGCTCTGGCGCACGTGTAGCCATGTCATCTGAAACGTGGGTGCGCGATCGGGGACGCCCAGATCTTCCCGCGCGCGGGTTCCTGCTTCAGTAGTGCGAAAGTGATCCGTCGATGCGCGCGCGCCTGAGCGCGTACGCGAACACGGCCGCGCCGACCGGCGCCAGCACGCCCGCGAAGATGATCAGCGCGACGAACGAGCGGGCCAGCGCGGCCGGGCTGGCGCCGACGAGCAGCGCGCCCCGGAGCACCGCGAGCGCGTGCGTGAGCGGAAGCAGCTGCGCGAGCGCGCGCAGCCAGCCCGGCAGCACGGAGACGGGGTAGAGCACACCCGACAGAAAGAACGACAGCGATCCGATGACCATCGCGACCGGGTTCATCTTCCGCACCAGCATGGTCGTGCCCGCAGCGAGCAAGCCCAGCCCCGAAAATGCCGCGATGATCAGCGGCACCGCCAGCGCGAGCGACAGCCAGTTCGCGCGGCCCAGGTCGAGGCCGAGCATCAACGTCGCCGCGCACAGATAGGCCGCCGACCGAAGCGCGGCCGCGCCGAACTCGTACATCGGCGGCCCGCCCAGCACCATCCAGGGCGGCGCGGGCGTGGCGATCTCGGCCTCCAGGGTCCCCATCATCTGCGCCGTCCGGATCCGCTGCGCCAGGCCCGACACGCCCACCTGCTGGAACGTGGCGGCCAGCAAACCCAGCACCATGAACCCGAGATAGTTGCCGCCGTAGCTCGCGAGGTACGGGTTGGCGACAGCTCCGACGAAGCGCGACAGGAACACCGTCGACGCGATCGCCAGCCCGACGCCCAGCAGTCGGATGACGAACGCCGCCCGGTAGCCGCCCAGCGCCGACAGCTCGCGCCGGATGAACGCCCACATGATCCTGCCAAACCACCCCAAGTCGTTCACAGCCCCAACTCCGCCTCGATGCGCTCCGGCGGCGCGTCCGCGTACAACCGCCCGCCGTCGAGAAACAGGACGCGATCGGCCATCGCCTTCGCCTCCGTCGGATCGTTGCTGCACACGATCGCCGTACGGCCGGTCTTGCGGATCACGTCGTCGCGCAAGAACGCGCGCAGGTCACGCGCGCCACGCGGGTCCAGCCCCAGCGTCGGCTCGTCCAGCAGCAGCACTTCGGGATCGGCGAGCAGCCCGCGCGCGAGGGCCAGTCGCTGGCGCATGCCGCGCGAGTACTCGCGGTAGCGGCGGTCGGCTGCGGCGGCCAGCCCCACTCGCTCCAGCACCGCGCCCGCGCGGCGCCGGGCGTCGCTGCCGGACAGGCCGTGCAGCGCCGCGAAGTAGTGGAGGTTGGCCCGCCCCGTCACACGATAGTGAAAGCTGCGCTCGTCACCGACCACGAACGCGACCCGCCGACGAAAGTCCGCGCCGCCCGCGACGACGTCGACGCCACTGACGCGCGCGCTGCCTGACGACGGCATGAGCAGGCCGCCCAGGATGCGGACCAGCGTCGACTTGCCGGCGCCGTTCGGCCCCATCACGCAGACGATCTCGCCCGAGGAAACGGTGAACGACACCTGCGACAACGCCTCCAGCGGTTTGCCGTAGAAGCGGCCGCGCAGCATCTCGGCCAGCTCGGCGGGCGGCCGGAAAATCTTGCCCAGGCCGTCGGCGACGACCGCGGGCTCCGCCGTCATTGCTCGAGGGCCTTGCCGCCCCGCTGCCACTTCACGACGGCCGCGTTGTGCTCCGCGACGGTGCGCGAGAACTGGTGGGTGCCGTCGTTCTTCGCCACGAAATACAGGAACGGTGTGTGGTCGGGGGCCAGCACGGCTTCCAGCGCGGCGCGCCCCGGATTCGAGATCGGACCGGGCGGCAGCCCTTCGTGGGTGTACGTGTTGTAGACGTTGTCGCGATCGTCGAGGTGGATGCGGCGGATGCGGCCGTCCCACTTCTGGCAGGCCGTCGAGCGCGGCGTCGCGACCGTGCAGCCATAGATGATGGTGGGGTCGGTCTGCAGCAACTTGGGCCTGAATGCGGGCATCGTCAGGCGGTTCATGAACACCTGCGCGATGCGCGGGCGTTCCTCGGGGCGGCCCGTCTCTTTCTCGACGATGGATGCCAGCACGACGATCTGGTGGTCGTCGAAGCCCAGCGTCTTCTTCAGCTCCAGCGCCGCCTTGGCGTGCGCGGCCCGCAGCTCGGCCCAGACCTGGCGGTGGCGTCGCACCAGCGGGATCAGCGCGCGCGCCGGCGTGCTGCGCGGGCGCAGGCGGTACGTGTCGGGGAACAGGTAGCCCTCCAGCGTGTTGCCGGGCAGGCCCAGCTCCGCGGCGAACGCCGGGTCGCTCGCCTTGGCCGCCAGTTCGGCCTTGCCGGCGACGCCGGCGGCGTCGAGGATCTCGGCCACCTCCAGCAGATTCTTTCCCGGGGGAATGATGACCGTCACCAGCTCGTCGGCGGCGCCCTTCACCAGCGTATCGAGGATCTGTTTTGGAGACGCCGGCGCGTTGATCTCGTAGCGCCCTGCCTTGAAGCGGCCCGCGACGCCGCGCTGGCCTGCGTACAGTCGGAACACCGTCGGGTTGCCGATCAGTCCGGCATCCTTCAAGCGGTTCGAGACGTCGCCGGCCGTCGCGCCGTTCGGGATCTCGACGGCGACCTTGCCGGTCGCAGTTCCGCCCGGCGTGTCGCCGTACCGCCAGGCGGTGCGTGCGACGACGATCAGCGCGATCACGCCGATCGCGGTCGTGCTCAGGAAGACGATCAGCGCGCGCTTCATTGGCTTGGTCATTTGGCTTGGGCGTCCAACCAGCGGCGAAGAATAACCGCAGCCGCCATCTTATCGACCACTTCGCGCCGGCGCGCGCGAGAAACGTCGGCTGCCAGCAGGACCTCCTCCGCCTCCACGGTGCTGAAACTTTCGTCGATCAGCTCGACGGGAACGCTGATGGCGGCGCGCAAACGCGTCGCGAACGCCTCGGCGCTCTTCGCGGCGCGTCCGGGCTCGCCGTCAGGATCCAGCGGCAATCCGAGGACGATCCGTTCGGCGCCGTGCTGGTGCACCAGCGCGGCGATCGCGTCGAGATCGCGCTGGCCGCCGCGGCGCGGAACCGTCTCCAGCGGCTGCGCGGTCAGGCCCAGACCGTCCGTCATCGCGATCCCGATACGGCGCGCACCAAGGTCGATTGCGATCACCCTGCCCGGCACGGGGGTAAGGTATACCGTACCCATGGCCGACCAACCGAAGGGTCCCACGCCCGATCAGCCCGCAGCAGCGGGCGCCCCGCAGATCCAGATCGACGTGGACGAGACGACGGCGCAGGGCGCGTACTCGAACCTCGTGCTCATCAACCACAACGAGAACGAGTTCGTGCTCGACTTCGCGTACATCCAGCCGTCGGCGCCGCGCGCGCGCGTGCGGGCGCGCATCATCTCGTCGCCGCGCCACACGAAGCGCCTGCTGCGCGCGCTGGAGCACAACGTCCGCCGTTACGAGGAACGCTTCGGCCGCATCGAGGAGCCGGAGCCGATGCCGATCCCGCCCATGCCGTCGGGCGGCCTGATTAGCTGATAACATCAGGCCCTCTTTCTAGATTACGGAGGGTCGATGCGTCTGCGCGCGGGCCTGGTTTTCTCGCTGATGGCGCTGCTGGCCGGTTGCGGCGGCGGAAGCTCGAAGAACGACGACGGCGGTGGTAAAGGCGGCGGCGCGGCGGGCGCCGGCGGGGCGTCCGCGGGACGCGGCGGCGCCAGCGGTGGCGCCGGCACGGGAGGCGACAGCAGCGCCGCCGGCACGAGCGGTAGTGCGGGTACGAGCGGTAGTGCGGGTACGAGCGGTAGTGCGGGTACGAGCGGTGCCGCGGGAGCCGGCATGGCAGGGGTGGGCGGCGCAGGCGGCGCTGCGGGAACGGGCGGTGTGGCGGGCACCGGCGGCGGGACGGTCGATGCCGGCGACGACGGCGGGCAGGACGCGGCCATGTGCACGCCGGTCGAGCGCCCCGCGCTGCACGGCGCGCCCGACATCCTGATCGTGCTCGACGCGTCCGGGTCGATGAACAACGACCTGAACGACATGGCTTGCTCCAACGGCTGCGGGCTCAACTCGAAATGGGCCCAGATGGTCCCGGCGATCAACCAGATCGTTGCCGCGACCGAATCGAGCGTGAACTGGGGCCTCAAGTTCTTCGCGGACACCAACAGCACCTGCGGCGTCGGGTCCGCGGTCGCCGTCCCGATCGCGCCGCAAAATGCCGCCGTCATCGCGGCCGCGATCGCCGGCCGCACCACCGCCGAGGGCAATGTGACGAACGGCAGCCGGACCCCGACGCGGGTGGCCGAGACGGTCGCCGCCAACGTCCTCTCGACGCTCACCGACAGCAATCCGCGCTTCATCCTGCTGGCGACGGACGGTTT
>Ga0070669_100004228_pt1 | contig 10385 bp, 8 predicted proteins | sample KBSS53metaG_FD_64680 | JGI IMG/M metagenome (GOLD analysis project Ga0070669, IMG submission 64680) | Switchgrass rhizosphere microbial communities from Kellogg Biological Station, Michigan, USA - KBS S5-3 metaG | ecosystem: Host-associated > Plants > Roots > Rhizosphere > Soil ... | reverse complement strand
CGGAACATCTCCATATTCCCTTGCTTGTAGTAGTTGGTCATCAGAATTGCGGTGCCGTAACTGCAGCGTTGGAAGGTGGTCCAGCAGAAGGACATATTTCGACGCTGTTCCAGCTTCTCCAGCCCGCAATAGAAAAAAGCCGCCAATTGCCAGGTGACCCGCTAGCTAATGCAGTACGCACGAACGTAGAGATAGTCGTGCAGCAACTTCGAACATCGACGCCTATCCTGTCGGAGCTCGTGACTCACGGCAAACTCAAAATTGTCGGCGCGGTCTACTCACTAAAGACAGGAACCGTAACCTGGCTGCCAGAAACGAACTTGGGAATAACCGGTAGTCGGACCAACTATAACTCTCAGACGTTCGACACGTCCCACACTCTAACCCCACCAATCCAGTCGCACGAATAAGCGCGTCGTTCGTCGGCACTCCACATCACGGTTACAACGCCAACTGGATGACCTTGGAAGATGCGTAAACAGCTACCAGTCTCCACATCCCAGAGACGCACTGTGTTGTTATGCTGTGCCGATAGAACTCTGCGCTGGTCAGCACTCCAAGCGAGTTGCCTTACGAGCGTGTCGCCCTCGGTTTGCTCGAAGACGCGAATGCACTGACCACTCTCGATATCCCAAAGACGAATATCCCTTGCGCCGGAAAGCATTCGACGCCGATCCTTGCTCCAAAGCACACAGTTTGAGTGGCCCTTGAACACGCGTAAGCAAGCGGCGGTTTCCAAGTCCCACAAGCGAACCGTTCCGTCGCGTGAGCCAGAAAGCGCGTGTCGCTCAGTAGGATCGAGTGCAACGGCGTAGACACCATCTGAATGTCCTTCCATGACCCTTATCGTTCGCTCTGTCTCCACCTCCCAGAACTTGATGGTCGAGGGTCGCATGCCTCCGGATCCTGAAATCACACGACGCGAATCGGAACTTAGGTCAATGCAACGAACGAAGCTGTTGTGGACCTTGATGACGCGCAAGCACACGCCCGCCTCAACGTCCCACACCTGCACGGCACCATTGAGGGTCCCAACGAAGGCATGGCGTTCATCGCGACTCCATGCCACCGCCCACGCTCCGACACTACGTTCATCACACGAAATGACACGACGTCCTGTTTCCACGTCCCACACACCGGCCAGGTTTCCACCGGCGCCGATGAGTGCACGTTTTCCGTCGCGTGTGAAGACACAGGTGTTTAGTTCGTCAGTTTTGATGTCGAGATCGATCGCAAACAGTGCGCGACTTGATTCTGTTGTGCTGGCTCTTGACGCATTCTCAGCCACAATCTGCCTAATGTGATCAGCAAACTTGGGCCAACTCTCGAAGCCATGTTCACGCGCGATAACCCACTGTGCATCGGAGAGTTGAAATGGAGTATCAAATGTTTTCTTGAATTCAGGATGGACCTCACTGATCCGCGAGAGCGCGTCACCATCCCCTGCGCGGAAACTCTTCAGAAGGTCTTTCGCTTGCTTCCTGTATTGGTTGAAGTTTGGACGAGAGGGTAGTTCTTTAGCAGACATACGAAGCTCCTTTCATCGCCCGGCGTCCGCTCAAACAGGCTGAAAGAAGGTTCGTGAAATTGTCGTAGGTTTGGGGTGGGCACTGCCCTTTCCGCAGACTGGAAGCGTCCCTCACGCGGAACGAAGTATAACTCCGAGCGCCACTATTCGCACTCTCAAAGACGCTTCGACAGGATGACAGGATTGCAGAATTACAGGGACCAGGAAACGGGACCAGCAAAAAGTCAGCTGACTTGTTCTCTAGTCCTGTTAATTCTGAAATGCTGTCATCCTGTCAAAGTTTTTCGCGTTTTACTTGCGAACGCGCTTGAAAGAAAACTGTAGCGGCGGGCCTTTCTCTTCAAAGCGAATGCCGCCAAATCGCTTCGTTCCCGAAAGGGTGTCTCCATCAAGTTTGCCTTCAAATAGATTCATTGCGCGCGGGCGCATGCCATTCATAAAACCGTAGGTGAGACCCACCGGCGTGACCTTTAGATATTCAACGCGGCCTACGCTTAGTTCTCCTGTTTCCATCCGCCTGAGGATCTCAGCAATGACGACGTTGTTTTCAACCCGGATACGCAGAGTCACGCGTCCCGCCTTCGGCCCGTTCGCTCCCATCCAAACATCTCCCATCCAGTCTCCTATGTAATCGCGTATCTCTTCCGGCTTCGGAAATGGTGTAGCGATTAACGACTCAACTGTTTCGGTGGGCTGCGGTTGTCGCTCAACCTCAGCAATACGTGCAACAAGCGTGTCATTATCCTGCGGTGGTCCGTATCCCAACATTAACGTGTTGTACGCTTCTCTCGCCGCTGCACCACGACCCTCCATCAATAGATCTTGCACAACTGTTTCCAGTAATCGCTTCGGTGGAATAACATTAGCGCCGAGCGAGTCGCTGACCTTCTTGTAGTAAGGCAGGATGCTTGTTGTCGGTGCCTCGGGAGACGAGAACCTTGAGTAGTCACTGAAGAGCTGCCGCAATCCGATGTACGCGCCAATCATTTGCAGCGTCTCGTGCCCTTCTAACTGAAACTTCTCGCGATAAAGCTTCCAGGACGCTGGCGCCGCTGACACTAGTTTTTTCCATTCAGCTTCAGGCCATCCAAACTTTGCTTCCAATGATGCATAGCGCACCGGTCTGCCCTCAACGCTCGACCGTGTAATCAGTTTCTTTGCCAACCAGTTATCGCCAAGATGGACAGGAGCATCGATTGAAACGACTGCCGCATAAGTCGAACGCGTAGCCGCCGCATACGTTGCGAGCACAGCACCTGACGACACTCCAACGAATGCTCGAGGTGCGGCTGTTCTAAACTGACGGTCAACAGCAGGAAGCAGTTCTTTCTCAATAAAGTCGAGAAATAGATCACCACCCTGGTTTTCGTCGCTGCCGGAGACAGAGAGCCCCGGCGGCGTAAGGTCGTAGACTCGTTTTTGGTTCGACGCTAAGAAGTCGCTCCCACCAACGTTCTCAATTCCCACGATTACTGATTCGGGTATCTGTCCATTTCGGGTTAACTCGTCAGTTACAACTGTTACAGGTGCGATCAGGTATTCGCCGTCGACAACCACCGTGACAGGATAATGTCGCGTCTGTGCACTCTGTTGATATGAGGAAGGAAGCACAATCAGAATACGACGCGTCTCTTTCATAATTGCTGACGCGATCCGAAATGATTGAGCGGAGCCGCCACGCGATGCAGATACGTTGCGACTCGTGTCAGCCACTAATGAAGGTGTCGACTGAGCCTCTCGTGGCTGTGCGAGCGCAGTTGCAGCGACTAACACGATGGTGAGAGGTACAGAAATATATTTGTAGTTCATGAGCGAAGTTTGCTACTTCAATCTCTAATTGCCGCCGACTTTTCCCGGGCCCCACAACGCTTTTCCCGGCTTCACTCCAGTGTGCTCGCCATTCTTCAGCACCTGCTTGCCGTTCACAAAAACATCCCGAACGCCGACGGAGTACTGGTGTGGATTTTCGAAAGTCGCACGGTCGGCGATCGTCTTTGGATCGAAAATAACTACATCAGCGAACATGCCATTCTGAAGAAGCCCGCGATGATTGAGGCCGAGATTAGTTGCCGGCAAGCTACTCAATCTCCGTATGGCTTCGCTAAGTGAGATGACTTTTTCATCACGCACGTACTTGCCCAGCAACCGCGCGAAATTGCCATATGCGCGAGGGTGTGCCGCGGATCTCAGAAAAACACCTTCGGCAGATATCGAAGCTGCGTCAGAACCGAATGAGACCCACGGCAGTCGGATTTGCTTCTTGATATTGTCTTCGCTCATGAGGAAGTAGATTGTTCCGATGCGAGAGCGATCCTCGAGCAGCAGATCCATGATCGTCTCAACTGGATCTTTTCCGCGCATCTTTGCAACCTCGCCGAGCGTCTTTCCCGTAAGTGGCTTTAGGCTGTCGTTCCGGAAGCTCGCGAGAAGAATTCGTTCTGGAGAACCAGACAACATATAAAGGTTCTCCCACTCGTTTGTCGGAGTGCGAACTGCGTCAGCGATCTTCTGGCGTGTCGCTGGATCCTGAAGCCGCTTGTAGGCAGCTTCGGCTCCTCCGTCATAAACCCACGGCGGTAACGTTGCGTTGAGCCCTGTTCCACCGGCCGGATATGTATACATATCAGCGGTGATCTTCACGCCCTTCTTACGCGCGTCTTCGATTATTTTGATTACTTGATCCATCTTGGGCCAGTTGGCTTCCCCTGCTGCTTTCAGGTGATAAATCTCAACCGGGATCCCAGCTTCGCGACTGATGCGGATCGTCTCTTGCACAGCTTCGATGAACTGGTCTGCTTCACTGCGCATGTGTGCTGTGTATTTGCCCTTGTACTTCGCTGCAACCTTGCACAACTCGATCAACTCTTCAGTCTTTGCAAAGAATGCAGGCGGATAGATCAAGGCAGTGGTGATGCCGAGTGCACCAGCCTCCATCTCGCGACGGACGAGCTCGCGCATCTGGTCGAGCTGTGCGGGCGTGGGAGGTTTATCTTCGAGTCCGATAACGTATTCGCGAAGCGTGGGAGCGCCAATAAACGACGCGACGTTTTGAGAGATACCGCGTTTTTCAAGAAGGTTGAGATACTCGGCCAGCGTGGTCCACTCGACGTTAAATCTCGCATCGCCCTGTGAACTGCGTCGACGCTGTTTCATTTCGTCGCTAAGCGGACCCATTGAACTCTCGCCGAATATCTGAGTCGTCACGCCCTGCCGAAGTTCACTCAATGATCGGTCATCGACAAACCAGGAGGTCTCAGAGTGAGAAAGCATGTTAATGAAGCCTGGGGTGACCGCGAGCCCTGTGGCGTCAACGATCTCTAGAGCAGTAGCAGTACGCAGATTCCCAACTGCCGTGATTCGATCACCCTTTATTCCAACGTCTGCTTTTCGCGGCGCACGGCCAGTTCCGTCATATACAGTGCCACCCCGGATAATGACGTCGAATTGTTGTTGAGAGACTGCGCCGGAACGTCCTTGCGCGTAGGAGACAACGGTCAGCGCAATGATTAACGTAAGAGATAGGAGCTTGTGTATGTTGTTCTTCATAGTCCTCATGTGTCAGGGCTTCTTCAAGAGTTCGTCAATCGCGGCGTTGAGTCTCTTAAATGATGGAAGATCTTTGGCAACAATTTTTCCATCTCTATCCAACAGGTAGTAACTAGGCGTTCCTTTGACGTTGTAGAGCTTTCGAACCGTTTCATCTGCATCCGAAACTTGCGGCCAAGTGATGCCTTTGCTGGCGACCATTTCCTGCACCAGCTTCACATCTTCATCGAGGGAAATGCCCACTACGACAACTCCTTGATCCTTGTAGCGCTCAAAAAGCTCTTTGAGTAGGGGAACCTCCCCCACGCACTGGACTCAATAAGTGCCCCAGAACTTCAGCACGACTATCTTCCCCTTGAAGCCCGCAAGAGAAAGTGGATCACCGTTGATCGTAGTGTGGTCAAACTGAGGCGCGGGCTGCCCAACGTTAAGAAGCTCAATTTCCCTCACATTGCCTTCCGCCTCTTCTGCATAAGGCGTGTTCGGATATTGAGCGACCACGGTTTGAAAGTTAATTCGCGCTTGCTCGGTATCACCCTTCTTCCAATACGCCTCGCCGACAGTGAAGCGAGCACGCGCCTTGATCTTTTGATCAATCGCAGACTGAGTAAGAGCTTCGGCTTTGCTGAGTAGATAGCTGTAATCCTTCGTCTTTATAGATGCAAATAGCAACACGTTGATGACCTGTTCCCACGCCGGATCATCAAGCCTCAGCGTGTCTGCCTTGGTTTGCAAGTCGCTAATGAGATTGGAGCGATTCAACAGAGTCAAAGCTTGTGTCGTCGCAACAACTGTTGCCGGCGTGCCGGGATGCTTGAGCCGATATCGCCAGAAGGTCGCCGCCCACTTTAGGTTCGGATGTTTCGCGTCGTCTGTTTTGCCGCCTGACTTGGAGAACTCCTCCGCTTCTTTCTTGGCCTGGGTGATCATTGCCTGAACCCGGTCCATTTCGCGGTCGTCACGCTTGGGCGGTTTGTTTTGTGCTATTGCCGGCAGGACCAGGAACAAGACGAGACCAAGCAGACTTCCCGGTCTTCCAAGGCGTCGAGTGAAAGACTTCAGCCGCATGTTGTGCCTCCGCGTAAACTTCGTGAGGTGGGATTTCAGGTTTCGGTACGAACACCAAAGTCAAACCGGCGCATTGTATCAGCGATCGCTGCCCCGCGTTCATTTCTGCGGCAACTGCGAAAAGATCACAAAATGGCCGCCGGGCTCCTTGGCAATGACTTCTTTTGCGCCGTAGAAAGTTTCATGTAATCCCTGGACGATCTCGAAACCTTTCAATGCATCAATCACACCATTGATGCTCGGTACCTCCATGAAGATAAACGACGGGCCCTGGTCCACCACTTTAGCCAGCGGACTATTCCCATCGGCCTGCATGCCCTGATACGTTTGAAACATTAGCTCGACACTTCCCTTCTCAAGAGCAGCGAAGCCGATATGATCCCCTTCCGGCACTTGAATCGTGACCTTAAATCCGAAGCGTTCAGTCCAGAACTTGAGGCTCGGTTCAACATTCTTGACGTGAAGAATTGGGGTTGATCTATTAATCATCTTCTTGTCCTTCTCGTTTGCTTGCGCGCTGGCAATAGCCGTGAATCCTGCCAGGCACGTTCCCAGCAAAGCAGGCACGACACCGCGATGGAATTTCATAACATACCTTTCTTATCTAGTCTAATTTAGACTAGTCGACTATAATCGGGGGTATGAGTCCTGTCAACCCAAAAAACCCGACGGCAAGAAAGAATGTCAGAGCCACTAACCAAACTCGGTTAACCATTCCCGACTTGGTTATTCTCAGCCTGCTGGCCGAGCGGCCCATGCACGGCTACGAGGTCAATACAACGCTCGAGGATCGCAAGATTCGGGACTGGGCGCCTGTCTCACGCCCACAGATCTATTATTCACTTGATAAGTTGATCAAACTGCGGCTCATTCGCGCCTCGTCTGACAGCTCACCCTCGGCTGGTCCCGAAAGGCGCGTGCTTGAAACGACGGCGCCCGGTCGAGAGCGACTGGCCGACGCATTGGAAAGAGAATCCTGGGTTGATGAAAAGGTTCATCAGCCTTTCCAAATCTGGCTCGCGTTATCCTGGCAGGCACGTCCACGTACTTTTCGCAAACAACTAAATAGACGGAAGAAACTGCTGGAAGAAAAACTCGAGGAGGAACGAGCCACACTAGCAGACGTTTTGACAGAAGTTGGTCATCCGTATCATGAAGCGGTTTGGATGTTGCAATTGACTATCGAGCAAGTGGAAGTGGAACTTCGCTGGATCCAGAAACTATTAAACGAAGCAGCGAGGCGAGCGCCGGCTCGTAATGTGAGAAAGGGTTCGTGAAACGAGCGAGGCGCTGTTCGATCGCAGATTGGGCCAGTCAAATTTCGTATGTCTCTTCCGCATTTTTGGATGCGAGGTTTTCCTAGTAGTTTTTTCTTGGCTCAGAATCAAAACAGAGTCTAAACTCCCGCCATGCTAACCGACTTCTCCTACGCGTTTCGCACGCTGCGCAAGAGTCCCATATTCACACTCACAGTCGTCATCACTATCGCCCTCGCTATCGGTGCCAGTACGGCTATCTTCAGCGTCACTAACGGCGTGCTGCTGAGAAAGCTTCCTTACAAAGATCCAGAGCGATTGGTTTTGGCCCGCGGCGATCTGCAGAAACGGAACGTCAAAGACTTCCCTCTTTCTAATGCCGACTATCTTGATCTTCGCAACGGCGCAAAAAACAATTTCGAAGATTTCGCTGCGTTCAATACTGGCCGCTTCACTCTCCCCGGCGTCGATGGCACACCAGAGCGGGTCCGAGTCGCTGGGGTTTCGACTAACTTCTTTCGCATGATGGGCGGTTCGATCATTGCCGGACGCGACTTTCAGGATTCGGATGGAACACCACAGGCACCGCCACCGGCAGCACAGAACAATAATGCGCCTCCAGCTAACGCGCCACCTCCACTGCCGAATATCGTTATTCTCAGCAACGACTATTTCCAACAGCGCTTTGGTGGCGATCAGTCTGTCATCGGTAAGACGCTTCCGGTATCAGCTGCCTTTGGACCACCGCCGGTTATAGTTGGCGTGCTCGCTCCAGGTTTTGAATTACTGTTACCGCCCCAGGCGAATGTGGAACAATTTCCCAGCGTCTGGATCGCCGCGCGCATTCCCTATGACGTCGAGAACCGCAACAACGTGCAGTGGCGAGTTATTGGGCGAATGAAGCCTGGTGTGACGCTCGCTCAAGCTCAGGCCGAAGCGGAAACGATTGCCCAAAAGATTCGCGACGAAAACGCAATCTCCAAAACTGCCGGTCAGTTTTTCCAAATCGTGCCGATGAAGCAGCACCTTGTCGACGAAGTTCGACCTACCATTCTCGCGCTTATGGGCTCGGTAATTTTCTTGCTACTGATCGCGTCTGCGAATGTGGCAAACCTGATGTTGGTGAGAGCCTCGACGCGCCAACGAGAACTCGCCGTTCGCGCTGCACTCGGCGCCGGCTGGTGGCAGCTGGTTCGGCAAACACTCGCCGAGGCGCTCGTAATCGCAACTCTCGGAACTGTGATTGGAGTTGGGCTTGCTTATTTAGGTATTCGCCAACTGCTCGCGATCGCACCGGAGAATCTGCCTCGCCTGAATGCGATCGGGATTGATCTGCAGGTGTTGGGGTTTTCGATACTGGCAGGACTATTGTCTGCTGTGCTCTTTGGAATGGTTCCGGCTCTTCGTACCGCAAAACCAAATCTCATGGACACTCTGCGCACTGCGGGACGAACCGGCGCACTCGGCGCCGCCGGCTTGCGCAACGCTGTGGTAGTAGTTGAAGTTGCGCTAGCGTTCATACTTCTGATTGGTTCGGGCTTGATGTTCCGCACCTTCATGAACATTCAACGAGTGAATCTGGGATTCGAACCGCGTGGATTGCTAACGTTTCAACTTCTCGGCAACGTCGGTCAAACACCGCAGGAACGTGACAACTTCAAACGCCAGCTTCGAGAGCAACTCGACGCACTCCCGGGCGTGAACAGTGTGACGGCATCATTTCCATTGCCGCTCGCGGGCGGGTTTAGTCCGGTCCGCTGGGGCAAAGAAGACGCTCTCCAGGATCCCACCAAATTTCAAGCTGCTGATCTTCAGATCGTGCTTCCCGGTTACTTCGAAGCGATGGGCGCGAGACTTATTGCCGGCCGGACCTTCACGAACGAGGACAACACACCGGACCGGAACATGCTGATCATTGATGAGGCACTCGCAGCGAAGGCATTTCCAAACGAGTCTGCCGTAGGTAAGAAGATCTTGTTTCGCGTTCGCACGCCTGAGGCTCAATGGGGAGAGATAATTGGTGTGGTGGCCCATCAACGCAACACTTCTCTCGTCGAAGCAGGGCGCGAACAACTCTACATTACCGATGGATATATCGATCACCAGGCTGCTTCCTGGTGGGTGATGCGGACGGACGGAGATCCGAACAGCATTGCGGGCGCGGTGCGCGATGTAGTCAAAAGAAGCGGCAAGGACACGCTCATCAACCAGCTACAGCCGATGGACTCGCTCGTGACCAAGGCTCAGGCTCAGACACGCTTTTCGCTTCAGCTTATCGGAATCTTCTCGACGATCGCAGCGTTGCTTGCAGGCGTGGGTTTGTATGGCGTGCTTTCTACTCTAGTTCGACAGCGAACGGCGGAGATTGGTGTGCGCATGGCATTGGGCGCCGCACCGTCGCGCATTTTCCGTTTGATGGTCGGAAAAGGACTCTACTTGAGTGTGATTGGTATTGCGATCGGTTTGATTGGAGCATTTGCCTTGACTCGCTTACTGGCAAGCATGCTCGTCGAGGTCAAACCCACTGACCCGGTTACGTTTGTATCAGTCGCGGTGCTTTTTTTGTTGATCGCAATTATGGCTTCGTGGCTACCAGCACTGAGAGCAGCGGGATTGGATCCGACTACCGCGCTGCGGAATGAGTAGTGGCGTATTAAGTGTTCGGTTTAGCAAATCAAAAAATGAAAGGACAGAAGCAGCCGCAGATCACGCGGATGAACACAGGTTAGAACAAGGACTGCTTATGAGCGTTACTGTGCAGTTCTTTTCTGATCGGTGTTTATCTCCATGATCTGCGGCTGCTTCTGTCCTTATCCCTGCTTCCAATGAACTTTGGTCCAGTACTCTGGATCGAACAATTTCGGATCCAACGTCATATCGCTACGAATCTCAGAGTACTTTTCGGTGGTTACAACCTTGCCATCGACCTTGAAGATCACTTCAGGCGCCATCCAGCCCCCGCCAAGTTTCTGATACTTGTTGAATTG
>Ga0070669_100004227_pt1 | contig 10387 bp, 6 predicted proteins | sample KBSS53metaG_FD_64680 | JGI IMG/M metagenome (GOLD analysis project Ga0070669, IMG submission 64680) | Switchgrass rhizosphere microbial communities from Kellogg Biological Station, Michigan, USA - KBS S5-3 metaG | ecosystem: Host-associated > Plants > Roots > Rhizosphere > Soil ... | reverse complement strand
CCGTTCGCCGCGCATCGGCGGTCCGTGTCCCGTGATCGCCGCCGCCGGCGCGTAGCCGGCGAGATGGATCAGTGACGCGCGCGCCCGGTCCCAGTCGGGTGTGAAGTACATCGGCGGCCCGTGGATCTCGGCGCGCTGCGTGAGCGCGGCGACGAGCGACTCCTGCTTCGTCGTCGTGAACGCATCGCCGGCGACGATCGTGCGGTCCGAGTCGCGCAGCAGCGAGATGTGTCCCGGCGCGTGTCCGGGCGTGGGGATCCATCGCCACCCCGGCGCGCCCGGCACGCTGCCATCCGCCGGGATCTCGCGCACGTGTCGCCCGAGATCGATCGGACGCTTGGGAAAGAGCGCCGACATCAGGCTCATCGCACCACCGCCGACGAGCGGGTCGGGTGGCGGATACGAGGACTGGCCGGTGAGATACGGCAGCTCGAGCTCGTGCGCGTACACGGGTACGTCCCACTCGTGCGCGAGCGTGTGCACGGCGCCGACGTGATCGAAGTGACCGTGCGTGAGCACGATCGCCGCTGGACGTGAACGCTCGCCGAACATGCGTGCCGCGGCGCGCTTGATCCGCGACGCCGATCCTGGCAGGCCGCAGTCGACGAGCGTCCAGCCTCGGTCGGTCGCGCCGGGCGCGCCGATGAAGCACACGTTGACGATCCGGTCGAGCAGATACGAGAGCTCGGGCGCGACGTACCTGGGGGTGTCGCCGTTCGCGTCGCGATGCGTGACGGATTCGAGCATGTCTTCACTCACGGGTGAGCCTCAGGGGCGCGAGACCGGAGCGAGTAGTTCAATGAGCATGCCGCGATGGATAGTGCTCGACGGAAGGGGGAGTGACGGCGTCCCGCCCGCGGCTCGGCCCCGTCGCGCCGCGGTCGGGGCGCGCCTCGGTCGAACGTGGCACCTGCACCTCGCTCTCCACGCGCGTCGATCTCGGCGCGTCCGAGGACGGCGCCTCGATCGCCGGAAGATCGTCCTTCGCGGTGGTCGCATCGACCACGGGCGCCGCGAGATCCGACTGCCGGCGCCGCTGATCGAGCGCGGCGAGCTGGGCGCGCCGGTCGGCGAGCACTCGCCGCTCGATCTCCCGGCGCGCCAGCGCGGCGATCCTGCGCTCGGCCATCCGACGATCAGCGGTGCGGTCCCACGCGTCGAGGTGCGCGAGCATCTGGTCGAGCGAGACGACGCGTCGCGCCCCATCGCGCTCGCGGCGGAAGACGATGTGCGTCCAGCCGCGCACGCCGACCGGCCGGTGCCAGCAGCCGTCCATGCGCACGCGCCGGCCCGCGATGGCGTGGCCGAGCACGCGCTCGAACCGCGACCGCGGCAGCAGCGTGATCGGGAACAGGTCGTCCCAGCGGCACAACCGGCCGACGTCGTCGTAGGCGGCGGGACGGTCGGGAAGCTCGAGCAGGGACGGGGCGCGACCGCGCATCACCGCCGCGATGAGCTGAAGCGACAGGGGATCGCCGAGCGCACTGATCGACGGCCAGAACGCGCGCGTCGTGCGTCCGGCCATCTCGCGCAGCGAGAGGTGGCCTCCCGCCGTGGTCGTCCACACGGCGGCGTTCACGTCGCACGTGAAAGGATTGGCCGGGAAGCAGGCGTGGCGCGCCACCCAACCCTGCCGTGAACTGTGGACGACGGGATGAAATCCCTGCACGACGGGGATGCCGTGGCGCGCCAGCTCGTCGAGGTCGTAGCTCGGCCATGCCATCACGTCGCGCACGATGCCGACGATCAGCGTCGCCGTCGCGGCCATCAGCCCGGCGTCCGGCGTGAAGTCGGCGGTGACCTCGATGCGGTCGCCGCGCGGGCGCACACCGACTCCCGTCGAGCGCCGATTCGCCGCGAGGAGCATCACCGGCGCGGCGAGGACGTGCGTCAGCAGGTATGCCAGCCGCTCGACCGTGCGGCCATTCGCCGATTCGTTGGCTGAAACGTCGAACGTGACGTTGTAGTGCGTGCTGAATCCAACGAGGCGGACACTCCGCTCGTGCCGGCGTTCCCAGTCGTCGAGCTCCTCGCGGAGGAAGCCGAGGCTTTCCCACAGCGAGCGCGTGCCGCGTGCGCCGCAGCCGCGCTCGATCTCGATCATCGGCGTCGCGATCTCGATGACGCCCGTATCGAAGTAGACGGCGCCGCCCGTGGGCAGGTGGTAGGAGCGCCCCGTGCGATGCACCATCGGCCCGCGCACGATACGCCGCGGAGACCCGAACGCCTCCTCCGGCCTGACCTGCACGTCGTCGACGATCGTTGCGAACTCGGCCTCGAGCCCGATCGCCGGCAGGCCGTGCGGCCGCGCGCGACGCGCCGGACGGACTGCCCGGTCGCTGCGTCTGGGTCGCTTCAGCTGATCGTCGATGCTCATCTCGACACCTTCACCGGCCATCCGAGGACGGTCCGGTCCTTCACCGCCGCGGCCGTCACAACGGATCGCCGGCGAGCTTGAGGTTGTGGGTCTCCCCCGGCGCTTCGCGCGGCAAGGACAGAACGTAGCCGAGATCGATGTGCAGGTGGTCGTCGGTCAGCATGCGAGCGTCGCCAAGCGGCCGCGTCCAGACGGTGGGGATCAGCTCGTGCGCGAGCGACGCGTAGCGGCGGATCAGGTCCGGCGTGTCGAGGTAGGTGTCGCCGATGCGATAGATGTTGGCCGCGGTACCCCAGCAGTGCGGCGATGCTCCACCCGTTCCCTTGTGCTTGGGTGAGCAGTAGCCGCCGTTCGCGCCGATGTACACGCAGGTGCCGACCTCGTCGCGCAGCTGCTCGAGCGCAAAGGCGAGCAGGAGCGTCGCGCACGGGATGTAGCGCGGGAAGACGCGCAGCGGCGGCGCCTCACGCACGTCGGTGTGAATGAACTCCGATACCGTGAAGTGCCGGGAGAGGTGCGTGTCGCGCGCCTGAGCCCACGACGTCACCTCGTAGAAGTAGCGAGGCAACACGCGTGCGTGACCGCTGTGGTCGTACAGAATTCCGCCGGGAATGAGCACGTCCCGATACCGCTGTTCCAGCTGCCGCGCGTCAATGAGACGAAGGGGGAAGTTCGTCACCGCCAGATCAGTCGCCATCGACCCGATCCCCGACGAGCGCGGCATATCCGATGTACGATGCCGCCGCGATCGTCGTCGCGCGGCCCGTCGCCGACGGCTCCCATTCCGTGAGCACCGCGATGGCGTACGGCTTCCGACCGGGCAGATACACGAGGCCTGCGTCGTGCGCCACGGTGGAGATGTCGCCGGTCTTGTTGGCGACGCGTGCCTCGCGTGGCACCCCGGCCGGGATCCCACTACGAAACAGCTGCCGATGCAGAATGTCGAGCATCTGCCGCGAGTACTCGGGGCTGAACGCCCGCTCGTCCCCGATGAGCTGGAGCAGCCCGACCAGTCCCCGGGCCGTGACGCGGTTGTTGATCCCGTGATCGAAAGCGGCCTCGTCCTCCACGCCTCGCCGAAGGTCGATCCCCTCCAGCCCGAGCTCGACGAGCGTGCGCTGCAGCGTGTCGAGCCCGATCAGGTCGAGCAGGAGGTTCGTCGCGAGATTGCTGCTCGAGGCGATCATGTGCTCGGCGAGCTCGGAGACCCGAAGCGTTCGTCCGATCTCGCGGTGTACCTCGCCGTTCGCGTCCCGATCGACCCGCACGCGGAACGGCGTGCCGTCGAACGCGCTGAGAAACCGGTTGCGCACGTGCACGCGCGACTGCGGCAGCAGGTCGCCGCGATGAATCGCGCCGTAGACCCCGAGCAGCACGGCGAGCTTGATGGTGCTCGCGGCGTGGAACCAGCGGTCGCCGTGGTACGCGAAGTCGTGTCCAGTCTCGAAGTCCGAGATGGCCACCGCGAGGCTGCGCGCCTGGCTCAGCTCCTCGAGCTCGGCGAATCGCCCCTGGAGCTCGCCGGGCGAGCGCAGTGACGGGACCGGCGGACGTCGTGGGACGCGAATCGACATGGCGAGCGAGACGGTGGCAAAGCCAATGCCGGACCTATTGGCTGATGAGGCCGCTACTCCACGCGTCCATCCTCTGTTCCAGAATGTCGAGGGGCAGCGCGCCCTGGCTCAGCAGCTCGTCATGGAAGGCCCGGATGTCGAATCGGGCGCCCTGCTCTCGTTCGGCGCGCTGGCGCATCGCGCGGATCGCCAGCTCCCCACTCTTGTAGGCCAGCGCCTGGGCCGGCATCACGATGTAGCGATCGACCTCGTTCGTGATGTCCTGCTCCGTCTTCGCGCTGTTGGCGGTGAAATACTCTATCGCCTGCTCCCTCGTCCAGCCGAGATCGTGGATGCCGGTATCGAGCACGAGCCGGATCGCGCGCCACATCTCGTACGTGAGCTGGCCGAACCGGGAATATGGATCGCGGTAGAGACCCAGCTCGGCGCCGAGGCTCTCGGCGTACAGCCCCCACCCTTCCGTGAAGGCAGTGTAGCCCGCGTACCGGCGGAACTCCGGCAGGTCCTTCATCTCCTGTGAGAGCGCGATCTGCAGGTGGTGACCGGGCACGGCCTCGTGTGCGGTGAGCGCCTCCATCTCCCAGGTCGGCCGCGAGTCGAGCTTGTACGTGTTGACGTAGTACATCCCCGGCTCGTGCGAATCCGGAGACCCCGACAGGTAGTATGCCGTCGTCTGCGACGGAGCAGCGTACGATGGGATCGTCGCGATGCCGTAGGTGAGACGCGGCAGACGACCGAAGAGTCGGGACAGCTCGGGATCGATGCGCTTGGCGATGTCGCGGTAGGCGCGCACGAGGCTCGCCGAATCCTTCATGAAGAAGCGCTCGTCGGTGCGCAGCATCGTCACGAACGCCTTGAAGTCCCCCGTGAACCCCGACGCCCGGATCGCGCTGTCCATCTGCGCGCGGATGCGCTTCACCTCGGCGAGGCCGAGCGCGTGGATCTCCGCCGGCGTGCGGTTGGTCGTCGTCTCGAGCCTGACGTCGTACGCATACCACGCACGGCCGTCCGGCAGGCTGCTCCATCCGATGCTCTCGCGCGCCCGCGGGACGTAGGTCGTGACGAGATACGACGCGAGCTCGCGGTACGCCGGCCGGACGCGCTCCGTGTAGATGCGCGCCGCTTCGGCAGAGAGCCGCTGGCGATCGGCCGCCGCCATGGCGGGTGGAAATCGGGTGAACGGCTCGAGCAGTGCGCTCTGCATCGGGTCAGCGGGCACGAGATGCTCGAACTGGGCGGGCACGTCGCGCAGCGTCACGCGCGGTGGCGTCACGCCGACCGCGAGACCGCTGTCCAGCAGCACGCGCGTCTGGGCCAGCGCCGCGGGAAGCGCCGCCAGGCGCCTGAGCATGCGCTCGTAGTCCGCGACGGAGCTCGTCGGCATCCTGGTCAGCACTTGCGCGAGATACTGCGGCCCCTCGCGCTGCGTGACGGCGAGCAGCTCGCGTGGAAAGCGAGCCCCCTCGATGCTTTCCCTGGTGGTGCGCTCGAAGATGTCGAAGCTCAGGCGGTCCGCCGCTCCGAGCCGGCGCCGGTCGATCGTCCCGAGCACGAGCAGCCGATCCGGAAGCTCACGCCTGCGGCGTGCGATCGCGGCCGGCGTGTTGTCGGTCCACCGCTCGTCCTGTCCGGGATATCCGACGAAGGTGGCGGTCTCCGGCGACTCGACATTCGTGTACTCCCAGTCGAGGCGGAACAGCGCCGCGAGACGTGCGCTGTCTCCGATCGATCGGCGCGATGCGAGCTCGAGGAACCGCGTGTGGAAGTCGGGTCGCGGAGCTTGCGCCTGCGCGGCGCTGCTCGCGACGAACAGTACGGCGTTGATGGCGACGAGGAGCCGACGAAGCATCTCTACCGACCGGTTGGCGCGGTGGCTCGTGGCAGCGTGAGGATCAGCGTCGCGCCCTCGCCCTCCACGCTCTCGGCTCGCAGATCGCCACCCATCCCGCGGGCGAGGTCCCGGCTGATGGCGAGGCCGAGCCCTGCGCCCTCGGCCGGCATCGTCAACGACCGCTCGAGCTGCACGAAGGGCTCGAAGATCAGCTCGAGCTTGTCGGCGGGGATGCCGACACCGCTGTCGCGCACGACGATCACGACCTCGTTCTCTCGCGCGCCCCGCGCCAGCCGTATCTCCACCTCGCCGTGCGCCGGCGTGAACTTCGCCGCGTTGCCCAGGAGGTTGGTGAGGATCTGGATGAGCTTCTCGCGATCGGCCGCGACGTAGAGCTCCGTCCCGCTCTCGGCGTCGGGGAGGCGCGAGACGAGCGAGATCTCCCGCGCCGCGAACTGGGGCTGCACGAGCGACGCGAGATCGCCGAGCACGCTGCTCACGAGCACCGGCTGGATCCGGTACTCGACGCGACCCGTCTCGATGCGAGTGAGATTGAGGACGTTGTTGATGAGACCGAGCAGGTGCCGCTGTGCACGTCCGATGCGCTCGAGCGCCTCACGCTGGCCGTCGGTCACCGGCCCATAGAGGCCCATCTCGAGAATCTGCGTGTGACCGCTGATCGCGTTGAGCGGCGTGCGCAGCTCGTGGCTCATCACCGCCAGGAAGTCGCTCTTGGCGCGGTTGGCACGCTCGGCGATGATGCGCGCTTCGAGCTCCGCGCGGTGCAGCCTGGCGTTGTCCACCGCGAGCGCCGCGCGCCGCGCGAGCTCGAGCGCCAGCGCGAGATCCGCGTGACCGTAGCGCCGCCCCGACTCGGCGGCGATCAGTGTCAGCGCGCCGAGCACGCGGTCGTGCGCGACGAGCGGTACGACGATGGCCGAGCGGATGCCGACTTCGCGGATGATGCGCAGGTGGTCCTCGTCGACCGCCCCCGCGACGAGCATCTCTTCGGGAATCTCCGGGTAGAGCTCGGGCTCTCCAGTGCGGACGACGTTCGGGCTGCCCGTCGTCGCGTCGGGGTTCGGTGGGTAGCGGTGCCTGAGCTCGCGCGCCCACTTCACCTTCTCGGGGTCGGCGTGCGCGACGGCGAGCGGGTGGAGGGCACCGTCCTCGCCGACGATCTCCACGCTGCACCAGTCGGCCAGCTCCGGCACGACCAGCCTGGCGAAGTCGTTCAGCGTGCGCTGATAATCGAGCGACTCGCTCAGCACCTCGCTCGCGCGGGCGAGATACCGGATGGCCTCGTCGGACCGCTTCCGCTCCGTGACGTCCTTCCATTGAATGGCCAGGCCGCCGTCGGGCAACGGATAACAGAAGAGCGCGGACCAGCGCTGGCCGTCCACGCTGCGCGCCTCGAACGAGAGAGGGACACGTTCCGTCGCAGCGCGTCGCATCTCGCGTTCGACCTCGGTCCCGACGAGCTCCGGATAGATTTCCCAGACGCTCGTCCCGATGAGCTCCTCCTCCGTGCGGCCCGTGGCGCCGAGGATCTCCGCGGCCCTGGCGTTGACGTACTGGAAACGCCACCGGGCGTCCTGGACGACGAACGGATCGGCGATGCTCTCGAGGATCTCGCGGGTGAACCGCTCCGAGCTCTCGGCCGTGGCGCGAGCGGACTCCGCCTCCGTGAGCGCTTCCTCCAGCTGCGCATTCGTCTGCTCGAGGTCTTCGGTGAGCGATTGCGCCTCCTCCGTCTGCGCCTCGAGCTCGAGCGCCTGATCCTGCAGCGCCCGATTGAGCTCGTCTAGCTCGTGCGAACGCGACTCGGCTGCGGCCCGGGCAGCCGACTCGGCGGCGAAGCGAAGCGCCTGCTGCTCCGCCGCCCGTCGATCTGTGAGGTCGCGCGTGACTTTCGCGTAGCCGACCACCTCGCCGCGCTCGTTGCGCAGCGCCGTGATGATCACGTTGGCCCAGAAGCGCGTGCCGTCCTTTCGGACACGCCATCCCTCGTCCTCGAACCGGCCCTGTTGAGCCGCGGCCACGAGCTCCATCTGCGGCTTCCCGGCCGCGATGTCCGTCGGGGGATAGAAGGTCGAGAAGTGGCGACCGATGATCTCGTGCGCCTCGTAGCCCTTGAGCTGCCGCGCGCCGACGTTCCAGGTCAGGACCTTGCCGTTCGCGTCGAGGGCGAAGATGGCATAGTCGCGGACGCTCGCGACGAGCAGTCGATAGAGCTCGGCGGGTTCGTCCGCACGCTCGTGTCGTCCGGGGTCGGACTGATCGTGCTGCGGGCGCGGCGCGGTCATGAAGCGCGCAAGCGGCGGCGTGCCTGAAGAGTCGAGGCAGGCGTGCAGGTCATCGATCGTATGAGTGGATGGCGGTGCTCGATCGCACGATCATAGAAGCACGCGGAGTGGCGCGCCAGAGCGCCGAGTCCGCCTGGCAGCGCCTGATCTTCCATGGTATTGTCGGCCGATGTCGTCCAACGCTGCAGTACCTCGGCTGATCGCGCTCGATTGGGGGACGACCTCTCTTCGCGCCTATCTGCTCGGCGACCGCGGCCTCGTGCTCGAGCGGCGAGCAGAGCCGCTGGGGATCCTCCGCGTCCCCGAACGCGACTTCGCTGCGGTCTTCGATGCGATCACGGCCGATTGGCGCGCGCGTTACCCGGAGTTACCGTCGATCGCCTCGGGGATGATCGGCAGCAAGCAGGGGTGGATCGAAGCGCCTTACTCGGAGCTGCCGGCGGACGTCGAATCCGTGGCGCGAGCGCTGGCGCCGGTCCCGCATGCCGGCCTGCTGATCGTTCCGGGCCTCGCGCAGCGCGGCAGCTGGCCTGACGTGATGCGAGGTGAGGAGACGCAGCTGTTCGGCGCGATGGCCGAGTCGTCGGCGTTGACCGACGGCGGTGTGGCCGTGCTGCCGGGTACGCACTCCAAGTGGGCCCGGATCGCGCGCGGCCGCGTCGAGCGGTTCACCACCCATCTGACGGGAGAGCTGTACGACGTGCTGTCGCGACACTCGATCCTCGGACGGCTCGCCGGTGACGGCCGGGGCGACGCCTCGCCAGGCGCGCCGTTCCTCGGCGGTGTGCGGCACGCGCGCGACGTGGCGGGCGGGCTTGCCAGCCTCGTCTTCTCCGCACGATCCGCGGTGCTCGTGGGCGACCTGGCCGCCGGGGACAGCCTGGAGTACCTGTCCGGAATCCTCATCGGTGACGAGATACGCGCGGGGCTCGCCACGGGCGATGCGCCGCACGTGCTCATCGGGGAGCCGGCCCTGTGTGCTCGCTATGCCGCGGCGCTCGGCGAGTTCGGCGTCGCCGGTTTGGAGATTCTCGGAGACGCCGCGCCGGCCGGACTGTGGCAGATCGCCCTCCGCGCCTTCCCCGCGCTCCAACGAGCGGACGGGTCCTCGCGTAGACCAGTATCCGCGTGAATTCGTCAGGCTGGTTGCCCAACGGGGCTACCGCGCGCATTCTCATCGGAAGACTGGATTCGAACGCACGCCTCTCGTTCGCTCGCCCATCCACACCGCTGCCCACCGACCCATGAGCACCTCACGCCGTACGTTTCTCAAGACCTCGGCGCTCGCCGCCGCAGGCACCGTTCTTCCCGCCCGGTCCTGGGCCAAGGTCATCGGCTCCGCTGACGACATCCGCGTCGCGGTGATCGGCCTGAACGGCCGAGGACAGAACCACCTCTCCAGCCTCGCGCGCATCACCGGTGTACGCGTCGTTGCGCTCTGCGATCCCGACACCGCGGTACTCGACAGGGTGAAGGGGAAGGTGAACGGAGGCGACGTGAAGCTCTACACGGACATCCGTGAGCTGCTCGCCAACAAGGACATCGACGCCGTGACGATCGCGACGCCGAACCACTGGCACTCGCTCGCCGCGATCTGGGCGGTGCAGAACGGCAAGGACGTGTACGTGGAGAAGCCCGTCTCGCACAACGTGTGGGAGGGTCGCCAGCTGGTGAACGCGGCGAAGAAGTACAACAAGGTCGTGCAGGCGGGCACGCAGATCCGCTCCGGCGAAGGGCTGCAGGAGGCCGTGCAGTGGATCCGCGCCGGCAACCTCGGCAAGATCACGGCGGCGCGCGGCTTCTGCTACAAGCGCCGCGACAGCATCGGCAAGACGAACGGCCCGCAGCCGATCCCCGCGACGGTGAACTACGATCTGTGGACCGGTCCGGCGCCGCTCGTTCCGCCGCACCGCAACAACCCGAAGTACGGTCCGATCCACTACGACTGGCACTGGGTGTACCTCTACGGCAACGGCGACGTCGGCAACCAGGGCATCCACCAGATGGACGTCGCGCGCTGGTTCCTCGGCGAGTCGGGGCTGCCGCGCCACACGATCAGCATCGGCGGCCGCCTGGGCTACATCGATGACGGCGACACGCCGAACACGCAGGTGGTCGTGCACGACTACGCCACCGCACCGCTCATCTTCGAGGTGCGCGGTCTGCCGAAGAAGGCGGGCATCGCGAGCCAGGGCGGCGATCCGGCGGCGAACCAGGGCGGCGGCGCGAGCGGGATGGACAACTACCGCGGCGTCGACATCGGCAACGTGATCGACTGCGAGGGCGGGAGCCTGATCAC
>Ga0070669_100004223_pt1 | contig 10389 bp, 10 predicted proteins | sample KBSS53metaG_FD_64680 | JGI IMG/M metagenome (GOLD analysis project Ga0070669, IMG submission 64680) | Switchgrass rhizosphere microbial communities from Kellogg Biological Station, Michigan, USA - KBS S5-3 metaG | ecosystem: Host-associated > Plants > Roots > Rhizosphere > Soil ... | reverse complement strand
CATTGAGCGGGCGGTGGCAGAGCCGCCGGGATGTGGCTCATGAAACGCGCGATCGTCGATGGTTGGGACACCGACAAGGCGATGGAAGAAGCGACGGCACTCGGGCTTACGAATGAAACGCTGAAGCAGTTTTTCGTCGCGCAGATTCAGCAGCGAAAGCGCTGACCGGGCACGCGCGAACCGGGCGCGGCGACCTCTGCTCCTAGATGCCCGCGTACCAGGAGTAGCCGCCTTCCGGCGATGCCGATCCCAGGCCCTTGCCGAACGACTTGAGGCTGTCGGTGACGGCGAGGCGGTTGATGAATTTGACGCTCTTGTAGCCGAGTTGCCGCGGCACCCGCAGCCGCAGCGGACCGCCGAACCCGACCGGCAGATCGCCATCGTTCATCGCGTAGGCGAGCAGCGTCTGCGGATGCAGCGCGTCGGCCATGTCGATGCTCTCCCACCAGCTGCGTTGGATCGAGAAGTACACGACGTAACGCGCCTGCGGCATGATGCCGGCGGCGCGCAGGACGTCAACGAGCGGCGTCCCGATCCACTCCGCGACGTACGACCAGCCTTCCTCGCACGCGATTTCAGTGATCTGCCGGCGCGCTGGAAATCTCCTGATCTCGTCCAGCGACAGCGACGCCGGTTGCGCGACGAGGCCTTCGACGGCGAGCCGCCAGTCCTTGAAGCCGTCCGCCTGAAGCCGCGTGAATTGATCGCTCGGCGGCGCAATCTCGTTGGCGAACGGCGGATTCGAGATCTGGCTGCGGCTGAATTCGCGCGCGAGTGAATGCCGCGTCAGCAGCCGGTGCGTGGCATAGGTCAGCGTCTCGCCGGCTCCATAAATGCCGCCGTGATCGGGCGGGACCAGCCCGTACCGATCGGCGATGCGCTCGGCAACGGCGAGGCCCGACAGCCCCGCGGCCGCGGCGAGCCCCCGCGTGATCATCGTGCGCCGTGAGATTGGGCTCATTCAGGTCCTCCCGTCGGTGCGGACACACCGGTGATCATCGCCATGACGCGCGTTCTGAATCCGGCGAACCAGACCATCGCGACGTGGACCACGAGAAACGCCACGAGCGCGACCGTCACCAGAAAATGCAGCGTGCGCGCGGACTGCCGGCCGCCGAGCCACGTGACCGTGGCCGGCACCGCGGAGACGAACGCCGGCGACATCGCCAGGCCCGTCCAGATGACGAGCGGGAAGAGCACGAAAATCACGAGGAGGTAGGTAAGCCGCTGCACGAGGTTGTAGGACCACGCGTCCGCGGCGACCGGCCGCGCGAAACGGAGGTGCCGTGCGAGCTCGCGAGAAAACGACCGCATCGAACGATCGCTCACATCCGGCAGCAGGTGTTTGCGGAAGTGCCCGCTCAGCGCGCCCCAGATGACATACAGCGCTCCGGTCAGCACCAGCACCCACGCCGCCTCGAAGTGGAGATAGCGGCTCCAGCCGTTCTGGTCGGGCAGCACGTAGCCATACCCGGTCGGGACGGTTGCGCGAGACGAGGGAATCGGGAGCGAGAACAGCGCCGGCGTCAGCACGTTGCCGCTCTCACCCCAGTAGAAGCGCGGGTGCGAGACGACGATTTCGAGTCCGCTGACCAGCAGTGCGAGAAAGCAGACGGTCGTCACCCAGTGCGTCACCCGTACGAGCGCGGTGTGACGCGGCGCGTCAGCACGGGCGGCGACGGCCGGCAGTCGATCGACGTTCCATGCCGTCTCGGGCATCGGGGGATACTAGCACCTCCACCTCGGTTCTGGCTTCGGCAGAACCCACTCAAAGCTCCCGGTGCAGACCGTAGTTTTCCTCGCGCGTTGGATTCAAGCGTAGGGGACGACTGAGCGCGCTTCTGCAGTAGAATCGCCGCATTCGGCGCAACCCGAAGGAGTCGCATGGCTCGCCATTCGCGTCGGCCCGTCGGACGTCGTGGGTTCCTCAAGAAGGCCGCCGCCGGCGCTGCCGCGATCGTGTCGGCACCGGCGGCCGCTGACGCGATCCAGCAGAATCAACCAGGCGATCCCGCTCCCGCCCGCGCCGACGTCTACACCACCGACAAACCCGGTTCGGACTTCATGGCCGACGTCCTGAAGTCTCTCGACTTCGAGTACGTCGCGGCAAACCCCGGGTCCACGTTTCGCGGCATCCACGAGTCGTTGATCAACTACGGCAACAACAAGCACCCCGAACTGCTCACGTGCTGCCACGAGGAGTCGTCGGTGGCGATGGCGCACGGCTACGCCAAGATCGAAGGCAAGCCGATGCTCGTCATGGCGCACGGCACGGTCGGCCTGCAGCACGCGTCGATGGCGATCTACAACGCGTACGCGGATCGCGTTCCCGTCTACGTGCTGCTCGGCAACATCGCCGACGTCGCGTTCCGCCGCAGCGACGTCGAGTGGACGCACGCCGTCCAGGACGCCGCGGCGATGGTGCGCGACTACACCAAGTGGGACGATGCGCCGGTGACGCTCGCGCACTTCGCGGAATCGGCCGTGCGCGCCTACAAGGTCGCGATGACGCCGCCGTACGCGCCCGTCGTGATCGTCGCAGACGCAGTCATGCAAGAGGAAGGCATTCCGGCCGCCGACCGCGGACGCCTGCGTGTGCCGAAGCTGTCAGTGACGACCCCGCCCGCCGCTGACGCCGGCGCCGTGGCGGAAGTCGCGCGCATGCTGGTGGCTGCCGACAGCCCGGTGATCATGGCCGGACGCGCAGCGCGGACGCCGAAAGGCCTCGCGCTGCTCGTCGAGCTCGCCGAGCTGGTGCAGGCGCCGGTGAACGATGGGCACCAGTTCACGCTGCGGATGAATTTTCCGACGCGGCATCCGCTCAAGGGCGCCGGCGTGCTCGCCACCGCCGATCTGCTGCTGGCGCTCGAGATTCCCGACCTCTTCCAGGCCACCCATGCCAGCACGCCCCTGAACCGCTTCGGGATGGAATCGCGGCCGACGATGAAGGCCGGCGCCAGGATCGTGACGATCTCGTCGTCGGACCTGCTGACGAAGAACAACTATCAGGATGCCGGCCGGTACACGGAAGCGGACCTCGCGATTCCGGCGGACGCGGAAGCGACGCTGCCGCAGCTGATCGAAGCCTGTCGGAAGCTGATCACGCCGGAGCGGCGGCGCGCGATGGATGCGCGCGGGGCGAAGCTCACGGAAACATCGAAGCAGCTGCGGGAGAGGGCGCTCGAACAGGCGGCGTGGGGCTGGGATGCGAGTCCGATTTCGACCGCGAGACTTTCAGCGGAACTGTGGAATCTCGTCAAGGACGAGGACTGGTCGCTCGTGAGCGACACGTCGTTCATCAGCAACTGGCCGCTGAAGCTGTGGGACTTCACGAAGCATTACCAGTTCATCGGGTGGTCCGGCGGCTACGGCATCGGCTACGGAGCGCCAGCGGCCGTCGGCGCCGCGCTGGCGAACCGGAAGCACGGCCGGCTGAGCATCAACATCCAGTGCGACGGCGACATGAACTACGCGCCGGCGGTGCTGTGGACCGCCGCGCACCATCGCATCCCGCTGCTGACGGTGATGCACAACAACCGCGCCTATCACCAGGAGCGCATGTACATCACGGCGATGGCCGCCCGCGCGAATCGCGATGTCAGCCGCGCCCACATCGGCAACGAGCTGGCGGATCCGTTCATCGATTACGCGTCGCTGGCAAAAGCCTACGGCGTCCACGGACAGGGTCCGATCCAGAATCCCAACGATCTCGGGCCCGCCCTGAAACGGGCGATTGACGTCGTGAAACGCGGCGAGCCGGCGCTCGTCGACGTGATCACGCAGCCACGGTGAAACGATGACGCCGCTGATCCTCCTGTTCGTCGCGTTTCTCCAGGCGGCGCAACCGCCGGCGGCGGCGCCCGCCGGTAACGTGGAAGCCGGCAAGCGCCTCTACGACAAGCACACGTGCTATTTCTGCCACGGTACCGCCGGCCAGGGCGGCGTCGCGGGCGCGCGTGTAGCCGGCGTCGCGCGCAACGCGCAGGGCTTCATCCGGTACGTGCGGCGGCCGCCGGGATCGATGCCGGCGTACTCGGAACAGATGCTGTCGGATCAGGAATTGACCGACATCCTGGCGTATCTGCGGTCGCTGCCGCCGGCGAAAGCCGTCAACGACATCCCGCTGCTCAATCAGCTCCGCGGCAAGTAGTCAGCGGCTGCGGCTGGCGAGCGAAGAATGGCGGTAGAACTGACGAGCTGGCATCACAAAAGCCGGTGCGCGTGGCGCGATCGAGCCTAAACTCCTCGAGGCAATCGTAGCCGCGAAATGACCAGCCGGTGTCTTCCCCGATTCTGCAGGAGACAGACCAGATGAAGAAATTACCTGTCACGCTCGCTGTCGCCGCCGTTCTTCTCGGTGCCACATTGTCGCTGCCGGTTGCCGCTGACAAAGGCGGCGTCGGATCGGCACGGCTCCAACTGGTTGAGGCGACCATTCAGGAGCTGCAGAAGGCGCTGCAGACGAAGCTCGTGACGTCCGAGCAGCTCGTCGAGATGTACCACGCACGCATGGCGGCCTATGAAGACTCTGGCCCGCACATCAACGCGTACATACACGTCAATGCGAACGCCGATTTCGATGCCGTGCACGTCGATTCGCGCCGGCATCCTGGCGCCGTCAACGGTCCGCTCTACGGCATACCCATCCTGCTGAAAGACAATATCGACACCGCGGATATGCCGACCACCGCCGGCAGCGTTGCGCTTGCCGGATCGATTCCGCCCGACGATGCGTTCATCGTGCGGAAGCTGCGGGAGGCTGGCGCGATCGTCCTCGGCAAGGCCACGCTGACCGAATACGCGAACTTCCTCGCGATCGGCATGCCGACCGGCTACAGCTCGCTCGGCGGTTTCGGATTCAATCCGTACGACCCGCGCGTGGACCCTCGCCCCACGCCTCCGTTCAATGACGGTCGCCCGGTGTTGCAGACCGGAGGCTCGAGCTCCGGCGCGGGCATCGGTGTCAATGCGAACCTGACGCCGATTGCGATCGGCACCGAGACCTCGGGATCGATTCTGAGCCCCGCGAACGCGAACGGTATCGTCGGCATCAAGCCAACCCTGGGTCTGGTGAGCCGCGACGGCATCATTCCCATCACCGCAGATCAGGACACGGCGGGACCCCTCACGCGTACAGTGACGGACGCCGCGATCCTGTTGGGCGTGATCGCCGGATACGATCCCGACGACGCGGCAACGGCGGCATGTCTGCTGCCTGGCCACTGCTTCAGCGACTACACGCAGTTTTTGAACCACCGCGCGCTGAGAGGCGCACGCATTGCGGTGTACTCTCCGCCGACGCCGCTCGTTGCCAACCGCCAGGCGATCATCGACAACGCCGTGGCCGTACTGAAAGCGCAAGGTGCGTCGGTACGGACCCTTGCCGTGTCCGACATTCCGCTGCAGCCCGGCTCGTGCGTCGCCTACCCGCTGCCTGCGATTCCGCCGCCGCCCGCGGTGCGGTGCTCATCGGTGCTCCTGTACGGATTCAAGCGCGACCTGAACGCCTACCTGGCGGGCACACCGGGGGCACCGAACCACACACTCGCCCAGATAGTGGCCTTCAACAGCACCTTTGTGCCGGCGATGAAGTACGGGCAGGCGATTGCTGAAGCTGCCGCGCAGGTCAACATCAGTCCCGGAAGCCCCGATACGCTCCGCTACCTGGATGATCGCGCCTACGATCTCGTCGTCTCGCGTGATGCTCTGAACGCGATCTACGACGGGCCAGATGGCATGCCAGGAACGGCCGATGACACCGATGCGATTCTTGCGCTCGGCAACAACTTCGCGGCCGCCCCCGCCAAGGCAGGCTTCCCGAGCGTCACGGTGCCTGGCGGATTCATCATCGCCGACGCGGCTCTGGGAGATCCGCCCATCAATGGCCCGTTCCCGCAGACGGTCACCTTTTCCGGGCCGGCCTTCTCCGAGCCGCGGCTGATCGGCCTCGCGTACGCATTCGAGCAGGTCACGCGCTACCGCGTGCCGCCCTCGAGCACGCCGCCGTTGCCCAGCGACAGCGTGGGGAGACGCTAATTCTCGCAGCCCGTGGCGACCAGCACCAAGACGGATCCTGAGGGCACAGTGCAACGACAGAGACACCATCTCAGCGAGCGCATGCGCGGTGTTCCTAGAACACCAGACGGCTGACAACCATGAACGCCAGGATCATCCCGACGATCAGCAGCCACGCGCGCCAGTTACCAAGGTTCAGTGTGTAGCCAAGGCCGACACGATTCTCGACCCACATGGCCGGGTCGTTCGCGTTGACGTAATACATGCCGCCGACTCTCCACGCGTGGTCAGGCGTGGCGTCTCCGTGAACGTCCCGCCGCGCCGCAGGTGAAACTGCGCGTTGACCGCCTTGCCCGACGCGGAACATCCAGGAGGCAACGCCTAAACCGAACAGCATGAACGCCAGCTGTGGCAGGTACCAGACGACACCGCCCAACGTGTTAGCGAACGCTGGCATCGAGGCGACCGTCATGGCGGACATCGCAATCGCACCCAAGTAGCCAACCAGAACAGGGACGAGCGCGTTGACGCGCCGGAACCGTTGTTCCGCGGCCGCGGCCGGGCCGTCCACAGCGATCTGGCGCGACCGCCCTACCATCGTCACCGCGATCGTCAGCATGATCGCGACCTGGACGGCGGCCAACTCGAGCAGTCCGAACGGGTTGCTGGCGTCGGCACCATCAGGCCCATCGCCGCGGTACGTGTACACGACCAGCGCCGCCGCCAGCAGGATGGCAAACGGTCCGGCGGCAAACAGCGCCCCACCAGGCAGAGACGAGTCGCGCGGGACCAGTGAGGCGACGCGCACATCGGAGGGCGGGACGGCGTGCGCGCGCGCCTTCCGGTGCGCCAGGTACCACGCGGTCGAAGCGACCACCACGTTGCCGGCAACGGGCAACGCTTGCCAGACGGAGTCGGGCCGAGTTGCGGAAAGCAGCAGACTGATCGCGAGTGCTGCCGCCGCGCCGATCCAGACGATCGTCCGATAGCGGAAGACGAGCCTGCGGCCCTCGCCCGCCACGAACGCCTCGGATACCGTCACCGCGAACAGGATGTCCGGCCGGCTGAGGCGAGGCAGCACGTGAAAGACGAACGCGTGCACCGCAACCACCAGCATCAGGAACCAGGAAGCGGACGTCATGGTTTTGCTCCTTGCGCGAGGCGATGCAGCGCCGCCGAGATCTGTCGTGAGCTCATGCCGGCGCTGCGAAGTTCGGCGGCGACGTGTCCCAGCTGTTTCAGAAGGTGATCGAGCTTACGGCGATCGACGGCTCGCGGTGCCTCCCGTGCGATCACGGCGGCTCCGCGGCGGCGTTTCAGTTCGAGCCACCCTTCGTCGGCGAGCAACCGGTAGGCGAGAGCGACCGTGTTGAAGTGCACGCCGAGATCCAGTGCCAGCTGGCGAATCGGCGGCAGCAGGTCGCCGGGCTTCAGCCGCTCTTCCACCAAATGGCGGCGCAGATCATTGGCGATCTGCCGATAGGCGGGCGTTGGGGACTCAAGGTTGAGCGACACGCGGGGTGCGCCGGCCATTGTCTAATGTCTATGTACAATATACATTAACGATAGCCTAACGCAAAGGATGCTCATGGTGACGTCTGGGATAAAGCAAGTGGCGGTCGTTCCTGCCCTATTCAGCGCAAACGTCGTTTCGAAAACGCCACGCCCGAACCGGACTTCCGCTGACGGTGTGCGCAGATGTGCCGGCGTTGTGTTCCGCCAGGCGTTCGCGGACCGATGACGTTAACCCGGTGTAATAACGACTGGGTGTCCTTTGACTTCGTAGGATGTAAACGAATCGTTTGACGAAAAACACGCTGCTCGAATGAGCAATGGGAATACCAGCCCTGAATCCCTCAATAAATCGCGGATCCTGTCATCGGGCCTCGTCTAGTTGACAACTGCGGTTGCTCGCCGCTGAAGGTGAGAGCCCGGCTTGTCATCCGAAGCTCACCATCCTTCGCCTGCAATCATGAGCGAATGGAGGCTTGCCATCCGGAGCTCGTTCGGTGTTTTAAGGCAGGTCCACCTTCGCTTGGCGGGCAAAACTCAAACGCCAAGCTTCGGTGGACACCATCCTTCGCCTGCAATCATGAGCGAAGGATGGTGGACCAGACCGGGATCGAACCGGTGACCTCATGAATGCCATTCATGCGCGCTCCCAACTGCGCTACTGGCCCACGCTGGGAAGAAACCTCAATTCTAGCACGCGCCTGCTATCATCCCGGCATGCCGGTGCCCCGACGTGAGTTTCTCGCGCTGGCCGGGACAGCAGCGATCGCACCGCTCGGCGTTCGCCTGGCAGCGATCACCGCAGCGGAGGAGGCCACGACCATGTATGGACTCATCGGCAAGATGACGGCCGTGGCCGGCCAGCGCGACGCGCTCGCGTCGATGCTCCTCGAATCGACTCAAGCGATGCCGGGCTGCCTCAGCTACATCGTGGCCGCCGACCCCGCCGATGCCGACGCGCTGTGGATCACCGAGGTGTGGGACAGCGCCGCCAGCCATCAGGCCTCGCTGAAGCTGCCGGCGGTGCAAGCCACCATCGCGAAAGCGAGACCCATCATCGCAGGGTTCAGCAACCGCGTGGAGACCGTGCCGATCGGCGGCTACGGCTTGGCAAAGACCGCAGCACGCTAGTTTCTCTCCTCAGCCTGCACCCGCACGGCGTCCCGCCAGCGCTCAGCGGCACGCCAGTTCATTTCTTGATCCAGATCAATGGCGGTTCCGCGGCGGGCGGCGAACATAGCGGTGTCAGGAAAACAGGAGGCCGTTATGAAGACGTTTGCCATGGTCATGAGCGTGTGCGCGCTGTCCGCGACGGTGAGCGCGCAGGTTCCGGACTTCACCCCGAAAACACCTCTCATCGGCGCATTGCTGCACAACGACATCGCCGAGGCAAAGCGATTGCTCGCGCGGGGCGCCGATCCCAACGAGAGCGGGTTCATTGGCATGCCGCCGATCGTACTCGCGACGCTCCGCCAAGACCTCGATCTGGTGCGGATGCTGGTCGCGCGGGGCGCGGACCTCAATGCCCGCGATCGCTCGGGGTCGACGACACTGATGTGGGCGGCGTTCAACGACACCGGCGACGCCCGGCTCGTCGAAGCGCTGCTCGAGCTCGGCGCCGATCCTGCGGCAGCGAATCAGGCCGGCGAAACGGCGCTGGTCTGGGCGATGCGCCGCGGTGACACGCCGGCGGTGTCGGCGCTGCGGCGCGCCGGGGTCTCTGAGACCGCGCTCACGAAAGCCTCGGTTGAAAAGGCGATCGCCCTCCTTCAACAGAGCGGCTCGCAATTCAACCGCGTGTCGGGCTGCTATTCGTGCCATCACCAGTCGTTGCCCCAGATGGCGTTCGGCGCCGCCCGCGCCCATGGCATCGCCGTCGACGAAGCGGGGGCGCGCCAGCAGGTCGACGTGACGATCAAAGTGTTGAGCAGCGTCGCCGAATCGGCGCTCCGGAACCGCGACCGGATCCCCGACCCGCCGATCGGCGTCAGCTACGCGCTCCTCGGACTTGCCGCCGAGCGCTACGCGGCGGACGCCACCACCGCCGCCATGGCCAGCGTCGTCGCCGCCTGGCAGAGCGATGACGGCGCGTTCTATCCGCTTCCGGCGATCAGGCCGCCGCTCGAAGGCGACGCGTTCACCGCGACCGCCTTGAGCCTGCGCGCGCTGCAGCTGTACGGTTCGTCACCCGACGAGCGAGTCGCGCGGGCGCGTGACTGGCTGAGTGCGTCGAATCCTCGCACCACCCAGGAACGCGCGATGCAGCTGCTCGGTCTGACGTGGGCCAACGCGTCCGCCGTGGACATCCGCACGTCGGCCACCGCGCTCCTTGCCGAACAGCGACCTGATGGTGGCTGGGCGCAACTGCCTACACTCGAAACCGACGCCTACGCGACGGGACAAGCGCTCGTGGCGCTGCAGGCGGCTGGACACGCGGTCTCCAGCGCCGAGTATCGCCGCGGCGCCGCCTATCTGCTGCGGACGCAATTCGCCGACGGCTCGTGGTTGGTCCGCAGCCGTACCTTCCCGGTCCAGCCCCTGCGGGATACCGGCTTCCCGCACGGCAAGCACCAGTGGATCTCCGCGGCGGGCACGAGTTGGGCGGCGATGGCGCTCGCGCTGACACTGCCGGCGCAACCCGGCACCGACTCCGTTCAGTGATCGCTCGAATCCGCCCGCGACACTATTTGCGGGCGAGCTTTCTCCGGATCCGGCTGACCGTCTCTGGCGTGACGCCGAGGTACGACGCCACCATCCATTGCGGCACGCGCGTCGCCAGAGACGGATAGGTCTCGAGGAATCGCAAATAGCGGTCGTGCGCGGACGCGCTGATCGAGCTCACGATGCGCTCGTTCTGCGCTG
>Ga0070669_100004222_pt1 | contig 10392 bp, 7 predicted proteins | sample KBSS53metaG_FD_64680 | JGI IMG/M metagenome (GOLD analysis project Ga0070669, IMG submission 64680) | Switchgrass rhizosphere microbial communities from Kellogg Biological Station, Michigan, USA - KBS S5-3 metaG | ecosystem: Host-associated > Plants > Roots > Rhizosphere > Soil ... | reverse complement strand
AGTATCACGCAGCGGGTGACGACGTGGATTTTTGCTGGCGTTTGCAGCAGGCCGGCGGCGTGATCGCATTCAGCCCTACTGCCATCGTCTGGCACCATCGTCGATTTACTCTGCGCGCGTTTCGCAAACAACAGGAAGGTTACGGCGAAGCGGAATCGCTTTTACGTTTTAAACATCTCATTTTCTTCGGGCCAACCGGGACGGCGAAATGGCGTGGACAAATTTACGGAACCCCGCGTTTCAGTTGGTTCCTTGGCCGCCCCATTATTTATCACGGAATTTTCGCGGACGGATTTTTCCAATCGATCTATCCCACTCCGCAGTCAGAAGTGGCAGCTTATCTCAGCAGTATCGAATGGTTCGCCCTTACCATCTTTCTCTTCGGCGTGGGTGTGTTTGTTCCGCCGCTGCGGATTGTGCCGTATTTGATGCTGGGCGGCACGCTCTGTGTCGCGCTCTCTTATATGGTGCGTGCGCGCATCGAGCCGCGCTTCGATACCATCCAATCCCGCCTGTTGGTCATGTTCCTGGCTTTCGCGCAACCACTCGTCCGTGGCTGGTCCCGTTATTTTACCTGGCTGCATTTCAAACGCACTCCCGGTTCTGTTATTGCGCAGCACGAGAAGCTGCCCCCCGGTAAGAAAATTGGCCGAAGCTGGGGCCGCCTCGCTTATTGGAACGAAGAAGGCAAGGATCGTCACAGCCTATTACGAGAAGTTTTCACGCTCCTTGATCAGGAAAACTGGCGCTACTCGATCGATACCGGCTGGCAGGAATGGGACATCCAGATTTACGGTAACTTCTGGTGGAGCATCATCCTACGAACGGTCACGGAATATCATGGCGGCGGAAAATGCCTGACCCGCGTCCAACTTCGCTACCGCTATGTCACCACCACCGTGATCGTCAATCTCATCGTCCTCACTTTATTCGTCTATCATTTCCTTAAAACCGGGCACGTCCAACTTTTCTTCGCCATCCCTTATGCACTCTTCGCCTTGTTCCTATTCCTGAGAGCACGCCGGTTGAAAACGAGGGTGCGAGAGCTGGTCGATTTTGCGGCTTATCGGATCAATATGAATCGCATTTTGCGATTGCGTCTTCGGCCCGATCCAAGCGACAGCGCGCCGAAGTGAAATTGCGATTTTGGATCGCGCTTGTCGCGCAATTAGTGCTCTTCGCTTCGCTTAAACTTTTCGACGATTGGACACTGGAGTGGATGCCGGTGTATTTTGTCGCCTGCGCGATTCTTTGCGGCCTCGCTTACCTATTTGCATCGACCGAATTTGCCGCGCTTAACAGCGCCTTCTGGATTTTCTGGTTCGTCACCGTCGGGCTGCGTTTGCTGGCCCTACCCCAGGCACCGGGCAACGAAGTCTGGCGCTTTCAAGCCGACGGCGTGATTCAACGCGCCGGATTCAATCCCTATCAGGTCGCACCGAATGATCCACGCGTAGCCGGCAAAATCCCGGAGCTTGCGCGCGTCCCACGCAACGATGAGCCCACAGCCTTCGCACCGGGTGCAGAAGTTTTGTTTCGCGCCATCCCGGCGACGAACAACGCGCTGGTCTACAAAACAATTTTTGGCACTGCCGATTTACTCGCCATCACGCTCCTTCTTCGGCTGCTTGATAAACAAACCGCCGTCTGGTTCGCCTGGAATCCTCTCGTGGCTTATAGTTTTTTTGGCGCGGCACATTTCGACAGCATCATTTTGTTCGCAATCGTCGCCCTGATTTTCTTCCTCGAACGATTTGAACAAACGGTGCAATCGCGCTGGAAATTTGCTCTCGGCGCCGCGGTCGCGCTCGGAATTGCCATCGCGCTTCGACCAGTCTGCCTCGTTTTGTTAATTCCGTCTCTTTTTGCCTTGCGTCGCTATTCCATTGCACTCGCTGCGGCCATCGCTTTGCCCGTTCTCCTTGATTGCGTGTTTCAATTTCCCTTTGCGCAAAATCTTTTCGGAGACTTCGGGCATGTCAGCCGACTCAACGATTTATTTTGGTGGCTGATTGAAGACACGATTTTGCCAAACTGGCATCAGCAATATTACCGCTACGACGTAATCCTTCTGATCGTGTCGGCGCTGATTGGTCTCCTTTTCATGCGCAATTGGCGGAGCGGCATGCTTTGGTCGCTCGGCGCCAGTCTCATTCTCGCGCCGGTCTTAAACGCCTGGTATGTAACTTGGATTCTGCCAGTCGCGACGTGGCGGCGCGCCTTCGCCTGGCATTTTCTTAGCGTCACTATCTTCGCTTACTACCTCTTTTATAATGAGCGCCTTTTCGCTCTTCCCTGGCACGCCGAACCGTGGTTGCGAGGCATAATCGTGTTGCCCGTCCTTTTTGCCATGACCCTAATGGCCACGCAACGCCATCAGGCTCTAAAAACCGGCTAACTCAACACCTCACTCATCGCCCGCTTAAAATCTTCCGGCAACGGCGCTTGAAAATGCATCCGCTCTTTCGTCCGTGGATGATCTAACCCCAGTTTCCATGCATGTAACATTTGGCGCGAAAAATTCCCGGCACGGCGTCCTCCGTAAACAACATCGCCTAAGATGGGATGCCCAAAATGTTGAAGATGGACCCGAATTTGATGTGTCCTGCCACTGTGCAACCGGCATTCGAGCAAGCTCGCCTCTCCTCCACTGCGTACTACTTTGAAATCCGTTCTCGCTTCTCGCCCACCTTCGCGCGCGATCGCCATCCTTTTGCGATGAACCCGATGACGCGCGATGGGGGCAACAATTGTTCCGGAACCCCGACGCAGCTTCCCGGCGACGAGCGCTAGGTAAATCTTTTCACCTGTGCGGGCCGCGAATTGTCGGGAAAGCTCCTGATGGGCAAAATCATTCTTTGCCACCGCCAGGCAGCCGCTTGTTTCCTTATCCAGCCGATGAACAATCCCCGGTCGCTCCTTCCCGCCGATCCCGGAAAGATTTTTGCAATGCGAAAGTAAGGCGTTGACCAATGTGCCGCGCTTGCGGCCGGCGCCAGGATGAACCGAAATTCCCGCCGCTTTGTTTATAACAATCAAGTCGTCGTCTTCGAACAAAACGGAGAGTGCTATCTTTTCGGGGACCAGATCAAGCGCTTGAACGGGTGGCTCGACCAGGATAACGCGATTGCCCGCTCGTACAATGTCGCGCGCACGCGGCGCCGCGCCGTTAACTGTGACGAACCCATCGCGGATAAGCGCCTGGATTCGAGAACGCGTAAACTCGCTCGCAGAATTGGCAAGAAAACGGTCCAGCCGCGTGCCCACATCCGTTCCTTTAACGATAAATTCACGGCGGTTTTCCTGTGTCATTGACGATGTTACTATCGCAAAAATGAGCGACCCGAACACCATTTCGTGTCCCAAGTGCGATGCGTCGATAGATATCGGCGATGCCGAACCTCTCTCGCGTGTGGCCTGTCCGGCTTGTGGCGAACGAATACGGATCGCGCGCTCGTTTAATCATTTCGAGTTGCGCGAGACCCTTGGTACCGGCGGAATGGGGACGGTTTACAAAGCGCGCGATACCCAATTGGACCGAGATGTGGCACTCAAACTTTTGCGCAAAGATCTGGGGCCGGAATACGCCAATCAATTGCAACAGGAAGCCCGGATCACCGCTTGGGTCAATCATCCCCATGTGGTCCAGGTATTTTCCTTCGGCCACGATCACGATCAGTACTATCTCGTGATGGAGCTGGTCGACCGCGGAACGCTCGATGACCTTATTGCGGAACAGAAAAAACTTCCCGAGGCAGACGTGCTACGCGCCGGGATCGAGGTGGCCCGCGGACTACGCGCAGCTTACCAAAAAGGATTGATCCATCGCGATGTCAAACCGGCCAATATTTTGTTCAACGAAGAAGGGATGGCGAAGATCAGTGATTTCGGTTTGGCGGGAATTGTCGAGCCCCAGGCGCAATCTAGCGGCGCCATCTGGGGAACTCCTTATTACGTCGCGCCGGAACGATTAAATAATCAGCCGGAAGATTTTCGCAGCGATATTTACAGTCTCGGCGCCACCCTTTTTCACGCGGTGGCGGGCCGGCCGCCGTTCGACGGCGAAACCACGTCGGCGTCCGATCTGCGCGCGTTGAAGAACAATCCGTTGAAACTGAAAGACGTGGCGCCGGATGTTTCACGGCCAACCGCCAATGCCATCGCCAGAATGATTGCGCCCGACCCGCGCTTGCGTTTCGCCTCGCACGATGCACTCATCCTCGCCCTCAAGAAAGCGGAGCGCATCCTTCACGGTGAACCGGAACCGTGGAGCGCCAAAGCGGCTTTGCTCATCGCCGGCGCCACTCTCATCGCTCTAATATTGTTTGGTTGGTTTTTTTTCAGCCATGAGGGAGGGCCAGCGAAAGTTACAGCATCGGCCAGCTCAACTCCCGCCTTCGATATCAACCGCGAATTTGATGATGGGCGCCAGCAAATAATCGACGGCAAATACCCCGCGGCCCGCGCCACCTTCGCGCGCCTGGCTTCGGAAACCAAAAACAAACAACCCATCTACGATTGGGCGTTGCTCAATCAGGTCCTCGCCGCTTTGCTCGACCAGCAGGAATCGCAAAAGCGCCGGGCCCTGCAGGAAGTGGAAAATGCCGGTAGCGGCGGTTTCGCCGATCCGCAACTGGGCGCATTTCTTCTCGAGACCGCGAAACACGCCAATGAGCGCCGTGCCATTGCGCTCTCCGATATTTCCGATCATGCGGCGAAGCCATTCGCGTTATTTTTGCTGGGACTGACCGACGTCCAGCTTGGACGATTCAATGATGCGAAGGCATTGCTGGAGGCATTTACTTTATCGCAACCCAGCGGGAGCTTGTCCTGGATCGATAAATACAAACCAATCGCGCGAAAATATCTGGATGATACACGGGCGTGGCTCGCCTGGAGAGAGCAGAATGGATCAGCGAAAAGTCCTGCGGAAATCAGGAGTGCGCTGGAAAAGTTGCGATCGCTGAAATTACAAAAGCCAACAGCAATTTCAGCCGAGGCCTTGCTGGCGGAAAGAACCTTGGCTAACCAGCTTGATCAGGCCGAGAAAACGGAGAGATCCGTGCGGGAAAAACAGCACCAGGATTTGGTGGCGCGTGAAATGCCGCAGTTGAACGCAGCCCTGGAATCCTATCGGCGGCTCGCTGCTGTTTATGATTTCACCGGAGCCGCCAGTGCAATTAGAAAAGTTAAACTAACGGAGCCGTCACTGAGGGAGACGCAACGTAATTATCAAAATGCGGCCGATTGGCTGGCGGAATGGAAAGCAACGCTGATTAACGATTTGAATGCGCACAGCTATAACGGCGCCGTCATTGTAAGCGATACCCAATACAACGGAATCGCAGGCGCGACCGCGAACAAGCTGAAAATGAAAGTTCCTTATGGTTCCGCCGAAACCACCTGGCTGAGAGTGCCCGCTACAACCCTGATGACCGTCTCGAGTTTTTTCGCCACCGATGCCGATCGGCAATGGCGCTGCGGCGTTTTTGCGTGGATGATCGGGCAAACGAATGCCGCGCGACAACTTTTCGATGCAGCCTGCTCAGCTAAGCCATCTTATATAGAAGCGCGCAAGTTTTTCGACCAGACGAAACCGTAAATCAGTGGCAAGCCACCTGCTCAAACTAGGAGGGTGCGCCCCGCTTGCTGTTTTTTCTTCCTGGCGCTTGGCCTGGCGATGGCAGCCACGTTGCCGCTTACGACGAGCGATATCAGCCTCATGTTACGCTCAGGTTATTCCGTGTCGACGATTGAGGCAGAACTTGCCACCCGCCATTTCGCTGACCAGCTCGATGAGGGTAAGCGCAACCAGCTAATCAAGGCCGGCGCCACCACTGAGCTATTGGATGCAATTGAGAGCGGAAATTTCTCCGTTCCGAAAGACGAACTGGAAAAGTCGCGCCGGAAAATGGACGAGCAGGCAGCCGAACGGGCGCTCATGGCCGAGAGAGCAAAAAGAAATGATACTCTTTACCAAAACCAATTGCTCAAACAGCGGGCACGGGTGGTGGCGCATGGTTCCGCCGATGCCATTGCCGGCGCAGCTAAAGGCAATCTGGTTCGCCTTCAAAACGGGAACCTGGTGTCCTGTTATGATGAGGAACTTGCACCGAAGCAAATCTACGGTCTTTACTTCTCCGCTCACTGGTGCCCACCTTGCCGGAAGTTCACACCGCAACTGGTCGCCTATTATACCCAGATCGCGCACGACCATCCCGAGTTCGAAATTATTTTCGTGAGCGCCGATAAATCCGCCGAGGACATGGCAACCTACATGCGGGAGAGCGGCATGCCCTGGCCAGCAATCGAATACGGCAAGCTCGCCAATGTTCCGGCATTGCAAAAATACGCTGGCCGCGGAATCCCCGATCTCGTCATTGTCGATGCCAGCGGCAAAGTTTTGGCCGACAGCTTTGTCGGCGGCAAATACGTCGGGCCGGGGAGAGTCCTTGATGACCTGAGCGCGATCTTCGCGCGTGGTGGTGGTTCCCCACAAGTCGCGGCCAATCGGTAGCGGAACTGCATAAATGCAGGGCATCTTGCTCAAGATGCCATCCCATTCAAAAAGCTGTCTCGCCAGGATGGGTACAACCAATTGGATGCACTCAGTTTAGCCCGGTCATAATGACCTCTGAGCGAAACCATCCTGAACGAATTTTGGTTTCGAGAGTCAGATTTACACGAATGGTTCCGATGTTAAGTTTCATCGCGCGCACCTTTCGCGCCCACGCAATTAATGGAGCAAACCCCGCCATTTCCTTCACCGGAAGAACTTAAATCGAAGCTCGCCGAGTTCATGAAATCGAATTTTGGCGACCGGGTTGCGTTTACCACGCTCACCCAGCCGGACGCGGTCGAGACGGAAACCGATGAGAAAAGCTCACCGGAAGAGGCAAAGGACTTCGAATTTCATTTTTTGCCACGCGACATCAAAGCGCATCTCGATCGTTTTGTGATCAAACAGGACGAAGCGAAGAAGGTTCTCTCGATTGCAGTCTGCGATCACTACAACCACGTCAATCACGTCCGGCAGCTGGAGAAGGAGCGTGCGGATGGCGCCGTCGAGACGGAATATGCCAAGCAAAATGTCATTCTCGTCGGCCCGACTGGAGTCGGAAAAACGTACCTGATCAAACACATCGCCGATTTGATCAAGGTGCCCTTCGTGAAGGCGGACGCGACCAAGTTTAGCGAGACCGGTTACGTCGGTGGCGACGTGGAAGATCTGGTGCGCGAGCTGGTGCATAAAGCCGATGGCGACGTTAATCGGGCACAGTTCGGAATCATTTACATCGACGAAATCGACAAGATCGCGTCGGCCGGCAGCATGATCGGGCGCGATGTCAGCGGTCGTGGCGTGCAAACGACGTTGCTCAAGTTAATGGAAGAGACCGAGGTGCCGTTGCGCAGCGCGATGGATTTGCAGGGGCAAATCCAGGCGGCACTGGAATTTCAAAGGCGCGGTAAATCGAGCCGGCAAACCATCAACACCCGCCATATCCTATTTGTCGTTAGCGGGGCATTCGAGCGCCTGAAAGAACAGGTTTCGCGCCGCGTCAAAGGACAGATCGGATTCAGCGCCGAACCGATTCGAGTGATGGACAACGAACTTTTCCAATTCGTTGGTACTCAGGATTTCATCGAATTCGGATTCGAGCCGGAATTCATCGGACGTCTTCCTGTGCGTGTTGTTTGCGAAGAACTAAGCGCGGATGATCTCTTCAGTATCATGAAGTATTCGGAAGGTAGTTTGCTCCGGCAATACGAGCGCGCCTTTCGTGCTTACGGTATCGCCATCAGTTTCGAAGATGAGGCGCTGCGATTAATGGCGCAGGCTGGGGCGAGGGAGAAAACTGGCGCGCGCGGATTGTTGACGGTATGGGAAAAACTCTTTCGCGATTTCAAATTTTATCTCGCCGGCTCCGGTATCAGCCAACTGCGGGTGACGGCCGAATTAGTGCACGAACCGAAGCGCGTTTTGGATCGCCTGTTGGCGGAAGGTCACAAACACGAAGTGGTCGCGCTCGATCAGCAGATCGATGTCTTCATCGAATCATTCCGCCGGCAGCATGATCTCGAGATCGCGTTTGAGGACGCGGCGCGACGCCGGCTGGTCGAACGGGCGCAGACTGAAAAAATGTCGATGGCGGATTTGACGGCGCACCTGTTTCGCGATTTTCATTTTGGATTGAATCTGGTGCGCAAAAATTCCGGACAGAACAAGTTTACCCTGCCACTTTCAGCGGTGGACGCGCCGGACAAATTTCTTAGCGATTTGGTGGTGCAATCCTATTATCCGGCAGGCCGAACCAACGAAGCTGGATGAAACGCTCGCTTCTTTTTGCTTTAATCATCGCGGTCGCGGTTGCGGCAGTGGCCAGTATTTCGCACGCGACCGGATGGTTCGCGGGGCTTGAGCTGCCGCTCAAAAACTGGATGGTGAAATTGAACGGTCCGGCGCGCGATCTCAGCAACATTTGGCAATACAGCCTGACCCCACTCCTCGGTTTCGCTACGGCATGGATTACGATAACGAGCGCCCGCAGGCACCGCATCGCCGTGCTCGTTCTCGCCGCAATTCTCGAGCTTCTGACACTTGCCTGGGTTTTGTCGCTCTACCACACTTTCTTTGCTCCATTGCCCTGCATCCTGGCTGTGGTTCTCAGTTACAGCGGCGCGTTGGCTTATCTTGCAATCGCGGGACGCAAACGTGCCGGCATTCCCCTGTCGCTGTTCAATGGCAAACTTTCGCCGGCGCAAATTTCGCGTTTACGCTCCGGCGAAGTGGAATTCGACGGCGGTGCACGCGCTTTCGAAACCAGCGTGGTCGTGTGCGATTTGGCCAATAAATACGATCTCGCTGATACCGACGAGCCCGGTGTCGTGGCGAACGCCAGCGAAAAATTCACCGCGCGCGCGGCTGAACTGTTGCGCGAGGCCGGCGCTTACTTGCATGCCGCCGATGGCGAAGGGGTCGTTGCCGTGTTTGGATTCCCAGGGGCGCTGAACGATCACGCCGAGAAAGCGGTGCGCGCCGCCTTCGATCTGGCACGCGCGTTCGCGGAGAACTCAAGCGGCAGTAACGGCCAGAACGCCGCTGCCGGCGCGCATGTTGGCGTCAGTTCCGGCTCGATGATTACTGCGCCCACAGAGGAAAAGCAGGACATTTTTGTTCTGGGCGAGCCGATTGAGTTAGCCCGACGCTTTTGCGTTGCCAATCGCTTTTACGGCTCGCGGATACTGATCGGGCCGCGCACCTTTGAGTTGGCCAACAACGCCATTGTTGCGCGCCCGATCGATTTTCTCAGCGGCGTTAATGCGCAGGAGCGACATGAAATTTACGAGCCACTTGCCTTTACCGCCGACGCGCCGAGCGAGTTAGTAGCGCGACGCGATTCGTTTTGGAACGGCGTCGTGCTCTACCGCGAACAACGCTGGGCCGAGGCCTATAGCGAATTCCAAAAGGCGCGCGGACCGAACCACGAGGAAGATGCACCGCTCAATCTTTACCTGCGCCGCCTCGAGCCGCTCGCGCTGCATTTAATGGAATCCCCGGCGCAATAGCCGGTCCGAGTCGGACTGGCCGATCCGAGTTTTGAAAAGGACCGAGTATCCAGAGGCGCTTCGTGATTTGATCACGCAATTACGGCAAATGCCGGGCGTCGGGCCGCGCTCGGCCGAGCGCATTGCCCTCTGGATGGTCCAATCACGTCACGAGCAGCCGGAACAAATCGCGGCCGCGATTTCAAAAACGCGCGCCCAGATTCATCCGTGTAGACTTTGTGGCTTTTTCGCAACGGACGAGCTTTGCGAAATTTGCCGCGACGATTCGCGGTCGAACGAATTGCTCTGCGTGGTTGAACAACCGACCGATATTCTTCCACTGGAAAAAACGAGCGCTTTTCGCGGGCGCTACCACGCACTCGGCGGCCGGATAGCGCCTCTGGATCACGTCGCGCCGGAGGATTTGCGAATCAAAGAGCTCTTCGATCGAATCGAGCACGAAAAATTCTCGGAAATTATTTTCGCGCTCGCGGCTGATGTCGAAGGCGAAGCAACCACGAACTATTTGGTCGAGTTACTAAAAGGAAAACCGGTAAAGTTAACAAGGATTGCACATGGCTTGCCCGCAGGTGGTGGCCTTGAGTCGGCCGACGAACTCACGCTTTACCAAGCGCTGACCGGACGAACGAAGCTCTAAATAAATGCCACCGCGCTGTAGTGGCGGCCGTATCGGCCGCATGAAGCCAGCGATCGCAGATTTGCGGGCGGCACGCCCGCCCCTACAGAACAAATCCATTATTACGGCTAAGGCTGTGGCAACCGTGTCGGCCGCAATTTAACTTTTGTAACCATTTTAACGTTGTAACTTTTATTCGATGTCCTGCG
>Ga0070669_100004214_pt1 | contig 10399 bp, 5 predicted proteins | sample KBSS53metaG_FD_64680 | JGI IMG/M metagenome (GOLD analysis project Ga0070669, IMG submission 64680) | Switchgrass rhizosphere microbial communities from Kellogg Biological Station, Michigan, USA - KBS S5-3 metaG | ecosystem: Host-associated > Plants > Roots > Rhizosphere > Soil ... | reverse complement strand
CGGCTGTCGCCCATGCGCTGCCGCAGGCCGGCACGCCGCTGCTGCAGCAGGTGATCGCGCAGCAGATGCAGCTGATGCAGCAGCAGCTCGCGCTGCTGGCCGGCACGCCGACCCTGGCCGCCCCTGCCGCTGTCGCCGCCGCGCAACCCACCGCCACCCTCCCTGCGACACCGGTGGCATCGGCCACGCCGACGACGACGGAAGACAGGCCGACCGGCGGCGTCCCCTACGACGTCAAGAAGGCCTTCGGCGCCATCGCGCGCATCCACACCACGCCCAACCGCGAGATCACGCCGCGCCAGCAGGCCCGGCTCGACGCCTTCGTGCGGCGCTATGTCGAGCGCAGCCGCAAGAGCAAGGAATTCACCGCCGCCAACCGCCCCCACATGGCCGACCCGCGCGTGGTCAACGGCTTCCGCCCGGCGACCAAGGAGATCACCTACCAGCTGGTGGTCGACCGTTCCAAGGGCTCGCGCGTGTGGGACATCGACGGCAACGAATACGTCGACACGCTCAACGGCTTCGGCATGAACATGTTCGGCTGGCAGCCGGACTTCCTGAACGACGCGATCCGCAAGCAGCTCGACCTCGGCTACGAGATCGGCCCGCAACACCCGCTCGCCGCCGAGGTGACGCAGCGCATCTGCGAGCTCACCGGCTTCGATCGTGCGGCGCTGTGCAACACCGGCTCCGAGGCGGTCATGGCGGCGATCCGCATCGCGCGCACCCACACCGGCCGCAGCACCATCGTGCTGTTCAGCGGCTCGTACCACGGCACCTTCGACGAGGTGCTGGTGCGCGCCGGCCGCGGCGCCCGCGGCATCCCGGCCACGCCCGGCGTGATGAGCGGCATGTTCGGCGACGTGCGCGTGCTCGACTACGGCACGCCCGAATCGCTCGCGTTCATCCGTGAGAACGCCGACGAGCTGGCGGCCGTGCTGATCGAGCCGGTGCAGAGCCGCCGTCCCGACTTCCAGCCGAAGGAATTCCTGCAGGAAGTGCGCGCCATCACGGCGAAGAGCGGCACCTGCATGATCTTCGACGAGGTCATCACCGGCTTCCGTTCGCACCCCGGCGGCGCCCAGGCGCTGTTCGGCATCCGCGGCGACCTCGCCACCTACGGCAAGGTGATCGGCGGCGGCATGCCGATCGGCGCCATCGCCGGCAAGCGCGAGTACATGGACGCGCTCGACGGCGGCGCCTGGAACTACGGCGACGACTCCATCCCGACCGTCGGCGTGACCTACTTCGCCGGCACCTTCGTGCGGCACCCGCTCACGCTGGCCGCGGCCAAGGCCTCGCTCGACCACCTGAAGGCCTCGGGCAACGCGCTGCAGACGCAGCTGAACCTGCACACGGCCGCGATGGCCGACGAGCTCACGGCCTTCTGCCGCGAGGTGGGTGCGCCGCTGGAGATCCGCTACTTCGCGTCGCTCTGGCGCGTGAGCTGGCTGGAAGACCACCCGCTGCAGGACCTGCTGTTCGCGATGATGCGCAGCCGCGGCGTGCACATCCTGGACAACTTCCCCTGCTTCATGACGACCGCGCACACGCGCGACGACATCGCGACCATCAAGTCGGCCTTCAAGGAATCGATCGCCGAGATGCAGGAAGCCGAATTCCTGCCCGGCCGCGCCCCGGCCAGCCGCGCCTTCGACGCCGCCCACCCGCCGGTGCCCGATGCCCGCCTGGGCCGCGACAAGGACGGCCAGCCCGCCTGGTTCGTGCCCGACCCCGCCAGCCCCGGCAAGTACCGCAAGGTGGACGCGTGAGCAGCTGGCCCGACACCCGCGATTCGGCAAAGCACGACGTGACCCTGCAGAACGTTGCCAGAGAAATCGAAGTCGATGACTTCGACCCCTTCGCCCTGGGCGCGATTTCCGGCGTCATCCCGACCACCGAGGCCCAGCGCGAAGTCTGGCTGGCGCACCGGCTCGGCAGCCAGGCCTCGCTCGCCTACAACGAGTCGGTCGACCTGCACCTGGACGGCACGCTCGACACCGCCGCCCTGTCAGCCGCGCTGACGGCGCTGCTGGCGCGGCACGAGGCGCTGCGCGCGACCTTCTCGCCCGACGGCGAGCAGCTGGTCGTCGCCGTGCCCGGCGCGTTCAGGCTGCCGCTGCACGACCTGAGCGCCATGGATGCCGAGGCGCAAGCCCTTGCCATGGCCAAGGCGCACACCGAAGCGGTCGAGACGCCCTTCGACCTGGAGCAGGGCCCGCTGTTCCGCGCCGCGCTCTACCGGCTGGCCCCCACGCAACACGTGCTGCTGATGACGGCGCACCACTCGGTGTGCGACGGCTGGTCGTGGGGCGTCATCGCCGACGACCTGGGCCTGCTCTATGCCGCGCAGCGCGGCCAGGGCGCGGCGCTCGAGCCGGCGCCCCGCTATGCCGACTACGCCCAATGGGAACGCGCCGAAGCCGCCACGCCGATGGCGCAGACGCAACTGGCGTACTGGCTGGGCCAGTACCCCGGCAACACGCTGCCCGCGCTCGAACTCCCGCTGGACCGGCCACGCGCCGCGCGGCGCAGCTTCGATGCGCGGCGTGCCGACGTGCTGCTGCCGGCGCCGCTGGTCGAGGCCGCACGCCAGCTCGGCGCACGGGCCGGCGTCAGCCTGTTCGCCACGCTCTTCAGCGTCTTTGCCGCCCTGGTGCATCGCCTGTCGCAGCAGGACGATCTCGTGGTCGGCGTGCCTTCCGCCGGCCAGGCGGCCAGCGGCATGCCCAAGCTGGTCGGCCACTGCGTCAACCTGCTGCCGGTGCGCGTCGCGATCGATCCGGTCCAGCCCTTCGACGTGCTGCTGCGCCAGATCGCCAACACGCTGCTGGACGCCTTCGACCACCAGACGCTCACCTACGGCACGCTGCTGCGGCACCTGCCGGTGACACGCGACCCCAGCCGCCCGTCGCTGGTCAGCGTGATGTTCAACCTCGACCGCGCCACGACCGCGCAGGGCGGCAGCTTCCCCGGGTTGCAGGGCCGGCTGTCGGGCAACGCCCGCCACTACGAGAACTTCGAGCTGTTCCTCAACGCGGTGCCCGTGGTCGACGGCCTGCAGCTCGAGCTGCAATACAACACGGCGCTGTTCGACGAAGCCACCGTGCGGCGCTGGCTCGCGCTGTACGGCGACGCGCTGGCGCAGCTCGCGCGCCAGCCCCAGGCGACCGTCGCCCAGGCCCTGGCCTGCAGCAGCGAAGACCTCACTCTGCTGCAGTCCTTCAACGCCACGGCCGCGCCCTATGACGCGCAGCTGCGCATCGACACCCTCATCGGCCGCCAGGCCCAGGCCACGCCCGACGCGGTGGCGGTGCGCGCCGGCGGCGCGTCGCTCAGCTACCGCGACCTCGACCAGCGTGCCAACGGCCTCGCCGCCGCCCTGCAGGCGCAGGGCATCGGCCCGGGCGACCTGGTCGGCCTGTGCTGCGCGCGCAACGCCCACATGCTGGTGGCGTTGCTGGGCATCCTGAAATCGGGCGCCGGCTACGTGCCGCTCGACCCGGCCTTCCCGCGCGAACGCATCGAATTCATGATCGAGGACGCGCAGTTGCGCGTCGCCGTGACCGATGCCGACACCGACGCCACCACGCCCCTGCAGGCCCTGGCCCGCGTGCGTGCCGACGGCGTGCAGCCGAGCCCGACGGCGCCGTCGCACGGCGGCGATGCCGGCAACGTGGCCTACGTGATCTACACCTCCGGCTCCACCGGCCGCCCCAAGGGCGTGCGCGTGCCGCACCGCACGGTGGTCAACTTGCTGACCGGCCTGCGCACGGTGCCGGGCATCGACGCCCAGCGTCGCGTGCTGGCGGTGACCACGCTGTCCTTCGACATCGCGGTGTCCGAAGTGATCCTGCCGCTGACGGTGGGCGCGCGCATCGTGGTGGCCGACAAGACACAGGCGATGCAGGGCGACCGCCTGCGCGAGCTGATCGAGTCCGAGGAAGTCGACTTCGTCGACGCCACCCCGTCCACCTGGCGCATCCTGCTGGACGCCGGCTGGCCCGGCCGCCGCGACCTGCTGGCGATCTGCACCGGCGAGCCGCTGCCCGCCGACCTGGCGCGCCAGCTGCTGCCGATGGTCGGCAAGCTGTGGAACGGCTACGGCCCGACCGAGACCACCGTCTGGTCGAGCTTTCACCGCGTGCTGCGCGCCGAGGGCGTCATTCCCATCGGCCGCCCGGTGATCAACACCCAGTTCCACGTGCTCGACCCGCAGGGGCAGCCGCTGCCCGTGGGCGTGACCGGCGAGCTCTACATCGGCGGTGCCGGCGTGACGCTCGGCTACCTCGACCGGCCCGAGCTGACGGACGAGCGCTTCGTGCCCGCCCACGACGGCAGCGGCGCGCGCTGGTACCGCACCGGCGACCTGGGCCGCTGGCGCGCCGACGGCGTGCTCGAATGCCTGGGCCGCGCCGACCACCAGGTCAAGGTGCGGGGCTACCGCATTGAACTCGGCGAGATCGAAGCCAACCTGGCGCGCCACGGCGCCATCGACCGCGCGCTGGTGGTCACCCGCGAGGACGCGCCGGGGGACGTGCGCATCGTGGCCTACGTGGTGCCGCGCGGCCCCATGCCCGAGGCGACGGCGCTGCGCCAGCACCTGGCCAGCTTCCTGCCCGAGTACATGCTGCCGCAGCATTTCGTCGCGCTCGACGCGCTGCCGCTGCTGCCCAACGGCAAGATCGACCGCAAGGCCCTGCCCCCGCCCGTCAGCGTCGCCGCCACGCGCCGCGACGCCGCCGTGCCGCCGCGCGACGAGCTCGAACGCCAGATCCTGGCGGCCATGGAGCAGACGCTGAGCCTGCCCGGCCTGGGCATCCACGACGACTTCTTCGCGCTCGGCGGTCATTCGCTGCTGGCCGCGCGCCTGACGGCCCAGCTCAGCCGCGACCTGCAGCTGAAGCTGCCGATGTCGACGCTGTTCGAATCGCCCACCGTCGAGCGCATCGCGCAGACGGTGAACCGCCTGCGCGGCACCGGCCAGGCCGTGGCGCAGCAGCCGATCGTGCACATGCCCGATCGCCGCAGCGCGCCGCTCACGCCGATGCAGGAACGCATCCGCTTCCTCGAGGAGCTGCACCCCGGCCGCCCGGTCTACAACGCGCCGTCGGGCCACCGCTTCCGCGGACCGCTGGACGTCGCCAAGTTCCGCAGCGCGCTGCAGACGATGGTGCAGCGGCATGCCGCCCTGCGCACCGCGATCGGCACCGACGAGCACGGCGCGGCCGCGCAGGTCATCGCGCCGCGGGTCGACTTCGACATCCCGCTGATCGACCTGAGCACGATGCCCGAGGACGAGCGCGAGGCCGAACTCGCCAGCCGCATGCAGCAACTGGCCGACCAGCCGCTGGACATCCACCGCGCGCCGCTCTTCCACATGGCCCTCTACAAGATGGGACCCGAGGACCATGCCTTCATGTTCGTGCCGCACCACCTGGTGTGGGACGGCTGGTCCTTCGACATCTACCAGACCGAGCTGTCGGCCCTCTACGGCGCGCTGGTGCGCGGCCAGAAGCACACGCTTCCCGAGCCTCCGGTCTCGATGGGCGACTACGCGCAGTGGTACGCCGACTGGATGGCGCAGCCGGAGTTCACCCGGCAGCTCGACTTCTGGAAGCAGCGCTTCGCACGCATGCCCGCACCGCGCGCCGCCAAGACCGACATGCCGCGCCGGGCCGGCATGTCCGGCAACGGCGGCGTGAACTGGATCCACATCGACCAGCCCACCACGCAGCGCCTGCGCGAAGTGGCGCGCCAGCACGATGTCACACTTAGCATGCTGGCGCTGGGCGCCTACGTGCTGATGATGAGCGGCGCGATCGACAGCCGCTCGGTCGTGATCGCCACGCCGGTGCGCGGCCGCGAAGTGCCCGAGCTCGAGTCGGTGATGGGTTTCTTCAACAACGTGCTGCCGCTGCCCTTCCAGGTCGACAGGACGCTGAGCTTCGGCGGCTTCATCCGCTACGTGAAGAACGAGCTGGTGGCGGTCATGGGCTACCAGCAGGTGCCCTTCGAACGCATGGCGACCGAGCCCGAGTTCGTCAACCTGGCGCAGGGCGCGGGGCTGTACCAGGGCCTCTTCTCGTTCCAGGACGCGCGCGAGCGCCCGCTCGACTTCGGCGGCCTGACGCACAAGCAGGTGCACCTGCTGCAGCGCGGCGCCACCGACGACCTGGGGCTGTGGCTGCTGGAGAAGCCGCACGGCCTCGAAGGCCCCATCGCCTACAACGCCGACATCTACCTGCCCGAGACCGGAACCGCCTTCCGCGACCGCTTCGTCGAGATCCTGCGCACGCTGGCCGACCGGCCCGACGTGCCGGTGGCCGAGTTGCTGGCACCGACGGATTCGGCCAGCGCGCGCATCCTGACGCGCCTGGCGTCGAGCGCCGAGTCGCCGCCGCAGACGGTGGCCGCGCGCGAGAAGGCCGCCACGTCCAACGGCAACCCTGCCTCGCTGCTGCAACCCGAGCAGGCGCAGCTCGCGCAGATCTGGGCCGGGGTGCTCAACATCGACGTGAACGACATCCGCGCCACCGACAACTTCTTCGACCTGGGCGGCGACTCGCTGCTGGCGATGCGCGTGGTGCAGCAGTCCGAGCAGAGCTTCGGCCAGCGCATCGAAGCGCGCCGCTACATGTTCGAGAGCCTGGCGCAGCTGGCGGCGTCGCAGGTGACATCGCCCGCGCCGCTGGCACCGGCCGAGGAGCCGTCATCGGCGCGCCCCGGCCTGCTCGGTCGGGTGTTCTCCGGCTGGGGCCGCAAGGGCTGATCGGGGTGCGCATGATCGTCTCGCCGCTCGTCCTCCCCGTCGATGCCCCCCACTGCGAACTGTGGCGCATCGACCTGGACCAGCACGTCTCCGCCGCCGCCCTGGCCAAGCTCTCGGCCGACGAAGCGGCGCGGGCCAGCCGCTTCGTCTTCGAGCGTGACCGGCACCGTTTCATCGCCGCCCATGCCGCACTGCGGCAGTTGCTGGGGCAGCACAGCGGCCAGGCCGGCGAAAGGCTGCGTTTCGTGGCCGGTCGATTCGGCAAGCCGGCGCTGGCATCGGCCGACCTGCACTTCAACCTCAGCCACAGCCACGGCACCGGCTTGGTCGCGCTGTCGACCCGCGACGAACTGGGTGTGGATGTAGAGGTCCTTCGGCCGATGCCCGACGCGCTCGCGTTGGCGGCCGCCTATTTCTCCCCCGCCGAGCAGGCTGCGCTGGCGGCCTGCCCGGCGGCGCAGCGCGATCGCGCCTTCTTCGTCTGCTGGACCCGCAAGGAAGCCTGCCTCAAGGCGGTCGGCATCGGGCTGGACCTGGCCACCAACGGCTTCGACGTCGGCATCGCGCCGGTCGCCCAGACCGTCACGCTCGCCACGCCCGACGGCGTCGAGCAGTTGCGCCTGCAGTCCTTCGAGGACGGCGACGACACGATCGGCGCCCTGGCACTGCGCCTGCCGCACTGCGCACCGCACACGACGGACGACGTCAGTGCGAGCGCCGCCAGGCCACTGGAATTCACCGCATGACCCCCCTGATGTTCGGCCCGCCCTCGCGGCGGCTCTTCGGTCTTTTCCACGCAGCGGAAGGTGCGCGTGCGAGCGACACGGCCGTGCTGCTGTGCCCGCCCATGGGCCACGAAGCCCTGCGCAGCCACCGTTTCTACCGCCTGCTCGCGCTGCGCCTGTCGCGCCGCGGCGTGGCGGTGTTGCGCTTCGACCCCTACGGCACGGGCGACTCCCCCGGCGACGACGAGGACGGCGACCTGGAGGGCTGGCGCCGCGACATCGGCGAGGCCCACCGCGAACTGATCGCCCGTTCCGGCGCAGCGCGCATCGTGTGGTTCGGCGCCCGCATCGGTGCCACGCTGGCGCTGCAGGCCGCCGTCTCCGCCAGCCCGCGCATCGCCCGGCTGGTGCTGTGGGAACCGGTGCTGGAAGGCCGCAGCTACCTGCAGGACCTGCGCGAAAAACACGTGGCCGAACTCGAACTGAGCCACTCCATCCCCGACGCCGGATGGCGCCGCAGCCTGCGCAAGGACCCCCAGGCCTTCAGCAGCGAGGCCTTCGGCTTCGGCATCTCCGAGTTGCTGCGCCGCCAAGTCGCGGCGCTCACGCCCGACAGCCTCCAACTGGGCACCGGCACCGAACTCGTGGTGATCGCCAAACCCGACGACACGACCACGCGCCAGTGGGTCACGGCGCAAACGCAAGACCGCAGCGCACGCCATGTGCTATTGCCGCATACCATGATATGGACGAGCAATCCCCACCCCAATAATGAGATGGTGCCTGCAGAGGCGTTGCAACGCGTGATGGCAGAAATCCATGAATGACTACAGCGAGACACCCGTTCTGTTCGGCCCCGACGAGGGTCTGTTCGGCATGCTCAGCCAGCCTCAGGCCGGCCGCACCGACGTGGCATGCCTGGTGCTCAACACCGGCGTGAACCACCGCATCGGGCCGCACCGCATCAACGTGAAGACGGCGCGCCGGCTGGCCAGCGCCGGCATCCCGACGCTGCGCTTCGACCTCTCGGGCATCGGCGACAGCGTGGCCGCACAGAGCCGCAATGCCTTCCGCGCGCAGGCCGTGGAGGACATGAAGGCGGCCATGGACTTCCTGGGCGAGCGCTACGGCGTGCGCCGCTTCCTGGTGTTCGGCATCTGCTCGGGCGCCGAGAACGCCATGGCGGTGGCGCTGGCCGATCCGCGCATCACCGGCATGCTGGCCTTCGACGGCGAGATGTACCTCACGCCCGGCGTGCGCCTCGAACGCAAGCTGCGCCGGCTGGCCGCCTTCCCCTTCAACGCCGCGGTGCGTGCGAGCTACTTCTGGTGGCGCGACCTGACCGGCTGGCTGGGCGCGGGCGACGCCGCCGCCCGCGAACGGACGATGGCGCGCCTGGCCTCGCTGCGGCCGAGCCGCACGCCGGCCGTGGAGCAGGGCAGCATCTTCGGCAGCGCCGAGGCGCCGGTGGTCGATGCCGCCGAGCATGAACGCCGCCTGCTCTCGCTGGTCGATCGCGGCGTGGACGTGTCCCTGATGTATTCGGTGACCTACAACTCGACCGACCGCAACCACGGCATGCTGAGCCAGCTGCGCGGCTCGCGCCTGTTCGAGCGGGTGAAGTACCGCTTCTGGCCCGACATCGACCACACGGCGACCACACGGGTCATGCAGGCCAAGCTGCTCGACGCTGTCGAGGAATGGGCCCGCATCGCCGCCTTCGGGACCAGCACCCGCCCATCCCCGCCCGGCGCCAGCATGGGCACGAACACGGCGACGGCCCGGCAGCCCGCCGGCCAGGCATCGGTCACGGCCTGAGCTGCACGGCGCAGCCCATGGGCTCGGGTGCGATCGGGCCCGATGGGGCCGGCCGCTAAAATCGGTCGCTCCACAGCCTCTGGATATACCCCATGAACCGCTGCCACCGCATTGCCGCCCCCGCCCTTTGGTCCTTCTTCTGCCTGGTCGCCCTGGTGGCGGCCTTCGCCTGGGCACCGCTCGTGTCGGCCCAGACGCTGGAGGCGCCGGTACAGAACGAGGCGGCCGCCGGCGGCCGCAATTTCCCCGAAGGCACGCTGCGTGGGCAGTTCATGGTGGTTGCCGCGCCCGAGATCCTGCTCGATGGCCGGGCTGATCGCCTGTCGCCCGGCGCCCGCATCCGCAGCGCCGAGAACATGGTGGTGACCACGGGCGCCATCACCGGGCAGAACCTGCTGGTCAACTACACACGCGACCCGGCTGGCCTGGTGCGCGAGGTCTGGGTGCTCACCCCCACCGAGGCGAGCGTGAAGCGCGCCTCGGTCGGTCGGCCCTTCCTCAACTTCTGGCCTTTCGTCGCCGCCAGCGGCGCGACCGACGACGGCAAGACGCCGTTCAACCAGTTGCCCACCTTCGGGCAGTGACGCCGGCGGCGACTGCCGCCTGTCGCGCCTCCACGCCATCTCGGGCGGCCGGCGCCGTCCTTTCCGCTCGCTTATTCATCCTCGCCCCACGCCATGCGCAAAAAAGTCTTCATCAAAACCTTCGGCTGCCAGATGAACGAGTACGACTCGGACAAGATGGCGGACGTGCTGAACGCCGCGCAAGGCTACGAGCCCACGCAGGACGTCGAGGAGGCCGACCTCATCCTCTTCAACACCTGCTCGGTCCGCGAGAAGGCGCAGGAGAAGGTCTTCAGCGACCTCGGCCGCGTCAAGCACCTGAAGGCCCGCGGCGTGAAGATCGGCGTGGGCGGCTGCGTGGCGAGCCAGGAAGGCGCGGCGATCATCGCGCGCGCGCCCTACGTCGATGTGGTGTTCGGCCCACAGACGCTGCACCGCCTGCCCGAGATGCTGGCCCAGCGCGACATCCAGGATCGCCCCCAGGTCGACATCAGCTTCCCCGAGATCGAGAAGTTCGACCA